>Ga0101941_1001973_pt1 | contig 11101 bp, 15 predicted proteins | sample DewCreD2012metaG_3_FD_75242 | JGI IMG/M metagenome (GOLD analysis project Ga0101941, IMG submission 75242) | Hot spring sediment bacterial and archeal communities from British Columbia, Canada, to study Microbial Dark Matter (Phase II) - Dewar... ...
GCAGTACCAGTTCGAAACTCTCCGCCCGAAAAGGCAGGGCCTCACCCACACCCTGCACCGGCTCGATTCCCCGGGTTCGGGCGATGAGGAGCTCGGTTCGGGACGGGTCCAGGCCGACCTGGACGCCCAGGGCCGAGGCGAACCGGCCGGTGCCAACCCCGACTTCCAGCCCGCGGCCGAAGGCCAACATCACCCGCCGGAGACACCGGAGCTCCGCCAAAAAAGCCGACCGGCCGAAAGGCCGCTCGTACCACTCGTCGTAGCGGTGGGCAAGGGCATCAAAGACGCTCACCACGGCCGGTCCCGGCCCTTTCTCAGGGCAACGCCTTCAGGAAGGCCAGAAGGTCCCGCCACTGGCGGTCGGTAAGCCGCCAGCGGGGCATGGGCCAGGCTAGGGGCCGACCCTCGGCATCGATGCCCTGAGTTACTGCCCGCCGAATCAGCTCCTCGGTGTACCTGGGGCCCCGGCTGCCGTCGGGTTCGAGTATCCCAGCAGGGTCAGTAAGGTTGCGGTAGCGGATGTCCGGGCTTACAAACATCGGGGTGCGCAGGCCCCGGCCGTCGGGCCCGTGGCAATCGGCACAGGCCATTACCATGCCCATCCCACCGGAGTAAGGGATGGGCTGGCCGGTATCCGGGTCGGTTCCCGTATAGTAAATCCACGCCCCCCGGGCGACCTCGTCACCGGCCGCGGCCGGGGCGACGAATCCGAGTCCCAGGAGGCCCAGCCCGACTACTCCCGCCGCCACCAGGCCGAGCCCGGCCAGGAGCAGTCCCCGCGCCCTCATGCGCCCCCTTCCAGGTCGCGGCGCATCTGCTCGTACTGCTCCCGGGTGAGCTCTCCCCGGGCGTAGCGCTCCTTGAGGATCTCCAGGGCCCGGGAGCCGGTCCCGCCGGCCGGGGCAAGCTGGCGGACGGCCCAGATAACCAGGAGGACCATTCCGAGCAGAACGGCTAAACCGAAGACCATGCCGGCGATGCCCCACCAAGGGTTGGCTGCCCAGCCCCAGCCCATCATGCCTGGTCCCATCATTCCACCTCCCATCATGAAGATTCCCATTACTAGGGGAGAACCGAAAACGAGGACTAAAATTACCCCAAGAACCGTCAGAAGAGCCCGGGTTGAATCAGTCATGCCGCCTCCTTGCGCGATTTTCGGTCCTGCTGGCTGACTTCCGCCTGCCTGCCGATACCGGCGGCCAGGAAATTTCTAACCGCCCACCAACCGGCCTCCAAACTTTGGGCCTCAAACTGGAAGCCCCGAAAGGGGGCGGAAAACCAAAACGAAGGGAGGGTTAGCCGTGGCCGGGTTTGTTAACTTTATGAACGCTCCCATCGGTCGGCTCCTGAGGGTTATCCTCGGCCTGGTTCTTATCGGTGTCGGCCTCTTCGTCATCGGCGGCCCCTGGGGCTACCTGGTGGCGCTGCTGGGTCTGGTGCCGCTGGCCCCCGGCCTGGCGGGCCGCTGCCTCGGCGAACTCTTCATCCCGCAAAGGCGTCCCGCCTGATCAGGCCGCCGGCTCCGTCTGCCGCAGGTACTCCAGGGCCGATAGGGCTGCAACGGCCCCATCGGCCGCGGCCGTGACAATCTGGCGGGCTGCCCCTCGGCGAACATCCCCGGCAGCAAACACGCCGGGGATGTTCGTTTCCATGCGCTCATTTGTCACAACATATCCCCGCCCGTCAAGTTCCAACTGGCCCCGCACGAGCTCGCTGTTCGGCTCAAGGCCGATGAAAATAAAGACTCCGTCCGCGGGAACCGTTTCCACCGACCCGGTCAGCCGGTCTTCGACCACCACCCCCCGGACCCGGCCGTTACACAAGATCTGCTTTACCAGGCTGTTATACCGGACCCGCACCTTTGGATTCGACAGGACCCGGTCTTGGAGGACCTTTTCGGCGGTCAAGTGGTCTAGGTCTTGGATTATGGTAAGGGAGGCCACGTACTTGAGCAAAAATTGGGATTCCTGCAGCGCCGAATTGCCCCCGCCGACGACCGCCACCGGCCGGTCCTTAAAGAAGGGCCCGTCACAGGTGGTACAGAAGGAGACACCCCTCCCCCAACATTCCTCTTCCCCCGGAACGTTGAGCCGCCTCGGCCGGGAACCGGTGGCAACTATGACCGTGCGGGCAAGAAAGTAAAGGTCCCCTACGTATACCTTCTTTGGCGAAGGTAAAAGTTCCACCCGGGTCACTTCGCCCTGGAAAAATTTGGCCCCGAAGGAAAGGGCCTGCTTGAGCAAATACTGGCCCAACTCAGTTCCGCTTCCCTCGATGCATCCCGGGCAGTTCTCAACCCGTTCGGTGGTGGCCACCAGCCCGCCCGGGAGGCCCCGTTCGATAACCAGGGTGGAGGCGCCGCCCCTGGCCGCGTAAAGCGCGGCGGTGAGGCCGGCCGGACCGGCGCCGATGATGATTACATCGTAGAGCTCCCCGGGCCGGACTTCTTCCTCCGGCATAAAAACGCTCAGCCCAAAACTCATCTGGCCGCTTCCCCCGTCAGACTCCCGTCCCTTCGGCCGCCGCCTCCAGGACTTTTTGCAAAAAGAGCTGTTCGGGCAGGGCTCCCTCAAAGGAAATCCGGTCGTTTATGACCACTTTCGGCACCGCAAACACGTCGTAGCGGCGGGCAATGAGGGGAAATTCTGAAACTTCAATGACGTCCGCCGTTACCTTCTCGCTCTCGATCGCCATTTGGTGGGCCAGCCTGGCCGCCCGGGGACAGTACGGTCAGGTGGGGGTAACCATCACCTGGATGTGGACCGGCACCGAAAGCTTTGCCAGCTGCTCCCGGGTCTGGGCCGAAAGCCGGGTGGTGCCGGTTGAGACGTCGATAATACCCTGGACAAGGACGCTGAACTCGTAGCCGGAAGGTATGCCGAAATAGCGGAGGGTGCCCTTGTTTTTCCCCCGGAAGATGATGGCCGGAATAAGATGCACCCCGAGCTGGCGGGCCTCGGCGGCGTCCCGGACGAAGTCTTTGACCTCGAGCCGGATCTTATCCGAAAGGGCGGCAACTTCTTCAAGGAGCTCCCGGGTCTCCCGGCAGGTCTGGCACTCCTGGGCCGGGATGAGCAGGGGCGAATCGTGCTGGGTAAAAAGGACCAGGGTGACCGGGTCGGTAAGCTGGCTGGCAAAGATCTGTTCAAGCTGGCGGCGGTCTTGCTCCCGAAGCAACGGCATTTCAACCCCCTTTAACAATACTTGGCCGGCAAGCTCAAGCGGCCCTTCCGGGGCGGGCCCCGGGGTTCCTCGGCTTTCGGCGGCCAGCCCGGCGCCCACCGCCGGAGGCTCCCACAATCGGGCGACCTCAAGGCCGTCTGGAAGCTCCAGGCACCCGGTTGAACAATCAACCATCGGGTAGTATAGTAATTTGGATAAAGCATACGCAAGGTCCAGTTAAAGTGGCTGGCCTGACCCCGGGTGGGCGGCTCCCGCCAGAACTTCTCGAACTTATAGCCGAGCGCTTTAAGGCTCTGGCCGAACCGGCCAGGCTCCAGATTCTCGACATCCTTCGGGAAGGCGAAAGGACGGTAGCTGACCTCGCCGCCCAGACGGGTCTCGGGCCGGCCAACGTCTCTAAGCACCTGCGAATGCTTTACCTGATGGGGTTTGTCACCCGCCGGAAGGCGGGGCCAAACATCTACTACCGGCTGGCCGATGAGGGGGTATTCCAGCTCTGCGCCATCGTCTGTGAGCGGCTCAGGGATGCTATCAGGCGACAGCAGGAGGCCGTAGAAGGGATCCTGCCGCCGCAAATTTAAAGGAGGTGGAGCGCATGCGTATCAACAACATCGACCTGGAGCGAGTTCAGGCAACGGTTGCGGCCATCCAGAAGGACCCGGCCCAGGCGAGACGCCCCCAGCGGGTCGCCGTCGACTGGAACTTCGGGGAAGGTGAGCCGCAGATGCGGGCCGTTGTAACCGTTGAGGGGAAAGAGCATATCCTTGAGGCGGATTCGCCCACCTTCCTCGGGGGCGGCGGCCTCAGGCCTGGTCCCATTCCTTACTGCCTTTTTGCTTTTGCCAGCTGCTTTGCCGGCTCCTTCGCCGGGGCGGCCGCCGAACTTGGGGTGCGGCTCACCCGCCTTCGGGTGACGGCCGAGACGGTGGTGGACTTCACCCGGCCCCTGGGCCTGGGGGAGAACCCGCCCGCCGAAGGCCTGACCTTTGTGGTGGAGGCCGACACCGACGGCGACCCGGCCCGGCTTGAGGAGGTCCGGGAGCTGGCCTACCGGCGGTGCCCGGCCGTTTACTGCATCACGAACCCGATCCCCCTCACCGTCCGCCTCCAGCGACCTTAGCCGGACCTACCTATTCGGGTGGGCCCCGGACGGCCCAAAACCACCCCTCCGGAGGTGGACCCGGGTTGGTGGCGGCTGGTATCTTTTGGTGGTCAAAAGTACAGGGGAGGGAGGTCTTTATGAACGGCGCAGAAGCGCCCCGGGGCACGTTCCTTCTGATGCTGGTCTTTTTCTTGCTTCTTGTCCTGGTCTGGGTTGGGGTGTTTATAAACCTGCTCGGTCGGGAGCTTCAGCCGTGAACCGGAACAACTTAAGTCTTTATATCTACGAGCTGGCCTGGATCTTGCCCAGCATCGCCATACCCGTGGGGATGCTGGTCGCCATAACCCTGAGCGCCTTTGCCCTGGGCATTCACCTGCCCGGGGCCGAGGGCCGGTTGGACCCGGCTAAGCTGGACTCCACCCCGCCCTTCGACCGCCCCGGCGTCCGGCAGGTGGGCCCCGGCCGGTACGAGGCGGTGGTTATCGGCCAGATCTGGCGGTTTACCCCCAACGAAATCCGGGTGCCCGCCGGTTCCGAGGTGACTTTCATCGCCACCAGCCGGGATGTGGTCCACGGCTTTAAAATCCAGGATACCCCGGTCAACATGATGCTCATTCCGGGCCAGGTTTCGAAGCTTACCGCCCGGTTTGAGCGTCCGGGCGACTACCTGCTGGTCTGCCACGAATACTGCGGGACGGGCCACCACGTCATGTTCGGCAAGGTCGTGGTAGAACCGGCCGGTCAGGGAGGGGGCCGATGAACCGGGCAGACCGGGCCTTAACCCTTGAAAACCGGCTGGCCGCCTATTATATCGCCGTCGGCCTTTTGGCCCTGGGTATCGGGGGCCTGATGGGGGTTCTTCAGGCCCTGCAGCACTCGGGGATAAACCTTTACCCATATCTTTACCCCGTCCTGGCTTCTTACTACCACGGCCTCACCTACCACGGGGTGATGATGGTCCTGGTCTGGACCACATTTTTCATCTCGGGGTTTTTGACCTTCGTGGCCGCCCACAGCCTCGGCCGGCCCCTGGCCAGCCCCGGCCTGGGGAAGTTCACCTTCGGGCTTATGTTGGCGGGACTGCTTCTGGCCGCCTGGCCCATTGCCACCAACGATGCCACCGTCCTTTTTACCTTCTACCCGCCCATGCAAGCCCACCCGGCCTTCTATATCGGTCTTACCCTGGTGGTGGTCGGCACCTGGCTGATTTTGCTTAACCTGGTCCTCACTTACCGGCAGTGGCGGGCCGAAAATCCCGGGGTCCGGACGCCCCTACCGGCCTTTATGGCCCTGGTTACCCTGACCATGTGGTTTATCGCCAGCCTCGGGGTTGCCCTGGAAATGGTGGCCATCCTCATCCCCTTCGCCCTGGGCCTTGCCCCCGGGGCCGACCCTCTGCTGGCCCGGACCCTTTTCTGGTTCACCGGGCATCCCATCGTTTACTTCTGGCTTCTGCCGGCCTACATCTCCTGGTACACGATGGTTCCCAGGCAGGTTGGGGGGAAGCTTTTCAGCGACCCCCTGGCCCGGGTCTCATTTCTGCTCTTTTTGTTCCTCTCCACCCCGGTGGGTCTGCACCACCAGTTCACCGACCCTGGGGTCGCCGAACTGTGGAAGTTTTTACAGGCGCTCTTTACCTTTGGGGTTTTCTTCCCGAGCCTGCTGACGTTTTTTAACGTGACCGCCTCCCTGGAGCTTGGGGGCCGGGCCCGGGGCGGCCGGGGCTGGCTGGGTTGGATACCCCGTCTTCCCTGGTCGGACCCATCCTTTACGGCCCAGGCCCTGGCCATGGTCCTTTTCGCCTTTGGGGGTATCGGCGGGCTGGTCAATGCCTCGTACAACGTTAACCTGGTGGTCCACAACACCATGTGGGTGGTGGGTCACTTCCACCTGACGGTGGGCTCCGGGGTGACCCTCACTTACATGGGCATTCTCTACTGGCTGGTACCTTACCTTACGGGCCGGGCCCTCTGGAGCCGCCGGCTCGGGCTCATTCAGCCCTGGCTCTGGCTCGTGGGCATGGGCCTTATGTCCTTTGTCCACCACTGGCTGGGACTGCTGGATATGCCCCGCCGGACCATGGTCGGGTCGGCGGCCTATCTTCCGCTGAGGCCCGACTGGCAGGCCCTTTTGCCCCTGGTGGGGGTTGGGGGTGTCCTGCTTTTCGTGAGCGGGCTCCTCTTTTTTATCAACATGGTGCTGACCCTGGCGGCCAGCCGAGAGCCGGCCCAGGTTGAAATTCCGGCCGCCGAGGCCCTGCACGGTCCGGAGGCAGGACCTGCGATCCTGGACCGCTGGCGGCCCTGGCTTACGGTGGCCCTGGCCCTGGTAGTCTTGGCCTACGGGCCGGTCCTGGGGATGTTGGCCGCCTCAGCGGCCTTCAACGTCCGGGGAATCCGGGTGTGGTAATCAGAATTGACCGAAGAGGAGGACCAACGGCCGTGCCGATAAAGAAGATTTTAGTTCCCCTGGACGGTTCTGAGCTTGCGGAGCGGGCTCTGCACATCGTTCGGGAGCTCGCCCTCCCCACCAAGGCGACGGTCTTGGTGGTTCGGGTGGTCGAGCCCCCAAGCCTTTTTACCCTGGGCGACCGCCTGGAAATCGAGGCCCGGATTATCCGGGAGGCAGAAGATTACATTAACCGGGTTGCCGAGGAGCTTCGGGCCCTGGGGATTTCGGCCGAGACGGCCGTGCCCTATGATTCCGACGTGCCCGGGGCTATCTTGGAACAGATAAGGCTCAAAGAGCCCGACCTGGTGGTAATGTCCACCCACGGCCGTTCGGGCCTGGGCCGGTGGATTTACGGCTCGGTGGCCGAGGCTGTTCTGGCCCGAAGCCCGGTGCCCGTCATCGTCGTCAAGGCTACCGCCCCGCCCCGGCCCTTTATGCCCACGGTGAAGCCCCCAAGGATTCTGGTTCCCCTTGACGGCTCCCAGTACGGGGAGGCGGCTCTGCCGGCCGCCGCCGAGCTTGCCCGCATCTTCGAGGGGACCCTAGTGCTGGTCCGGGTGGTGCCCCTCGGGCAAGTGGCCTTTGTGCCCGAGACCCCGGTTCCGGCCCAGGCCGTCCTGGACGAGGAGCTGAAGGCTGCCCGGGATTACCTGGAAAAGACCGCCGCCTCCCTCAGGGCCCAGGGCCTCAAGGCCGCCGTTGAAGTCGAGGTGGGGCCGGTGGTTCCCCGGTTGCTGGAGGTCGCCCGGCGGGTGGATGCCGACCTGATCGCCATTTCCAGCCACGGCCGGACGGGGCTTTCGGAGCTTATCTTTGGAAGTGTGGCCCTGGGCCTTTTGCGGCAGGCCGAGGTGCCCCTGCTGGTGGTGAGGCCCGAGCTCATCGCCCAAAAGCAGGTCCTGGCCCGGGAGCCCATCGAGGCGGCGGCCAAACAGTTCGAGCCCCTGCAGGTCATCGAACTTACGGCCCGGGAGGCCGCCCTTGTGGAAAGCGCCCTAAAATACTTTGCCGACGTTTACCCGGCCGGAGATCCCATCCGGGCCGAAATCAAGCGCATCTACGAAAAGCTCGCCCGCAAGCAACCCGCGGTCTAGGCCGGGCTTTCAAGGGGCGCGATTAGAGCTTCCGAAACCGCCTGCCGTGGGCCCCGGTCTACCCGAAGGCCCTGGCGAAAGCTTTCCTGGGCGGCAACCTCCCCGGGACAAACCCGCCGTTTAGCGCCTTGCCGGCTAGGCCCTGGCCGCCCACCAGTTAATCAGGATAAGGGCGGCCCAAACGACGAGGATGCCCGTCAGGCCGGCCACGGCCCCGGCCGTAGCGGTAAGGGGGATCCCAAACGCCAAGCTGACGGTGAACCAGGCCAGGGACGGCTTTCGCCGCCGTTCCTTGAGCCGCTTTTCGACCAGGGCCGTAAGCCGCTTCTCCAGTCTGGTCAGCAGGGCCTCGGCCACGGCGTCCTCCCAGCCGGGCCCCAGCTCCCGCAGGGCCCCGGCGTAGTCCCGAACGTGGGCCCGCAGTTCCAGGTCGTTAATGAGGGTCTTTTCGGGCATCTTTTGCTTCCGGTTTAGCGGCCTGACCGCGGGGCGTTCTCCCGCAGGATCTCGTTGGCCTTGGCCACGGCGTCGTCCAGCAGCTTTTTGACATCGACGTTCGGGTCGTTGATGACCCGGCTCATCACCTCTTGGTCGATAATCGTCCGAACCGGGTCGTAGCCGGCCACCGGGGATTCCACCATGGCGTACTGAAGCCAGTCGAAGATCCGGGCGTAGGAGCGGGCCACCGGCCCCCACTGGGGGTCCCGCTCGAAGGCGGCGATGACCTCGGCCTTGGCGCTCTGCCGAACCGGCAGGTAGCCGGTGTTCACCGCCCACCTGACCGTTTGGGGCCGCTCCCCCAGGAACTTTATGACCAGCCAGGCGGCAAGCTCCCGCTCGGGAGTGGTCTTAAAGACCGAGACGCTCGCCCCGTAGAGGTTTACCGCCGGCCTTTCGGTGTAGGGGAGCAAGGAGATGTCCCAGCTGAATTTCGCCCCTTTGTCCACCGCCTCCCGGTAGAAGGGCAGGCCCGAGGAAGAGGCGAAGACGAAGAGCACCTCCCCGTTGCCAAACCGGTTCTGCTCCCCGAACCGCTCCCCCACCGGGATCTCGACGGCGCACTTGTTTTTAAACAGCCGCTGAATCATCGCCAGGGTCTCAACCCCTGCCGGGCCGTTAAAGACATAGGCCGAACCGTCCGGGCTGATGATCCGGCCGCCCCTGGAGAAGACCATTGAGGCAAAGTTGGAAGCATCGTGGCGGAAGGCCCAGCCGTATTTTTTATTGGCCGGGTCGCTGGCCTTGCAGGCCGCCTCTTCCCAGGTCTTCCAGTCCCGGGGCGGCTCGCTGTAGCCGAGCTGCCGGAGCCAATCGGCATTGTAGTACATAACCTCCACCGACCGCTGGGTCGGAAAGCCCAGCCGCTCCCCCTTAAACTGGGGATTAACGTCGCTCTCCAGGAAGATGGGGAAGTAGTCCTTAAGGTCCTCTTCCGTAAGGCCGTACTTTTTGCTCTTGATGAAGGGCGTAAGGTCGATGACCGCCCCCTGGGCCCGGTAGAAGGCGGCCTGATTCTGGTAGGCAACGGCGATGTCCGGCGGCTGGCCCGCCTGGATGGCGGCATTTATCTTGTTGTAAACATCGTTGTAAGAGGCCCCGGCGATTTCCGCCCGGGCCCGGATGCCGTAGGGGTTAGTCCGGTTGAATTCGTCCAGCATCGACTGAATCAGCTCCTGGTCCCGCTGCGGCCGGTTGTGCCAGTAGACCACCTCGATGTTCTTGCCCGTAAGGTCGATGGCGTCGACCATTTCGGGGGTGGTGGGCGGGTTGGTTATTCCGGCCGGACCGGGCTGGGTCGGGGCCGCCTGGGGCATACAGGCCCCCAGAATTGCGGCCAGTCCCAAAAGGAGGGTTAAAACCCGCCAAAGTTTGCCCGCAAACATGGCCTCAAAACCTCCTTATCTTTTAATCCCGCTGCTGAGAAAACCTTCGGTAAAGGCCCGCTGGGCCAGGAAGTAAAGGGCGATAATGGGGGCTACCATCATGGTGGCGAAGGCCATCAGGAGGTGGGTGTTGACGCCGCCTTCCCCGACCATGAACTGCTGGAGGCCGACCGCCAGCACCCGCATGCTGGGGTCCCGGGTTACCAGGAGCGGCCACTGAAAGGCGTCCCAGGCCCAGATGAAATTCAAGACGGCGATGACCACCAGGGCCGGCCGACTCAGGGGCAGAAGGACCCAGATTAGGTATTGAAGGTGGCTGGCCCCGTCGATCCGGGCCGCGTCGTAAAGCTCCCGGGGAACCTGTAAGAAGTGCTGCCTTAGGAGAAAGATGCCGAAGACGCTTACGGTGAAAGGCACGGTCAGGGCCAGGTAGGTATTGTACCAGCCGAAGTTGAACATCATAACGACTTTGGGCACCAGCACCAGCTCCCCGGGAATCATCAAGGTGGCCAGGATCCCCAGAAAGACCAGGTTCCGACCCGGCAGCTCCACCTGGGCCAGGGCGTAGGCCGCCAGTACCGAGGTGACCAGGACACCCCCCACGATGACCCCGCTCACGATAAGGCTGTTGGCAAAGTAGCGGACCATGAGCCAAGTTCCCCACTGCCGGTCCCAGCCGGTGTGCCGGACGGCCTCGATGTAGTTCTGCCACTGGAGGGGCTCGTCCCCCAGGGGCCACCAGGGCCACAGATTGTTGGTGATAACGCTCCCGTAAGATTTGAGGGAGCTGGCTACCACGTAGGCGAAGGGCAGAACGGAGACCAGCGCCCCAATGATGAGGATTAAGTAGATAATGAGCCGACCCCGCGGCCGCCGGAACCGGAAGGTGCGCAGTTCAATGGGGCGGGCAACGGGCAGGCCCAGGGTTTTACTCATAGACGACCCTCCGACCGGCAACCCGGTTCTGAACGATGGTAAGGACCAGAATCACTGAGAACAGGATGAAGGAGAGGGCGGCGCTGTAGCCGTAACGGTTGTACTCGTAAAGCTGTCGGAAGATATAAATGCTGGCGGTCGTGGTGGCCGTGCCCGGACCGCCCATAGTCATAACGTAGATATGGTTAAAGGCCTTAAAAGTGCCGATCACGGTTATGATGGAGAGAAAGAAAGTAGTGGGGGAAAGGAGGGGGACGGTGATGTGGCGAAATAGGGCCCAACCCCTGGCCCCGTCGACCCGAGCGGCGTCGTAAAGCTCGGCCGGGATGTTGCCCAGGCCGGCCAGGAAGACGGTAATATCGTAGCCGACGAAGACCCAGGTGGTGTAGATAAAGACGGCCACCAGGGCCAGGCTCGGGCCGTGGGCCCAGGCCGGAAGCTCCACCCCCAGC
>Ga0101941_1001974_pt1 | contig 11096 bp, 9 predicted proteins | sample DewCreD2012metaG_3_FD_75242 | JGI IMG/M metagenome (GOLD analysis project Ga0101941, IMG submission 75242) | Hot spring sediment bacterial and archeal communities from British Columbia, Canada, to study Microbial Dark Matter (Phase II) - Dewar... ...
TCTGGGCAAGCTTGAGCGCAAGCTCGAAAACCTGCTTGGGCCGCTGAATGTCTAACCGCTTCATCTCGCCATAATCTTAACCCTTCACCCTTTATGGGACAAGCCCGGCGCGCCTTGACAGTAAGCGGCGGCCGGCCTTAACATTGGCTTGTTTAAACGAATGTTCTATCAGCCCAGCCGGCCGGGCCGGTTTCGGCTGCGTCAGCGGCCAGACGAGACCACCAGCGGAGGTCAGGCGTGGAAACCCGGAAGCCCGATGCGCTGGCAGGTTACCAGGCGAATCTACTTCGCTTCTTTCTCTTCACCTGGCTTCGGTCCTTTCACCTCTGGATGCCTATCTGGCTTGTTTTCCTGCAGGACCGGGGTCTGACCCTCGCCCAGGTGGGCGTTCTGGACGCGGCCGGCTGGGTTCTGCAATCTACGGCCGAGCTCCCCACCGGAGCTTTGGCCGACGGCTATGGCCGAAGGCTTTCGATGGCCCTGGGGGCCCTGCTTCTCGGGGTAGGCCTGCTGGCGGTCCAGGCCGAGCCGTTCTCGGTACCCTTTCTGGTTGGGTATATGCTCTGGGGGGTGTCTCACACTTTCATCGGAGGTGCCGACTCGGCCTTTCTTTACGATAGTCTTAAGGCGGCCGGCCGTGAGGATGAATATCCGCGGCGGGCAGGTCAATACACCGCGGTGATCTGGGGGGCCCAGGCCACGGCCGCCGTGGCCGGGGGGCTGCTGGCCGCCATGGAGCCGTCCCTCTGTTTTACGGTTTCGGCCGCACTGGCGCTGGGGGCCGCGGGCGTTGCCCTGACTTTCCGGGAGCCGCCCGGCGGAGGGCCGCCGTCGGGCCGCCGGGGCCGGGCCTTTGTTGGAACCCTGCGAGGGGGTATGGTCTTTGCGGCGAGGACCCCGCAAGTCCGTTATCCCCTCTTTCTAGGCGCCCTCATCGGCACGTTTTCTTTTTTCTTGGCCTTTATGGTGCTTCAGCCCTACGCCCGGGCAGCCGGCATCCCTTACCCGGCCTTTGGGGTCCTGGTGCTGGCCGCCCGGGCCTTCGGGGTGGCCGGCGCCCTTTCGGTGGGCTGGGCCCGGACGCGGGTTAGCGGTCTTACGGCCGGCGTGGCCGCCTCGGGAATTATGGCGGGCTGCCTGGGGGTGATGGCCCTGGGACCGGCCGTCTGGGGCCTTTTCCCGCTGCCGGTCGCCACGGGCACGGCCGGCCTGGTCCGGCCGCTCCTCTCCCATGAGGTGAATCGCTGGACCCCGGCATTCCAGCGGGCGACCGTTCTTTCGGCCGAGGGCTTTTTATTTACCGCCATCCTGGTGGTACTGGACCCGCTGGCCTTCGCCGCGGCGGACCGGTTCGGCCTGCCGGCTGCCCTTGGGCTTATGGCCGGTGCCTTCAGCTTGCTGGCAACGCCCCTGCTCGTCGGCTGGTATCGGGGCCTCCGGCCGGGGAAGGTGCCCCGGGCGGGCCGTAGCCGCCGCCTCCGGGGGTCTCGAGGAGGACCTCCGCTTCCGGGGGCAGAAGCCTTTGCTGTTTGGTCTTGAGCTCTTCGCCCCAGGGAAGGACCACCACCCGGCCGGTCGCCCCGGGCAGGCCCCCAAAAAGCCCGGGGGCCGGATGGTGTACCCGCTGGGTTATCGGCGCAAACCAGAAAGGCCGCCCGGTCCTTACCCGGACCCTTACCCGCTGGCCCAGCCCGCCCCGGTAGCGGCCGGCCCCGCCCGAGCCCTCCCGGAGGCCCTTTTCCAGGATGAGGAGGGGGCTGGTGGCCTCGACCACCTCCGCCGAGACCCCGCTTATCCCTGAGGGAAAGGCCGTGGCCGAAAGGCCGTTTTTGCCCGGCCTTGCCCCCGTCCCGCCCGAAAGCATCAGGGTGAACGAAAACGGGCCCGTGGCGTCCCTTTCCCCGTAAAAATGGATGACCCAGAGCCCGTCGGCCCCGGCCGCCATCACCCGGTCGGGCAGAACCTGCCCCAGGGCCCGGAAAATGAGGCTCGGAATCAGGTGGCCCACCGTGGCCCGGGCCGAGACCGGCGCCGGCCGGACCGGGTTTAAAATCGACCCCGGCGGCGCCTCGACCTTTACCGGCCCGAAAAACCCGGCGTTGTTGGGAATGTCGGGGGCCAGGGCGCACTTTAAGGCAAAGATCGTATAGGCCCGGGTGTAATTTAGCACCACGTTTATGCCGTAGGGGGACTGGGCCGAGCTTCCCGAAAAGTCGGCCCGAATCTCCCCCCCGCCTACCCCAAGCCTTACCCGCAGCCTGATGGGCTCGGCGTAGCCGTCGCCGTAGAGCTCGGCCTCATAGGACCCGGCCGGCAGAAGGCCGATCCTTTCCCGGAAGGCCCCCTCCGACCGGGTCAGGATCTCGTCGGCCAAGGGGCTTAAACTTTCCAGGCCCAGCTCGTCCAGCAGCCCCAGCAGGGCGGCGGCCCCGACGGCGTTGCCCGAAACCTGGGCCTCCAGGTCGCCCAGGACCAGCTCCGGGTGGCGGACGTTGCCCTTCAAGACGGCAAAGAGGGTCTCGTTGGGCTCGCCGGCCTCGTAGAGCTTTAACAGGGGGATGTAAAGGCCCTCCTCGTAGACATCCCTGGCCTCGGCCGAGCGGATCCGGCCGCCCACATCGTAGTGGTGGCAGCAGTTGGCCAGAAAACCCACCAGGCCTCCGGCCCGGCCGAAGACGGGGGCGATGACCGTAAGGTCATTAAGCTGGCCCGAGGTAAGCCAGGGGTCGTTGGTGATGAAAACGTCCCCCGGCCGGATGGTCTCGGGCGGGTAGCGCCTTAAAAGCTCGGAGACGACGTCCGAAATGGAGTTTATGTGGCCCGGGGTTCCGGTGACGGCCTGGGCCAGCATCCGGCCCCGGGCATCGTAAAGGCAGGCCGAGAGGTCGCCGGCCTCCCGAACCACGGGGGTGACGGAGGTGCGCATCAGGGCCGCGGCCTGCTCGTTGACGATGGCGATGAGCCGCGTCCAGGCGACGTCCAGGGCAAACGGGTCCAGCCTCACCGGCAGATTTTACCCCATAGTAAACTTAAAGGGATGGCGAGGATTCTGGTGGTTGAGGATGAGGCTTTGACGGCCGAGGTGCTGGCCGCCCTCCTCCAGCAGGAGGGGCACCAGGTCGCCGTCGGCCGGACCGGGGGCGAGGCCCTGCGGCTGGCCCGGGAGCAGGACCCGGAAGTGATCTTGCTGGACATCGGCCTGCCGGACCTCTCCGGGGTTGAGGTTTGCCGGCGGCTTCGGGAGTTCAGCGGGGCCGAAATCTTAATGCTTACGGCCCGGCGGCAGGAGGCCGATAAGGTGGTGGGCCTGGACGCCGGCGCCGACGACTACATCACCAAGCCGTACTCGCCGGCCGAGCTTCTGGCCCGCATCCGGGCGGCCCTGCGCCGGCGCTGCCGCTCCCAGGGGCAGGTGCGCCGGCTGGGCAACGTTACCTTAGACCTGACCGGCCGCCGGGTGTGGGTTGGGGAAGCCGAGGTGGAGCTGAGCCCCCGGGAGTTCGACGTGCTGGCGGCCCTAGCCCGCCGGCCGGGGGAAGCCCTCTCCCGCCAGGCCCTGCTGGACCAGGTGTGGGGTCCCGGCTACGTGGGGGACGATAAGGTGGTCGACGTGTACATCGCCAGCCTCCGGCGCAAGCTCGGGGACAATCCCGACCGGCCGCGGTTGATTCAGACGGTCCGGGGCTACGGCTACCGGCTGGCAGCGGGGGCGGCCGAATGACCCTTCGGCTCAGGCTCGCCCTAAGCTACCTGGTCCTGATTCTGGTCACCAGCACCGCCATCAGCCTCTTTCTTTTCGACGTCCTGGAGCGGGTCTACACGGGCCTGCTTGCCTGGGACCTGGACCGCCAGGCGGCCATAAGCAGCGTTGAGGTCACCCGGTTCCTCCTGGCCGGGCAGACGCCGGAGCTCCGGGGTTACCTGCGGGAGCTGGACCGGCGCACCCCCGCCCGGGTGGTGGTTTTCACCCGGCAGGGTCAGCTGCTGGCCTCCAGCGAGATCGACGACGAACCCCTGCTGGGCCAGGCCGTTGACCTGCCCGGGATTGAAGACGCCCTTGCCGGCCGGACCGGCCGGGGAACTTACTATCTGCCGTCCGGGGGGACGGAGGTGGTCTACGTCTACCGGCCCCTGGTGGACGGCGACGGCCGGATCCTGGGGGCCCTGCGGCTGAGCTATAACCTGGAAAACGTCATAAGCTTTTTAAGACAGCTTCAGCTTTTTGTTGCCCTGAGCATTGCCGCCGCGGCCCTGGCCTCGATTCTGGTCGGGTTGGGCCTTGCCCGGATGATCCTCAAGCCCCTGGGGGAGCTGAGCCGGGCGGCCGAGGCCCTGGCCCGGGGCAACCTTTCGGCTCGGGCCCCCGTCCGCACCCCCGATGAGGTGGGGCGGTTGGTGGACACTTTTAACCGGATGGCCGAAAGGCTCCAGCAGATGGAGGGGGAGCGGCGGGCGTTCCTGGCGGCCGTTGCCCACGACCTGGGCAACCTCACCCAGAACCTGCTCACGGCCGTGGCCGCCCTCAAGGCCATCGGGGCCGAGGACCGGGCCCTCACCGAGCGCATCCTCTCGGGCCTGGAGATCCAGGCCCGGCGGATGGCCCGGCTGACGGACGACCTGGTGACCATCGACCGGCTGGAGGCCGGCCGGCTCCGGTTGCAGGTGCGGCCGGTAGATTTGGGGCGTCTGGTCTGGGAAGTTGGCGAACAGTTCCTGGCCGAGGCCCGATTTCGGGGTCTGGAGCTGGTGGTGGAGCGGCCGGATGTCCCGGCCGTCGTCGAGACCGACCCCGACCGGCTGGCCCAGGCCTATGCCAACCTGGTCTCAAATGCCCTCAAGTACACCCCGCCCGACGGGCAGGTGCGGCTTTGGGTCCGGCGGGAGGCCATGCCCAGGGGCGGCGATGGCTATCGGCTGGCCGTCACCGATTCGGGCCCGGGCATCCCGCCGGAGGAGTTGGACCGGATCTTTGACCGCTACTACCGGGGGGCGGCGGCCGGCAACGCCCGGGGAAGCGGGCTGGGCCTGGCCATCGTGCGGGACATTGCCGAGGCCCTGGGGGCGACGGTATCGGTGGAGAGCGACCCCGGTAGCGGAACCACCTTCAGCCTCTGGGTCCGGGCCGCCGTCGCGGCCGCCCCATCCCCCCGCCCGGTCCCCCGCCTCACCGGCCACCGGCCTTAGAACAGATCCCACCACTGTCCCCGGGCGAGTAAGGAGGGGCCCGACTCTTCCAAGAGAATCCTCCCGGCCCGCATCACGTAAGCCCGGTCGGCTACCCGAAGGGCTTGACGCACGTTCTGCTCGACCAGCAAAACGGAAGCCCCCTGTTCTCGGCAGATGCCTTGGACCGTGTCCATAATCCGCTGTACCAGTACCGGGGCCAGCCCCAGGGACGGTTCGTCAATAAGCAGCAAACGGGGTCGGACCATTAAGGCGATTCCCAGGCTCACCATCCGCTGCTCACCGCCGCTTAGGGTACCAGCCCGCTGCCGCCGGCGCTCCCGGAGGACAGGGAAAAGCTCAAAGACTTCCTTCAGGCGACGCCGACGGACTTCGGGGTCGGTCACGGTTATGGCCCCCAGGTCCAGGTTTTCCTCAACGGCGAGGTCTGGGAAAACGGCCCGCTCTTGGGGAATAAAAGCGATGCCCCGCCGCACATTGGCCGCCGGGGTGCTGTTAGTAATCGCTTTGCCTTCGAAATAAACGGCACCCGACCAGGCAGGTAGCAAGCCGAAAATAGATTTAAGGGCGGTCGTCTTGCCGGCCCCATTATGCCCAATAAGGGCTACGATTTCCCCTGCCCCAACCTTAAGGGATAAGTCAAAAACGACCTGTTTGCGACCGTAGCCGGCCACCAGGTTGGTCACGTTTAATCTGGGTTCGCCTGCCACCTTTCAGAGGCCAAAATAGATCTCAGAAAGTCTTGGGTCCTTGATAAGCTCATCGGGCCGACCGGCGGCTACTACCTGCCCCGCTTCAAGAAAATAAGCCCGGTCGGCGACGGCCCGAAGTACTTCCAGGTTGTGTTCGACGAGACCTATGGCACATCCGGTAGCCCGTAGCCGGCCTACCAGCTCTAGCAGCCGGGTGACCCACTGCGGGTCTAAGCCTGCTGTCGGTTCGTCCAGCAGGACCACCGCTGGCCCGACGGCCATCGCCCGGGCCAGGGCTAATAACTTCTGCTCGCCGTAAGATAAGGATTCAGCAAGCACGTTAGTTTCGGCCTTCAACCCGACAAACTCCAAGTAGTTCAAAGCTAAAAGGCGGGCCTCAACCTCATCAGTCGCCACCCGCTTTGGCCTAAAGAATAGGTTGAACAGGCTTTCTCCGCATTGCTCCGGGATGGCCACCAGCACGTTATCCAGGACGGTCATCCGCTGGAAAATCCGCACGTCCTGAAACGTCCGGACAAGGCCCCGTCGAGCCCGCTGCCAGGCAGGTAGGGCACTGATATCTTCCCCGTTGAGGTAAACCCGGCCTGAGTCCGGCTTTAAGAACCCGGTCAGCAAGTTGAAAATAGTGGTTTTGCCGGCACCGTTCGGCCCGACCAGGGCTACGACCTCCCCAGGGTGTAGCTCTAGGTCAACCCCCTTTACTGCCTGGATGCCGCCGAACCGCTTGCTGAGGCCCATGGCGACCAGATTCTTGCCACCTGCCCGGACCAGATTCCCCAAAGGGGAGACCCGGGAACCAGCGGCCCGACCCTTACGTCCCAGTCCGGAATACTCCGGGATAATTCCCTGGGGCCGAAAGCGCATAAAAGCTACAAGCATCAAACCGAAAATTAAATTCCGGAAAGGAGCTACGATATCCTGTTGCAGATGAAGAAAACGCAAGAGCTCTGGTATTCCAACGAATAAAGATGCTCCAACTACCGTTCCCAAAAGGTTACCTGTTCCCCCGAGGGTAACTATAGCTATAAGAAAGATTGATTGGTCGAGGCTGAAAGAAAAGGGGTTAATAAAAGCGTGATAATGCGCAAATAGGGCGCCTGCGGCGGCTGCCAGGCCGCCTGAAACCGCGAAGATACTCACCCGGAAACCCACGACATTCTTGCCGAGGGCCAGGGTCGCCGTCTCATCTTCCCGAAGGGCCTTCAGCACCCGGCCGTAGGGGGAGTTGGCGATCCGTTGGCACACTAGAAAGGTTAGGGCAGCCGAGATCGCCGTAAGGGGCAGAAAATCCAGCGGGGTTACAAGCTTCCAGCCGAAAAAGACAGGCCGCGGGATTCCGGGCAGTCCGGTCCGGCCGCCGGTGAGCTCAACCCAGGATAGCATGAGGCCGTAAGCCAGCATTTGCAGGGCTAGGGTAAGAAGAATTACATACTCGCCCCGAACTCGGAGGGCCGGCAGCGCCGCCACCGCCGCGGCCACAGCCGTAATCAACATCGCCGCCGCCAGGTCGATGGGGAACGGCCAGCCCAACCGGCTGCTCAAGAGGGCCGCCGAATAGGCCCCAAGGCCGAAGAAGGCCGCATGGGCCATAGATGCCAAGCCAGAAAAGCCCAGGACTAGGTTAAGAGAAAGGCCCAGCATAGTAAAGATGAGGACTGTGTTCAGGACGTGGACCCAGAACTCCACCCGGTCACCTCGTGGCTTGGCCGAAAAGGCCGGCGGGCCGGGTCAGGAGCATCAGAAAAAGGAGCACGAAAGCGATAACCGGCTGCCAGGAGCCCGGCAGGAAGAGCCCCCCCAGGTTCTCGGCGAGGCCCAGGATAAGGCCGCCGGCTAGCATGCCCCCGTAGCTACCGATCCCGCCCAGAAAGACGCCAATAAAACCCCCCAGGACCGGCCCGATTCCCATCGTTGGGGTAGCCGCATTCCGCAAGACGTAGGGAACCGATGCTAGCCCAACCAGTAGGGAACCGATGGCAAACACCAAACTGAAGACCGCATCATCGTTGATACCTACCGCGCGGGCTAGCTCGGGATTGCTGGCAACCCCGCGAATCGCCCGACCCGGCCGGCTCTTGTACAGCACGGTCAGGGTCAGAACGGAAAGTCCGGCGGCTTCGGCCAGGGTGATGGCGTCCAGGTGGGTGAAGGCCACCGGCCCCAGGGAAACCCCAATCTCGGTGAAGCCCGGCAGCCGCCGGGCCGAAGGCCCGAAGACGATCTGCAGCAGACTCTGCCCGGCAAAAAGGAAACCCAGGGAGGCCAAAAATATATTAAGTTGCGAGGCTGAGGCCCGACGGAGGGGCCGGTATAGCCACCGCTCCTGGGTCAGGCCGAAACCGAGTCCTACTAACCCCGCAACGCCCGCCGAAACTGGAAGGGGCAGGCCGGCCGTGGCAGCTAAAGTAAACCCGTATCCGGCCGCCGCGAACGTAAAGGCGTGGCTGAAGTGAAAGATTTTAGTCGTTGCAAAGATAAGCCCCCAGCTGAGGCCAACCAGGGCGTAGAAGCTTCCCGAAATCAGCCCGTTGACGAGCAGCTGGGCCAGAAGTTCGACGTTCATGCCGTCTTACTGTACCGGGACTACCTGGTCGTCGACTATCCGGGCGAAAAGCTTGAGGTTTCCACCCTCAACCCGGAAAAGACCCGCCGGTTTGCGGGACGTCCCATCCGGGTAAATCACCATGTCGCCCCCATAGACGGTCCCGAATTTTGTGCCGGCTTCAACGGCCTTCTTCATCTGCTCCAGCAGGACCCCAGGTTGGGAAGGGTCTTTGCCGCCATCGACAGCCTGTTCAATGAGGGTCCGCAAGACAAAATAAACAAGGTCGTAGTAGTTTGCGGCGTAAAATTCGGGCGCTTCGCCATACGCCGCCCGGTAAGCTTCGACAAAGTCTTTAGTCCGCGGGTCCTGACCGGTTGGGTCAAACCGGTCCATAGCCACTACGTAACCTTCCATGGCAGCATCTCCCGCGATGCGCTGGGCATCGGGTGTCCACTCGTTACCTGCAAGCTGAACACCCACCCCCTGAGCCCGAAGCTGGTTGACAATATACCCCACGTCGTTACCGTAGGAACCCAGCACCACCGCCTCAGGGTTAGCGGCCTTTATTCGGGCAATTTGGGCCCCATAACTCGTTTGCCCGATGTCGTGGGGCTCTTCGGCCACAACCTGACAGCCTAACCGTCCGCATGCCGCCTTAACGCTGTCATTGATGCTTCGGCCGGCGGCGTCGTTCCAGAAGATTGTGGCCAGCCGACGGGCTCCTTTTTCCTGCACGAGCCAGCGTATCAGCCCGGGCATAAGCTGACTGCCGAGCATCCGGGTATTGTAGAGGTTTTCTTTGTTGATCAAAGCCGCGCCCACGCCGCCACCGTTGAAAAGCAGAACTTTTCGCTCCACCGCGATGGGCTGAATTGCAAGGGTTGGAGCGGTATAAGAACTTAAGATGACCGGCACCCGGTCTATCTCGATGAGTTTACGGGCTCCACTTACGCCCGCTTCGGCATCGCCGCTCTTATGGTCTTCAATAACCAGCTGGATTTTCCAACCCTTTACCCCGCCTGCTTTATTCAGACGGTCGGCGGCCAGCTGAGCCCCTCGGCTCATCACCTGGCCGTAGAAAGAGCCGGGCCCCGTCATGGCCAGCAGCATACCCACTTTGAGCACCTTTTCCTGGGGCTGGGAAGGCCCGGGGGCACCCGGCGCAGGCTGACACGCGGTGGCCAGAGCCAGTAGACCGATTATAAATACTTTTAAAGGGTTCGGATTAATAAGCGGCATTGGGCGACCTCCAGCATTTGATAACTTTTTGGGCCTCAAGGGCGACAATATCCTCCGGACTGTAGCCCAGGGCCTTGAGCACCTGCTCGGTATGTTCTCCAAGGCGGGGGGCCGGGCGGTACGTAAAGTCCGAAAAATTAAAGAGCTTAACCGGGGTACCTACCATTCGGGTCTTACCGGCCACCGGGTCAGGCAGGTCCACCGCCATCTGATTGGCCTCCACCTGGGGCTGATGGAGGGCCTCGAAGGGGGTCAGAATGGGCGCACAGGGGACGTCCGCGGCCTCCAACTCTGCCAGCCATTCGGCCCGGGGTCTGGTCTCGAAAAGGGAGGCCAGGATGTCGTAAAGCTCCGGGCTGTTTTCAGCGCGTCCGAGGGCCGTTGCAAACCTGGGCTCATCGGCCAGTTCGGGGACGCCCAAAACTTGACATAAACGTCGCCACTGGGCATCTTGGACGACTACAAGGATAAGGTATTGGCCGTCGGCGCACCGGTAGGGGGCGTACATTGCCTGGGCCGAAAAATCCACGGGACGCTCCGGCCGGACCTCGCGCTCAACCTCGACCAGATCGACAAACTGCATCGCCAGGGCCGCCTGAAGAAGGGACGTCTGGACAACGGTGCCCTCGCCCGTTCGTTGTCGGGTTAGAAGGGCGAGGGTTATACCGTAGGCCAAAAGCATGGCCGCACTCATATCCGCTACCCAAACCCCCGAACTGATCGGCGTCCCATCGGGGAGGCGGCGTCGGGAAAGAATGCCGGAAAGGGCTTGCATTATCAGGTCGTAACTTGGCCGGTTCGAGTACAGCCCCTCGGGCCCGTAACCTGTAAGCCAGCCGTAAATGAGCCGCCGATTAAGCTTTTTCAGTGTGGGATAGTCATAGCCGAGCCGCTCGGCAACCCCCGGCCGGAAATTGTGTATAAGCGCATCGGCCTTTTGGACGAGCCGGTAGAGAATCTCCCGTCCGGCCGGATGACGGATATCCACGGCAATTCCCAGTTTATTTCGGTTGAGGGGCAAAAAGGCCCGGCTTTCACCGTTGGGCAAGGGCGGCAAGGTAAAGGTCCGGCGGGCGTCGTCACCCCAGGGCGGTTCGACTTTTATCACCTCGGCTCCCTGGTCGGCCAGGTACATGGCGGCAGCAGGCGCCGCCCACATCTGGGCTAAGTCAATTACCCGGATGCCTGCCAAAGGAAGTTGCATCTTAGGGCCCTCAGCTATCGCTTATTATAAGCCGCTGCCGCGGTTCGCGTCGGTCCTTCAATTGCCAGGCGTCGGCGTAGGGGTGGGGGTTGCCAGTGGGGGTTCGGCGGCCAGGCGGTTGAGGTCCTCGTAAAGGCGATTGGACACCAGGTAGACCCGGGGGTCCCCTGCCTTCTGGAAATAGCGGCTCAGGCCGGCCGGATTTACCTGC
>Ga0101941_1001976_pt1 | contig 11086 bp, 6 predicted proteins | sample DewCreD2012metaG_3_FD_75242 | JGI IMG/M metagenome (GOLD analysis project Ga0101941, IMG submission 75242) | Hot spring sediment bacterial and archeal communities from British Columbia, Canada, to study Microbial Dark Matter (Phase II) - Dewar... ...
GCATCAGCCGGGAGCGGGGTATCTCAACCCGGAGGGGACCCACGGCCACCACCGCATCCTCGCCCGCCAGCTCCACCACCTGCCCGAGCCGGAAGAAGCCGGGTACCCGCACCAGGTCGCCTGGCTTGAGCCGGTCGGCCGGGGGCTCGGCCCACCGGCCCAGCCCCCGGACCCGGCGCCGAAGCTCCCGAAGCCGCCGCTGCCGCCCGGCCGGGTCGGCGGCCGGGGCGGCCGCCTCGGCCAGGAGCCGCTCCACCTCCGCCTCGGCCCGCCGCCGGACCTCGGCCAAGACTTCGGCCCGGGCCGCCTGAAGGGCCTGCCGCTCGGCCTCAACCTCGGCCTCTTTGGCCCGGAGCCGGCCCAGCTCGGCCTCCAGCTGCCGACGTAGCTGTTCGAGGCGGCGCTTCTCGGCCTGCAGGGCCCCCAGCAGCCGGTCGGTTTCGGCCTCCCCTTCGGAAAGGTGCCGCCGGGCCTCGGCCAGAATTTTCGGGTCGAGGCCCAGCCGGGCGGCGATGGCGAAGGCATTGCTCCGGCCGGGAATCCCAATGGCCAGCCGGTAGGTGGGGGCCAGGGTTTCGGGGTCGAACTCGACGCTGGCGTTTTCCACCCCGGGGGTGGCCTGGGCGTAGACCTTAAGGCTGTGGGCGTGGGAGGTGACGACGGCGGAGACGCCCCGCCGCACCAGGTGGTCCAGGATGGCCCGGGCCAGGGCCGCCCCCTCGGTGGGGTCGGTGCCGGCCCCCAGCTCGTCTAGAAGAACCAGCGACCGATCGGTAGCCCGGCTGAGAAAGCCGGCGATGTTGGTCAGGTGGGAGCTGAAAGTCGAAAGGGACTGCTCGATACTCTGCTCGTCCCCAATGTCGGCGTAGATGCCGTCAAAGACGGGCAGACACGACCCTGCTTCGGCCGGGATGGCCAGTCCCGCCTGGGCCATCAGGGCCAGAAGGCCGATGGTCTTGAGGGTTACGGTTTTGCCCCCGGTATTCGGGCCGGTAATCACCAGGGCGATGAATTGGCCCCCAAGCCAGACGTCGATGGGCACTACCTTCCCGGTGAGGAGGGGGTGGCGGGCGCCCATAAGTTTGAGATATGGCCGGGGGGCCGGTAGGTCTGGGTTGGGGCGGGCATCCACCCAGCGGACGAGGGCCGGTATGGTCCCCCGGAGGCTTCGGCCAAAGCGGGCCTTGGCCAGGGCCAGCTCGATTTCGGCCAGCCGGGCCAGATTTTCCCGCAAGATTCCCCCCAGGCGGCCGACCCGACCGGAGAGCCGGCGCAGGACCCGCCGGACCTCCCGCTCCTCCTCAAGGCCCAGCTCCCGGTAGAGGTTGTTCAGTTCGACCACGGCCAGGGGCTCGACGAAAAGGGTGGCGCCCCGGGCCGAAACGTCCTGAACCAGCCCTGGAATCGCCCCCCGCTGGTCGGCCCGGACCGGGACCACAAATCGGCCGTTGCGGAGGGTGATGACCCCCTCCTGGAGGGCCTGACGGCCGGCCGGGGACTCAATGATCCCCTGGAGGGTCCGGGTAATCTGCTCCTGGACCTCCCGGCGCCGGGCCCGAATCCGGGCCAGGAGGGGGCTGGCCTCATCCCGCACCTCCGCCCCGGGCCCGATAACCTGCCCGATCTCCCGCTGGAGCCCCTCCAGCCGGTGGATGCCGGCGGCGATGGCCGCAAGCCGCGGGTAGGCGGCGGCCCGGGCCGTAAGCTCCTCCCGAATCCGCCGGCCGGCGGCCAGCGTCCGGGCCACGTCCAGGAGGGCGGGGGGGTCGAGGACCCCGCCCCGTTCGGCCCGCTCGACCACGGGCCGGATGTCCGCCGCCTCCCCGGTGTCAAATGTCGGCCGGGCATCCAGCAGCCGAATCGCCTCCCGGGTCAGCTCCAGGGCAGCCTCGACCTGCCCGAAGTCGGTGGCGGGCAGAAGGCTTAAGGCCAGCTCCCGGGCCGGGGGAAAGGCGGTGTGGGCGGCCAGCCGCTCCCGAACTTTAGGAAATTCGAGGTTAATAAGGCTTTTTTCGTCCATCCCCAAGCTTGATTATATCTTTGGCCGCGGCCCGGGCTAAAATAGGCCGGTGGAACTCCAAAAGCTTCTGGAACTTTACCGGCTGGCCCGGGATTGCGGCATCTACACCAGCTACCGGGACATCACCGGCCGCCGGGTCCGGGCGGGCCCCGACCGCCTCCTGGCCGCCCTCCGGGCTTTCGGCATCCCCATCGAAAGGCCCGAGGAGGCCCGGGAAATTCGGCGGGAGCGGATGCTGGGCCGCTGGCAAAGGCCTTTAGAGCCCGTCTACGTCGCCTGGGACGGCCGGCCGGGACCCATCGGCCTGCGGGTCCCGGCCGGCCTCGATTCGGACCGGGTTAAGCTCAGCCTGGAACTGGAAGGGGGCGAGGTCCGCCGCCTGGACGTCGAGCTGGCGGGTTGCCCGACGCTGGGGCGGGACCCCAACGGGGCCCGGGTGGCAAAGGCCGTCACCCTGCCAGGTCGCCTGCCCCTCGGCTACCACCGCCTCCGGGTGGAGGCCGGGCCCGGAGCCGGGGCCGAGGCCCTGCTCATATCGGCCCCCCTCAAGGCTGCCCCCTTTTCCGGCCGGGGCTGGGGGGTCTTTCTCCCCCTCTACGCCCTGCAAACGGCCCGGAGCTGGGGGCTTGGGGATTTTACCGACCTTGGGGCCTTCGCCGACTGGGTGCGGGGCCTTGGGGGCCGGGTGGTGGGGACTCTGCCCCTCCTGGCCGCCTTTTTAGACGAGCCCTTCGAGCCCAGCCCTTACGCCCCGGTGAGCCGGCTCTTCTGGAACGAACTCTACGTCGACCCGACCGCCGCCCCGAACTTCGGGGCGTGCGGGGCGGCCCGCGAGCTGACTTCGGACCCGGAGTTTCGGTCGGCCCTGGGAAACCTGCGGGCCGAGCCGCTGGTGGACTACCGGCGGGCCTACGGCCTGAAGCGCCGGGTTTTAAGCCTGCTGGCCGAGGACTTTTTCGGCCGATACCCCGACCACCCCGATTTCCAGGCTTTTTTAAAGGAGCGGCCGGAGGTGGAAGACTACGCCCGCTTCCGGGCCGTTGGGGAGCGGCTCCGGACCGGTTGGGGCGGCTGGCCCGAGCCCCTCCGTTCCGGCCGGGTCGGACCCGGCGATTTCGACGAAGGGGCCTTTCGCTATCACCTTTACGTCCAATGGCTGGCGGAGCGCCAGGTGGGGACCCTTTCGGGCCTTTACCTGGACCTGCCCCTGGGGGTCCACCCCGACGGCTACGACGTCTGGCGTCACCGGCAGCTTTTTGCCCTGGGAACCCGGGCCGGAGCGCCCCCGGACATGTTCTTTACCGGCGGGCAGGACTGGGGCTTTCCGCCCCTGCACCCGGAGCGGCTTCGGGCCGCCGGCTACGGGTATTTTATCGCCGCCCTGCGCCACCCCATGCGCCGGGCGGCCCTGCTGCGAATCGACCACGTGATGGGTCTCCACCGCCTCTTCTGGCTGCCTCCCGGCCTGGACGCCCGGGACGGGGTCTACGTCCGGTACCCGGCCGGGGAGCTCTACGCCGTTGTAACCCTGGAATCGGTCCGGACCGGCTGCGGGGTGGTCGGGGAGAACCTGGGAACGGTGCCCCCCGAGGTGAACCCCGCCCTGGAGCGGCACGGCCTCCTTGGGATGTATGTCTTACAGTTCGAGCTCCGGCCCGACGGCCCGCCCCGGCCCCCCGAGCCCAACTGCGTGGCCACCCTTAACACCCACGATACCCCGCCCTTTGCCGGGTTCTGGGCCGGACGGGACATCGCCGACCGGCGGGAGCTGGGCCTGCTGGACGACGCCCGGGCGGCGGCCGAAACGGCGGCCCGGGAGCGGTTGCGGGCCGGGGTTTTGGGCTTCTTGCGGGCGGCCGGGCTTCTGGGCCCCGACGAGGCCCACCCGGCGGCGGTCCTTCGGGGCCTGCTGGCCTTCCTGGGCCGGAGCGAGGCGGCCCTGGTTCTGGTAAACCTGGAAGACCTGTGGTTGGAGGAGCAGCCCCAGAACGTGCCCGGGACCTCCTGGGAGCGGCCCAACTGGCGGCGGAAGGCGAAATATTTCTTCGAAGAGTTCGCCTTTAGGGAGGAGGTCTTAGAAATTTTAAAAAACCTTAATGCAACTCGCGGACCGGCTTAGCTTTTTCGGTTATAATTAAATTAATTTTATGTAAGGGGCCACGGTTTGCAAGGCCTTTCCAGGAGTTTACCCATAAGTTGGGTGTAAACTAGACCTTGGCAGACTGAGCTGGAGGGTGGACCGATGGTCAGACAGGTTCCGGCCGAGCGGCTTATGGGCTACACGGCCCGGTTCAGGCGCCTTTTCCCCCGATAGGCGGCTTTTTAGAAGGTTTGAACAGCTCAATCAGGGGCTAGCCGCCTCTGGCGGCTCGCCCGCCGCCCTGCCGCCGGAGACCCGGCCAAGGCGCAGCCGCCTTCGGCGGCTGATAACCGGCGTGTAAGCGCCGAAGCCATCTTAAAGCAGGTTATCCAGCTTGGCCTCGAGACCCTTCAGGGCGAAGAGCTCCTCGTCCTGGTGGACATAAGCCCGATTAAAAAGCCTGCTGTTAACATAACGTGTTTTGCACGTTATGTTAACAGCCTTCGAGGGTTTAAGCCCGGTCAGTTCCCGGAAGGTCCCTGGTTATGAGCTTTTAACCTGTCTTGGGGTCGATAGGGTTGGGCATCTGGGCCTCGGCTATGCCCGCCTCCTGGCCTACCGCAAGCGAGGCCTGACGACTTTGCCCCGGGAGGTTTCGAAAGCTTTGGCCGAAGCCACCCGGAATCTCGGGGCTGAGGGTCGAAAGCTCATCTTTGTGTTTGACCGGGGCCGTCTTTTTGCAGATTAAGGACTTAAACCAGGCCTTCATCGCCAGGGTTCACCATGACCGGACCTTTGATGACGGGCGTAAGCTTAAGGCGGTGGCTGAGGGTCTCGATTTGCCTTTCCGTGGGAAGGCCTGGGTCAAGGTCCAGGGTAAGTATATGCAAACTCGACATAAAGTGTAAGACACTTTATGTCGAGTTTACTTCGGGTTCGAGCCGATAAAGCTTCTGGGTCAGGATTTTACCGCTGTTAACATAACGTGCACAGCACGTTATGTTAACAGCACCGGGTTCCGGCGCTGGGTAACCGGGGCAACTGGTGGCTGCTGACCGTTTGAGGAGTGGCCGGCCTTGGAATGCGGTGTTGTTGGGGCTCGCCCTCTCCGTGACGAGGGCGGCTCTGGCTTGGGGACAAGCTTCGGCAGGGCGCTGTTGCGCCCGATACGGGGTCTACGAGTCCCGCTCGGCGACGGCAACCAGCCGGCGCGAATACCGGTTGTAATTGCTCCCATCCAGTTCCCCACAGACTCTTACCCGGACGAAGCCCGCCCTGCCAAGCAGGTCCTTAAGCTCCCGGGCGCTGTAGAGCCGGACATCGAAAATTGTCGACTTGGCCCTGGTACCCTTAACGATAACCCATTCGGTCCTTACCCAATCGCACTCCTGCACAAGTTCATGACGGGTGAACCATAAAGTCCCATCAGGATGTCGCGAACAGGTCACGGCCGGTAGCGCATCAAGGGCAATCTCCTTGCCGATAAGGTCCATAACCAGTAAGCCACCTGGCCTCAGGCTGGCATGGACGTTACGCAGAACCTGAACATCGTCGTTCTCGTTTTTAAAATACCCAAAAGAAACGAACATGTTGATTATCAGATCAAAGGTGTTCGGCCGACAAAATTCGCGCATATCAGCCCTGATCCATTCAACCTTTACACCGGACTTTTCCGCCCGTTCCGCAGCTTTCTTAAGCATGAAGGCCGAAAGGTCCAAACCGGTGACATGAAACCCTTTCTCCGCCAGGACAACAGCGTGCCGCCCGGGCCCGCAACAAAGGTCAAGAATGTTGCCGCCCTTCAGGCCCGTCAACTTAAGTATAAGCTCAACCTCATAAGCGGCGATCTTGATTCGCTGTTCAGGAAACAAAAACGAATAAAAAGTTTTCCAGAACTTTTCGTCTTCAAACCACTGAGCCATCGGTCCGACCCTCGCCGGCCGGCATGGGGATGGGGCCCAGCTCGACGACCCGGTCGAAGGGCCCCCAGATTCCGGCCGGCCCGTGCTGGATGATGACCAGCGTCCGGCCGGCCGTCCGAAGGTTAACCTCGGTCACTACCGCCCGGACGCTTTCGGGGTCGAGGTTAGCCAAAGGCTCGTCGAAGATATAGCAGTCGGCCTCTTTTAAGAGGGCCAAAGCCAGCGCAAGTTTCTTTTTCTGGCCCAGCGAGAGCTGCTCAAACGGCCGGTCCAAAACCTCCGAAAGGCCGAACCGCTCAAAGAGAGCCTGCGCCTCCGCCGCCTTACCCGCCGGCACAAGCAGGCCGACCGGCACCGGCGGGAACCAGACCGGCTCCAGGACCGCGCTCACCCGGTCCGGTACCGCCGCCTCCCCGGCATCCGGCTCGAAAAGCCCGGCAATTATCAGCCCTAACGTGGTCTTGCCCGAGCCGTTCGGACCCCGCACCAGCACCCGTTCCCCGGCCCTGACGTTTAAGGTCAGCCCCGAAAGGACCGGCCGCTCACCGTAGGCAAAGCTCACCCCGTTTAAGCAGATTTCACCGGCCGTCCCCACCCGCCCGGCTGCCCCCGCGGCAGCCCAGCCCTCCACCTCCCGGAGCCGGTCCACCGCGGCCGCGGCCTGGGAAATCTGCGGCAAAAGCTGGTTCAGAAAAGATTGGACGCTGTTTACCGCAAACCAGTAGGATTGTATGAAGGTCATCAGGCCGCCAAAGGAGAGGGCGCCAGCCACTACCGCGTAGCCTGCGCCGGTTAACACCATGATTTCGGCCGCGCTCATGAAGTTCCAGGCCCAGGCCTCGTAAAGGGCCTGCGTCCCCTCCCGCCGATAGGCAGCCCCAGCATACCGGTCCAGGGCCGCCCCAACGGCCCGGTTGGCCGCCCCGAAAAGGTCGAAAAGCTTTAGCTCCTTAAGGGCTGCAACCACGCCCCCAAGCAGGCCCCTGAGCTCGGCCGCATGCTCCTGCTCGGCACGGGAGCCCGCCCGAACCCTCGAACCGAACCGCTGCGACCAGTAGATGAGGACCCCGGTCACGGCCGCCAGCACGACCGTAAGCTCCCACGAAAGAAAAAAGGCAACCCCGACGCCGCCCAGCAACCTGGCCACCTGAGCATCGGCGATAAAGAGGGCGTCGGCAGCCGACTCGACACCGGTCCTGGCGTCGTCGAAGATCCGGGCCGCAAAATAGCCCGGCTCGTGCCGAAGGGCCTGCCGGTAGCGCAGGCCCCTCATGGTATCCAGCATCCGCAGGCATACGTCTTTAAGGAGCAGGTTTTTGAGCCGGCGCTGGTAACGCTTTAGATAGAGCCCCGAGGTCCGCAAAGTTACACCCAGGGCAAAGCTGGCCAGGCCGAGGAGGACCAGAGCCGTAAGATTTCCCCGGACGACGCCTTCGTCGATAAGGTATTTGACGGTCAGCGCGCTGCCCACCGTCATGATGAGCTGATTGAAAAAGCCCCAGGCCAGGGCCAGCAAGAACCCGACCTTGCGGCCTTTGACGAAATGAACCAGCTGCCAAAAACCCATCTCTTATCAGGCCTGGTACCGCCCGGGGATAAGCTCGTCCGGGAGGAAGTTAAAGTTAGGGCCCAGGGTCAGCAACCTGCGCAGAAACAGGCCAACCCCGGCCGAGCCCATTCCCAGGTCGGCAGTCGGCCGGTAAGTTATCCGGATTCCGGGAAAGGCGATGCCTTCGGACCGCTCGACCCTGAAAAGCAGTGCGGCTCCGGCGATCCGGCGGGCCGTCTCAAGATGACGGGCATCGCCGAGGAATTGATGGCAGTCGAGGAAGAAATTCCCCAACCCGGAAAGGCCCATAAATAGGCCGGGCAATAATGTGTATTTGCGGTCTGCGTCGCGCATAATCCCCTGTAAAGAATCTAGCAGGTCTTCCCGGCCGGTAACGGCATAATACCTGAGGAGAGCAGTTCCTACCCCCGCGCTGCCGAATTCCCAGTACGGCTCGTAGAACCTGGTGTCATCGGCCCGCTCCGGAAAGCTCAGGACGCCTTCGTCAATAGAAATCGCGTGGGATAAGTCGAATTGCAGGGCCCGACTTCCGCAATCTAAGAAGCGGTTATCTCCCGTCGCCAGATACAAGTACAGTAGAAAAAGCGCAATCCCGCTGGAACCGTGGGCATACCCGATGTAAAAGGCACCGTCCGGCGAAGGCCAAGTAATGCCCCGCTCCGTGGCCACTGCCGATTTTAGAAGAACTCTGCCGATTTCGGCTGCCTGCGCCAGCAAGTCGTTTCTGGCCGTGATGCGCCAGAGGCGGAGGGCCGCCAGCCCGCAGCCGGCCGCACCGCTGTAGACCTCATATGCCTCGAAAAGAAGCGGGTGAGTATAGGCCATATCCCAGACCTCTAGCGCACGCTCAAGCTCCCCCAGCTCCGCTAGCACCCAAGCTATACCGGCTAGACCCGGGTAAAGCCCCGGCGGATAGAGCTGTGGATCAACTCTCTGGGAAAAAACCCAGTCGAGGGCCGACTTCGGTACCTCTCTACCCATCAGATGCAGGGCGTAAAGAATCCCGAGAGCGCCGTAATCAACGCTGAGGGGATTTGGGGCGTAGTTGGGACAGGGAAAGAGGCGATCTACCCTGGAATAATCGGCACTGGCGACGAGGTAGTTGGCAACTCGCTCTACAATCCGACCAACCTCTTCCGGGACGGGCACGTCCACCAGAGTTTGCCCAAACTGCGGGTCTTTTAAGGCGAAAATCTGGGGATTGCCAAGCTCGCGGTAGACTTCCGCAGGCGTCGGGCGACGTTCAGGTCGAGGGTCCAGCCATGCCAGGGTGACAGTCCTTAAGCCCTCAGGTAGCCCGAAGTCACGGCAAATCTCTTCGAAGAATTCCCGGGCCGCCTCGGGCTTAAGCTCCAGAAACCCATTAATCGGATGAAGCAAAGAAAGAATAATGGCTCCCAGGGAGTAGCAGTCTTCGGCAGGATTGGGCGGGGAGCGCTTGTCGGAATCTACCGGTCGGAAGCCGGGGGTAAAGAGAATAACCGGCCTATCTAGCCCCGGCTCGTAGACGCCTTCGAGGTCGATGATCCTCACCTGTTCGTCCCCGAGCCACAGAACGTTTGCGGGCGAGAGGTCTCCTAGCAGGACGCCATGCTCATGAATTAAGGCAACGGCGCGGGTCAGGCCTCTGATAATGCCCAGCAATTCGTGGTAGCGTGCCTCCGTGCGCTCCCTGGTGGGTCGGTTATCTAACAGGATACCCCGGATCGGGGCGAACTTACTCAGGGGTAAGCCTTCGAGATATTCCTCGACCAAGAAGGTATGTTCCCAGTCCAGAAACAGGTCCATGGCTTCTGGAACAACGCCGGTGGTTCTGAGCTTTCGGAGAAGGCGGAACTCCTTTTCCAGAAGCTTTGGGGCGTCATTACCCCAGCGGTCCACCAGGGTGTAAGGTCGGGCTTCCTTGATGACGACGGTCTTCCCGTTGACCATATCCTTCGCCATATAGACTCCGCCGGAGTTAGAGAAGTGTAGCGGCCGGTCCACCTGGTAACGGCCTTCCTTAAGCACGAGTTGGGGAGTATCGCCCTGAGGGTCGGGGAATGGGTCCTGCACCCAGGGTGGGGGATTGAAGAATGGTGTCCGGAGATCCGGGACCGGGTACCCGTCCGGGCTGATCAGAACCGGAACCCGCTCACCGTTAGCGCACAACCTGACATTCGGCGCGAAACTCCCGTAGCGATAATACAAAACTTTGCAGTTTTTATATCTTTTGTCGGAAAGTATAAACGGTCCCTCGAATTCTGCTAACGCATGTGATAGTGCAGAAATTATGGCAGTGAAAAGTGCCGTGGATTCCGGGTATACAGTAATAAACTTTCCTGATCTACCTCTATCGGCACCTTTGCTATTAATAAGGCCTAATACACGCTCATCAAGTAAAAATTTAAATGGTGTGTCAAAAGTGGTTAAAATTGGTAGACAATTTCTCAAGATATCAATGGCATTTAACACTGTAGCTGAAATATGTATTTTCCAACCTTGTAGCGGCATACGGTAGCGCGGGAGAAAGCAGTGAAACCACAGTCCCTGGCGAACTATACGCCACCCATCGGGAAGCATTGGTCGGACCACATCCAGGAAAACAGGATCAGGACTGTAGCGCCCCTCTGGTTCGCAATATCCATTCTCGACAGGAAATATGCTAAGGGCTTGGGCACCTATCCTTCTGGGTTGTGCAAATGGAACAAGCATGTGAACAATCACCCGCAACAGCCACCGATTCAGGCTCGGGGAGGCGTCGACGCTACTAAGGGCTCAGCAACACCCTGTACTGTCGCAGCTACAGCAGCTCGGACAACTTATGCTGGCTCCGCTACCACCTATCACTCCTACCTCAAAGCCGAGGTCTTGCGGCAATTCGAGCCTCTGGAGCGCCAAGATCCTACTCATCCAGCTCACCTCCTTCCCTGATCGCATGTAAGCATTCTCTTTCAGCAGGAGATAGGCGATCACAAGCGCCGGCGCCTCCCCGCCCTCCATGATGATAGTAGATAGTACCTACGCGGCACAACGTAAGGTCAAGTAAAATCCGGCAAATTTTTGCCGGATCCGGCAAATTTTCGGTAGAGGCCGTGGGCGCCGGCCCAGGCGGCAAGCTCGGTCCGGTTGCGCACGCCCAGCTGCCGACACAGCCGCCCGAGCCGGTTCCGAATCGTCCGCTCCGAGTACCCAAGCTCCGCCGCCAGCCCGGCATCCGTGAGGCCCAGGGCCAGCAGCCCCAGAAGCCGAAGCTCCTCCGCCCCAAGCCGCGCCGGGTTCTCCCCGACCCGGCCCACGTAAACCACCCTGCCCTGAGCCACCGCCCGGATCATCCGGGCCAGCTCGGCAGGTCCCACATCCAGGTCCACCACCGCCCGGAGCCGCCCGAATCGGCTTACGTGGAACGCACCACCACAGCAGACGAGCCCAACCAGGGGTAGCCCGGGGTCCGGCCCCGTGGCCAACATCCGGGCCGTTCAGGTCGGTCAAAACCGCCGCCGGCGTCGGGGGCG
>Ga0101941_1001978_pt1 | contig 11059 bp, 12 predicted proteins | sample DewCreD2012metaG_3_FD_75242 | JGI IMG/M metagenome (GOLD analysis project Ga0101941, IMG submission 75242) | Hot spring sediment bacterial and archeal communities from British Columbia, Canada, to study Microbial Dark Matter (Phase II) - Dewar... ...
AGGGCCCGCTGTTCCGTCGCGCTTGCGGCGCGATTGCCGCGCCCTTGCGCCGCACCTCCCGCGCTCGGGATGCGCGCTTGCCTTACCGCAACCGCGTCGCGCGCTTGCAATCGCGGGTGAGCCGCTCGCTTAGCTCCCAGATCCGCTCGCGGACCTTCTCGTCGAGTGTCAGCGGATGCGGGTCGGCTCTTTCCTCGCCCTCGAAGTACGCGCCGCTGACGTCGGCGAGCGACGGATCGAGCACGAGTCGAAGGGTGGCAGCTACACCTTCCTCGATCGTGCTCTGAGGCGCGAGCCCTGTGTTGAGCGCGAGTTTCGTGGGCATCAATGTCGCTGGATGGAGAGCGTTCACGGTCACGCCCGATCCCGCGAGTCGTGCCGCAAGGTCGATGGTGAAGGCCACCTGCGCGAACTTGCTGGCACCGTACGCGCGCTCGCCACTGTAGGGTCGCTGCTCGAAGTTCGGGTCCTCGAAGCAGGGCGGGTGTTGAAGCCCGGATGCGACGTTCACGATCCGCGCGGGCGCTGAGCGCTTGAGCAGATCGAGAAGCGCCATCGTCAGAGCGAAGTGCGCGAGATGGTTGACCGCTAGCGTCAGTTCGATTCCGTCTGTGCTGCGAGAACGCCTCGGTTCGTAAACGCCGGCGTTGTTGACGAGGACATCGAGGCGCAGGTGCTCTGCGCGCACTCGCTCTGCGAGATTGCGCGCTGCACGGAGGCTCGCGAAATCAGCGACGTAGCCGAAGACTTGGGGGGCGCTGCTTCCGGCACTTGGGAGAGGAGCGCTCCCGCTTGCTGGCGCGTCTCGCTTGGACAGGGCGTGGCGACGGATCTTCGTGACTGAGTGCTCGACGCGGCTGGGATCGCGTCCGTGAACCAGGACCCGCCAACCGCGCGTCGCAAGCTTCTCAGCAAGCGCCCGCCCGAGGCCATCCGTAGAACCCGTCACGAGAACCGTGGGCGGAGAAGAGTCGCGCCGGCGTGGAGTGAAACTAGGTCGCGGGGTGGGCTCGAACCGGATCGCCGATGGTGCGTGCTCGTCAGCAGGTCCTGAGCAGCCGCCCGGCTCTCTCTCACGGTTACCGGACAGCGTCGCGGCTTTGCTGCGGTTCCTTTGCGTCACGGCCAAGGAGCAGGCGTGCAACCGGCGCTAGTAGAGCGAAGGCTAGGCGCTGCAGCGGCCAGGGCGGACTGACGACCCTGATCTCGTCGGCGAACCTCGGCAGCACAAGAGCCGCGCGAAGCAAGGAGGGCTTGCCTTGCTCGTCGAGTTCGCCGCGGCGCGCAAGATCGAAGTAGGTCTCGAAGAACTGTTGGGAGTGCAGCGCGGGGCGGAACTCCTGGATGGCGACTGCGTCCTCGTTGCCATCGTTGCGGAAGTGGTGGGGCACGCCGGCAGGGATCGTTATCGAGTCCCCCGGCCCGAGGCGCCGCTCCTCACCGGCGACGGTAAAACGAAGCGTGCCCGCTACCACGTGCGCACGACTCTCCTGCTTGGGATGCACGTGCATCGGCTCGGCGACGCCGTTCGGCGGGTTCACGGTCTCGATGCGCAGCAGCTCGCCGTTGGTGTCGGCCGCCGTGCGCAAGAAGCGCATCCGCTGCCCGGTGCGAGGGTTGAACATCTCTCGTGTTGTCGCGGGCATGGCTCTCCAGTCGTTAGAGGTGCTCAGACAGCTGCAGCGTCGTACTTGAACGGTCTCACGTCAAGACCGTCTTCCGAGCGCCTACCGTCGGCCAGCTGCTCCTGCTGGACGAGCCGACAGCGTCGAGCGCGTGGCGCTCGGCGCCGCTGGCAAGGTCAACGCCTGCTGATGCTTGCCAGACCGGCGCTGGCTGAATGCAGCTTCGCTGCCGCCAAGAGTCCTGCCGCGAGTGCGAGCAGAGCGATGGACAGTGCGAAGGCAGCAGTGGTGTCGCTGGCGAAACGTTCGTAGATCGCGATCGCGGCTGTTTGCGTGCTGCCCCGCAGCGAACCGGCGAACATCAGTGTCGCGCCGAACTCGCCGAGCGCCCGCGCTGTGGCGATCGCGGCGCTGGCGGTCAGGCCAGGCATTGCGATCGGCGCCGCAACGCGCAGGAAGGCCCGTAGCTCGGACGCTCCCAGGTTGCGTGCAGCGTCGATCAGGCGACGGTCGACCTGTTCAAACGACGCGATTGCGTTGCGGATGTAAAGAGGTGAGGCGACAAACATCGATGCCACGACGACGGCACCGAACGTGAAGGGCAACCTGATCCCGACCGCGCTCAAGGCGCCGCCCGCAAGCCCTTCGGGGCCGAACGCTGAGAGCAGCGCCAGTCCAGCGACGGCCGGGGGCAGGACGATCGGTAACTCGACAGCCGTCAACACAGCTCGTCGTCCCGGGAACCGGCGCGTAGCGATGAAGTAGGCCGCCGGCGTGCCGATCACGATCGTCAGCGTGAGCGCGAGGGCGCTGGCGCGCAGGCTCAACCCCAAGGCTGTCAGTGTTTCGCCGTCGCGCAGTGCAGCGATCACCGCGTGTGGCGGGGCGGTGCTGAGTAGCGCCACGAGCGGCAAAAGCAGAAATACAGCGAGAGCAGCACAGCACACCGCCGCCGCAGTAACGACAGCGGCGTGTGCGATCGCAGCTCGCGATACTTGGCGCACGCGCGATCGGCGACTCCGCAACGACCCTGGGCGCGTTAACGGCTCGATCAGGCGTAGGGCGCGCCCCCCGGCTCCGGTGCCGTTGTGCATGTCACTGCTTGTTACGGTTCGGCGGCGGCCCAAAGCCCGCCTGGCGCAGGGCGCGCTGGCAGCGACCGAAACGCAGGTCGCGTAGAAAGGCGCGTGCAAGACGCGGTGCGCGCGACCGCCACGCGATACCGGCGGCGTAGACAACGCGCGGTCGGAGCCTTGGCGGCAGCCTCAGTGCAGCGAGTTTCCCGTGAGCTGCGCGGACATCGCTGGCATACACGAAGCCGGCGTCGGCCGCTCCGGTAAGGAGCTTGCCGACGGTGCTCTTCACGTCTGGTTCGTTTGAGCGAACGTTGGCAAAGACCGCTCGCCGGGTTGCCGCTGGGAGGCGGGCGAGCAACGTTCGCGCGTAGGCACCGTGCGGTACCGAAGGCGAGCCCAACACCAGCCGCACTCCCTTTTTGGTCAGGTCGGTGAGCGAGTGGATCGACGACGGGCGCCGTGTCGCGATGACGAGTTCGTTAGTTGCGAAAGCGACGGAACGACTCAGCCGTCCCTCGCTGTGAAGCGCACGCGGGAGTTGCGTGTTCGCTGAGGCGTAAACGTCGATGCTGGCTCCCTGGCGGATTTGGGCGGCGAGCTCGTCCGAGCCCGCGAACGCGAGCGCCACGTTTGCCCCCTCCTCTCGCCCGAAGGGGGGTGCGCAACGGCTGAGCGCTTCTTTCATCGACGCTGCCGCTCCGACTACGAGCCTCTGATCGCCCGTCGACTGTGCGTTTGAGGGACGGCCCGCTGACGACGCCGCGGCACCGGCGCAGCCAGTCGTTGACGCCGCCGCGAGTGCAGCAACCGTGAGACCGAGAAGTGCGCGGTCGTGGCTGGGTCGCCGTGAGGCGCTGGATCTGTCTGCGAACATGCGCCGCAGAGTCGCCGATGCGCGAGGCGCCGATGCTCGCCACCTTGGCGAACGCGTCACCCGGCGATACAGCGCTGTGGCGAGTCATAGTGAGTAGTGATAGGTCACGTGGTCAGCGGTTTCGCAGCGAAGCTCGGCCCGCGCGCGGGAGCGGCTTCCTGCAGCAGCGAATCGCTCACGCAAAACCCGTTCGCCGCCCGTCCTCGGCGGGCGTAGCGTCGCGGTTGCGCAGCCACTTCAGGGCCTCGGCCCAGGCGAGGAGCTAGTCGAGCATGCGCCGAAGGGTCGCCTCGTGGTGCGGGGCGGGCTGGAACGTCCGCGTGTCCTTGAAGTCGTGAAAGAGCGACAGCGCGATCTGGGTGCGGACGTCGGCGAGCTTGAGCTCGGCGACAACCTAGCGCAGGTGCCCGACAGCGCGGGTGCCCCTCGCGGAAGAGCGCGTCGACGGCCGTCTTGAGCGCTCCGGGGAACGAGTGGTTGTACTCGGGCGTCACGAAGATGAAGGTGTCGAACGCCGCGACGGTGCGCGACCAGCGCTGCGTGCGCAGGTGTCGGTACTCGGCACTGAGTGCCGCGGATGCCGGCTCGTCTAGGTGGGGCAGGCCGAACCCGGCGCGATCGACGATCTCGAACGTCGCGTTCGGCTGGCGACTCGCGTACTGCTCGACGCCACCAGAAGGCCACGTGGAAGGCGCGTTCAGCTCCCTCGGGAAGCTCCCGGGCGACGACGACCGCAAGCAGTGCCCCGCCGAGGGCTCCGCCAAGGGGCACAACGATGTTGAGCTACGTGGCCGCATCGGCCAACTGGTTGCGGTCTACCGCCGCGTGCACGGCCGCGATAAGCGGGGTCAACGCGAGCGCGAGCGTGAGCGCGGCGCGGCGCCGGTGGCCGGGTCCGTGGGCACGGTGCCCTCGGCGATCTGCGTCAGCCCGTGCACGGCGGCGGGGAGTCCGGTGCTCAGCAGCACTACACCCTTCAGATCGAGCGGCTGGATGATGTCCGGTGCGCCGCGCGGGACTAGCCGAAGCCCGAGCAGCAAGCCGCCGAGCCCGATCGGCACGTTGATCACGAACAGCCAGCGCCACGACGTGACCTCGAGCACAAGCGCGCCCACGACGGGCCCGAGTGCGGGGGCGCGGCTCACGGCGATGCCCAGCACACCCATGACCTGCCCGAGCCGCTCGGGGCTGGCTGCCCGCCCGACAAGCCTCTGGCCAGCTGGGACGAGCAGCCCCGCGGCCAGGCCCTGGACGACGCGTAGCCCGATCAGCCAGTGGGCGTTCGGCGCAAGCGCACACAGTGCCGAGGTGGCGGCGAACGCCGCCAACGCCGCCAGCCACAGGCGCCCGACGCCTACGCGCCGGCCAAGTTAGCCGCAGAGCGGAAGGCCGACCGCCAGCGCCATCAGGTACGTGTTGGTGACCCACTGCACCGTTCCTAGGGAGGCGGAGAGCACTCGCGCAATGCTCGCGAGCCCCACCTTGACGACCGACGTGTCGAGTTGGCTCGTGAACGCGCCGAACGCCACGACCCCACCAAGTCGCAACGCTGACACGGTGCCCGCCGGCGCTAGATGCGTAACGCGGCGAGTGCGGAGTGTCGACAAGGGCGAGGCCACCGAGAGCCACAGCGTTGGCGAGCCCTACGTTGGGTTGGCCAATGCGATCAGCCAGCGTTGGGCGGTCCAACACCGCACCGGTATCGGTTGCGGCGTGGGCAGCACGAACCGGATGGTGCGCCTGGTTCCACCTCGCCGGCTGTGGTGGCGCGCAAGTTGGCTGTTTAGTCAGGCCGCTGGCCGCGCTTACCGGCTAGTCGTCGATAACACCGGGGGTCCTTGCGGTCGCACCCGCTACGCCTATCTGGCTGCGCTCGAGGAATTCGGTCCGCTCAGCCAAGCCGAGCTCGGACGCCCGCTTGGGATCGATCGCAAGTAGGTCGTCGGTGCGATCAACGACCTTGAAGAACATGGCCTCGCACTCCGCGCGCCCGATACACACGACCCAAGGCGCAACGCCGTCTCGATCACCGCGGCTGGAAGGCGAGAGCTGCGCCGTCTCGACAAGGCGCTCGACCGGGCGCACGAGGCCCTCCTCGAGCCGCTTTCATCGCACGAGCGCGACCTGCTCGACCGCTTGCTCCAACGGCTCATCCAGCACCACTTCGGCGCACCCGGGTCCTAGCAAGGACAGACATCATCAGCGCTCAGGAGCCGGCGAGCACCTCCCGTAGCGACCCTTCGCGAGCCTGGCGCCGTTCGCTCGGTCTGCGCGCTGGCGCCTTCCCCTCGAATCGAAACCGCTTGTCAAGACCCCTCGTAGACCACGGACGGGGTGCGACCCGGGTGCGGGCGCTTGCTTGCTGGCTCGGAGCCACCGCTAGGAGCCCCCACATCTCCAAGCCCGCTAGTGGAGCTAGCCGGACTCGAACCGGCGACCTCCTGGGTGCGATCCAGGCGCTCTCCCAACTGAGCTATAGCCCCACGCTGTGCGAAGCTCCGCGAACGCGGAGGCGCATCGACGGCCAATGGTAGCGCCAGCGGTCGTGCCCAAGCCGCCCTTGTAGTTGCCCCGCCACCGGCACCGCGCGCCGCCGTCGCGGGTAAGGTACGAGGGCGATGGGCCTGCTCGAGGACGCTATCCGCGAGCACCTCGAACTGAAGCGCAAGCACGGGGCGAGCGAAGAGGAGATCCGGCGCAAGGAGGCCGAAGCGTTCGGCCCGTTCGCGCTCGGTGGTGGCGCAGACAGGCCACCGACGCAGGGCGGCGAGCGTCCGCTCGCGGGCGCCGAGTCTGCGCAAGCAGCGATCGACACGCCATCAGAGCAAGCGAGCGCTGGGGGAGAGCTCTCGAACCGCTTGCCGGAGCGCCCGGAACCTGCGGCGAGCGCATCCGCGGGCGGGTCGGCGCATGCCAAGGCGAGCGTGTCCGAGGCACCGACCCACGATCCGGTGGCGAGCGAATTTGCCGAGCCGGGCGAAACTCGCGATCAGCGTTCGTCCGCCGCTGCGCCGACGGACGACCCGCCCGTGCTGCGCGACAGCCCGCCCGCTCGCGCCGACAGCACGGCTGCAGTAGACCCCGTGAGTAGCGACCGCGGGGGCGGCGACTGGATGAGCGAGGCGGGGGTAGGCGAGCCGTTCGCGCCCCCGCGTGCCGACCCCGCGCTCTTCGACGAGACGTTCGTCGACGCTGGCGGCGACGCCGCCGATGCGCCGCCACCGGTACCGGAGCACGGGACGGCGGCCGAACCCCCCGACCTGCACCGGGCACCGACCTTCGACCACGCTGCCGCCCACGACCCGGCGGCCGGCGATGAGCGCGATCTTCTCGACGAGACGCCGGACTTCCTGCGCGACACGCCGGAGCACGATCGGCTCTGGTTCGAGCACGGCCCCCCGCGCGACTTCGATTTCGACTAGGCGGTGCGCCGTGAGCACACTGCCCCGCCGGCAGAGAGCCGACGGCGGTCGGGCCGAGCTGGGGCAGCGGTCTGACCCTGGGTCCCGCTGCTCGCATTCGGTCGCTCGGACTCCTCGGACCCGAGCGCGCTGCTTCCTCCCGCCAAGCCACGGTGTGCACCGTGTCCCAAAAGCAACGGGGGCCGCCCGCCCCGGCGGCCCCCGTTCGGCACTTGCGGCGTCCCGATGCCGCTCTGTTGACGGACCCTCCTGGCCGTCGTCCCTTCAGTTCTCGGCCGCGCAGCCAAGCACATGAGATCTCGGCAGGCGGTCGTGGACGATCGTCGGAGCCCCCGCGTCGGCCATGTCGCCGATCGCCGAGACGCGACGGTCCCTGCCGCTGCGTTCTCCGGCTACCTTTCCTGTCCGACGGCGGCGTCCGAAGACGCGAACGATCAGGGGCCATAGCTCAGCTGGAAGAGCGCCTGCTTTGCACGCAGGAGGTCGCCGGTTCGAGTCCGGCTGGCTCCACTGGCGCTTCTGCTCGCGCCGTTCTGCTCGCGGGCGGTAAATGGCCGATCTGTTGCGGCTGGATTGACATCGCTCCAGGGCGTTGATACACGAGCCCCATGCGATGCCCCCTGTTGCGGCGCGAGCTGCGTCGAGCTGGATCCGTTCGTTTCGTAGGGCTAGTGGCTCTGTTGACCGTGGTGGCGGCCGTTCCGCCCGTCGCGTCGGCCGAGCCTGCGCCCACGCTCGTTAAGGGCGGGTTGGGTCCCGCAGCTGCCGGCGGGCCGCCCTGTACACCGGCCGCCTCGGTCGGTAGCACGCTCTACATGGTTTGCGATGACGGCGAGCACGGGCGGGAGCTCTGGCGAAGCGACGGTACGCCGGCGGGCACGCGTCTGGTTGCCGACATCTACCCGGGCGCTGTTGGCTCCGCACCTGACGGTTTCGTCGTCAAAGACAACACGCTGTACTTCTTCGCGACCTCGCCCGGATACGGACGGGAGCTGTGGCGGAGCGACGGAAGCTCCGCTGGCACCACGCTGGTGAAGGACATAAACCCCGGGACTGCCGATTCCTTCCCGCAGGACAGCCGCCCCCAGATGACGCGACAGGGGTCGCTGCTTTTGTTCGCCGCCGACGACGGAAGCCACGGACTCGAGCTCTGGCGCAGCGACGGCACCTCGGAAGGCACGGCCCTCGTCGCCGACATCAATCCCAGCCCGGGCGGGGGTAGTTCGCCCAGAAGCTTCGTTTCTTTCGATAGCGCGACCTACTTCGTTGCTTACACGCCTGATGACAAGGACGAGATTTGGCGCACCGATGGCACCGCCGAGGGAACTACTCGGTTCACCCAGTTCCCAGATCCGGCTCTCAGTGGCGAGGTGCGACCGGGCTTCTCGCCGGTGACGGTGCTCGAGCTCGAGCGGGTCGGTGACGATCTCGTCTACCTCGTCGACCTCGGCCATAAGAGTCCGTTCAGCCCGGATTTCACCGGCGTCTTCTACGTGTTCGCGCGCTACGACGGGCGTGCGGGAGGGGACGTGTCCGAGCGGCCGAGCGTGTACTCACGGTTCGGCCCCCTCTCTCCGATCGACGCCGCTCCCTTGGTCGAGATCACCGACTTCGGCGGCGATGTCGTGGCGTTCCGCAATCGCCGCGACGTCTATGAGGCGAGGGGCGTTCGCCTCGTACGGCTACCGGCCGGGGGCAGCGCTTTCGAGGATCTGAGCGAAGATCTCAGCGGACCGGAGAACACACTTGGTCCGGCCGGGCTAACTCCGCTCGGTAGCGACAGGCTGCTGTTCATCGCTGAGGCCGGTGGCAACGGCCGCGAGCCGTGGGTTAGCAGCGGTACGCCCGGCGCTACCGGCTTGCTCGCCGACATTCGCAGCGGTGCCGAGGGGAGCAACCCGACGGTCCTCGGTGCTGCCGGTGGAGTCGGGTACTTCTCTGCTGACGATGGTGTGCACGGCAGGGAGCTCTGGGCGACCGACGGCACGCCTGCGAACACGCGGCTCGTAGCCGATCTCGAACCGGGAGCTAGCGGTTCCTCGCCTGCTTGGGTGCGCGCCGCGGGAACAACGGTCTACTTCCTTGCTCGCACGAGCGCCGACGGGTGGGCGCTCTACCGCCTAGGTCCACCGGCAGACTCCGGCTCTGGAACCCAGCCACCCCCCGCGCCGCAGCCGGGTCCGCCCTCCGGTGACAACGGCTCGCAGCCTGCGCCCGGTCCGCAGCCGCGTCCGGGATGCGACCGGCGGCGCGCCAAGCTCCGCGTTACGATCGTCCGCCGCGGCAACCGCAGCTACAAGGTGCGCTTGCGCCTTGTGGGCCGCGGGTGCAAGCCACGGCGTTACGAGTGCCGTGTCGCGAGAGCCGCCAACGACAAGACACGGCCCCGCTGGCGCCGGTGCAAGTCTGGACACGTCGTAGCGCTGCGTCGCACGGGACGGTACGTGCTGCAAGTCCGTGCCGTCGGTTCCAGCGGAACAGCGATCGCGAGCGCCAAAAAGGTGCTCATCGCGCCCGGCGCGCGCTAAGCGGCTAGAGGCCTTCTCCCACTCGCTGCGAGCGCGCTCGGCGACGTGCGAACGCGCTCAGGGACGGCGGTTTCGTCCTAGCGCTGCGCCGGTCGGTCGGCTTGCGCGGCCGCTGCGCGGTCGCGCACGAGCACGAGACGACCGTCGCTGAGGCGGTAGACGCGCCCAACAGGAACGCCACGACCCTGGGCGCGCTCGCGCGTCGGGATGATCGGCGTCGCACTGGTCGCGGTGGTCAGCGGTCGGCTCGCCCGCTCCCTCTCGCTGTTGCGACTGCCGAGGGCGAGGCCCCACAGCAGGAAGCCAAGCGCGAGGACGACACCGGCCTCGAACAGGTTCGCTACCGCGTCCAGCGGATCGCCAAGCTCGCGGTGCGGCCGGGCGCCGGTGGTGAACGGGCCGGGGCGCACGCGCGAGCCGAGCGTCGACGTGTACCACCGCGCAGCGCTGTCCGCTGCCCGCGGGTCGAGCGTGTTGCGACTTCGATGCTGATCGCCGCTCACGCGGACCCTGTCCTCTGCTCGGTGATGGCGGTCGCCGCGGAGGTGTCGGCCGCGCTGAGGTGGCCGTTCGCGTCCTGCGGCGATCGCGACTCGTCGCCACCGCTACTTGCCGTCGCTCCGGTGGCCGCCTCCCACGCCGCCTCGAGCCGCGCCTCGTCTGCGGCGTAGAAACGGGACCTGAGCAGTGCGAGACAGAAGCCGACCATTCCGCACACTACGCCAAGAACCGTCATGCCGAACGCGGCCTCGAGCTCGCGCGCAAGCCCTGCCACGTCACCGCGGCCCAAGCGATCCAGGGCTGGTCCCAGAGGGATCAGCGTTCCCGCGAGGCCGAGACCCGGACCGACGCGCACCAACAGGCGCGCCCGCTCAACGCGGTTGTCGCGCTCCAGAACGAGGGCGCGGTGGCGTGATCGCGCTGCTTGTGCGTCGCCTTTCACTAGCGCGCGGTAAAGCGGTTCGAGCACCGTTGGTTCCCGCGGCGGCAATGCGCCTCGCTGCGACGCCTCTGCGACGTCACCAAGCGATGCGCGTTTGCGTCGCTGCCACCACTCCGCGATCACGCTCCCGAGCTCTCGACAGGCGAGAAGGAGCGCTGCAAACAACAGCAACACGACCGGTAGGCGCAACGCGCCGGCGAGGTCGCTCGTGACCGACGCGAGGTCGAAGGCAGCGACAGCGCCCCCGCCGGCGCGAAGTGGTGACCCTGCGATGAGCGACTGCGCTGCGCGTACCACCGCCTACCGCCGGATCCGCAGCCACCGAGCGCGGCGCCCGCGCCACGCCGAGCGCACGCCGCCCCCGAATTCCCCCACCGCTCCCGCCGCGACCGCTGCCACCGCGAGCAGAGCGATCGCCGCAGCTGGCGTGAGCGGAGGCACGCTCGTGCGTGCGCTGGCGAGATCCGCTGGCGTGCCAGTGCGAAGTGCGGTGGCGAGGCGCTCGGGGATTTCGTTTCGCGCAGAACCGTCGGCGCTGCTTCGCCCTTCGTTGTCGGTGGTCTGCTGCCGCTGTCGCCCGGCTGCAGCCTT
>Ga0101941_1001982_pt1 | contig 11031 bp, 8 predicted proteins | sample DewCreD2012metaG_3_FD_75242 | JGI IMG/M metagenome (GOLD analysis project Ga0101941, IMG submission 75242) | Hot spring sediment bacterial and archeal communities from British Columbia, Canada, to study Microbial Dark Matter (Phase II) - Dewar... ...
CGCACGAGGCCCGGCGCCCGCTCGACGCGGGAGCCGACGACGAAGAACGTGGCCCGGACGTGCATCCGTCGGAGGACCCCGAGGACGGCGCGGGTCGTGCCGGGCCAGGGGCCGTCGTCGAAGGTGAGGGCCACGCGCGGCGGCCGCGCCGCCCGCCCGATCGGCACGTACCGGACGGAGACGAGGGCCCCGGAGAACCTCCCGACGACCCGGACCTCCCGGAGCCTCCAGGTCCGCAGGGTGAACCGGGGGTTGCCCGGCCGGCGGCCGGGGAGCACCCGGACCCGCCGCCGGGTCCCCTCCACCTCGTCCCGACCGTCCACCGTCTCGATGCGGTCCCCGTCCCGCAGCACGGCCCCCGACGGCGCCGGGAGGCCGTTCAGGTACACCCTCCCGGGGTTCGCCCGGGGCAGGAGCACCCGCCCGTCGACGGCGAGGAGCCGCCCCGGGCGGGGCCGCGCCCCGAGCGTCCGGACCGCGCGGGCGAGCGTGGTCCCCGGCGGGAGCTGGACCGGCCGGCCGTCGACCGTGACGGCGATGGGCGGCGGGAGCTCCCCCACGGACCCCGCGGCGGAGACGGCGGACGCCGCCACCGCGAGCACGACGACGAGGCGCGCGGACCCGCGCAGCTTCCCGGCCATGGGTCGCCCTATGGACTACCACGCGGGCCCGGCGGTTCCATGGAGGGAGCGCCGGGCGTGGGACGATGGGGCCGTGCGGCGCAGGTGGCTGCTCCCGCTGGCGGACGCCCTCGCGCTCACGGCGTTCGTCCTGGCCGGCCTGGCCCGGCACGTGGAGGGCTTCGCCCTCCACCTGGTCGCCCGCAACCTGGTCCCCCTGCTCGCGGCGTGGTTCCTCGTGGGGGCGCTCCTCGGTATCTACCGACGCCCCGAGCCCGTCACCTTCGCCCTCACCTGGCTGGCGTCGGTCACGGCGGCGGTGGCCGCGCGGAGCCTGTGGCTCGGCCACCCCCGCGGGCGGGCCCTGCTCACGTTCCTCTCGGTCTCGCTCTCGTTCACGCTCCTCGCGCTGCTCTCGGCGCGCGGCGTGGCCCGGCTCGTGGACCGCGCCCTGGGAGGTGGCGATCCGCGGGAGCGGCGCTCGAGCTCGCGCCCGAGCCGGGGCGCGCGGTAGCGGGACCCGTGCCGGGCGCGAGGCCCAGCTGGGCCGCGAACCGGGCCACGCGCCGCGCGAGCAGCTCCGGACGTTGGAGCGGGAGGTCGTGGATCCCCCGGACCCACTCGACCCCGACGCCCGGCACGGCGCGGAGCGCGGCGGCCGCCCGGCGCTTGGCCGCCACGAAGTCGCGGTCCTCGGGCCGGTCGCTCGCGACCGCCAGGACCAGGACCGGCACGCGGGCCCGCCGGAGGACCGTCTGGGGGTCGGACTCCCACATCGCCCGGAGGATCCGGAGGTGGTTGCGGAGGGCGAGCCGGGGACGGACCTTCCCCTCCCGGTCCACCCGGACGATCGAGCGGAGCACGGCCTCGACCTCGGGGGTGACGTCGAGGTGGGGTGAGAGCATCCGCCGTCCCCGGGCGAGGAACCCCTCGAGGGGCACCCCGGCGAGCGGAGGGGGGCGCGGGCGCTCGCGGGCCGTCGCCCAGTCCATCCGTTCCCGCATCGAGACGAACCCCCCGTCGACGAGCACGGCGCCCGCCACCGGCGTCCGGGGGAGGGCGGCGAGGTGGGCGGCGACCGAGGCCCCCCACGAGTGCCCCACGACGAGGGCCCGGCCCAGCCGGAGCCCCCGGATCACCTCGAGCGCGTCGGCCGTGACCCGGTCGAACCCGTAGCCCGAGGTCGGCTTCCCGCTCTCGCCGTGCCCGCGCTGGTCGTAGGCGACGACCCGGAAGCGGCGGGCCAGGCGGGGCGCCACGAGGTCCCAGATCCGCGAGGTCGAGGCGAGGCCGTGGAGGAGGAGGACCGCCGGCGCCCCGGCCGGGCCCGGCCACTCGCGGACCGCCAGGCGGACGCCGCTCGCGTCGACGACCCGCTGCCTCGGGGCGGTGGTCCCGGGGTGCGCCATCCCGGGCGCCCATGGTAGGGCCCGGGACCGGGGCGCGCCCGCCGCGGCTCGAGGCCTGGGTCCCTTCCACCGGAGCGCGGGCCCGCGGTACCCTGAACACCGGTTCAGGCTCCGAGCGGACGGGAGGTCCCTGGGATGGCGGACGCGCTCCAGATGTACATCGACGGGAAGTGGGTGGACGCGCTCGACGGGGCCCGGTTCGACGTCGTGGACCCCTCCACCGGCGGGGTGATCGCCACCGTCCCCGACGCCAAGGCCGAGGACGTGGACGCGGCCGTCCGCGCCGCCCGCCGCGCCTTCGACGACGGGACCTGGTGGCCGGGGACCTCGGAGCGCGAGCGGGGGCGGATCCTCCTCCGCGCGGCGGAGATCGTCCGCCGGGAGCACGAGCGGCTCGCGCGCCTGGAGGCCACGGACTGCGGGAAGCCGATCGGCGAGGCGATGGAGGACATCGCCGAGGTCGCGTTCATGTTCGAGTACTACGGGGGCTGGGCCACGAAGGTGGAGGGGGACGTGATCCCCCTGGGGGCGGACGCGATCAGCTTCGTGGTGAAGGAGCCGGTCGGGGTGGCCGCGGCGATCACGCCCTGGAACTACCCGATGATGATGGCCGTCCAGAAGGTGGCCCCGGCCCTCGCGGCGGGCTGCACGGTGGTGCTCAAGCCCGCCGAGCAGACCCCCCTCACCGCCCTCGAGCTGCCCAAGATCCTGGAGGAGGCGGGGCTGCCCGCCGGCGTGTTCCACGTCGTCACCGGGTTCGGGGAGACCGCCGGCGCGCCCCTCGTCGAGCACCCGATGGTGGACAAGATCGGCTTCACCGGGTCCCGGGAGGTCGGGAAGCTCGTGATGCGGACGGCCTCCGACACCCTCAAGCGGGTCACGCTCGAGCTCGGGGGGAAGTCCCCGAACATCGTGTTCGCCGACGCCGACTTCGAACAGGCCGTCCAGGGCTCCTGCAACGGGATCTTCTGGAACCAGGGCGAGATCTGCTCGGCGGGATCCCGCGTGTTCGTCGAGCGGTCCATCTACGACGACGCGCTCCAGGCCATGGCGGAACGGGCCAAGCAGGTGCGGCTCGGTCGGCCCCTGGACCCGTCCACCACCATGGGTCCTCTGGTGTCGAAGGAGCAGCAGGAGCGGGTCGAGCGCTACATCGAGATCGGGATGCGCGAGGCGAAGCTCGCGGTCCAGGGCGAGCGGCCGGCCGACCCCGAGCTCGCCGGCGGCTACTTCGTCCCCCCGACCATCTTCTACGACGTCGACAACCGCGCCACGATCGCCCGGGAGGAGATCTTCGGGCCGGTGATGGCGGTGCTCCCGTTCTCCTCGGTCGAGGAGGTCGTGGAGCTCGCGAACGACAACGACTACGGCCTGGCCGCCGCGATCTGGACGAAGGACATCACGAAGGCCCTCCGGACCGCCCGCGCCCTCCGGGCCGGGATCGTGTGGATCAACGACACCCAGCCCGCCCCCACGGAGATGCCGTGGGGCGGCTACAAGCAGTCCGGCATCGGCCGGGAGCTGGGCCGCGAGGGGATCGAGGACTACCTCGAGAAGAAGTCGATCTACGTCAACCTGGGCGGCTGAGGGCGGCGGGCTCCGGTATCCTGCGTCGCGATGGCGGGAGGACAGGTTCGGCTCGAGGGGCTCGTCAAGCGGTTCGGCGACGTGGTCGCCGTCGACGGGATCGACCTCGACATCCCGGCGGGGGAGTTCTTCTCGCTCCTGGGTCCCTCGGGCTGCGGGAAGACCACGACGCTCCGGCTGATCGCGGGGTTCGAGCGCCCCACCGAGGGACGGATCCTCCTGGATGGCGTGGACATGGCGAACACGCCGCCCCACAAGCGGAACGTGAACACCGTGTTCCAGAACTACGCGCTGTTCCCCCACCTCTCGGTCGAGGAGAACGTGGCGTTCGGGCTCCGCTACAAGGGGGTGACGAAGCAGGAGGCCCGGCGGAAGGTGGCCGAGGCGCTCGAGCTGGTCCGCCTCACGGGGTTCGAGCGGCGCCGTCCCTCCCAGCTCTCCGGGGGCCAGCAGCAGCGCGTGGCGCTGGCCCGGGCGCTCGTGCTGAACCCGGCGGTGCTCCTTTTGGACGAGCCCCTCGGGGCGCTCGACGCGAAGCTCCGGAAGGCGCTCCAGATCGAGCTCAAGGCCCTCCAGGAGGAGGTGGGGATCACGTTCGTCTACGTGACCCACGACCAGGAGGAGGCCCTCACGATGTCCGACCGGATCGCGGTCATGAGCAACGGCCGCGTGGAGCAGGTCGGGCCGCCCCACGAGGTCTACGAGGAGCCGGCCACCGCCTACGTCGCCGACTTCCTCGGGGTCTCGAACCTGATGTCGGCCACGGGCCAGGGGCCGGACCCCGCCGGCCGGTGCCGGGTGCGGCTCGGGGAGTTCGAGCTCGCGGCGGGCCAGGGCGACACCGACGCCCGCGGGGCGGTCCGGCTCTGCATCCGCCCCGAACGGGTCCGGCTGGAGCCCGGGGGGACCGCGGGGGAGAACCGCATCCCGGGGATGATCGAGCGGCTCGTGTACGTGGGCTCCACCATCCAGGTGATCGTGCATCTCGCCCCGGGCCACACGCTCCAGGCCTGGGTGCAGAACCAGGGGCAGGAGCTCCCGTGGCGGCAGGGCACGCCGGTCGCCGTGCACCTGCCGCCCGATGCCCTCCGGGTGCTCGTCGACACGTCGGAGGCGGTGCCCGAGGCCGAGGCCGCGGTCGCCGGCTGAGGCTCAGATCTCGAGGCGGGCGAAGTCCTCGATCGCCGAGCGGGCGCCGGCCTCGCGCTTCGCGATGAACCGTCGCTGGACCGCGACCGCCAGGCCGATCGCGGCGAGGGAGGTCACGAGCATGAGCGTCGCGAGCGCGTTCAGCGAGGGGCTGGGGGCGAGGCGGGCGGTGCTGTAGATCTTGATGGGGACCGTCTCGCACCCCTGCACGCAGAGGAAGGCGCTGATCACGAAGTCGTCGATCGCGATCGCGAACACGATCATGAACGCCGCGAAGATCGCCGGGGCGAGGAGCGGGAGGAGGACGCGGCGGAGGGCCTCGGCCGGCGAGGCGCCGAGGTCCATCGCCGCCTCCTCGTAGTCCTTGCCGATCGCGAAGAGCCGGCCCCGCACCACGATCACGACGTAGCTGATGGAGAACGTGACCAGGCCCAGGACCTGGGTCGTGGTCCCGAACGTGATCGGCACGAACCGGCCGAAGAGCTGGTCGAACACGAGGAACAGCGACACCCCCATCACGATCTCCGGCGTGACGAGGGGGAAGAGCATGAGGAGGTTCGCGGCGCCCGAGCCGCGCCCCCGCCACCGGGCCAGGCCCAGGGCGAGGGCCACCCCGATCGGCGTGGCGACGAGCATCGTGAGCGTCGACACCTGGAGGCTCTGCAGCAGGGCCTGGCGGAGCGACTCGTCGTGGAGGACCGAGAGCTCCGGGTCGTGGAGGTACCAGCGGAGCGACCAGCCCTGGAACGTGCTCCGCGATCGCCCCTGGTTGAAGCCGATCCGGATCGCGACCAGGACCGGCGCGATCGACCAGGCCATGTAGAGCCAGGTCCAGAGGGCGAGGAAGCGGGGCCGGCCCCAGGGGTTCGCGAGCCAGGAGCGGAGGCGCGCCACGGCCGAGGGGGCGCCCGCCGGGGCAGGGGGCGCGAGCGTCGTGCCCGCGTTCACCGGCGCGCCTCCCGGGTGGCCCTGGCCACGGACAGGACGTAGTAGAGCATCAGCACCGCCACGAAGGCCGAGAGGAGCAGCGTGAGCGAAGCGCCCCGGGGCTGGCCGAACCGCGTGTGCAGGAACTGGTTGATGAAGTTCCCGAACATCGAGGTGTCGGGGTTCCCCGAGAGCAGGTCCGGCGTGTAGTAGTCGCCGAACATCGGCAGCATGATGATCACGGCGGCCGCCAGGAGCCCCTGGAACGAGAGGGGGAGGGTCACCCGGAGGAAGGTCCGGGCCGGGCTCGCGCCCAGGTCCCGGGCGGCCTCGATGTGGCTCCGGTCGATCCGGTCGAGGGCCGCGTAGAGCGGCAGGATGAAGTAGGGGACGTACCCGTACACGAGCCCCAGGACCACGGCGATCGGGTCGCCCGCCAGCCAGTTCCTGGGCTCGGGGAGGAGGTGGAGGAACGTGAGCACCCGGTTCACGTACCCCTCGGTCTGGAGGAGGTTCACCCAGGCCAGCATCCGCATCAGGTAGCTCATCCAGAACGGGGCGATCAGCAGCACGAGCAGGAGGACCTTCCTCCGGCCGGCGTGGCGGGCGATGTAGTAGGCGACCGGGTACCCGATCAGGATGCAGAGGGCGGTGGCGGCGAAGACGTAGGCCACGGTCCGGACGAAGACCGGCTGGAGGTTGGGGAAGAGCGGCGGCGGGTGGCCCAGGAGGCTGTCGGTGACCTGCCGGAGGGTGGAGGGGTCCCAGGCCCCCGGCCACCAGGCGGGCACCGGCTGCCCGAGGATCGGGTCCAGGCCCCCCATGGCGACCGCCACCACCGCGTAGAACGGCGTCACGAACAGGACCAGGAGCCAGGCGATGCCCGGCGCGGCGAACGCCGGCCAGTACCAGCGGCGCTCCCCCACCACGCCCGCGTCGCGGCCCGCCACGGGCATCACCCCCTCGCCGCCCGCCGCGCCGGCGGGCGCGTCGCCCCGGGGCCCTCCCCGCGGTCCGCCTCAGCCACCCGCCTTGACGGTCGCGAACGCGTTCTGCCAGAGCTGGTCGGCCTGGGCCGGGAGCCCGACGTGGCGGAGGCCGACCTCGAAGTCCTCGGGGTAGACGATCGCGGTGGCGAGCGTGTCGAGGACGTACCCGTCGACCCAGCCCTTCTCGTTCCAGGGCCCGAGGAGCGCCTCGGGGTCGACCCGGGTCTGGGGGGGCTGGTACCCGACCCAGCTGAAGTTCTTCATCGCGACCTTGAAGTCGCAGTAGTAGTTCAGGAAGTGGTGCGCGAGGACGGGGTTCCGCGCGTTCCGCGGGATCGCGAGGCAGTCGTTCCCGACCGTGCCCCCCGCGGGGCCGCGCCCCGGCCAGTAGTACCGGGCCACCCGGGGGTCGGAGCCGGCGGGGAAGTAGTAGGGCGTCGCGACCATGTCCCCCGACCAGGCCTGGTGGAGCCCGAAGACGCCCTCGGGGAGCTTCGCGTAGGCCCCGTCGATCGTGAACCGGAGGTCGACCAGGTCCACGAGCTGCAGGAGGTCGTCCTGAGCGGTCTGGATCGCCGCAGGGTCCTGGGTGTTCACGTCCTTGATCCCGTTGCGCAGGAGCCCCACGGTGAGCGCCTCCCGGTAGTCGTCGTACAGGCCGACGATCCCGGCCAGGTCCTCGTTCCAGAAGACGTCGTAGGGGTTCTCCATCGCCTCCAGGTCGGCCACCTCCATCGGGACCATGTCGGTCCGCCAGCCGATCCCGGTGTGGTAGATCGTGTAGGGCACGGTGTAGCGGGATCCCTTGTCGTAGAAGGGGTCCCGGAGCGAGGGCCAGACGTTCTCCAGGTTCGGCAGGTAGGAGTGGTTCAGGGGCTGGAGGAGCTTCCGCGCCACGAGCCCGGGGACCACGTCGATGGTGGGGAAGAACACGTCGAAGTCGGCCTCGCCGGTTTCGATCTTCGAGATCGCCTCCTCCATGTTGTAGAAGGTGACGTACTCCCACTCCACCCCGTACAGCTCGCCGAAGTCGTTCAGCACCCGCTTCCAGAAGTAGTCGGCCCAGTTGAAGATCCGCAGCGGCCCCGCCTCCGGATCCAGGCCGTCGGCGATGGGCGGGTTGTCGTCGAAGATCTGGAGCTCGACGGGGTTCCCCGGGGTCCCCACCCGGAGCTCGGGGGTCTCCTCCCCGCCCCCGCCCCCGGCCGTCCGCCGCCCTCCGCAGCCCGCGAGGATCGCCGCTGCCGAAGGGAGCGCGAGGCCCGCGGCGGTGCGCCGGAGGAACTCCCGACGGCTCATCCGGAGCCGGCACCATCGTTCGGCGGGGTGTCGAACCATGGATCCCCCTCCTCCCGGTTTGAGCGTCCGTTCAACCGCTAGCTACCACAGCCTCCCGAAGGGCGCAAGCGTCCCGACGTCAAGGGATACGCGCGGGCGGGCGCCCGGGGTTCGCACCTCGGGAGGGGTTTGAACCTTCGTTCGAACGGCTATGCTACGGCGCCGTGGGCTCCCCGGACGTGCTGCTGGTCGAGGATCTGGGCCCGGTGAGACGGCTCACGATGAACCGGCCCCAGGTCTTGAACGCGCTGAACGGCGAACTCCTGGAGGCCCTCTCCCGGGCCCTCGACGAGGCGGCCCGGGACGAGGCGGTGCGGGTGGTGGTCCTGCGCGGGGCCGGCAGGGCCTTCTGCTCCGGCTACGATCTCTCCGAGGACGCCGAGCACGGGGAGCTGGACGCGGCCGGCTGGTACGAGGCGCTCCGGCGGGACACCGAGCGGATGCTCGCGGTCTGGGAGCACCCCAAGCCGGTGATCGCGCAGGTCCACGGGTACTGCCTGGCGGGGGGCGCGGACCTGATGCTCGCCTGCGACCTCGCGGTGGCCTCGGACGACGCCCTCTTCGGCTACGTGGACATCCGCTTCGGCTCGGGGGTGGTGACGATGCTCCTGCCCTGGGTGGTGGGGGTCCGCAAGGCGAAGGAGCTCCTGTTCACCGGGGAGGACCGGATCCCCGCCGAGGAGGCGCTCCGGATCGGCCTGGTGAACCGGGTGGTCCCCCGCGACCGCCTGGACCAGGAGGTGCTCGCGCTCGCCGGGGAGATCGCGAAGAACGAGCCGTTCGTGATCTCGATGACGAAGCGGGCCGTGAACCGGGCCTGGGAGCTGGCGGGGCTCCGGGAGGCCCTCGCCGCCAACACCGAGATCGACGCGCTGATCGAGGCGGCCAACCTCCCCCAGCGCGAGGAGTTCCGCCGGATCACGCTGGAGCGCGGGCTCAAGGCCGCGATCGCCTGGCGCGACGCCCGCTTCCGCGGGGGGACGTGAGCGCCGCCCGCCGCTCCCCGCGGCGGGGCGGCGGGAGGCCCGCCCGGCTCCGCGCGCTGCTCGCGCCCCGGAGCATCGCGATCGTGGGTGCCTCGGAGGCGTCGGACTCCTGGGCGCCGGAGTTCCGCCGGAGCCTCGAGCACGTCGGGTTCCGCGGCCGGCTCTACCCCGTGAACCCGAAGTACGACGAGGTCTGGGGCCGCCGCGCGTACCGCTCGATCCTCGAGGTCCCGGCCAGGGTGGACCTGGCCGTCGTGCTGGTCCCCGCCCGGGTGGCGGTGGGGGTCGTCGAGGAGTGCGGACGCGCCGGGGTCCGGGGCGCGATGGTGGTCTCGAGCGGGTTCGCCGAGGCCGGCCCCGAGGGGCGGGAGCTGCAGGAAGCGCTCGTGCGGGCGGCCCGGGCCCACCGGCTGCCGCTGCTCGGTCCGAACGTGGAGGGGTTCGTGAACCACGTGGACCGCGTCGCCCCCTACGGCACGACGCCGCCCCCCGACCCGATCCCCGGCGGGGTCGCGGTGATCTCGCAGAGCGGGACCGTGGCCTGGACCATGGGGCAGATGGCCTCGGACCGGGGGTTCGGCCTCCGGATCCTGGTCGGGGTGGGGAACGAGGCGGTGCTCGGGTTGGGCGACCTGCTCTCGTGGGCCGCGGAGGACCCGGCCACCGAGCTCGTGTGCGCCTACCTCGAGACCGTCCGCGACGCGGAGGGGATCGCCCGGGGGCTCCGGGCGCTCCGGGCGGCGGGCAAGCCCGCGGTGGTCTGCGCCCCGGCCGGGCGGAGCGAAGCGGCCCGCCGGGCGATCGTCGCCCACACCGGGGCCCTCGCCGGGGACGCGGCGCTCCGCGACGCCTGGCTCCGTGGCCACGGCGCGGTGCTCGTGGAGGATCCGGTGGCGATGTTCGAGGCGGCGGTGCTCCTCTCCGGCCACCGGCGGCTCCGCACCCCGGGGATGGCGGGGGCGTTCCAGTCGGGCGGGGCCTGCACGCTCTTCGCGGAGGCCGCCGGCGCGGCCGGCCTCGAGCTGCCGGCGTTCGCGCCGACCACGCGGCGGAGGCTCCGGCGGGCGCTCCCGGCGTTCGCGGGGGAGAACAACCCGCTCGACGTGACCGGCCAGGCGGCCGTGGAGGTGGAGCGGTACGTGGGCGCGCTCGAGGCGCTCGCCGCCGACCCCGCGATCGGGCTCGTCGGGTTCGACGCCTTCCCCCCGCGGCTCCCGGGCGAGGGGGTCTGGGCCGAGCCCGTCCTGCGGCGGGCGCGGGAGCTGGAGCGGGAGACCGGGGTCCGCTTCTGCTCGATCGCGATGAGCCCCCTCGCGTACTCCGACGAGGCGAAGGCCTTCGTGCGGGAGGCCGGGATCCCCTTCCTCCAGGGCCACCGGCCCGCGGCCGCGGCGCTCCGGGCCCTCGTGGACCTCCAGGAGGAGGGGGCGGTGGGCGACGTGCCGCCCCATCCGAACCGGCGGGCGGCGCTCGCGGTGCTCCGGGGGGTGGCGGGACCGCTCGACGAGGTCCGGGCGGGGAGGATCCTCGAGCTCTACGGCATCCGGCGCCCTCCGCAGCACCGCGAGCGCCGCCCGCCGGTTCGGGTGCGGCCGCACGCCGCCCACCGCCCGCTCCCCCGCGTCCTGGAGGTCGACGAGGGCCCGGAGCGCGGCGGCCGACGCCCGGTGGCCCTGGAGGAACGGGATCCCCGCGCCCCGGACGAAGGCCTTGGCCTCCGCCGAGTACGCGAGCGGGCTCATCGCGATCGAGCAGAAGCGGACCCCGGTCTCCCGTTGGAGCTCGCGGACCCGCCGCAGGACGGGCTCCGCCCACACCTCCTCCCCCGGGAGCCGCGGCGGGAAGGCGTCGAACCCGACGAGCCCGATCGCGGGGTCGGCGGCCAGGGCCTCGAGCGCCGCGACGTAGCGCTCGGTCTCCACGGCGGCCTGGCCGGTCACGTCCAGGGGGTTGTTCTCCCCCGCGAAGTCCGGGAGCGCCCGCCGGAGCCTCCGCCGCGTGGCCGGCGCGAACGCCGGGAGCTCGA
>Ga0101941_1001992_pt1 | contig 10971 bp, 8 predicted proteins | sample DewCreD2012metaG_3_FD_75242 | JGI IMG/M metagenome (GOLD analysis project Ga0101941, IMG submission 75242) | Hot spring sediment bacterial and archeal communities from British Columbia, Canada, to study Microbial Dark Matter (Phase II) - Dewar... ...
CTCCCGCAGCTCCTTGCGCGTCCCGATGCCGGGGATGAGCAGCGCGGCGATCTTGGCCCGGCTGGCGGCCTGGCGAGCGGTCTCGATCAGCTCCATCTCCGGGGTGCCGGAGAAGCCGTACTGGATCGAGCTCCCCGCCAGCCCGTCGCCGTGGGTCACCTCGATCACCGGGACGCCGGCGGCATCCAGCGCCTGGACGATCCTTTGCACCTGCTCGCGGGTGAACTGGTGCTTCATCGCGTGCGAGCCGTCGCGCAGGGTGGTGTCGGTCACCCGTGGCGCCTTCATGCCGCCACCTCCTCGCGCACGCCGAGCAGATGCCGGGCGAACAGCTCGCCGACCTGCCGGGCGGCCGCGGTCATGATGTCGAGGTTGCCGGCGTAGGGCGGCAGGAAGTCGCCGGCGCCGGTGACCTCCAGCAGCATCGCGATGACGACCCGCTCGCCCCAGGGAGTCGAGCGCCGGTCGAAGACCGGCGCGCTCTTGAGCCGGTAGCCGGGCACGTAGCGCTGGACGTCGGCGACCATCTGCTCGACCGAGGCGACGACCGCCTCCTGGTCGAAGTCGCCGGCCGGGATCACGTAGACCGTGTGCGGCTCAGGGTTGGCGGCCCGGGCGGGGTGAGGGTGGTGATTGCCCTTCCCTGCTTGGGCGCGGCGAGGCGCCCCCGGCCGGCGGCCGGGGCTCCGCGGCTCTGCCCCCGGCGCGTGCAACCCTCCCCTCCCCGCGCACCCATCGAACCGTGTCGCGAGCGCGCGCCGCTGCGCCCGCGTGAAACCCGTGCGCCCGCATCCCCGTAGGGTGCCACGCCGCACGCGATCCCGCGTGCGGTGCCGGGCGCCGCCCGGCGCGTCGCGTTCGGGCCTGCGGGCAGCGGCGCCGAGCTCGAGTTCTCCGACGCGGGGCTCTTCTACAACGGCGATCTCGTCGTCGAACGCGCGGCGATCGCGCTGCGCGGTCGACACAATCTCGAGAACGCTGCCGCGGCGACGCTCGCCGCGCTCGCGGCAGGCGTACCGCTTAAGGCCGTGCGGGCGGCGCTAGCCGAGTTCCGCGGCGTGCCCCACCGGCTGGAGGAGGTGGGGCGCGTCGGCGGCGTGCTGTACGTGAACGACTCGAAAGCGACGAACGTCGCCTCGACGGAACGGGCGCTCGAGTCTTTCGCCGGCGGCATCCACCTGATCGCCGGTGGCCGTCCGAAAGGCGGCGGTTTCCGCTCGCTGCGCACGCTGGTCGGCGAGCGCTGCCGCTGCGTGTACGCCATCGGCGAGGCGGCGGAGGAGATCGCCCGCGATCTCGATGGCGCGGTGGCGGTAGAGGTGTGCGGGACGCTCGAGCGCGCCGTCGCTCTCGCTAGCGAGCGCGCCGTCGCGGGCGAGGTGGTGTTGCTGTCACCGGCGTGCGCCAGCTTCGACCAGTTCAGCGACTTCGAAGAGCGCGGCGAGCGGTTCCGCGCGCTCGTGGCGGCGCTACGTTCGCGCTAGCTCCGAAGCGCGGCGCAGCGCGCCCCGCGCAGCTGAAAGAGGCGCGCCGCGAGCGTCGAACTCCACGACGTGGGCACTCGCGGGCGACGAGACGAGCGACGACAGGCGACCGCCGGGCGCCGGCGCACGGCGCCGCGCGGGGGTGCGGCTCGCGCTGTCGCCCCGCTCGAGCGGTCGCTGCTTCACACCGTCACGCTCTGCCTCGTAGCCGCGGGAGCGGTGATGGTGTACTCAGCGAGCTCGGCCGAGTTCGCGATAAGCGCCGGAGACCCGGCGTTTTTTCTCAAGCGCTACGTGGGGTTCGGTGTCGTGGGGTTGCTCGTCCTGTTCGCGGCGTCGCGCTGCGGGCTCGCCGTGGCGCGGCGCACGGCGCCGCTCGCGCTCCTCGCTGCGCTCGCGCTGTGCGTCGCCGTGCTCGTCCCCGGGATCGGCGTGTCTGTGAACGGCGCGCGGCGCTGGATCGGGGCCGGGTTTCTCCAGTTTCAGCCGTCGGAGTTCCTGAAGCTGGCGCTGGTCCTCTACGGTGCCCACCTGCTCGCGCGGGCGCGGCCGCACGAGCGCACGCTCGGCGGTGCCGCGCTGCCGTTTTTGATCGCCGTCGCCGTCGCCGGCGCGCTGGTGATGGCGCAACCCGACATGGGCACGACGCTCGTGATCTGTGCGGCTGCGGGCAGCCTGCTGTTCGCGGCCGGTGTGCCGCTCCGGCAGCTGGTCGGTGCGCTGCTCGTGCTCGCCCTCGCGGCCACGGTGCTCGCGTTCGCCGAGCCCTACCGGCGTGCGCGCCTAACAGCGTTCCTAGACCCCTCCCACGACCCGAGCGGCGCCGGCTTCCAGACGATCCAGGCGCTGATCGCGATCGGGTCGGGCGGTCCTTTCGGCGTCGGGCTCGGCGAGTCGGTGCAGAAGGTCTTCTATCTGCCCGAGGCCCACACCGACATGATCCTCGCGGTGATCGGCGAAGAGATCGGGCTGGTCGGCATCGTCGGGCTGCTCGCGCTCTATCTGGCGCTCGTCTACTGCGGGCTGCAGGTAGCGCGCCGTTCGCGCGACGAGTTCACGAAGCTCGCCTGCGCCGGTATCACGGCCCTCATCGCGAGTCAGACAGCGTTGAACTTCGCCGCGGTCCTTGGGCTCGCGCCGCTCACCGGCGTGCCGTTGCCGCTCGTCTCCTACGGCAGCAGTAGCCTGCTCACGATGCTCTGCGGGATCGGGATCGTGCTCGACGCAGCTAGCCGGCCGGCGGCAGCGCAGCGACGGCCGCGGCTGCGTGTGATCGAGGGGGCGGCGGCGCGCAGCCGCTCGGTGCGCCCGTCGCGCGGCGAGCGCGCGGCGGGGCGGTCGGGTGGCGGGCGCTCGGCCGGGCGACGCGCGGGGCGTTGAAGGCACCGCCGGCAGGTGCGCGACTGAGGCGCCCGCGAGCGGCCGGCGCGCGGCCGCAGGGACCGCGACCGGCGAACGTGCGCCCGCTCGTCGCGATCGCTGCCGGGGGCACGGCCGGCCACGTCGTCCCGGCGCTCGCGATCGCCGGTGCGCTGCGTGAGCGTGGCGCCAGGGTCGTTTTCTTCGGTGGCGACCGCGCCGAAGCGGAGCTCGTGCCAGACGCCGGGTACGAGCTCGTCCCGCTCGCCGTGCGCGGCCTCGACCGGCGCAACCCGCTGCGCGCCGCGAGCGCGCTGTGGCTTGCGGGGCGCGCGACGGTTCGCGCCCGCCGCGAGCTTGCTCGGCTCGGGGCCCGCGCGGTGGTCTGTTGCGGGGGGTATGTCGGCGTGCCCGTCGGCCTGGCGGCGCGCACTCTGCGCCTGCCGTTGTTCGTGACCGAGGCCGACAGCCATCTCGGTGTCGCCAACCGTCTGCTCGCCCGGTTCGCCGAGCGCGCGTTCCTCGCGTTCCCGATCGCTGGCGCCAGCGGCCGTCGCTTCGAGGTCGTCGGCCGGCCGCTGCCGCCGGAGCTTGTGCGCGGCGACCGCGGCGAGCTGCGCCGGGCGGCTCGCGCCCGTTTCGGGATCCCGCCGCAGGCGGTGTGTGTGCTCGTTTTCGGCGGATCGCTGGGGGCGCGCTCGATCAACCACGCTACGGTCGCCGCTTTCGCGGAGAGGCCGCTGCCCGACGGTGTGCACGTGCTTCACGTCGCGGGGCGGCGCGACTATCGCGAGATCGCGGAGCGGCTTGCGCGCGCCGGCAATCCCTCCGCCTACCACCTGGTCGATTTCGTCAAGCCGTTCGCGCCGGCGCTCGCCTGCGCCGACCTCGTCGTGGCGCGCTCGGGCGGTTCGGTGCTCGAGGTGGCGGCGCTCGGGTTGCCGATGGTTCTCGTGCCGTATCCCCACGCCGCGCAGGACCATCAGCGGGCGAATGCGCGCTTCGTTGCTGAGCACGGGGCAGCGATCGTGATCGACGACGCCGAGCTCGACGGCGACCGTTTGCGCGACACGGTGCTCGAGCTGGTCGCCGACCGCGAGCGACGCCGAGCGATGGCGAGCTCCGCTAGGTCGCTGGCGCGCCCGGACGCCGCGCAGCGAATAGCTGCGGCCGTGCTCGCGGCCTGCGGCGTGCCAGCCGGCGCGTGAGGGCGCACCGCCCCGACGCCGGGCGATGGAGGCTGCCCGACCCTCGCTCGCCGGCGCGCGCGGGTAAGGTCAGCGGCCGGTGACGAGCACGCAGCGGGCGCAGCGAGAGGCGCGGAAGGCCGCTCTCGGCGAGTGGCGGGGGCGCCGCTTGCACTTCGTCGGCGTCGGCGGGGCAGGGATGAGCGGCCTGGCGCTAGTGGCGGCGGGACTCGGCGCGACGGTGAGCGGTTCCGACCGCGAAGAGTCGCCGTATCTGGCGCTCGTCCGCCTCCACGGTGCGCGCGTCCACGTCGGCCACAGCGCCGACCAGGTGCCGCCCGACGCCGAGGTGGTCGTTTCGACGGCTATCGCCGCTGACAACCCCGAGGTCCAGGTGGCGCGCGAGCGCGGTCAGCGTGTGCTGCACCGCGCCGATCTGCTCGCCGAGCTCACGCGCCTGCGGCGCACGATCGCGGTGTCGGGCACGCACGGCAAAACGACGACCGCGGCGATGATCGTCCACGTTCTCGATCGCGCCGGCTGCGATCCGTCGTTCGTCGTCGGCGCGAAGCTGCGCGGTTTCGACACCAACGCCCGACTCGGTAGCGGCGCCTGGCTGGTGGTCGAGGCCGACGAGTCCGACCGCTCGTTCCTCAAGCTCGACCGCGAAATCGCGGTGATCACCAACATCGAGCTCGACCATCACTCGACCTACCGCGACCTGGCTGAGCTCGAGGCGTCGTTCGCCGAGTTCGCCCGACCGGCGCAGGTGCTCGTGCTCGGACCGGGCGTGACGATCGCAGCGCGCCCGGGACAGCGCGTGGTCAGGGTCGCGGACGTCGGCGAGTGGCGGAGCACGGCGAGCGACGAGCGGACGGGTGCGAGCACCGAGCGCGCCGCCGGTAACAACGAGAACGCCGTCGATCACGGCGAGCGCGCGGCCGGGCACGCCGATCGCACCGGCGCGAGCGACGCCTTTTCCGTACCGCTACCACCGCTGCCCGTACCCGGGCGCCACAACGTCCTGAACGCCCTGGCGGCGGTGGCGGCGGCCGAGGCGGCCGGTGTCGAGCGCGAACAAGCGGCTCGGGCGCTCGCCGATTTCGCCGGCACCGGACGTCGCCTCGAGTTCATCGGCCACTCACCGGAGGGCGCGCGCGTATACGACGACTACGCACACCACCCGACCGAGGTAGCGGCGACGCTCCCGGCGGCGCGCGAACTTATGGCTGCCGGCGCACCCCCCGGGGCCGGCGCCTGCGCCCCCGGCGGCGCCTGTGCCCGGGGCGGCGCCTCCGTCCCCGGCGGTGTGTCCGCCCGCGGCGGCTCCCGCGCCGAGCACCGTGCCCGGCCGCGTCTCGTCGCCTGCTTCCAGCCGCACCTGTTCTCGCGCACGAAGGCGCTCGCGCGCGAGTTCGGCCGGGCGCTCGCCGCCGCCGACATCGTCCTGGTTAGTGACGTTTTCCCGGCCCGCGAGCGGCCCGAGGATTGGCCGGGCGTGTCCGGCCTCGACGTCGCGCGAGCTGCGGCAGATCGCGCTGCGGGCAAGAGGGTTGTGTGGGCACCGCGTCTGCGCGAAGCCACCGAGTGCCTCCGGGCGCTCGTGGCGACGGGCGATACGGTGGTCGTGATGGGCGCCGGCAACGTCGACCGCGTCGCGCGCGCGCTGGCGAGAGGTGCCCCGCTCGTCGAGCGACCGCCGGCAGCGGTCGAGCGCGACAAACCGCTGGCACGCCTGACGACGGTGCGCACCGGTGGAAACGCCCGCTTCTTCGCGCGCGCGGCGACGCTCGCCACGCTTCACGAGCTGCTCGCCTGGGCGGCGTGCGAGGGGCTGGCGGTGGAGGCGATCGGGTCGGGATCGAACCTGCTCGTCGCCGACGAGGGTGTCGACGGGCTGGTGATCAAGCTCGAAGGCGAGCTCGCGGCGGTCGCGATCGACGGCGAGGAGGTGCTCTGCGGCGGCGGCGCGCGCTTGCCGCAGATCGCCGCCCGGACGGCGCGGGCCGGGCTGTCGGGCCTCGAATTCGCGGTGAACATCCCCGGCACGGTCGGCGGTGCGGTGCGGATGAACGCCAACGCCTACGGCGGCGAGCTCGCCAGCGTCCTCGTGTGGGTCGAGGTCGCAACGCCCGCGGGCGTACGGCGCCTCGCTCCCGACCAGCTCGGTTTCGCCTACCGCCGCTCGGCGTTGCGACCGGGCGAGGTGGTCGCCCGCGCTCTCTTCCGCCTGCGCCGTGACGATCCCGCGGCAGTGCGTGCCCGCCTCGAGGCGATGCGCACGGCTAGGCGCGAAGCGCAGCCGTCGGGGATAAAGACCTTCGGGTCGACGTTCACCAACCCCGACCCGGCCGACCCCCGTGTCGCTGGGCGCACTGCCGGGATGCTTCTCGACGCCGCAGGTTGCCGCGGCTTGCGTGTGGGCGGAGCGCGTTTCAGCGAGAAGCACGCGAACTTCGTCGAGAACCTCGGCGACGCCACCACGGCCGACATCGTGCGGTTGATGGCAGAGGGACGGCGTCGCGTTTTCGAACGTTTCGGCGTGGTGCTCGAACCGGAAGTGCGCTTCCTGGGCCCAGTCGACACTTCGCCGCTAGCGGCGGCGGTAGGCGCCGTAGGGGGCAGCGGGCCCGCCGGCGAGCAGGGCGAGTAGCGCAAAAGCCGACTTCGGCGGTGCGACCGCCGGGCGAGGGCGCTGGCCGGGCAGGGAGGCGGGCGGAGAGCGCGAACGCTCTCGGTGATGCCACGTCTCGAGCCCGCCCGTCGCCAGCCAGCCACAGCTAGCGCTGTGCGGCGTCGGGGCGGTTCGTCCGGGAAGCGCGTGCGTCCGGGCAGCGAGGAGGGCTCTACCTCGGCCAAGGGGGGCGGCCGCCGGCTGCGCCGGCTCGCGGTGTTCGGCTTGGCGGCCGTGGCGGTTGCGCTTGCGCTGTGGGTGGGGCGCGATCTTCCGTTCTGGCGCGTCGAGCGTGTGACGATCGTCGGTCTCGACGAGCGCGAAGCTGCCGCCGCCCGCCGTGCCCTCGTGAGCGCTGCGCGGCGGATGACGGTGTTCCACGTCGACCACTCAGAGCTGCGGGCGGCGCTCGCTTCCTACCCGGCCGCTGCCGACGTGACGGTCGACCGGCGGCTACCCGACGAGCTCGTTTTGCGCGTCCGCCTGCGCCGGCCGGTCGCGGTGCTCGAGGGAGCGCGCGGACGCGTCGCCGTCGCCAGCGACGGAACCCAGCTCGGCGACCTGTCGACCCCTTCGTCGCTGCCGACAATCGCGGTCGGCGACGGCCCCGACCCGGACGCCCGGCTGGCTGCGCCCGTGCGCGCCAAGGTGGCGGTCGCGGCCAGCGCCCCGGCGCCGTTGCGGACTGCGCTCGCGCGCATCTCGCTCGACCGCGACCGTGGTCTCGTGGCTGCGCTTCGCTCGGGCCCGCTCCTGATCTTCGGTCGCGCGCATGATCTAAACCTCAAGTGGAGATCCATTTCCACAGTGCTCGCACGCGACCCCTCAGCGTCCCGTGCCACGTACATCGACGTGCGCCTTCCTCGCCGACCTGTCGCTGGTGGCCTAGGGAATCCGGCGAGCGCGGCGCGCCCGTTGAGCGGCGGCACGATCGCGAACCCTCAACCGACACCGCAATCTTTCTAGATACATAAAGCTCATGCTTACATTGAATGTGCAACGAACCTTGCAGCTTCGTTTGACAGTTGTGCCGATGACTCCCTACAGTGCGTGGATCGAAGGGCGCGGCGCCAGGCGTGGCGCGCGCTCGCCGAAGCGGCCGCAGCTCGGAGATCCGCGCGCACGTCGAGCCTTGGGGCCGAGCGCGGCGAAACGAGACGGGAAAGGGAACGGCAACCGGTAGAGATGGACAGCGGCATCGGCAGCGGTGCAGGCACCGGCAGCTACCTCGCGGTGATCAAGGTCGTCGGTGTCGGTGGCGGCGGTACGAACGCCGTGAACCGGATGGTCGACGCGGGCTTGCGTGGCGTCGAGTTCATCGCCGCCAACACCGACGCCCAGGCGCTGCAGATGTGCGACGCCGACGTCAAGCTGCAGATCGGCGCGCAGCTGACGCGCGGGCTGGGGGCCGGCGCCAATCCCGAGGTGGGGCTGGCGGCGGCGAACGAAAGCCGCGACGAGATCAAGGAGGCGCTGAAGGGCGCGGACATGGTGTTCGTAACCGCGGGGATGGGCGGTGGCACGGGCACCGGGGCCGCGCCGGTGATCGCCGAGGTCGCCAAGCAAGAGGTTGGGGCGCTCACCGTCGGCGTGGTCACGAAACCGTTCGAGTTCGAGGGCGCACAGCGGATGCGCCAGGCCGAGCAAGGCATCGAGCGCCTGCGCGAGGAAGTCGACACGCTGATCGTAATCCCGAACGAGAAGCTCCTGGCGGTCGTCGAGCGGCGCACGAGCATCCTCGAGGCGTTCCGCGAGGCCGACAACGTCTTGCGCCAAGGCGTTCAGGGCATCACCGACCTCATCACCACTCCCGGCTTGATCAACCTCGACTTCGCCGACGTGCGCACGATCATGCAGGACGCCGGGTCGGCGCTGATGGGTATCGGCGAGGCTTCCGGCGAAAACCGCGCTGCCGAAGCCGCGAAGCTGGCGATCTCGAGCCCCTTGCTGGAACAGTCGGTGGAGGGGGCGAAGGGGATCCTCCTCAACATCACCGGTCCACAGGACCTGGGCCTATTCGAAGTCAACGAGGCCGCGGAGATCATCCAGCAGGCGGCCGACCGCGAGTCGAACATCATCTTCGGTGCGGTCGTCGACGAGGAGGCCGGCGACGCCGTGCGCGTCACGGTGATAGCCACCGGTTTCGACGCGCAGCGCGGTGGGCCGCTGTTCAGCGAGGACTCCACGGGCCGGCGGCGCGAGCCGCGCCGGCGTGACGTGCGCCTCGACGAGCGCGAGCGCTCGCGGCTCGAGATCTCCGACGACGAGATCGACATCCCCTCGTTCCTCAAGGACTGAACGAGCGCGGCATTCCGCGCGCGGGGCGTTCTTCGCAGCGCGACGAAGGCACGGGCGCGGTCACCGGCGCCTCGCCAGTGACGTCCGGGCGAGTGGCCGGCGCGGGCGCGGGCGACCGGGGCGAGCACCCGCGCGAGGTGCCCACCCCGATCGGCCCGGCGCGGCGACGCCTAGGCGCGACGCCGTCTGAGACCGGCTACGCCTGTAGTAGTTCCCACGAGACCGGCCACCAAAGCCACCACCGCGAGCCAGGTCGGCGCCTTTCCGCTCGCCTCGTTCGCGTCGCCGCCGTGACCGCTGTCGTTGCCCGAAGCGCTCCCGCCGTGCGCGCCGGTCGAAGCCACGAGTTTCACCACCGGAGCGGGATGCTCGAGCTCGTCAGCGCTCTGCCCTGCGGCAGGCCGTTCGATCCACGCCGTGCTGCCGCGCTCGCACTCCTGGACCGTGGGGAAGTACACAGACCGGCCAGCTCCTTCCGGCAGCTTCACCGACATCTGGAGGACATCGAGTTGGGCGTCGGGCAAGGGTGTCCGCGCCGTCCAGATCACCTCCTGCGGCCCGCGTGTGATGCGCTGCCCGTGGACCTCCACGGGCGTCTTCTCCCCCTGCTTGGTAGCGAGGGTCCAGAAGGCGTTGCGGCCCGGCTTCACGATCGCGACATCGCGCGGGATGCGCACGCGTATCCGCGTCGTCGCCGAGCCATCGCAGCCGTGAGGCACGCTGAACTCGAGCCGTGCATAGCCGCCGGCGGGGGCTTCGCTCGGGCTCACGGTGACGTGCGCGGTGGCCCCGGCCGGTAGGGCTACCGCTGCCACCGTCGCCAGCGTTGCGGCGACGCCGCACCGCCGGGCGAAGCGGGCGGCGCCGCACGGCACGGCGCGCAAAGCGATAGCGCCGTGCCGTTCAGTTCGTGCTGCGTCGCTCTTCTCCATTGCTGCAAACCTCCTTGGTCGAAAGTCGTCGACTCGTAGCGAGCGGCGGTCGTAGACGAGCGGCCAGGGGGTCTTGCCGCTCGAGCCCGCGATCCGTCGCTCGCCGACCTGTGCTGGGTGCGCTCGACACCCGTGCGCGGCTGGGGGGCCACGGATCTGCGGTGCTCGAGGCTGCACCGGTGCGCGGTCGCAGCTCCGACTGGAACGGTCCTCGATCACCGCGCCGGCACTTCGATCGTGACTCGCTGCTCGTCGAACACGGACGTGCGCAGCGCCGCGACTATCCGCCACTTCCCGCGGGCGGGTAGCAACGCCCGCGCCACCCAGTGGCCCGGCCCGGCTCTTTCGGTGTCGAGCGCGAGCGGGCCGATGCGCTCGCTGTCGAGGACCGCATAGAGCGCGAGGCGTTGCCGGGAAGGCGCTGGAGCGCCGCTGCGCGCGTCGAGGACGTACACGTGCACGGCGTTCGCGCCGACGCGAGCGGGATCCACGGTGACTTCGAAAAGGCGCGAGCCGGCCGTGACAGAGGCAGAAACCGGTCCTCGGTCGCCGGTGGTAGGCGGCGGTTCCGCTACGAGCAGCGCGGTCGCCAGCAGCGCGAGCGCTCCCGCGCCGACCTCGGCGCGCAACGAGCGGCGCAGCGTCCAGCCCCGCCGCCCCGGTGCTGCGGCAGCTGCCGCACGTGCCCGCAGGGCGGGCAACAAGCGGTAGCGGTTTAGCCAGCCGAGCAGGAGGATCGCCGCGAAGGCGAGAGTCTTGACGCCGAGGAGGCGCCCGAACGTGCTCTCGAGAACGTCGGAGGGTGCCGCGCGATAGTCGAGGGCTTGTACGGCTCCGGCTCCGGCGAGGAGGCCAGCCGCGAGCGCGGCGACGGTCGCGAAGCGCCCCACGAGCTGCGCGAGCAGACGGGAGCGCTGCGTTTCGGGAAGCGAGCGGGTAGCTGCTGGCGCTAGCGCCACCAACCCCACGACACCCCCGAACCACACGCTCGCCGCGAGCGCGTGCGCTACCGAGCTCGCCTTGACGAGCAGGCCGGC
>Ga0101941_1001995_pt1 | contig 10963 bp, 12 predicted proteins | sample DewCreD2012metaG_3_FD_75242 | JGI IMG/M metagenome (GOLD analysis project Ga0101941, IMG submission 75242) | Hot spring sediment bacterial and archeal communities from British Columbia, Canada, to study Microbial Dark Matter (Phase II) - Dewar... ...
CTCTCCACGGCGGCGTTCTGCCGGAGCCAGGATGGCCCCTGGCTCTCCGTCTCCGCTCGGCCGCAGGAGGCCGGCCCTACCGCCGTCCGGATCGAGATCGACCTGCTCACACCAGGGCCGTGCCGGGAGCCGGTGAGAACTCCCCCGGACGCCGACGAGCGCGTGCCGCCGCTGGCGGTGCCGCCGGGCGTGCGCCTCTACCCTGGCAGTGGTGGAGGCTCGACGCATGATTGGTCGTCGAACGCCCTGGCCGAGACCGAGCTGAGCCCGGCTGAGCTGGAGGCGCACTTCGCCCGGCAGCTCGAAGGCCACGGCTGGGAGCGACTGGCGGGGCACGCCGAGGGGCCGCTCGCCTGGAGCCTCTGGCGCCTCCCGGGCGAGGGGGACTGGCAGGGGATACTCACCGTTGCTAAGTGGCCTGGCCGGCGCCTGCGCTCCCTCTCCATCCGGATCCAGAGCGACGCCGTCGTCGAAGGCGGCTGGGCGTACTTTGGCTAGATGAATGGGGCCGGGCACGAGACCTCAAGTAGCCCGGCGAAGCCGGGAGAGCAGGCGATCCAGCCAGCCCGGCGGCCCAGGCAGCTCTTCCAGGAATTGCTGAACCTCGCGATCGTACTCGCGCGTCTCGAGCGTGATCCGGGTACGGTCGCCTTCTCGCCGCGTCGTGACCACGATATGCCCGCCTCCGCCGAGGAAGGCGCGGCGGTTCGGCATGCCTTCAGAGCCCGTTAAGCCAAGTGGGCTGTGGGGGCCGAAGGCTCGTTCGGCTCGCTCCAGGACCTGGTCGGGTGGAAGCCGGGTCTCGGCCAGGTAGCGCATGGCCGGCGTCCTCCCCAGGGAGAGTCGGTCGGCAGTTGCCTCAGAGGCCCACGAGCCGATCCAGATCGCGCGTATCGCCGGCAAGCTGGGCGATGGCTTCGGCGTCGTAGCCTTTCGCCAGGAGCGGAGCGGCGACATCGCGCTCGAGGTCGGGCACGCCGCTCACGAGAAATGTTGCTGCACCCTCGAGCGTCACGCCCTCCACCCTGGCCGGGAGCACAGCCGTCTGCCCGGCGCTGATGTCGGTCTGCCCCGTTCCGGCCGTCACCCGCGCCTGCCCCTGGATGCAGCTCAGGATGTGAAACGTCCACCCCGGCTCCAGCTCATACGCGCTCGACCCAGTGACGGCCCAGCGCTGGAGCAGAAAATAGCGGCAGGCGGCCAGGATGGTCCGGTCCGTGTCCAGCTCCAGCGGACGGGTACGCCGGGCGTGCCGGTCGGGCCGCAGGGCAGCGAGCGCCTCCTCGACGTGGAGCTGGCGCGGCCGGCCCTGCTGGTCGCGCCGCCCCCAGTCGTAGAGCCGGAAGGTGAGGTCGCTCGACTCCTGGATCTCGTACAGCAGCACGCCCGCGCCGATGGCGTGGACCGTCCCGGCCGGGACGATGACCGTATCGCCGGCGCTCACCGGCAGCCGCTCGAGCAGCGTGCCGATCTCTTCTCGCTCCAGGGCCAGGCGAACCCGCTCCGGAGTGACCGGCTCCTGGAACCCGGTGATGAGAAAGCTTTCCGCGGTCGCGTCCAGGATATGCCAGGCCTCGGTCTTGCCTCGCTGGCCTAGCGGCGCAGCTCCCTCGTCGTCCGGGTGGACCTGCACTGACAGGGTCTCCTCGGCGTCGATGAACTTGGCCAGCAGCGGGAAGTCGTTGAACGGCTGGCTGGCGGCCCGGCCGCGCTCGCCGAGGAGGCCGGCCGGGTCGCGCTCAACGAGTTCCTGGAGCGTCGCGCCGGCCAGCGGGCCATTGACGACCCGAGCCACCCCCGTCGTCTCCCAGGACTCCCCGATTCGCCCAGCGTCGGGGAGCCGCTTGCCTAGACGCGTCGCCAGCCGGCGCCCACCCCATGGCCGCTCATCGTAGCGGGGCTCGAGCGCGAGCGGATAGTCTGCGCTCACCGCGCTCACTCCTCGATCTCGACCAGACTGACCAGCGGAATCGGCCGGGCCGGCGGGCGCTCCGTCATCGGCACGATCTCGGAGAGCGGTATACCACGCTCGGCATGGAGCAGCAGCGCCATCGCGCGGGTGCAGAAGATCCCCTGGCACAACCCCATGCCCGCTCGCGTGCGACGCTTGATGTCGTTGATCGTCAGCGCCCCTTCCTCGATCGACTGCCGCACCTCGCCGATGGTCACCTGCTCGCAGCGGCAGAGCGCAACCCGGCCGAGCGAATTGTCTCGCCCTTCTGCCGTCACCGCCCGACCCCACGATCTCCAGGGCGCACTCGCGTCTGCTTCTACCTGAGCGCGATCCCTTGTCCCTCGTCGCAGCCGATCCACCTCGACGGATCGCTCCGGCGAGCGCGCCCGCGCGAGCGCCTCCTGAGTCGCGGCGATCCGCTCCGTCGCGGCGCCGGCTGCCGCCAGCCCAGCCAGCCGGCCCTCGGCGAACGACTCCGCCAAGTCGGCGGCTCCGGCCGCCTCGCCAGCCACGTAGAGGCCGGGCCGCGAGGTCTCCAGCAGCGCGCTCCGCAGCGGGAGGTGACAGCCGAGCCGGGCGCTATAGCCGAGGTCGACCTGCGCCTGGAGCGCCAGCTCGGGATCTGGCTGGCGACCGAGCGCGATGACGACCGCGTCGGCCTCGCGCCGATCACCGTTCGCGGTCACCCACTCGACCCGCCCTTCGCCGCTCACCACCACCTGTGCCGGGTCTGCCGCTCGGAGGACGACCTCGGCCCCGGCTGTCTCCAGATCGGTGACGAGCTCGGCGGCGTCCAGCCCCTCCCCGAGCACGGCGACGCGGCGGCCGGGGAGCACACGGTGGAGGTGGAGCAAGATCTGCGCTGCGCGGGCTGTCAGTACCCCCGGCAGCGTCCAGCCCGGGAACGGCAGGGCGAGGTCGACCGAGCCGGTGGCGACCACGATCTTCTCGGCCTGCAGAAGGAAGCCGCCGCCTGGCGTGGCCACGGCCAGGCTACCGTCCTCGAAGAGCCCCCAGGCCACCGCATTGGTGAGCACGGACACGTCCGCCGCAGCGAGCCGCTCTTCCAGCCTCTCCACGGCCTGGCAGGCGGGCAGTCCGTCGAGCCCATCGCCGAGGCCGCGCAGCGGCGCGATCCGCCAGCGGAGCTGCCCGCCGACGGACGGGTTCTCGTCGATCAGCGTGACGGCGGCACCAGCTTCACTGGCGGCCAGCGCCGCGGCGATGCCTGCTGGACCAGCGCCGATCACCGCAATTCCCGTCGTCTTCATCCGGCCCGCCCTTCCCACCTGCCGAGCCCGGCCTGTGTCCAGACGACCTGCCCCTCGCGCACCGGAGTCAGACATGCCCGCACATTCGGCTCGCCGTCGACAGTCATCAAGCAGTCGGCGCAGCGGCCCAGCGCGCAGAAGACCCCGCGCGGCTCGCGGCCCCCGGGCATCGTCCGGCAGACGAGGATGCCGTGCGCGAGCAGCGCGGCGGCGATGGTCTCACCCTCGCGAGCGAGCAGTGGCTGCCCGTCGACCGTAATCTGAACGGGCCGGCTCTCCGGCAAGTCGCCGAGCACCGGATGGTGGAGGACCCTGAGATCGCCGGCCTGGTTTCGGTGCGCCTGGTCCACGATGTCACCCCTCTCACCTCACGGCGCGGTGCCGCTGTCCTGGGCTCGATCTTCACCCGGAGCCCTCCGGGCGTCAACCGTTGACCCAACACCAAAGTGTTGTAAGGGCCAATGATCATTCGCTCTCGCTCATGTGCTGGGGAGCGTTCACGACCGGCCACGTGGGAGAGCCAAAGGGAGCCACGGACAGAATCACGGCACGATCACCCTCCCGCGCTCGAGACGGCCTCCTGCGGCCTCGCGTGGCTGCGCGCGTCGCGGGCTCTCGACGAGGTGTGCGAAGATAGGAGCGGTCGAGGGAGGAGTAGCCAGCCCCGGGCATGCCGGGAGGAGGTGACTGATGGCTGAGCGACGGCCGGCACGCGTTCTGCTGACCGGGGACAGCATGATCACCCGGCGGGTGACCCGCGCGCTCGACCCAGCGGTGCAGAGCTTGATCGAACTCGTCCAGAGCGCTGACATCGCCTTCACCAACCTCGAGGTGCTGCCGAACGACTTTCGTGGCCACCCGGCCGAGGAGTCCGGCGGCACGCACCTCGCTGCTCGCTCCTGGGTGCTCGACGACCTCCTGGACTTCGGCTTCACGCTCTTCGCCTGCGCCAACAACCATAGCCTCGACTACGGCGTCGAGGGACTGCTGGCGACGATCGAGGAGCTGGAGGCTCGCGAGGTGGCCTTCGCCGGCATCGGCCGCAACCTGGACCTGGCCCGCGCGCCGGCCTACCTCGAGCACCGGAGCGGGATCGCCGCCCTGCTGGCCTGCGCCTCCACCTTCGCTAGGGGGCAGCAGGCCGGCGCCCAGCGGCCCGAGTTGCCCGGCCGGCCCGGGCTCAACCCGCTGCGAGTCGAGACGACCTACGAGGTCACTCCCCAGCAGCTCGAGGCGCTGCGCGAGGTGGCTGAGGCGCTCGGCCTGGAGCAGCAGCGGCTCGAGCGGATCCAGCTCGGCTTCGCTTTCCCGCCGGACGACCCGGACGTCTTCCCGTTCCTGGAGGCGCGGTTCCGCGCCGCCGAGCGCCCCGCGGTACGCACCGCGCCCAACCGCCGGGATCTGGACGCGATCCTGGCCTGGACGCGCGATGCCCGCCGCCGGGCTGACCTGGTCATCGTGAGCGTCCACGCCCATGAGCAGGCAGCGACGAAAGAGGAGCCCGCCGAGTTCCTGATCACCTTCGCACACGCGGCGATCGACGCCGGGGCGGACGTGGTGGTCGGCCACGGGCCGCACCTCCTGCGCGGGGTGGAGCTCTACCGCGGCAAGCCGATCTTCTACAGCCTCGGCAACTTCATCGCCCAGAACGAGCTGGTCGAGCTCCTGCCGGCCGATGCCTACGAGCGCTTCCGCGCCGATCCGGCGATGACGCCCAGCCAGGTCTTCCTCCAGCGCAACGACAACGAGCGCAAGAGCTTCCCGGCCGACCGCCGCTACTGGCAGACGGTGGTGCCTATCTGCGAGTTCGAGGGGAGCGAGCTGCGGCGGATCGAGCTGGTGCCGGTGAGCCTCGGCTTCGGCCAGCCGGTCTACCGCCGCGGGCAGCCGCGCCTGGCTGCGGGGGACGAGGCAGCCGAGATCCTGGAGCGCTTCGCGGCGCTCTCCCGGCCGTTCGGGACGACGATCCGGATCGACGGTACACGCGGCCTCGTGGAGCTCCCGGCCGGCGCCTGATCGGCGCGGCCGCGCTCAGGCCAGCAGCGACTCCTGGGCCAGCAGGCGGCCGCGGTCGGTCAGCTCCAGCCGGCCGTTCTGCCGGGTGACCAGCCCCCGCCCCTCGGCCAGGCTCACGACGCGGGTGGCGAACTCCCGATCCCAGCGCAGCTCCTGCCAGAGGTGCTCCACCTGGAGCTCCGGCTCGGCGCCGGGCTGCCGCTCGTGGTTGAGCAGGTGGATCGCCAGCATTCGCTGGGCGAACTCCCAGCGCTGGCGAACCCGGCGACGCTGGCCCGCCAATAACCCGCGCTCCGGCGCGAAGCACCAGGCCAGGCCGAAGATAACGCCAGCCATCGTCGCCATCGAGCCGGCGATCGAGGCGTCGAGCAGGAAGGCCAGCCAGTACCCGGAGAGTGCCGCCGCGACGCCCAGACCGACGCTGAGGAAGAGCATCCGCGCCAGGTCGTCGGTGAGCAGGTACGCGGCGGCGGCCGGGGCGATGAACAGCGCGACCGTCAGGATCGCGCCGACGGAGTCGAAGGCGCCGACAGCGGTCAGCGAGGTCACGCCCATCAGCCCGTAGTGGATGGCTGCCGGGGAGAAGCCGAGGGCAGCCGCCAGCCCTGGGTCGAAGGTGGCCAGCTTCAGCTCCTTGTAGAACAGGGCGATCAGGGCGGCGTTGATCAGCAGGATGACCCCGCCGGCGTACAGGCCCTTCGGGCCGATGTCCCAGCCGGTGACGACGACCCGGTCGAAGGGGGCGAAGGCCAGCTCGCCCAGCAGCACCACGTCGGTATCGAGGTGGACGCTGCCGGCGTAGCGGGAGATCAGGATGACGCCGATGCTGAAGAGCGCCGGGAACACCAGCCCGATGGCGGCGTCCTCCCGTACCAGACCGGTCCGGTTCAGCAGCTCGACCAGGAGCGCGGTGAGCAGGCCGGTCAGCGTCGCGCCGAGGATCAAGAGCGGCGAGTTGAGATCCTCGGTCAGGAAGAAGCCGACCACGATGCCGAGGAGCATCGCATGGCTGATCGCGTCGCTGATCAGCGCCATCCGGCGCAGCACCAGGAAGGCGCCGGGCAGCGCGCAGGCAGCGGCGACGATCGCGGCGATGAGCTGGATCTCGATCTGCGGCGCTGTCATGACTGCCCCTCACCCGTCCCTTCGGGGCGGCTCGCTGCCGGGTGTCCTGCCCCGTCGCTGAGGTCGTCTCCCTCCGTGGCTGGTCGCACGCGGGCCATACCTGTGGCCGTGATCGCCCAGCGGTCCGCGCTCACCTGCCGGACGTAGCCCGCCGACTCCAGGTCATGGAGCACCTGCACGACCTGATCCGCTGACCAGCCGGAGGCGCGTAGCACAGCGCTCGGATGGCCGTGCTCGAGCGAGCCGTGATGCTCGGCGAGCGCAGCGAGCTGCCGCAGCATCCCTTCGGCTCGCACCTGGCCGCGCCGAGCGCGCTCGCGTGCCCAGTTCCAGACCAGACCACGGTTGGGAGCGAACAGCAGTGAGACGAGGACGAGACCACTCACTACCAGCACGATCGTCGGACCGGTCGGGAGTCGCGGGGTCAAGCTGCTCACCAGCGCGCCGGTCATGCCGGCCACCACCCCGAACAGCGCGCTGAGCAGCACCATCAGCCCGAGCCGGTCAGTCCACTGGCGCGCCGCTGCGGCCGGAGCGACGACCATGGCGCTCATCAGTACGACGCCGACCGTCTGGAGGCCGACGACGATCGCCAGCACGATCATCGAGGTCAGGATCACCTCGAGCAGGCGGACGCGCAGGCCGAGCACGCGGGCGAAGTCGGGGTCGAAGACGAGCAGCTTGAACTCCTTCCAGAGCAGCAGTACCGCCAGCAAGACGGCGACCGTGCCGATACCCATCACCATGACGTCGCGCCGGAGGAGCGAGGCGGCCTGGCCGAAGAGGAAGCGGTCGAGCCCGGCCTGGCTCGCGTCAGGCTGCTTCTGGATGAAGGTGAGCAGCACCAGGCCAAAGCCGAAGAAGACCGAGAGGATGAGGCCGAGTGCGCTGTCGAGCTTGACGCGCGTGGTGCGGGTGATGGCGTTGACCAGCAGCGAGCCGAGCCACCCGGCCGCGACCGCGCCGGCCAGGAGCACGGCCGTCTCCTTGCTGCGGGTGAGCAGGAAGGCGAGCGCGATCCCCGGCAGCGCGGCGTGCGACATGGCGTCGCCGAGCAGGCTCTCGCGGCGAAGCACGGCATAGGTGCCGACCACTCCGCTGCTCAGACCGAGCAGCATTGCCCCCAGCGCCACGGTGCGCAGCGTGTAGTCGAGTGCCAGATCAGGCAGCGCCAGTGCCATGGTCGCCTCCTCCGCTCCTCGACCGGTCCGGGGTGACGATCGCTGGAGCGGCCTCCTCCACCTCCCTGGCGAAGGCGGCCATCGCGAAGCGGCCGCCGTAGGTCAGGCGCAGGTTGTGCTCGTTGAAGACTTCGGCCACCGGCCCGCAGGCGATGCGGCGAACGTTGAGGAGCATGACCCAGTCGAAGTACTCCGGCACGGTCTGGAGGTCGTGGTGGACGGCGATCACAGTCTTGCCCTGGGCGCGGAGCTGCTGGAGCAGCGTGACGATGGCGCGCTCGGTGAGGGCATCGACGCCCTGGAAGGGCTCGTCCATGAGGTAGATGTGGGCATCCTGGACCAGTGCCCGGGCCAGGAAGACCCGCTGCTGCTGGCCGCCGGAGAGCTGGCTGATCTGCCGGTCGCTGAGCTCGCGCATGCCTACCTGCTCCAGGGCGGCCAGCGCCCGCTCCCGCTCGCGGCGGCCTGGCCGGCGAATCCAGCCGAGCTCTCCGTACGTGCCCATCATCACGACGTCGAGCACGCTGGTGGGGAAATCCCAATCCACGCTGCCGCGCTGCGGCACGTAGCTGATCCGCCGCCGCTGTTGCTCTACCGGCTGCCCGAAGATCAGCACCTGGCCCGCCACCGGCCGGAGGAGCCCGAGGATCGCCTTGAGCAGCGTGGTCTTGCCCGCGCCGTTCGGGCCGACGATGGCCAGCAGCACCCCGGGCGGGACGCTCAGGTCGACGTCCCAGAGCGCCGGCTGCTCGCGGTAGGCGACCGTGAGGTCCTGAACCTCGACGGCGGAAACCGTTCTGTTCTGTCGATCACCCATGCTCAGTCCTCTCCGGTCGACAGGCATCCTCGCTGGTTAGCTCGTGCTGGCCAGCGCCTGCACGATCGTCTCGACGTTGGAGCGCACCATGCCCACGTAGGTACCGGCCGGCGTGCCGGGGTCGCCGAGCGCGTCGGAATAGAGCTGGCCGCCGATCCTTACCGCGAAGCCACGAGCGCGGACTGCTTCCTGTACTGCCTCGATGAAGCGAGGTGGCACCGAGGTCTCGACGAAGATCGCCGGGATGCGTCGCTCCACGATCAGATCGGCCAGCGCCTGCACGTCGGCGACTCCGGCCTCGGCTGTGGTACTCACGCCCTGGAGCCCGTAGACCTCGAAGCCGTAGGCACGGGCGAAGTAGCCGAAGGCGTCGTGGGCGGTGATCAGCACGCGTCGCTCGGGCGGGATCTTCGTGATCTCCTGGCGCACCCAGCGGTCGAGCTCGCCCAGCTCGGCCAGGTACCGCTCGGCGTTCGCCCGGTAGACGGCGGCGTGGGTCGGGTCGACTGTGATCAGCCCGTCGCGGACGGCCTCGACCGCGATCATCCAGAGTCGGACATCGAACCAGACGTGTGGGTCGTACGCGCCTTCGAACTCAGGTGGCCTGCGCAGGAGCGAAGGGTCGATCCGCTCGGCGATCGCGACGGTCGGCACCCGCTCGCTGACGCGGGCGAGCACGTGGCTCATCTTCCCCTCGAGGTGGAGTCCGTTGTAGAAGATGATGTCCGCGCTGGCCAGACGGAGAACGTCACCCTCGCTGGCCTTGTAGAGGTGCGGGTCGATGCCCGGCCCCATCAGCGTCACGATCTCGACCCGGTCGCCGCCGACCTCGCGGACGGCGTCGGCCACGATGGTGGTGGTCGCTACTACGCGAACCCGCCGGGAGGCGATGTCACCGGTCTGGCCGGCGACCGGGCGGCAGGCGACGAGCGGTCCGCTCAGCACCAGAATGAGGAGGCTGAGCAGAGTGAGAGGGAAGTAGCGTCCCTGGTGCCCCGCTGTCTCCGCCCGCTCTCGTCCACCCTGCCATGCCTGTCGCATACACTCACTTCTTCCTCAAGGAGGCCCGATCCGTATGGCTGTACCCGTCCTCGCCGGTGCGGTCCGCTCCCAATCTAGTCTGCTCTGGTTGCCCCAGAGGGCCCTTGTCTCACTGCCGGCCGCTGCGCTCGACGCACTCAGCGGGCGAGATTAGGCACGGCTAAATTCTGGCCTGAGGATAGCTACTCACGCTCGCGTTGTCAACCCTGCCTTTGGCTGAGGGCCGGTCGCAGCTAGGTGCGGGTTGACCGGTGAGGAGCGCAGCGAGTAGCCTCTCGGGGACGGAGCGCACGGATTGCGATGGACTGGGACGGTGCAATGACGGAGCAACCCGGACCTGGCGGTCTCGGAGGGGTGTTGAGTCGGGAGCAGATCCAGACCTTGCTGCGGCGCGATCCACCGCTGGTTGCCGGCATGCCGGACCCGGAGGCGCAGCTTCAGCCGAACGGTGTGGATCTCACCGTGGCCTCGGTCGCGCGCTTCAGCGGGGCCGGCGCGGTGACAGTGGATAATGCCGGCCGGCGCCTGCCAGGAACCGAGTTGCTGCCGCCTGATGCCTCGGGCCGCTGGACACTCGCGCCCGGGCCCTATCTGGTGCGCTTCAGCGAGACCGTCAATCTCCCCGCGAGCTGCATGGCATACGCCCGGCCGCGGTCGAGCCTCCTGCGCTGTGGCGCTGCGCTGCACACCGCGGTCTGGGACGCTGGCTACTCCGGCCAGGGTGTGGCGCTCCTCGTGGTCTACAACCCGGACGGCTTCGTGCTCGAGCAGCGCGCGCGGATCGTGCAGCTCGTGTTCCACTGGCTGGGCCAGCCGGCCGCCGAAGGTTACCGGGGGGCCTACCAGGGAGAGACCGGCCAGCCAGCCCCCTGATCGTTCAGGTCGACCAGGATGGTGCGAGATGCGTGGTAGGCCGGCACCCCTTCTCTGGAGAGGGCGGCTGGACAGCAGCTTGCGCGGCCGCTGGCGAGTCGAACATACTCTTAAGAGAAACGTCGAGCGCGGGAGGATCGGGTGAAGCTCGCCAAGCAGCTCGTGAGGCTCATGATGCGCCGGCGGTGGCAGCCGGTCGAAGTCGCGGCCGATGGGTACCGGCTCGAGGTGCGGCCATACCACGGCAAGATCGAGGCAGGGTTCGTCCTCTGGCGGGCAGGCGAAGACGGACGCCTGCAACCTGTTGCCAGCGGCCACACCGAAAACGGCTACCTGCTAACCGCCGAAGGCTTCCGGCTCGATCTCCCAGCGGAGACGGCTCGAGCGATCGAGCGACTGCTCCAGCGGGCGCCGCGCTGAGCGGGCGGGGTGTCGCCTGCGACGGTGAAGCCGGCGCTGGAACAGGCCGGGGCGAGTGCGGGGTCATCGAGGGGTGAGCGCGCTCGCCCGGCACGCCGGGGTTCGGGGCCGGCTAGTCCTGGGCGATGATCTCGCCGTCTTCCCAGACCGGATCCTCGGCCAGATGCTCGCGCAGCCGCCGGTACCACCGATCCTGTTCCGGATCGGCGGCGTTGGCGTAGTAGCTGTCGCGGTCCTGGAAGACGGCGACCATGATCATCTCGTC
>Ga0101941_1001997_pt1 | contig 10962 bp, 4 predicted proteins | sample DewCreD2012metaG_3_FD_75242 | JGI IMG/M metagenome (GOLD analysis project Ga0101941, IMG submission 75242) | Hot spring sediment bacterial and archeal communities from British Columbia, Canada, to study Microbial Dark Matter (Phase II) - Dewar... ...
CGCTTCCCCGCTACTTCCCGGGACTGGCGAATGGCATAGCGATCCTGCGCCGACCCGCCACGGCCGAGATCGAAGCCGTTTCAAACCTGCGGGATGCGCAGGAAACACTTGCCCCGTTCCTCACGGGAGCGGCTCGGTTGCTGCTGGTCGGAGACTGGGTGCAGGCGGGACTGAACCTGCATCACGCAGCGAGCCGGATAATCTTCTATTCCCTGCCTTGGGAAATGGAGAGCATTGACCAGCTCATCGGGCGTGTCGACAGGCTCGGACCGGTGACTCGCAGGGGGCCGCGACGCGAGGTTCGTGTCTGGCGTCTGCTTCATGAAGGCGCCCAGGAAACAGCAGTTGCGGATGTTGCCTCCCGACTGGGTGTTTTCGAGGCGCCACTGCCGCCCCTGTCCGACGATGACCGCATGACCATCAACGAGCTCCTGTCTCGCGCAGCTGTTGCGGGCGTGGCGCCGCAGGCCATCGATCGGATCAACCCTTCTGCCACGGGACTCGTCTCGTCACTCCGCAACTTGGAGCCGTTCACCCCGGAAGGCGCCATGGTGCTCTTCGAGTCCTGGCTGGAACTTCCGGCTGTTGAACCGGCGATGCTGAAGCGAACGCAGAAAGGACCGATCGAAGCATGTCAGGCGGCGCTTCGTTCCTGGCTGGAAATCATGGCCAGATCCGGCGACTTCGAGATAGGAAGCAGGCAGGACAGGCTGGATCCCGAACTGCGGTTCGGCACGCTCTGGTACAGCCGGGTTGACGGCCGTGGCCGGCCCTACCACATTCCCTTCCTTCTGCCAGGCACCATGGCGGAGAACTGGATGTCGGATCACAAGCCCTTCATCCTGGAACGTGGCAGGATCCCGGTACCGCCCAGAAAGACGGTGTCGACCGATTCCGGGGAAGACAGCGGAAGGCCCCTTCACTTTCTCGACCATGGGAGCGACCTGCATGACGCCCTCGTGGCAGGCTATGTTTCCGAGGGCAGGAAACTCTTCGCTCAGGGACAACCTGCCGTGCATTCCATTGTCACCCTGCCCGAAGGACATCCGGCTCGAGGGCAGCCTCCGACGATCGTGACCGTCGCGGACTATGACCCTTTTCCCGACGAATTGCTTCCGCCCATTTGGTCGGTTCCCGCAAGGGCCATTCTTGAAACGGCTGCAACAGATGCCCAGAAGATGGCGCTTGCCGCCGACCGGCTACAGTTGCATTTCATGGCACTCGCCGTGCAGCGATGGGTTCGGCTGGAAATGCCGGCACGGCTCTGCAAGGTTGCTTCATCCTTGGCCGCAGACAGATGGACCGAGGTTCCGGCCGAGAAGATCGATCTCATCCTGAGTCCGCTGGTGTTCGGTGCGAACATCCAGTGCGCCAAGGGGCGGGCGCCCCTCAGACAATTCCTGCGACCCGACGCTGTGAACACCGTGAGGAGGGGACACGCCGAAGCCTTGTCGACCCTCATCGCCGAATTGCACGATCAGGCGCGCGCGCGGCTTGTTCCACTTGCCAGCGGGTTCCGGTCAAGGCTCGGCTTCCATTGGAGTGAAGAAAGCCGGAACCGCGAACTTGTTCTCGAACGGCGGAGGGCAGCACCTGCAGACACGGGGCCCCGCGAACTCCGGATGGGACAGATAGCTGCTCTGGAAAGATCCCTTGAAATGTCTCGTCTGTGCGAACGGGAAAGCGCGGCACTGGTCGACAGCTTCCTTGCAGCAACGCGGGAGCACAGCCTGCCGACCCCGTTGAGCGTGGTACTGTCATTTGCCGACCAGACATGAAAGGCTTGATGGCGGCTTGCCGTGCCTCGTGGAGAAAGCATGTCCGCAGGAAGCCCCATCGACCGGACGCTTGAACATCGGGGCTGGAAGAGGCGTGCCCGTTCAGGCCCCGGAAACGTCTGGATCGGTCGTGACGGGGTAGTCCAGAAGGCGATCGATCGACGCGATGGCCTCCCGGCGGATCTTTTCCCGACTTGCGTCATGGTGCAACCTGCGGTGACAGTTCGGACAGCAGGCCACAGCGTTCTCGACGGTATCGGGCCCGCCCTCCCCCAGCGGACGCACGTGGTGCACTTCGAGATACGGTTCACCATCTGCACGCAGGAAGGGTGCAGGATGATGGCAGATCTCGCAGCTTCCACCGCTCTCGTGCAGTACCCATGCCACCACATCGGGGTCACGGACGTACCGCAAGACTGTGGCTGCAACTCTTGGCGGATTCTTCTCGCCGGCCGGGGGCGCCACGGTTGCATGAGCAGCAAGGGTTCGAATTCGCGCCGCCGCCTTCTGCACCCGTCTTGCCAGTTCATCCGGATCATCGGTGGGAAGTTCATCAGCAGCGCCGTAAGGCGGACGCGCGAAGAGCTCCTCTATCTCGTCCGTTGGCATTTCCATCCCATCAGGCCACCGGATCCGCAAGCGCATGCGTTTGGTACGGTTTCCGCGATCGCCTCCGTCCGTTCGACCGAAGGCTGCAGAGGCACGTCCGATCGACAGCCGGAGTTCGCGCACGTCCGTCACCTCGGACACTGCGAGTGGAAGAATGAACCGATCCAGGGATACCCTGCGACGGGCCTCGGGAAGCTTCATCGCCACCGTGCTGGCCACCTGAACTTCCTCGATGGCCATCTCGAGAGTTCCCATGCGGGTCAGATGTTGCTCAAGGGCCGCGGAGTAGTCCCGGTTTCTCGAGTTCGGGCCGTTCTCGGAGCCACCACGGGATTCGATGACAAGGTCGAAGCCTCCTGCGGATGGCTCGATGTGGTAAAGCGCGTCAAGCTCGCTCCCGCCGTGACCTACTGGATTTCGCGCCATGAATTACCCCATCAGAAGGTTTGAAGTGGTTTCGGATCGGACGTCGCTTCGGCTACCGGCACGATACTGCAGCTTCCGGGTGATAATGCTTGTCACGGCATGCTGCTGATCTCCGCACCGCTCAGTTCCATTTCCGCGGTATCGCCGAAAAGCCACGACTCCAGTTCCTCGACGGCCGTCTCGACCTGGTGGCGCTTGCGAAGGGCACATTCCCAGACCGTTGCCACGCGCCATCCGCTTTCGAGGACGGCGAGGCGAACAGCTCTGTCCCGAGCCAAGTTCGCTTCGAACTTTGCCTGCCAGAACTCCGGTCGGGTCGACGGAGTTGTCGCAGAGCGGCAACCTGCGAGGCGATGCCAGAAGCACCCGTGCACGAATACTACTGCGCGGTAGCGTGGCAGGACGAGGTCCGGTCGTCCGGGCACCTTGGCCGAATGAAGGCGAAATCGGAAACCTCGCGCATGCAGCGCCTGCCTGAGCACCATCTCGGGCTTTGTATCCTTGCCTTTGATTCCCGACATCATCCGGGACCGCGTCTGGTGATCCACGATATCGGTCATCTGCACCCTGGTCTTTGATTCAGAACGTAGTATACACCGGCTGTCTGCAACTTGTCAGGAGCGCGACTTGCCCTCGACTTTCGGTATCGTGGATCTGTTTGCCGGCCCGGGAGGGCTCGGGGAAGGCTTTGCGTCCTTCACTGACGACGGAGGATCGCCGTTCCGGATCGGCATATCCGTCGAGAAGGAGGAATCCGCGCATCGCACCCTCACCCTGCGTGCCTTCCTCCGGGAGTATCGTGCCCGTGAGGGAAGATTGCCCGAGCAATTCTTGCGTTTCCACGCGGGTGAAGTCCCGGAGCCAGACTGGTCGGAAATCGACCGGGATGCATGGAAGCTCGCGTGCCACGAGGCCCGAGCCCTCGAACTGGGTACGAACGCCGCAGCCGCAGAGATCGACGCTGCGATCGATCGGCTCAGGGAGATGCACGACGATACCGTTCTGATCGGCGGTCCACCGTGCCAGGCCTACTCACTCGTGGGACGCGCCAGAGCAAGGGGCAAGATCGGCTATGTCCCCGAAGAGGATGAGAGACATTACCTCTTTCGTGAATACATCCGCGTGCTGGACAGGCTTCGGCCCGCTGCATTCGTCATGGAGAACGTGAAGGGGATCCTTTCCTCGACAGTCGAGAGCCGGCTCGTCTTCGAGATGTTGATGGAGGACCTTTCCTCTCTCGGCACCGGACGGGAGCATCACTACGAGCTTCGCGCCATCCGGGTAGAAGGCAACCGGGCCAGCCTTCGGCCGATCAACCGCCCATCCGATTTCATCGTAAGGGCTGAACAGTTCGGGGTCCCGCAAAGGCGCCACAGGGTCATCATCGTCGGATTAAGGTCGGATATTGCCGGACGGACGGACGAGACGAGCATACCGCTTGCGGGAGCAGCGCGGACGGTCAGCGAGACGATCGGCAACCTGCCGGCGTTGCGCAGTGGCCTCAGTCGTGGCGCCGACGACACCGCGAAGTGGACGCGCGAGGTGACAGAGGCGGCTCAGGCTCTCGCCGAGCTTCACGGCGGGACAGGCCTCGAGGCCCTGCGCGACACTTTTGCATCCGTGGCGGAGCAGATCGGGACAGAGCCCCTGCCCGGCAGGAGCGAGAAGCGACTGCCGGCAGGATATGGGAGCTCCAACAACGAGCTGCTGCAATGGCTGGAGCGTCCGGAACTATATGCGCTGGCACAGCACGAGACCCGCGGGCACATGGCGTCCGATCTCGGCCGCTATCTTTTTGCCTCCGTGTTCGGGGCAGTGAACGGATACAGCCCCAAGGCCGCAGACTTTCCGCTTTCGCTCAGCCCGGACCATCGCAACTGGCACAGCGGGGTCTTCAATGACCGGTTCCGCGTGCAGATCAGCCACGAAGCCTCGACAACAGTGACGAGCCATATTTCCAAGGACGGGCACTATTTCATCCATCCGGATCCGGTGCAGTGCCGCAGCCTCACCGTGCGGGAAGCTGCCCGACTGCAGACCTTCCCCGACGACTATCTCTTCCTCGGAAACCGGACACAGCAATACGTTCAGGTAGGGAATGCGGTACCGCCCTTCCTCGCGCGCCAGATCGCGGCTGTAGTCCGGTCCGCCATCAGCTGACGGTCCGGACCTCCCTCATATCCGTGCGCATTGCACGCGTGTGAGCACTCCGCTTTCCTTGAAGAAGGCATCGCCCTTTCCGGTCAGCGACTCTGCGCCCGAGTCATCCATGATCACGCGGCTTTCGACGGAGCTCTTCACCCGCAGTGCAAGCTGGGCCGGCAGGTTCGACCTCAGGTTAGTGCTGATGACCGTGGCATCCGGCTTCTGGGTCGCAATGATGACATGGATACCGGCGGCACGCGCCTTCTGCGCAAGACGCCTGAGATGCATCTCGATGGTCTTCTTGGCGTCGGGTTCCGACGTGAGGTCGGCGTATTCGTCAAGGACGATCACGCGCCTGGGCAGGCGCTCCGTCGCTGGTGCCTGTGCATTGAACTCCGAAAGCGTCCTCACCCGCGATGCCTTGAACATCTGGTAGCGCTCCTGCATCTCGTCGACGGCTCGTTCGAGTATCGCGATGGCGTCATCCTCGTCCCAGCCGATCGGGCCCTCGACGTGCCGGGACTCGGCAAGATGCTGCAGCTCGGTGCCTTTCGGGTCGATCAGCTGCAACCTGACTTCTTCAGGCGTGTAATGGGCTATCATGCCCCCGAGGATGGTGTTGAGCGCTTCGGACTTTCCACTGCCGGTCGTCCCCCCGATCAGGAGGTGCGGGGAGTTCGATGAGGTGAAGTCGATCTCGACGATCTTGCTGAACCGGTCCTCGCCCAGAGGAACCGTCAGCCCCGTCTCCGGCCTCTGCCATCGGGCCCATAGATCGGCGGCATCGACGAAGTAGCGGTCCCTGTCCAGCTTGGGCACATCGATGGTCATGTAGCCTTCATCTATGGCAAACCGGATCTCCTGGGACGCGTTCAGCCTGAGCGCAAGCTTCAATGCGTCGCTCTTCTCGATCAGCTTGCGGGGTTCGACGCCCCGGCCTGGCAGCAGCCGGAACAGGATGGATGCCGGCCCTTCGATCGCATGTTCGACGCCTGGCTCCGTCTTGTTGACGCTGATGCCGTACTGCCCGAAAGTGTCGAGTATGAGTTGATACCTCCGGTCGAGTTCGGTCCGTTCCAGCCGTTTCCTTTCCCTCGCCAGGCCTTGAGCCTTCATGTCCTGCGCGGCTGGTGTCTGGGTCTCGTCCGGCTGCACGGCGACAACAGAAGGCTCCGGCTCAGTGGCATGTGGAAATTCTACCTCGAAAGCGCGCACGAGATCGGGCGACACGGGTACGGTCGGCGATCCTGCCGATGAAGGCTCAGGAAACCCTGCAGCGGCCTCCGCGACCGGCACAGGATCAGCAGCTCTTTCGACAAGTGAGCGACCACCGGTGAGTGTGACATGCACGCGCGGATCCGCCTCGAAGCGCTCGATCGTCATTTCGCGCGGGTGGGAATATTCGCAGATCGAATAGAGCCCGGCCACCTTCACCGACACGAAATCTCCCTTGCGGAAGCGATCCCTGATTGCCTCCGACACCCTCGAACGGCGGGGCAACCTTGCCGATGCGGGGTCCGCAGAGATGCGGACCGCCTGTTCGCTGACAACATCCACTGCCGAAAGCAGCGTCTCTCGCCAGAGCTGACCATCGATCCCGTCCTGGTCAACGTCGACCGGGAAGACGGAATCGAACATCCGGAGCGTCTTGTGCACCTGCTCCGCCCCGTGCGGATCATATCCAGATCGCCTGAGCTTGCTTTCCAGTACCAGCAGGTCGACCGAGAGACCGTCATCGCCGAGGTTCACCGCCAGCCTGATCAGGTCGGCGCGCATCGCGTTGGCCGAGGCGAACCACTCGGGATGCTCGTCGAGCGATATCCACGCGACGAAGCCTTCCCGTGTCTGGACGGGGAACTGCTGGTCGGCAACCTGCCGGGCAATGCTCAGCCCAAGGATCTCCTCGGTCACCCGGGAGATCCCGAGCGCGTCGAGTGTCAGTCTCGGGGAGATCTGGCGCGCCTCCTCGTAGATCCGCCGGGCAAGCTTCCCCGCCTTTTCGTCGGCAAGTTCGGGACTGCCGGTCAGCAGAGCAATGCGCTTCAGCTTCCTCTTCAACCGGTCGATCACGAACTGCCGGCCGGAATCGGACGATACGATCAGCGTGAAGAGGCCGCCGGGTCCGACGCCGTCGCGGAGGGACAGCACTTCCGGCCGGCTTTCGAGCTTCTCGGTTTACTCCCTAGTGATGTGTCGTTCGACGGTCATCACCCAGTGCGAACACCTGTGCAGGACGCCGAAGAAGCGTGCCGTGTTGTGGAAGTTGATGCGGATGTCGATAAAATCCGTGGCCTCGGGACGATCAGAGGCAACGGGGTTCCGTCGATCATGCCTTACCACGAGTGTAGACCAGTCCGACAATGCCTTGTCCGACATGCGGGGCCGGAGCGAAACCCACAGCGCCGCTGCCCCAGCGCCTGATGCGATGTAGGTAGGGTCGTCCAAGAGAGGGTCGAACCTTCCGATCGACGCCGACTCGTCTTCCGTCTTCGCATCGGTGCTGATGTTCTCATCGAGGAACTGGGGGACGATTGCCAGATCGCACACCATTCCTTCGAGCGCTTCTTCCGGGCCCTGCCTGACGCTGTCCAGATCATGCAGGTTGAGCTGCACCGGCGGGAAGAGCGCAGCCCCTCCGGAAAGCCGGTTTTCCGTATCGACAAGCTCGAGATGCCGTGCTGCCTCGTCCCGGCATGACTTCGGTGCCACCAGTTCGATCGTCAGCACGAGATTGCGGAACTCGCCCCGCCGTACGCCCTGCACGATATCGGCAGGCAGCGCACTGGCGGAACTGGTGACAACCAGGATCCGGAGGCCATCGATCTTGTAGGGGTGAGCGTGCAGATAGGCCGTGATCTGACGGATGACTTCGGACACCAGGCTTGCATGCAGCCGGTCTCCGGATGCCGTTCCACCGGATGAGGCGGCCCTCTGGAAATTCTCCGTCCAGCCTCGTTCGCCGTCGGCAAATAGGACATGACCTTCTGGCGCCGTGTGCAGCGCCGGTTGCTGGTGGGGCGAGAGACCCTCGATCCAGTTCAGGTAGAGGTTCTCGTTATGCTCGTTCAGCTTCAGGATTCCCTCGATGCTGTCAGAGGCAAGCTTCGCCGACTTCGTGAGATACGCTGCAATCCACCTCAGCTTCAGCGGGTGTGACTGGAGCATCAGAACCCGATCACCGTCGAAGCCAAGGACACAGTCGGCGTGCATGAATACCTGCATTCCGCGCGGGATGTCGCCGTCTGGAAGGAAGACCTGGCGTGCTTCGGCGAGAAGATCGGACCACTGATCGAACACGTTGTTCAGCATTTCCGCCGAAAGGCCCTCACGCTCGGCTTCCTGCCTGAACAGGGAGCGGATCTCGATCAGCCGGCTTACCATCGGATGAGCAAGGATGTCCGGCCCGATCGCTCTTGCCCTCCCGTTAGCGAAGGGCAGGACCCGGTGAGCAACCTCCTCGATCCATGCCTCTCCACTGCGATTGGCTGGAGCATGAAGCTCCATCGCGATCTCGCCCCTGTCTTCGCCGCAGACCGATATCCAGAACAGCGCGAGATACGGCAGGTCGTCGGGATACCACTCGACAGCGGTCTCGCTGTCGATTTCCGCGCCCTTCGCATCCACGAGAACGAACTCGAGAGGAAGCGATCGCCAGACGGTCCCCTCCTCCTCTTCGGATGACAGGGGGTCGACATCATCCGCATCCGGATCGATCTCCCTTTTCAGCGGGGGTACGGCGCGCTGGCGCGTGAGACCTTCGTCAACCTTCAGCGTTATGGATCCTGCGCCGTCGGACAGCCCCTGCTCGATATCGAGGAGCGACCGCCCGTAGAGGAAGGCAAACAGTCCCGCAATCGGCCCGTGCTGTTCGGTGAGCGACTGCCCTGCGCGGACTGCGACCCTGAATTCCCCCTCGTCAAGCGCATGTCGTTCCCTGAAGTCGGCAACGACCCGGGACAGCTTGATCAGGGGGTTCCGGATCCGCTCGGCTGCAGGCGCGGCAAGCTTCTCGACCATCCGCAGGGTCTGCTTGGAAAGCAGGGCCTTCAGGGGCAGTTCATCCGGATCGTCAGGCAGGCTTTCCAGGAACCTTCGGGCATCATCGCCGGACCGGTTGTTCAGTCCAGCCTCGACTCCGAGCTCCTCGTATTCGGCCTTTCTCGCCGGTACGCTCTCCGCTATCTCCTCGGCAAGCCTCTGACCAAGTGGCAGCCCCTTCACGTCCCTGCTGAAGATCTGCTCGAAGATCCGGTAGGGGAGCTGTTCGCGCCGTGCGCGGCTGGGCGCAAGACAGTATTCCCGGCATTCGGAACGCCACCGGTTCTGCAGGGCAGCCTCATAGGGGTTGCCATCCTCGTCGACGAACTTCGTTCTCAGGCAATCCTCGGCGAGCTTCTCGGAATCGAGGTCTGCCGACGGGGACGCAGCCAGCTCGGACCGCAGGAGATTGAGCGACAGGCGCCTACTTGCACGTCCCGTGGACTGACGCCAACCTTCATCCGGGAACATCTCGAGATGGACGAGACTCCTGCCTGCCAGCGCGTCGGTTTCCTCCGGCGTCCGGACTGCCGCTGCGGCAGTCGCCTCCATCGCCGCCGCGTGCACGAATGCGGCAAACTTGCGCATCGGCACCGTGGTCCCCGACGCCTTCAGCTCCGTAAGGACCTCAATCAGCCGTGTACGAAGAAGCTCGTTTCCTCCCGGGTCGGACGAGCCTGCCACCCGCAGGGCCTGCCGGATCATTTCCTCCGGAACAGAGAAGACGCCTTCCCTGTCGAAGGAGCCATCGAGGAAATTGACGTCCCGAAGCGTGAAGAGGTTCTTCAGGCCCTGCTCGTCGCTCTGCGCCTTGGTCTCGATGTAGACGAGTCCATGATCGTTCCTGTTGCGATAATAGGTGATGGCATGATGAGGGTCCGCCCTGAACTCCGCCGGGAAGTCCACGTGGGAGTCGCTTGCGACCAGAAGACGCACGAGGGCGAGGTTGCGATTTGACGCCTCCCCTTGCCAGATGCGGATGAACTCGAGGGCCTCGTCCTTCGTGAGGTTCTTCAGCCTGAATGAACTTCGTTCCGAGCTGCCGTTGAGTGCAAGGCTGGAGGCAACGATCTCGAACGCCGTGCCTGCGATGATCTTTTCGATTTCGTTCATTTCCTGATCCGGTTACGAAGCTGTCTTGTGGCCGACCATGCGCGTGGCGTCGGAATACTGGGTCACCAGCCCCGCCGCGATCATCTGAAGCGCAAGCTGGGCCTCGTTCTCCTCGAATATGCTGGCATCGATCGAGTTAACGAGGCCGGATTCTTCAGCGGCGGTTCGTCCAACGACGATGCCGAGCCGCTCGTGGAGGATTTCGGACACGAACCTTTCGAAGGGAATTTCGCCTCGCGAAGGTATCGTCGCGAGCACGATCATCTCCAGGGCGTCAACCGAAAACGTGAAGTGCTTCCTGCCCCTCCAGCTGTTGAGGAAACCGTTCGCGGACGCTGTTGCCCAGAAGAAGCTCCTGATCTTGTTTCGCTGAGCCGAGGCAATCTCTGTTCCCACTGCAGCGAGTATGTTGCCGAGAACTTCCTGCAGGCAGCGCTGGGAAACGCGCCGCAACTGGGGGCTGCCCGCCCCGCAGTCGCAGATGATCGGGCCCGGCTCCAGTCCGATGGACTGACGCGCGCGCCGGTTCTGCATGAGAACGAGCCAGAACCCTGTCCAGCCCATTACAGCGCGGATCTTGGCAACCGAAGTTGCATCATGCTGCTCGAGAATGTTGATGATGCCATCGCGATAGACATCCTCGAAATCGTCAAGGTTGCTGCGCGTGTCACGCTCGATCTCGTCGATTACCGGCTGCTCGTCATTCCTGCTTTGCGCGCTGAGGAAGGCTGCAAGGAGCTCTAGCGGGCTTTCTGCCGTCGCCGAATACAGCTCTCTGAAACCTTGACGGACCCGTTCGAGACGCGCCTTGTCGGGATCGGTCCTCAGAACCCTGAATGCCAGCGCTCCTCCG
>Ga0101941_1002001_pt1 | contig 10946 bp, 10 predicted proteins | sample DewCreD2012metaG_3_FD_75242 | JGI IMG/M metagenome (GOLD analysis project Ga0101941, IMG submission 75242) | Hot spring sediment bacterial and archeal communities from British Columbia, Canada, to study Microbial Dark Matter (Phase II) - Dewar... ...
CTGATTTTCGACATCGACATAACGCCAGTTCGGCAAGGACGTCGCCCAGCCCGGCGTCAGAAGCAGCTCCTGCTGCTTCATCGACACGAAGTTCTCGCCGTTGATCCAGATGAGATCGACGGAGCCACCTGCATCCTTGCCGGCGGCTTTTTCGGCAATCACCTTGGCGACGGCGCTCGCGGTATCATCGAGCTTCACCTGGACGACGGTAACACCATAGCGCGACTGCATCTCGGCGCCGACCCATTCGAGATAGGCGTTGATGTTTTCCGATCCACCCCAGGCGTTGAAATAGACCGTCAGGCCGGAGGCAGCCTTTTCGATGGCAGCCCAGTCGGACGGATCCGGGCCTGCGGCAAACACCGGAAGGCTGCTGGCGGCCGTGATCAAGCCTGCAGCGAGAACCCCTGTCATCAAGCGCATGATGTGCCCTTCTCCCTCAAATTGACGATCTCATATGTCAGCATTTCAGCTCTATACCTTAGAACTACGCTCGCGATGTCCGACGGATTTCATGATGGCCGTCCAGACTGGATCCGGCGTTTGGCCAGCGCGGCCTGGATCTCGGCACTCGGCACAGGATTTTCCGTCGCGCCAGCTATGACGGCCAGATCGCGGGTGATCCGCATTTGCTCGACGAAAGCCCGGCATCCCCGGCACATCGCCAGATGCAGCCTCATATTGAACCTCGGCCAGAAACCGAGTTCATCATCGATCAGAAGGCTCGCACGATCGGCGACTTCGCTGCATCGAAACATCGCTTAAGCTTCCCCCAACCCTGTGATCTCACTGTTCATTGCGACGCACCTCGCTTGCGGAACTGACGCACCACGGTGGGGATCAGCGCGACGAGCGCCAGCGCGAAAAAGGCGAGCGTGATCTCGGGCGTTACGAGATCCGAGATCCTCGCTTCCTGGCCACTCTGCTGTGCGGCCACAAGCACGCTGTCGACGCCCTGCCCGAGATAGGCATAGGCAAAGGTGCCGGGCAGAATGCCGAAGAACGTTGCCGCAATGAAACGGCCAAGGCTTATGTCGAACAGAGCTGCGGCAATATTCACCACGAAGAATGGAAAGACCGGCGCCAACCGGATGACAAAGAGATAGCCGAAAGCGTTTTCGCGGAAGCCGTCGGCAAGCTTCTTCACGACACCATCGACGCGGTGGCGAAGGAAACTGCCGAAGGCCGATCGCGTCGCAAGGAAGAGGATCGAGGCGCCGACCGTGGCACCAACAGCGACAAGCGCGCCGCCGATCATCCAGCCGAACAGAAAGCCGCCGAAGATGGTCAACACCGAAGCGGCCGGGAAGGAGAAGGCAACAGCGGCGATGTAAAGACCGAGGAACAGCATTGCCGACCAGAGAAAATTGCTATCGACATAGGCCCTCAGGTCCTGCCTTTGCTCAGCAAGAAACGCCAAGCTCAGATAGTTCTGCAGGCCAAAGGCATAACCAAGAGCAAGGCCAGCGAGGACGACGACCACCGGCGCAAACCGCCAGATCGCGCTTCGGCGGGTTGTGATGGTTGAGGCGGTATCGTTGGCATCCGGCGAAAGATGGCCGGGATGAGACCCGTTGCGATCAGTCATGGACATCTCCCGAAAAGCACTCGGCGCGCTGTAAGACAGCATCTCCAGCCACGACAGACACGGCATGGTCACTATGACTTGATGGGGGCGAATGCGGCTGGACTTTAAAGATGATTGTTTCGCTAATGACCGCCGGATTGATGTGAGGGGCGGCGTGGCGCAGGTCGAAGGGGATGATCAGGCTCTGGTTTTGCGCCTGGTGGATGGCGATGCTGCGGCTTTCGATGTTCTCTATCGGCGCCACAATGCAGCAATGATCCGTTTTGGCACCGGTATTGTTCAGCACCGGCACCTCGCCGAGGAGGCCGTTCAGGACACCTGGATCGCCGTGCTCGGTCGCATCGATCTGTTCGAGGGACGCAGTTCGCTTGCAAGCTGGATCTACACCATACTCATCAACAAGGCGCGCAGCCGCGCCAGACGCGAAGGACGCACCGTCTTCTTCGACGATCACGCCAGTGGCGACAGCCTGGCGGACGCTTTTGACGGTCGTGGCCACTGGCGCCAGATCCCGGAACTCTGGGAGAACCTGACCCCGGAACGTCACATCGAGGGTCGAAGTGTACTGCAGCACGTCGAAGAGGTGATCGACACTCTGCCCCCGACGCAACGGGCGGTGCTCATTCTTCGTGGCCAGCAAGAGCTGGACCCCAGCGAGGTCTGCGCATTGCTCCACATCAGCGAAGGCAATATGCGCGTGCTCCTGCATCGCGCCCGGCTGGCGGTTCGCAACGCACTCGACCGCTTGAATGCGGCCGGCTGAAACGGCGTGTCGAGCCTTCATCGTGACCCCTCCGAAAAGGCGACCCATCCCTGACGCCAGCGGATGACGGTGGTCAGCGCACAAAGCGCGGCAAAGCCATAGGCGATCAGTGCAAAGCTCTCGGGGAAAAGGCACATGGCGACGAAGACGGCGATCGTCTCGAAACCCTCCGCCAGACCGCCGGCATAATAGATGCCCTTAGTCGGAAATTCCGGCGCCTTGCGGCCAAGCTTTGCTGCGACCGCCGAAAAGGCAAGGAAGGAAGATCCCGTGCCGACAAAGGAGACGATGAGGATGGCCGCCGGTAGAGCGTTCACCTCAGGCGAGGCGATCGCAAAGCCAAGCGGGATCAAGGCGTAGAAGACCATGTCGAAAGCGATATCGAGATAGGCACCGCGATCCGTCGGCCCCTGAATACGGGCGACCGCGCCGTCGAGGCCATCAAAGCCGCGATTGGCGAGGATCAACAGAAGTGCTGCTAGCCAATATCCGAAGCAGAGTGCCACGAAGGCCCCAAGCCCGGCGATAAAACCGACAACGCTGATCTGATCCGCCCGCACACCACGCCTGCCAAGAAACTCGGCGATTGGCTGGAGCGCCGCCTTTTGCAGGGGCAGGATCTTCGCATCGATCATCCACGCCTCCAGGTCTGGAAACGCTTGAGCAGCGAAAGCAGAAAACCGTTGATATGCGTCCGCCGCCACTGCCCGGCCACCATCTTGTTCGCTTCGGCCAGCGTCGGGTAGATGTGGATCGTGCCGAGGATCTTTCCGAGCCCATGGCCATGCTTCATGGCGAAGACGAATTCCGCGAGCAGATCGCCCGCATGTTCGCCGACGATGGTGACGCCGAGGATCTTGTCCTTGCCCGGCACGGTCAGCACCTTGAGGAAGCCATGCGCCGAGCCGTCGGCAATCGCCCGATCGAGATCATCGATGCCGAAACGCGTCACTTCGAAGGGAATGTTCTTCTCTTTCGCCTCCGTTTCCGAAAGGCCGACACGCGCCACTTCCGGATCAGTGAAAGTCGCCCAAGGAATGACGCTGTAATCGGCCTTGAAGCGCTTGAGATCACCGAAGAGTGCGTTGATCGCCGCGAACCAGGCCTGATGTCCGGCGACATGGGTGAACTGATAAGGGCCGGCCACGTCACCGGCGGCCAGGATATTCGGGTAGAGCGTCTGAAGATACTCGTTGGTCTCGACGACACGGTCGACCTTGATGCCGATTTCCTCGAGCCCGAAGCCCTTCAGGCGCGGCGCACGCCCGACGGCAACGATGATCTCGTCAAAGCCGATACGGTCTCGGCCACCTGCATGCTCCACCTCGAGCCACTTGTCGTCGCCATCTGTTCCGCAGGCGACGGCTTTGTGGCCAGTCAGCACCTGCACACCATCGGCCTTCAGCGACGCCTCGACAAAGCTCGCCGCATCGTGGTCCTCGCGCATCATCACACGCGGAGCCATCTCGACCTGCGTTACCGCAGAGCCAAGCCGCGCGAAACTCTGGGCGAGTTCACAACCGATCGGCCCACCGCCGAGAACGACTAGACGACCCGGCACGGTCGGCCGGTCGCGCAGCCGCTCCCACAGGGTGTCGGAGGTGAGATAACCGACTTCGGCCAAACCCGGGATCGGAGGCACGAAGGGTTGCGCGCCAGTTGCGATGATGATCGCCCGCGTCGTCAGCCGCTGCGTACCGCCGCTGCTCAGCGCAATCTCCACCGTCCACGGATCGATCAGCTTCGCATAGCCCTCAAGCACTTGCACGCCGAGCCCCGTATAGCGCTCGACGCTGTCATGCGGCTCGATCTCGGCAATGACCTTGTGAATCCGTTCCATCACGGCCGAGAAGGGAACCTTGGGCTCGACGGCTTCGAGGCCGTAGCGATCCGCATGGCGCATCTGATGCGCCACCTTGGCGCTCTTGATCAGGGCCTTCGACGGAACACAGCCGAAGTTCAGGCAATCGCCACCCATCTTGTTGGCTTCAACGAGCGTCACCTTCGCCTTGGCGGCGGCGGCGATATAGGCGGAGACAAGCCCCGCAGACCCCGCACCGATGACGACAAGGTTGCGATCGAAGCGCTTCGGCTTTGTCCAGCCAGCAGCTACGGCGCCCGGCATTTGGTCTGTACTTGTCATTGACGGTTCCGCTGACGCGTTGAGGGTCACACAGGTTAGACGGTGCAGGATCCGTTTCGTTACAGCCTCCGGATCATTTTTTTGATCTCAGCGATCACGTTCGGGCAGGAACGGCCCCTCACCCCAGACGATCGATCGCTCGTGGCGCTCGATCACCTTCTTCAGGTCGGTGAACTCGCGGACGATATGATCCTGAAACTTGCGACAGGCCGGGTTCGGATAGGTCTTGCGCTTGGTGATGATGCCGAGTGTACGCTCCGGCTGCGGGATATCGACAGGCACGATCGAGATCTTGTTCTCACCCTTGAAGGAAAAGACCACCGAATGCGGCAGTATCGCCAGCGCATCGGTCGAGGCGATGTAGTTGACGACCGACAGCAGCGAGCCACCGGAATAGCGAACCTGTAGCTCGCTGATCCCGAGCGTGATCAGAATATTGTGCAGGTCGAGCACCAAGGGAGAGCCCGGCAGCGGCGCAACCCAGGGATACGCCATGCTATCTTCGATGCTGAGCCGCCGTTTGCGCAGCAATGGATGACCCACGGCACAGGTCAGCACATTACGCCCCGGCAGGATCGACTGGAACTCGAAATCGCTCTTCAGGTCCGCGCTTCCGATCGGCGTGATCGCCATGTCGATCTGGCTGGAATCGAGTTCGGTCAAGAGGTCCGGCAAGTTGCCGTAGGACTGCTCGACGAGAATATCGCGTTCGCGAAGCTGGAAGGTCGCGATCATCTGCGAGATGACGGCATCCATGAAGAAGGGAACACCACCCACCTTAATCCGGCCTGCCGTGCCTGACTGAAAGCTTCTGACGATCTCGACCGCCTTGCGCGATGCGGCCAGGATGGAACGGCCCTGGATGGCCAGTTGCTGACCGAGCGGCGTGAGTTGCAGCGGCCGCTTGCCGGGCGTGAAGAGTGGCTCGCCCACCCTGCGCTCCAGCATGGACAGGGTTCGCGAGACGGCCGGCTGGGTCATGCCGAGCATGGCAGCACCCTCCGTGACACCACCGGTTTCGGCGACGGCAGCAAGCTGGACGAGGTGGCGCTCATCGATCTTCATAGCAATCTGCTATATCGAGCATAAGCAATTTTATCAACAGACGGCCGTGAGCCCTCTATAGTCTGACAATTGGAGCAGATCCGCTCCGACACGAAGAGAACGGGTGCGGCATGGTCAGCCGCTGGAGGGCCCGTGTGTCGAGATCGGCGCGATCCGTGCATTTGCAATTTTTGGAGGAGAAGAAGCATGTCGTTCATCTCGGGTTATCATCACCTCACGCTGAGCACCGACGGTGCGCAAGAGGACTACGATTTCTACACGAAGACATTGGGCCTGCATTCCATCAAGCGCACAGTGCTCTTCGATGGCACGATCCCGGTCTACCATCTCTACTACGGCGCCAAGAGCGGCGATCCCTCGACCATCGTTACCACCTTCCCCTTCAAGAAGCCCGGCATCTATGGCAAGCGCGGCACCAACCAGTCGAAGATCATCCAGTTGGCAATCCCCGTCGGTTCAGCCGATTTCTGGGTCGACAGGCTGAACGAGCGCGGCATCCCGGCCACCAAGACCAGCCGTTTCGGCATCACCCGCGTCGCGCTCGCCCATCCCTGCGGCATCGACCACGAACTGGTCGAGAGCCCGGCAGACAAGCGCCCGCCGATCACCAATCAAGCTGAGGGCATAGGTGAGGCACAGGGCATCCGCGGCATTTATGGCGCCGCGATCGCCGTCTTCGACCGCACTTCGATGGACGACTTTCTGACGGTCGGCATGGGCATGAAAAAGGAAGCCGACAGCGACGAGGGGTTGATGTTCTCTGTGCCGAACAATGGTGGCCCGTCGAGCATGGTCGAGGTGCTGCACCAACCGACCGGGCCGCAGGGCACCTGGACGCTGTCGGGTGGCACCATCCATCACCTCGCGCTCAACACGGTCAACGAGGAAAATCAGCTGAAGCTGAAGGCGCATATCGAAGGCCTCGGCTTCACTGACGTCTCCGACCAGAAGGACCGCAACTACTTCAAGTCCTGCTACGTCCGCTCGCCAGGCGGCGCGCTCTTCGAGATCGCCTGGTCGGTCGAGGGTGGCTGGGCAAAAGACGAGCCGGCCGATGCCATCGGCTCGACGCTGGTCTTCCCGCCCTGGTTCGAGGATCGCCGCGAGGAGCTGATCGCCGGTCTCGAACCCGCCAACTTCTGATCCGGAGGCGATAATGGCCATTCACGGCGAGCCGCTGAGCGCAGGCTCGGCACCGGCCGAAGCCGATGTGCTCTGCGTTTTCGTTCACGGGCGAACCCAATCGCCTGAGGACATGATGGAGCAGGTGATCAGCAAGCTCTCGGTGCGCGGGGTGGCCTTTTGCCTGCCCCGAGCGAGCGGCAACAGCTGGTATGCAGCGCGTGCGACCGACGCGCTGACAGACCCGACGCGCATCGAACTTTCAGCCTCGCTTGACTATCTCCATGGGCTGGTTGGGGGCCTGCGACAGGCGGGCGGCGCGGACAAGCCGCTGCTCATCGGTGGCTTCAGCCAGGGCGCCTGCCTGTCGCTCGAATATGCCATGGCCTTCGGGCCCTGGAACGGTGCCATGGTCAACCTGACCGGCTGCCGCGTCGGTCAGGCAAGCGACTCGCGTCCCGAAAACGACCTCGACGGGCTGCCAGTCTATCTGACCGGTTCGGACCAGGACCCATGGATCCCCGTCTCGGCCTTCGCCGAAGCTTCGGAAGCGCTTGGGAGGGCGCGTGCGAGGCTAAGGTGTGAGCTCTTTCCCGGACGCGCCCATCAGGCGTCCGAAATGGAGGTGGCCGCACTGGATGCGATGCTTCGGGATCTTGTGGAGGGAAGCCAGCCGTTCCGCCGCGTCGCGGCGTAGTTTCACAGACACCACTGGGAGGAGGACAGCATGATTACGCGCAGAAAACTGCTGAAGGCGGGGGCCGCCACCGGTCTCGCCTATGGGCTCGGGGGCCTCGCTGCACCGGCGATCGCTCAAGGAGCCAAGATCAAGCTCGGCTATGTGAGCCCGCAGACGGGACCGCTCGCGAGCTTCGGCGAGAGCGACGCCTATAACATCGCCTCTTTCCTGGCGACCGAAGCAGGCAAGAACTTCGAGATCATCGTCAAGGATAGCCAGTCGAACCCGAACCGGGCAGCGGATGTGGCCAAGGAACTCATCCTCTCCGACGAGATCAACCTGATGCTCGTTGCCTCGACCCCGGAAAACACCAATCCGGTCGCCACCACCTGCGAGGCGGAGGGCATCCCCTGCATTTCGACCAAGGCACCCTGGCAGCCCTGGTTTATCGGCCAGCAGGGCAATCCCGGCGACCCTGAGAGCTGGAAGCCGTTCGACTTCGCTTACCATTACTTCTGGGGCCTGGAAGATGTCATCGCCGTCTTCACCAACATGTGGGCCCAGCTTGACACGAACAAAAAGGTCGGCGGCCTCTTCCCGAACGACGGCGACGGCAATGCCTGGGGCGACAAGGTCGTCGGCTTCCCGCCGGTGCTTGAAAAGCTCGGCTTTGGCCTGACCGACACTGGTCGCTATCAGAACCTGACGGATGATTTCTCCGCCCAGATCAACGCGTTCAAGCAGGCCGAGACCGAGATCCTCACCGGCGTGATGATCCCGCCTGACCTCACCACCTTCTGGAACCAGGCCAAGCAGCAGGGCATCAAACCAAAGATCGCCTCGATCGGCAAGGCGCTGCTCTTCCCGCAGACCGTAGAAGCCCTGGGCGATGCCGGCCATAACCTCTCGACCGAAGTCTGGTGGACGCCATCCCACCCCTTCAAGTCGTCGCTGACAGGCGAGACCGCGGCCGATGTGGCAACCGCCTTCACCACGGCAACCGGCCGCCCGTGGACACAGCCGATCGGCTTTGCCCATGCGCTCTTCGAACTGGCCGTCGACGTCATGAAGCGGGCGGAAGACGTGACGGATGGCGATGCCGTGGCCAAGGCCATCGGCGAAACCAAGCTCGACACGCTGGTCGGCCCCATCGCCTGGAACAACGCCAACCTGCCGCCCTTCGCCCAGAAGAATGTCGCCAAGACCCCGCTCGTCGGTGGCCAGTGGCGCCTGAAATCCGGCGGCGGTTACGATCTGGTGGTCGTCGAAAACGGCCAGGCACCGAACATCCCGTTGGGCGGCAAGATAGAAGCGTTGGGCTGATTGCAGCAGACTGATTTTTTGTTTGCCGTGGATACCCCCCTCTGTCCTGCCGGACATCTCCCCCACATGAGGGGAGACTGGCTGGAGCCGCCAACGTCTTAGATCGACGGTTAGACGCACGCAGATTTTGGGGAGAGCGAGGCGCCGCCGCGATTCGATCTCCCCCCCTTGTGGGGGAGATGGTCGGCAGACCAGAGGGGGGTGCCCCCATGAGCGGTCGGAGTCTGAAGGGAAGAAGCTATGCCGATCCTGGAATTGAAAGAAGTCTCGAAGTCCTTCGGCGCGCTGGTCGTGGCCGAAAACATCTCCTTTTCCGTCGAAGCCGGGGAGGCGCTCGGCGTCATAGGACCGAACGGCGCCGGCAAGTCGACGCTGTTCAACCTGATCACCGGCAACCTTTCCGTTGCCAAGGGCACTGTTCATTTCGATGGCCGCGACGTGACCAATGTCCCGCCCATGCAGCGCTGCTTTGCTGGCATGGGCCGCACTTTCCAGATCCCGCAACCCTTCGAGCGGCTGACGGTCTATGAGAACCTGCTCGTCGCCGGCGCCTTCGGCAGCGAGAGCAGCGAAGCCGACGTCGCCGAGTTCTGCGCCGAAATCCTGGTTGAAACCGGCTTGATCGCCAAGGCCAACCGCCCTGCCGGCAGCCTCACTTTGCTGGAGCGGAAGCGGCTGGAGCTCGCCCGTGCCCTTGCCACGAAGCCCAAGCTTCTGCTTCTCGACGAGATCGCCGGAGGACTGACCGAAGGCGAATGCCGGCAGCTGGTCGCGACGATCAAACGCGTCCACCAGCGCGGCATGGCGATCATCTGGATCGAACACGTACTGCACGCACTCAATGCCGTCGCCGAGAAGATCCTGGTGCTCAACTTCGGGCGGATGATCGGCCATGGCGATCCGCAGACCATCATGAATTCGCGCGAAGTGCGCGAAATCTATCTGGGCATGGAGGTCTGACAGATGAGCCTCATCGAAACGAAGAACCTCACCGCCTTCTACGGCGACTTCCAGGCTCTGTTCGGCGTCGATCTCGTTCTCAATCCCGGCGAGACGATCGCCGTGATCGGCGCAAACGGCGCCGGCAAGTCGACGCTGATGCGCTCGATATCGGGTGTGCTGCGCAATGATCCCGCTGCGGTCCTGCATCGGGGCCAGGCGATCGGCGCGCTGGCATCACCCGATGTCATGGCCCGCGGCATTGCGCTGGTCCCCGAGGGGCGCCGGCTGTTTCCCTCGCTGACGGTCGAGGAGAACCTACTTGTCGGTCGCCATGGGCGAAAGGTTGACGGGCCCTGGTCGCTCGAAACGGTCTATGACCTCTTCCCAATCCTGAAAGAGCGTCGCCGCAATCCCTCGACGGCGCTATCCGGCGGCCAGCAGCAGATGGTCGCGATCGGTCGCGCGCTGATGTCCAATCCGGAAGTGCTGCTCTGCGACGAGCTCAGCCTCGGCCTCGCCCCTGTCGTCATCAAGGATATCTACGCCGCCTTCCCGCGCATCCGCGAAACGGGTGCGGCCATCGTCATCGTCGAGCAGGACATCGCCCAGGCGCTCAAGGTCGCGGACCGAGTATATTGCATGATGGAAGGTCGGGTCACCCTTGAAGGGCGACCCGCAGACCTCAACCGCGCCGATATCCACGCGGCCTATTTCGGAGCGGAACCCCATGAACTGGCTTGATACCATCCTCCAGGGCATCCTGCTCGGCGGCCTCTATGCCCTCTTCGCGGCAGGCCTGTCGCTCGTCTTTGGCATCATGCGGTTGGTCAATCTCGCCCATGGCGACCTGATCGTTTTTGCGGCCTTTTTGATCCTGCTGCTCGTCTCGACGCTTGGGCTCAACCCCTTCCTCGCGGCACTGATCGCAGGCCCACTGATGTTCGGGGTGGGTTATCTTCTGCAATATCACCTGCTGAACCGGACGCTCGGCAAGGACATCCTGCCGCCGCTGCTCGTCACCTTCGGGCTGTCGATCGTCATCCAGAACGGCCTTCTCGAAACCTTCACCGCCGACAGCCAGCGCATCCCCGCAGGTGCGCTGGAGCAGGCTTCGATCTCGCTCGGCGGCATCAATGCCGGCGTGATGCCGCTCATGACCTTCGCCTCCGCCATCCTCGTGATCGTCGGCCTGAACCAGCTGATCTACAAGACTGCGCTCGGCCGCGCCTTCCGCGCAACCTCCGACGATGTGGTGACGGCAGGGCTGATGGGCATCCGTCCGAACCAGATCTTCGCTATCGCAACCGGCCTTGCCATGGTG
>Ga0101941_1002002_pt1 | contig 10939 bp, 12 predicted proteins | sample DewCreD2012metaG_3_FD_75242 | JGI IMG/M metagenome (GOLD analysis project Ga0101941, IMG submission 75242) | Hot spring sediment bacterial and archeal communities from British Columbia, Canada, to study Microbial Dark Matter (Phase II) - Dewar... ...
GTCACCGTCAGGAACGTCACCACCCAGCGCGGGCGCAGCCGCTACCTGTTCGGTCGGCAGAACGCCGTCACGATCATAGGTTTCGACGAAGAGCGAGATCCCGGCAACGATCACGGCAATGAGAACCGGCACCGCAATCGGCAGCATGGCAGTCGTCGCTCGTTCGCGTCGATCGGCAGGCCCCAGCTTTCGGCGAATGGCAGGCAACATCAACCATAGGCCGAGGACAATGATCAGTCCGCCGCGCGGCCCGAGCTGCCACCAGTCAAGTCCGACTTCGAACAAGGCCCAGGCAAGACTTCCCAGAATGAAGAGGCCATAGACCCAGAGGGCCTCGACCCGTCTCAGGAAAAGCAGGACTGCGGTCGCGAGAAACGCAAGTCCGGCGAGAAGGAAATAGAAGCTGCCCCCCAGGATCAGGAGCTGAATGCCCCCTGCTCCGAGGACAAGCCCCAGAATCCCGAAGACGACGGCGGTAACGGTGAGAAACATGCCGAATCCATTCGATGTTTTGAAAATTGCCGACTTGGCCGCCTGCGGTCATGTCGCAGGACGATTTGAACGGAACGATGGAACAAGATGATTGTTCCCTGTTTCGGAACCGCTGAATTCAGGTCTTTCGGCCTTGATCCCACGGCCGGCGATTGCCATCTTGCGCCGCACAAGAATGGGAGTGCGATCATGACCAAGGCTCTGCTGCTCATCGACATCCAGAACGGCTTCTGCCCGGGTGGCAATCTGCCGGTTGCCGAAGGCGACGCGGTCGTGCCCGTGGCCAACCGTTTGATGGCGCATGGCGCCCATGATCTCGTCGTCGCCTCGCAGGACTGGCACCCGGCAAACCACGGCAGCTTCGCCTCCCAGCATCCGGGCAAGAAGCCCTTCGACATGGGCGAACTCTCCGGGCAGCCGCAGGTGATGTGGCCGGACCATTGCATTCAGGGCACGAAGGACGCGGAATTCCACCCCGATCTCGACACGACACGCTTCGACTTTATCCAGCGGAAGGGCGAAAACCCCGCCGTCGACAGCTATTCCGCCTTTCGCGACAATGACAAATCGGCCCTCACCGGTCTCGCCGACTGGCTGAAGGCAAAGGGTGTGACCGAACTCGATGTGATGGGGCTCGCCACAGACTATTGCGTGAAGTTTTCGGCTCTCGATGCGGTCGACATGCTGCCGGGCGTCAAGGTCCGGCTGATCTCCGACGGGAGCCGGGGCATCGATGCGAAGGGCGTGGAGGACGCGATCGAAGCCATGCGCGAGGCGGGTGTCGAGATCATCGACAGCAGCCGAATCGGTTTCTGAGGAATTTTCTGCAAAGGATTCGTGCGATTGCCTTTTTTCGCGGCAAGCGCTAGAGCCGAGCCAGTGAGAAGACAGGGAGGACGCCGGTCATGGAAGTCGTCACCACGATCGCCGCTTTGCGACAGAAGCTCGCGCCCCGCCGCCATGCCGGTCAGACGATCGGTTTCGTGCCGACCATGGGTTACCTGCATCAGGGCCATCTGAGCCTTGTCGGCCGCGCCAAGTCTGAAAACGACGTGACGGTCGTCTCGATCTTCGTCAATCCGCTTCAGTTCGGCAAGAACGAGGATCTGGAAAAGTATCCGCGCGACCTCGCCCGCGACAGCACCATGCTCGAAGAGGCCGGCGTCGACTATCTCTTCGCGCCCGGCGTAGAAGACATGTATCCCGAACCGATGCAGACGGTCGTCGATCTGCCGAAGCTCGGTTCCGAGCTCGAAGGCGAAGCTCGTCCAGGCCATTTCGCCGGTGTCGCGACCGTGGTGGCCAAGCTCTTCAACATCGTCCAGCCGGACGCCGCCTATTTCGGCGAGAAGGACTACCAGCAGGTCACCATCATCCAGAAGATGGTCGAGGATCTCGCCCAGCCAGTGCGCGTCGTACCGGTTCCAACCGTCCGCGAAGCCGACGGTCTCGCCTGTTCCTCGCGCAACGTCTATCTCTCGCCCGCCGAACGCGCCGCAGCCGTGATCGTGCCGAAGACCCTCGCCGAGGCCGAAAGGCTCCTGCTGACGGGAATTCGCGACGTTGCGACCCTGGAAGCAAAACTTATCGAATTCCTGCAAACGGAACCGCTCGCAGAGCCGGAAGTCGTTGCTATCCGCCATCCGCGCACGCTGGAGCGCATCGAGACCGTGACGACCACAGCACTCGTTCTTCTCTATGTTCGCTTCGGCAAGACCAAGCTTCTCGACAACCGTATCATCGGCCAAGCGGCCGCCACCGGCATGGAGGCCGCCTGACATGAGCACACCACCCCGCCAGAAACGCCTGACCCCGGCCGACATCACGGCATTGAAGGGCAACCGTCCGATCGTGTCGCTGACGGCCTATACGACACCGATCGGACGGATCCTCGACCGCCACTGCGACCTGCTGCTCGTCGGAGACAGCCTCGGCATGGTGCTCTACGGCATGGACACGACGGTTGGCGTCACCATGGACATGATGGTCGCCCACGGGCAGGCGGTCATGCGCGGCGTATCCCGTGCCTGCGTCATCGTCGACCTCCCCTTCGGCGCCTACCAGGAGAGCAAGGAACAGGCCTTCCGCAATGCTGTCCGCCTGATGAAGGAAACCGGCTGTGACGGCGTGAAGCTCGAGGGCGGCGCCGAAATGGCCGAGACCGTCGCATTTCTCGTCAGCCGCGGCGTGCCCGTCTTCGGCCATATCGGCCTGATGCCGCAGCAGGTGAATACGTCCGGCGGCTATCGATCGAAGGGGCACAGCGAGGCCGAGCAGGACAAGATCCGCCGCGACGCCAAGGAAATCGATGAGGCCGGCGCCTTTGCCATGGTCATCGAAGGTACCGTCGAGCCGCTGGCGCGCGAAATCACCACCACCGTCAAGGCAGCAACCATCGGCATCGGCGCTTCGCCGGCCTGCGACGGCCAGATCCTCGTCTCCGACGACATGCTGGGCCTCTTCAACGAGTTCAAGCCGCGGTTCGTCAAGCACTACAGCGAGCTCGCCGAGGTGATCGAGAAGGCTGCCGAGGGTTATGCCGCCGAGGTAAAGGAACGCGTTTTCCCCGGTCAGGAACACACCTTCCAGATCCGGCCGAAGAAGTAGCCAAAATCCCGATGGGTCCTTCAGCTGACCGGAATGGTTTCTGCGACTTATCCGGTAGCTCTACGGAGTTCGATGAAGCGCGGTCGCCGCTGCGGAACGCTTACATTGAGGCTGCGACACGCCCTCATTTGCCAGTCGAGCCGGGACGATGAAAGACTATCGCCCCGACGTGATCTTTGTTGTCAGCGGCGAGGTTTGGCGCGACTTTTGTACGCTGCGTGAGGCATGGGGACACCCTCTGACAGTGGGACTGTCCGAAGAGTGCATCACCTATATCAGAACGGCCATCCGAGCCGGAGACACCGCTAAAGCGGCGCATTGGAGGGCCGTTCGGGATCTTGCCACCCAATACGGCCTATCCTGGATCAGCGTGGTCGAAGTGGATGGAACGCTGATCCAGGAGGAACCTGAACACAGTGTTTTCAGATATCCGCCGCTTTCGCAGCGCAAGCGTGTCGTGATTGACGGGCGAAGCCCGGTGTCGATCTGACCGCAATCGACAGCCGCGGCGATGAAGGCGGAGTCCGGACAGTCCGTGACTTCCTGAATGCGACTTTTCAACAAGACGCCGGCAACCGTTCAACGCCAATAGGCAATCATCAATGCCGATGGTCGTTCCATCAGCGGAATTGGTTTGTCCGACAAGCCGACAGCGGCTAGCCAGCAGATAAATGTGAGAAACTGCGCCATGTCCCGATCAGATTTCACCGTGGGTGCATTGAAGGCCCTCCCCGTCATCATCTCGGCCGGGCCCTTTGCCGTGTTGTTTGGCGCCGTGGCAGTGGCAAACGGCCAGACGGTCGCCGAGGCCGCCCTGATGAGCGCGACCGTTTATGCCGGCGCAAGTCAGTTGGTCGGTATCGAGCTTTTCGGCCAGGCCGTGCCCATGTGGGTCGTGGTGCTCTCGATCCTTGCGGTGAACTTCCGACACATTCTCTACTCGGCGGCGATCACACCCTTCATGGATCACTTCACGCTGCCTCAGAAAATGCTGAGCTTCTTCCTGCTCACCGATCCGCAATTTGCCGAAACGCTGGCGCGTGGCGAAAGCGGTCGCAGCGTCTCTTTCCCCTGGTATCTCGGTTTCGGTGCGATGATTTACGTGCCCTGGGTCGCCATGACAGCCGTCGGAGGACTGGTCGGCAAGGCGATGGGCGACCCGGCGGACTGGGGCATCGACGTGCTGCTGCCGATCTATTTTCTCGGCCTGGTGCTCGGCTTCCGCAAGCGCGGCAATTTCCTGCTGATCGTGGCGGTCAGTGCCGTGGTCTCGGTCACCGCCCAGCATCTGATCGGCTCACCCTGGCATATCAGCGTCGGGGCGCTCGCAGGCGTCCTGCTCGCGGCCTTGTTGCCGCTGCCCGATCAGCGAACTGAGCGCGAGGAGACGATCCGATGACCACACTCCTGACGCCTTACATGACGCTGCTGATCGCTGCCGCAGCTGCCGCAACCTTTGCGACCCGCATCGGCGGCTACATCCTGGTAAAGCGCCTGAAGCACATGCCGCCCCGGCTGGAAGCGGCGCTCAACGCGGTCCCGGCAGCGGTGTTGACGACGCTCGTCGCGCCCGCCTTCTTCCATGGCGAGCTCGACGTGAAGGTCGCCATGGCGGCGGCCTTCCTGATCGGCTTGCGCTTCGGTGCCATCCCGATGCTGATCGGCGGCTGGGCCGCCGTCATGGTGATGCGGCAGTTCCTTGGCTGACGCTCAGCGCCCAAAGGGCGCCGTTGCCTGCTCCAGCCACTCCCGGGTCGAAGCGTCCGGGATCAACGGCAAGAGTTCGGCGCGCGTCTTGGCGTGATACGCATCCAGCCATTGCAGCTCGTCACGCGTCAGCAGGTCCTCGACGATCAGCGCGCGATCGATCGGCACGAAGGTGAGCGTCTCGAAACCGAGCATCGGCTGGTCGCCACCTTCGATCGCCTCGGCCTCGCGCACATAGATCAGGTTCTCGATGCGGATACCGAAACTGCCGGGGCGGTAGTAGCCGGGCTCGTTCGACAGGATCATGCCGGGCAGCAGCTCCTGCGTCGAAAGCCGGGCAATCCTCTGCGGCCCCTCATGCACCGAGAGATAGGAACCGACGCCATGGCCCGTGCCATGGGCGAAGTCGGCACCGGCCTTCCAGAGCGCGATGCGCGCCAGGGGATCGAGATCGCAGCCGCGAGTGCCTTTCGGGAATCGGGCCGTGCTGATCGCGATCATGCCCTTGAGCGCCAGCGTGAAGAAACGCTTCTGCTCTTCTGGCACCTTGCCGACGGCAAGCGTGCGGGTGATGTCGGTGGTGCCGTTCACATATTGCGCACCGGAATCGATCAGGAACATCTCGGCCGAGCGGATCTGTCGGTCGCTTTTGGTAGTGACACGGTAATGCATGATGGCGGCATTTTCGCCGGCACCGGCGATCGTGTCGAAGGAAATGTCCTTGAGCGGGTTTTGCATACGCTCGCCAACCGCCGCACGCACGGCTTCCAGTTTCTGCGCCGCCGCAATCTCCGTCAGGCTGCCATGCGGCTGTTCGTTGAACCAGTGAAGGAACTCGACCATCGCCACACCGTCCTGCAGATGTGCGGCCGCCGAGCCGTTGAGCTCGACCATATTCTTGACTGCCCGACCAAGCTTCGCCGGGTCGTTGCCCTCGACCACTTCGCCACCGCTCTCGCGGATCATCCGCGATAGGGCGTAAGGCGTGAGGTCGGGATCGACCAGAATGCGGGCACCCTCCCGAGCAACTCGCTCGATGCGTTCGGAAAGAACCGCCGGATCCACTTGCTCGCAGAGATCGCGCAAATAGCTCTCGACTTCGAGATTGGACTTTGCGCTGTCGAGGAAGAGTTCGGCAGAACCATCGGCCTTGATGATCGCACGCGAAAGCGGGTGCGGCGTATGCGGCACGTCACTGCCCCGCAGATTGAAGATCCACGCAACCGACGAGGGATCGGCAATCAGGACGGCAGCCAGATTCTTGTCGCGGAGATCGGCTGCTATGGTCTTCAGCTTGTCTGCAGCAGAAACGCCGGCCTGGTTCAGGGCCTGGATCATCACGGCGCCCTTCGGCTCGGCCGGACGGTCGGCCCAGAGGCGATCGACGGGATTGAACGGCAGGAAAACCAGACTGCCACCCTTGTCGGCCAGCGCCTTTTCCAGCCGCCGGACTTCCGCACCCGTATGGGTCCACGGGTCGATGCCGAGACGGAAACCCTTCGGTGCACGGTTTTCGATCCATTTGTGCGGCGGCTCGCCGACGAGGTCGCCCGGCGTGAACACCGACGCGTCAACCTGCTGGGCAAGCTGCGTAACATAGCGGCCGTCGACGAAAACGACGGCGAGCGTCTCGGTCACCATCAACATGCCGGCGGAACCGGTAAAGCCTGTCGCCCAGGCGAGACGCTCGGCGGACTCAGGCACATATTCCCCGAGATACTCATCCGAGCGCGGCACGAGCAGTCCATCGATCTGGAGTTCGGCAAACAGCGCGCGAAGAGCTGCGATCCTGGACTTGCCGTGAAGCGGCGTGGACTTGACCTCAAAGGACTGAAACATGGCATGGCTCGCGATCGGTTTCGGATTCTGTCAGGGCTTATAGCAAGGCCACATCGCCCTCACCACCACCACCGCACGCTTTCGCAGCATATGCGCGTCAGCCGGTCGGGTTATGCCACAATTTCAGGCAGACCTCATGCTGCTATGCAGCAATCGCAGACCTCCCGTGCTTCAAGCCCTCTGACTGAGCACCGCGGATCAGACTATATCAGGGTCATCGAGGACGTGAGAAACGAAGCGTCCGCAACCGAAAAGGAACCGAGAGATGGCCAAGTCTTTCCTGCGCACCGCCCTCAACAATCTCGTCGAGGCACGCCAGCGCCGCGCCGATCTCTATACGACGGGTGCCCTTCTGTCGCTCGACGACGCATCGCTGGAGGCCATGGGCCTGAAGCGCGAAGAACTGCGCCGTCGGCCGCATCAGCACTCGATCATCTGAACGGCGATGGTCTGAATGACCGTCCAGTCTAGCATCCGCTTGAGCGCTCCTCCCACGCTCGCGGACCCCGGCGCGGCATGATGCCGGTGCCAAAAAGGCGGCTCCTTGCGGGCCGCCTTTTTCTATTCTGCGGTGGCTGACGTTAGGTGTCAGCCCTTACCTTGCGTAAAGTGGATGGTCACCCAGCCGTTGCGCCAAATCGTCTTCACATGCGACATGCCGCGGCCGCTATAGGCCGCAATCACCTTCCAGCGCTGCTCGGCAAGGATACCGGAGAGAATGACGGAGCCGCCCGGCGCCAGATGCGTGACGAGCTGCGGCGCCATCTTGATCAGCGGCCTTGCCAGGATATTGGCAATCACGAGATCGAAGGGGCCGTGCTCGCGGAAAGCCGTCGAGTGAAATCCGGGAGCCGTGCGGAAGTCGATGCCCTCGACGATCTGGTTGCGACGGGCGTTTTCCTTGGCGACGCGGACGGCGATCGGATCGATGTCCGTCGCCAGCACCGGCACCGGGAGCAGTTTGCGGACGGCGATTGCCAGCACGCCACTGCCCGTACCCAGATCCAGCGCATTGCGGACCTTGCGAGACCTAACCACCTGCTCGATCACTTCGAGGCAGCCCGCCGTCGTACCGTGGTGCCCAGTCCCGAAAGCCTGGCCTGCATCGATCTCGATCGCAACGTCGTGCGCCTGCACCTTGTCCCGGTCATGCGAGCCATGCACCAGGAAGCGACCGGCGCGCACCGGCTTCAATCCCTCGAGCGACTTGGCGATCCAGTCGATATCAGGGATGACCTCCCGCTCGATCGTGGCATCCGCAAACTCTTCCGCCAGCAGAGCCTGAACCCGTGGCAGGACCTCGTCTTCCTGGTCGGCCATCAGATAGATCGAGGCCTCCCAGATATCCGCCTTCTCGTCCACTTCCGTGGTCGCGATCGCATAATCCTCCTCGCCGAAGGCGAAGCTCATCAGATCGAGGATCCGGTTGGCGTTCTTCTCGGTGGTGGTCACATAGAGGCGGATTTCGCTCACGGTCGGGTCTTCCTCGGAGGTCACGGGGGTCAGGCGTTGCGGTACAACGCAATCGCCGTCATGGCAACCTCCGCCAAGGGACGGACCGTCAGCTCTTCATCAGGTTTTCGAGCTTCTTGACGGCCGTATCCGGGTTCTCGCCATAGGCAATCGTGCCCTTGAAGCGTCCCTCGGCATCGAGGAGGAAAACAGAGGCCGTGTGATCCATGGTATAGTCACCATCCGGCTGAGTTTCGTCGAGCGGGATCTTCTTGGCATAGACGCGGAAGCCCTTCACGACTTCGGCAATCTTGGCAGGATCACCGGCAATCCCGGTAATGCGGTCCGTCACGTTGGAGATGTAGCGACCGAGGAGCTCGGGCGTGTCCCGCTCGGGATCGACGGTCACGAAATAGGCCTGCAGCCCCTTGGCGTCGGGATCGACCTGCTTCAACCAGCCATCCAGCTCGAAGAGCGTAGTCGGGCACACTTCCGGGCAATGGGTGAAGCCGAAGAACAGCGCCGTCGGCTTGCCGCGGAAAGCCTGTTCGGTGATCGGCTGGCCATTCTGGTCGACGAGCTGGAACGGCACACCGAAGGGCGCCTCCGCGATCTTCTGATCCGACTGCGTGACCGAATAGGTCAGCCAGCCGAGAACACCCGCCATGACGACCACCGCCGCCCACAAGATGACCCTGACCGTTTTCATGATGGCATTTCCTTGAAATCGAACTTCTCGCCCAGCCGGATAAGCCTCCCGTCGCGAGAAGGCAATTCAACTCGGTGTAAATGCCGGAACGAGCGCTGATTTGTCACGGACCACGGCGGCTAGAAGCAATAGGCCAGACCGGATTCGATCAAGGTCAGGAAAATGTCCGATCCGTAGCGCACCCAGCCGAGAAAGACAGCCAGAGTGAATAACATCCCTGCAAGCATCAGGGCGGTCAACGGCAACCATTTCTGTGAGCGGGCGACATCGGACATGCCGTATCATAGCGCAGTTCGTTCAGGATGAAACGTGAGAATTTGAACTCCCGGCCCTGCGATTTGACGGATATCAAGGAAGGCCCATGGTAGTTTCTGACAGATTGTCGCAGGACCGCATGTCTTGGGAGGGACGCATGGAACAGCAGGCACTCGATCGGGGCTCTCTGCCGAAGCTGCAGATCAACCGGCTGCGCATGGATGATGTTCGTGCCGCCTTCTCCGACGGGTGGAGTGATTTTCGCACCTATCCCGCCTACGGCCTGTTCTTCGGTGCGATCTATGCGGCGGGCGGCATCTTCATCGCCGTGATGCTCACCTACTACCACCTGCCATGGATGATCATTCCGGTCGCGATCGGCTTCCCGCTGATCGGACCGTTCATCGCCGTCGGTCTCTACGAAATCAGCCGCCGGCACAGGCTGGGCGAACCTGTCAGCTGGAAAGCGATCCTTGCCGAAGTCTTTCGCCAGCGCGAGCGGCAACTGTCGTGGATGGCCTTCGTCGTGCTCTTCATCTTCTGGATCTGGATCTACCAGGTGCGCCTGTTGATGGCGCTCTTCCTCGGCTTCCGCGTGCCCGCGACCCTCGACGCCTTCGTCAATGTCGTGCTCACCACCCCGGAAGGTCTGCTCTTCCTCGCCGTGGGCACGGTTGTCGGGGCTGTGCTTGCGACGATCCTCTTCACCGCCACGGTCATCTCGATGCCGCTTCTTCTCGATCACGATGTGGACTTCGTGACCGCGATGCTGACAAGCATGCGCACGGTGATCGAGAACGCCGCTCCCATGCTCGTCTTCGGACTGGTCATTGCCGCCTTGGCCATCCTCGCCATGGTGCCGCTTTTCCTCGGTCTGCTTGTCGTCCTACCTGTCGCAGGACACGCGACGTGGCACCTTTATCGTCGCGCGATTACCGCAACCTAACCCGGCCCAAGAACCGAATTTGCCCCCTCATCGGCCATTAGTTCTTGATTAACTAATATTAGCGATTCTGCGTCTGCATCTGCCCCTTGCGGGCCAAGCGGACATGACCGTCCCCCGGGCACTCCATCCCCCGGATTGCGCATGACATGTCACCGGTGTGCAGGGGCAACCGGGACAAAGGCTGGGGAGTTTCATGGTCAATCTCATCACGGGTAAAGACCTGTCCGTCAAACAGCGTCTGATGACGCTGGGCGCCGCGGCAGTGCTGGGCATCGGCTCGATGCTGGCCGTCGGCTGGTACCAGAACGCACGCATATCGACGGCAATCCAGGACTCGATCGAGATCAAGAACGAAGTCGAGCGCATCAACGAGATGCGCCTCGCCAATGCCAACATGGTGCTGGCGGCCATGGATACGATAATCGACCGCGGCGAAGGAAGCATCCAGCCGGAGCGCATGGAGATCATCAATGCCGCGGTGACCCTTCTTCGGGATGGTGCTTCCGTCCTTGCATCCGTTGCGGCTGAAGCGGGTGCGCCGGGCGAAGTCGGCAGCTATGAAGCTGACCTGAACGCCGTGGCGCAAGCCATCCAAGTGGATCTCAAACGCATGGTCGAGACCGGCGCGCCGGAAGCAGACTACGCAGCCATCGACGACGCGATCGACGGTTCGGGCGAGCGCCTTGGCGACGTGCTCAACAACCTCTCGGCGCTCGGTGGCAATCTGGTCGAAGACTTCGCCAACGAGGCGACCCGTCGAAGCAATCAGGCGCTGACCTTCCAGCTTGGGCTGGGCAGTATCGCCTTCTTCTCGGTCATCGCACTCCAGCTCATTCACGGCAATTCGATCGCCAACGGCATCCGCCTCGTTCGCACGAGCATGCAGCGCATCATCGACGGCGACTATCAGACGGAAGTCGCCGGCACAGACC
>Ga0101941_1002004_pt1 | contig 10935 bp, 9 predicted proteins | sample DewCreD2012metaG_3_FD_75242 | JGI IMG/M metagenome (GOLD analysis project Ga0101941, IMG submission 75242) | Hot spring sediment bacterial and archeal communities from British Columbia, Canada, to study Microbial Dark Matter (Phase II) - Dewar... ...
CCGGCCGCTGCGCGCGAGCGCCGCAGAGCAGGCCCTTGCCGGTCGGCCGCTGACGAGCGAAGCCATCCGCGAGGCAGCCTCGCTCGCCGCGGGGGCGATCGACGAGCCGCTCTCCGACGTGCATGGCTCGGCCGCTTACCGTCGTCGGATGGCCGAGGTCGTCGCGCGGCGGGCGCTGGAGGAGGCGAGCCGGCGGGCCGCGGCATAGCAGCACGATGCGCAGCGAAAGGACACCGGTTATGGCAACAGTGCCGATTACGCTCACGGTGAACGGGCAAGCAGTGCGCGCCGAGGTCGAGCCCCGCGTTACGCTCGCCGACTTCCTGCGGGACGAGCTCGGCCTGACCGGCACGAAGCTGGGCTGCGAGCACGGTGTCTGCGGCGCCTGTACCGTGCTCGTCGACGGCGCGGCGGTTCGCTCCTGCCTGATGCTCGCCGTCCAGGCCGAGGGGGCCGATGTCTTGACGATCGAGGGGCTCGCGGGAGACGGGCTGCACCCGGTGCAGGAGGCTTTCTGGGAACACCACGGGCTCCAGTGCGGCTTCTGCACCCCAGGCATGGTACTGACAGCCTATGCCCTCCTCCAGGAGCGCCCGAGCCCGAGCGAGGAGGAGATCCGCGAGGCCCTGGCTGGCAACCTGTGCCGCTGCACTGGCTACCAGAACATCGTCGTCGCCGTCCGCGCCGCGGCCGAGAAGCTGGCCGGCGCGCGCTAGAACGGCTATGGAAGCCGACGAGGAGGCCGAGAAATGACGCTCCAGGTCTTACCCCGTGGGAAATGGCTGGGCGCTCGGGTAAAGCGCGTCGAAGATCCGCGCTTCCTCACCGGGGAGGCGAAGTACCTCGCCGATATCACCCCGCCAGGCACCGTCCACGTCGCCTTCGTCCGCTCTCCGTACGGCCATGCCCGGATCAAGAGCATCGACACGTCCGCGGCAAAGGCGATGCCCGGCGTGCTCGCCGTCTTCACCGCTGACGACGTGACCGCGCTGCCGCCGCTGGCCAGCGGTCTCCCGGTCGAAGGGCTACAACCGACGCCACAGCCTGTTCTGGCGAAGGACAAGGTGCGCTTCGTGGGCGAGGCGATCGCCGCCGTGGTGGCCGAGAGCCGCTACCTTGCCGAAGACGCCGCCGAGCAGGTCGTCGTCGACTACGAGCCGCTCCCGGCGGTCGTCGACGCCGAGCGGGCCATGCACTCCGACGCGCCGATCCTCCACGAGGAGCTGGGCACCAACATCGTCTACCAGAAGACGACCACGCTCGGTGATATCGAGGGGTCCTTCGCTCAGGCCGACCGCGTCTTCCGGCGGCGACTGCACACGAACCGCTTCGTCGCCGCGCCGATGGAGACGCGCGGCTGTCTGAGCGTCTACGAGCGCGCCTCTGGTCACCTCACGTTCTACTCCTCGACCCAGATGCCCCACATGCTGCGGCTCTTCCTGGCGCTGTTCCTGGGGATCCCCGAGCACAAGGTGCGCGTCATCTCGCCCGAGGTCGGCGGCGGCTTCGGCCAGAAGATGACGATTTACCCCGAAGAGGTGGTCGTGGCCTACCTCGGCAAGGTGCTCGGCCGCCCGGTGAAGTGGGTCGAAGACCGCCGGGAGAACCTCGCAGCCGCGACGCACGCCAAGGAGCAGATCATCGAGCTGGAGGCCGCCGTCCGCAACGACGGCACGATCCTCGGGCTCAAAGCGCGGCTGATCGGCGACGCGGGCGCCTACTCGTTCAACACGGCCAGCGCGCTGATCGAGCCGCTGGCCGGCGCTGGCCTCATGCCCGGTGTCTACGACATCCAGCACTACCAGCACGAGGTCATCGCCGTCTGCACCAACAAGGCACCGGTCGGCGCCTTCCGAGCCGTCGGCTGGACGGCCGCCCAGACCGCGCGCGAGCTGTTCTTCGACGAGATCGCCCGCGAGCTGGGCCTCGACCCGGCCGAGCTTCGCCGCCGCAACGTGATCCCGCCGGAACGGTTTCCCTATACGACCTGCACCGGCATGGTCTACGACAGCGGCACCTACCGGGAGTCGCTGGAACGGGCGCTGGAGCTGGTGGGCTACGAGGAGCTGCGACGCAGGCAGGCCGAGCTCCGCCAGCAGGGACGTTACCTCGGGGTCGCTATCAGCCTCTACGTCGAGCCGACCGCCTGGGGATCGGAGATCGCGCTCCAGGCCGGTTTCCCCTTCCCCTCGCACGACAATGCCACGGTGACCATCGACCCGTCCGGCAAGGTGCGTGTCGCGGTCAGCGTGCACAGCCACGGCCAGGGCCACGAGACCACGCTGGCCCAGGTAGCGGCGGAGATCCTCGGCGTGTCGATCGAGGACGTGGTCGTCGAGCACGGCGATACCGATCGCGCTCCCTGGGGGATGGGCACCTATGCGAGCCGCAGCGCGGTGATCGGTGGCGGGATGGTCGCGCTGGCCGCCCAGGAAGTGCGCGAGAAGGTGCTACGCGCCGCCGGCCGGCTGCTCGAGGTCGCGCCCGAAGACCTGGATATCCAGGACGGCACCGTGTTCGTCAAGGGCGCGCCCGACCGCTCGCTCTCGATGTTTCAGGTCGCCTTCGCCGCGTACCTCGACAACCGGACGCGCGCCGAGGGCGAGGAACCCCTGCTGAGCGCCACCAAGTTCTACGACCCCCGGGCGACCTACTCGAACGGCTGCATCGTGACCGTCTGCGAGGTCGACATCGAGACCGGGCTGGTGCGGCTGGACAAGGTGGTCGCGGTCGAGGACTGCGGCACGATGCTCAACCCGATGATCGTCGAGGGGCAGGTGATGGGCGCGATCGCGCAGGGGATCGGCGGCGCGCTGTACGAGGAGATGGCCTACGACGAGAGCGGCCAGCTCATGACGGACACGTTCGTGAACTACCTCCTGCCGAGCGCGACCGAGGTACCGCCGCTCACGATCGAGCACCTGGAGTCCCCGTCTCCGGTCACGATCGGCGGTATCAAAGGCATCGGGGAAGGGGGGCTCCTGGCAACGCCGGCCTCGGTAGCCGGCGCGGTGCTCGACGCGCTGGCGCCATTCAACGTGCGTATCGAGCGCCTGCCGTTGACCCCGGAGCGCATCGTCGAATCCGTCCATAGTCGACAGAATGAGTGACGGTGTCGGCATCGAAGTGCGGGTACGGGTGCCCTTGACGGCAGCGCGGGCCTGTGCTACGTTCCATCAACCATTCTGGGTGAGGCTGTGAGGAGGGAAAGCGATGGGTCCAGAGATGCTGGGACTGAACCGTCCATTGAGCCGCCGGCGCCTGCTGCGCACCGGCCTCGCGCTCGGGATCGCTCCGGCAGCATTGAGCGGCCTGCTCGCCGCTTGCGGTGAGCAGGCGACGCCGACGACCGCCCCGAGCGGTGGGACTCAGCCCACGCCAACGACAGCGGGGAGCGGGGCGCAAGCGACAGCCACGTCTGCCCCCAGCGCCGGTGCTACGCCGACAACAGCGCCCTCCGAGGAACTCTGGGAGGTCGTGTCCTACTACGGTACCTACGATGTCTCGACGAAGCAGCCGGGCCGGCCGGCGACGAGCCTCGAAGGGCCGAAGAACGAGCGGTGGACTCGACCCAAGCCGAACAAGCCGTACATGATCGGTGTCTCGTTCCCCCACCTCAAAGATCCGTACTGGCTGGCTGTCGATTACGGGATCGTGGACGAAGCCCAAATCCTCGGAGTGGGCATCGAGCTGGTCGCGGCTCAGGGCTACAACGACCTGACCGGGCAGATCAACCAGGTGGAGAACCTGGCCAACCGTGCCGACATCGAAGGCATTATCTTCGCCGCAATCAGCTATGCGTCCCAGGATCAGCTCGTCTCCGATATCGTCAAGAACAAGCAAAAGCCCGTCGTCGAGGTCATCAATGACATCCAGGCGGCCGATATCACCGCCAAGGCGCTTGTCTCCTTCTACGATATGGGTTACGCCGCTGGCGATTTCGTCGCCAAAGACTCAGGCGGCCAGGCGGTGACGGTCGTCTTTCTGCCCGGCCCGGCCGGTTCCGGCTGGGCACCCGATACGCTCGATGGATTCAAGGCAGCCGTCGAGGAGAAGGTGCCGGGGAAGGTCGAGATCCTCGATGTGAAGTGGGGCGACACCGGCAAGGATGTGCAGGTCTCGCTCATCGAGGATTCGCTCAACGCCTATCCCGACGTGACCTACCTGGTCGGGAACGCGGTCGCGGCCGACGCCGCGCCCGACATCCTGGCGAACCGGTCGGAGAAGCCGAAGATCGTGTCGACGTACATCATCCCTCCGCTGTACGACAAGATCGGCGAAGGGAAGGTCGCCGCGGCTCCCACCGACTTCACCGCGCTCCAGGGGCGAATGGCCGTCGATATGATGGTGCGCATCCTCAACGGAGAGAAGCCTGGGGTCGACTTCCCGTTCCAAGCCGGGCCGATCATCAAGGTCGTCACGACGGAGAACTACAAGGACTTCGCCTACGAGGACATGTTCGGCCCGCGCGACTTTCGACCGGTCTTCTCGGTCAAGCCATCGTCCTGAGATACAGGTAGGCGAGAGAGACGACGTATGGCGAGCCTGCTTCGCGCGAGCGAAGTGACCAAGCGCTTCCCCGGCGTGCTGGCGCTCGATCGGGTGTCCTTCGAGCTCCACGCCGGGGAGGTTCACGCGCTCGTCGGAGAAAACGGCGCCGGGAAATCGACCCTGGTCAACGTGTTTGCCGGTTCCCTCCGCCCCGATGCCGGCACGATCCTTCTCGACGAGCACGCAGTACAGATCCGGTCACCGCACCATGCCCAGGAGCTGGGTATTCGCGCGGTCTTTCAGCAGCTCAGCCTGGTGCCGGCCCTCTCGGTCGCCGAGAACATCTTCCTCGGTCGCGAGTTGACTGCTGGGGGAATCCTTCGCAAGCCGGTCATGCGGGCGCGGAGCCTGGATCAGCTCGGGATCTTCGATGCGGGTATCGACCCTCGCGCGCGCGTGCGCGATCTCACTGTCCCGCAGCGCTATCTCGTCGAGATCGCCAAGGCAACGCTCGTGCCGCCGAAAGTTCTCATCCTCGATGAGCCGACCGCCTCCTTGACCGACCGCGAGACGGCGATCCTGTTCCGGCTCGTGCGCGAGCTGCGAGAGCGTGGAGTCGGCATCATCTGGATCACGCACCGGCTCGAGGAGTTGTACGAGATCGCGGATCGGGTGACCGTCATGAGAGACGGTCGCCACGTCGTCACCATGCCGGCGAGCGAGACGACGACCGACCGTTTGATCACCTTCATGACTGGGCGGGAGTACGAGCAGATCTATCCGGAGATAGCGCCTGTCTCCAGCGATACCCCTGTCGCGCTGCAAGTCGAGGGGCTGAGCACGACGACCGGGCTACGCGACATCCACCTCACTCTTCGGGCCGGTGAGATCCTCGGCATCGGCGGGCTCATCGGCTCGGGCAAGTCCCAGCTCGGCCGGGCCCTCGTTGGACTCGAGCCAGTCTCTAGCGGCCGAGTCACCCTCGCTGGCATCACGCTCCAGGCCGACCGGCTCAGCGCGCACGAGCTGCTACGTCACGGCGCAATGTATTTCCCGGCGGACCGCCGCGGCGAAGGGCTGCTCACGAACCGGCCTGTCTTCGAGAACATGACCATAGCCGCGCTACGCCGCTTCCAGCAGCTCGGCTTCCTGCTACAGAAAGGCCGGGAACGCCGGCGGGTGCTCGACTTCATCGAGCGCCTGGATATTTCCCCTCCGGCTCCGGACGCCCGCGTCCGCGCGCTCTCGGGTGGTAACCAGCAGAAAGTGGCGCTGGCAAAGGGCTTGATCCGAGACACCAGCGTCTTCATCATGGACGAGCCAACTCAGGGCATCGACGTCGGGACGAAGATCGCGATCTACCAGCTCCTGCACGACCTCGCCCGCGACGGTGCAGCGATCCTCTACATTACCTCGGATCTGCTCGAACTCCTGCACGTCTGTCACCGGGTCGCGGTGATGTATCAGGGGCAGATCGTCGCCACTGTCCCGCACGCCGAGGCATCTGAGGAACGGCTGTTGCAGTACTATTTCGGCCATATACGGAAGGACTCGGCCAACGGTGTCAACGCCGCGTGAGCTGGCAACTGGTCGCCTCGATGGCCAGGCCCTGGGAGGCCTAGCCAGGGGACTGGTCGATCGCGTCGGGCTTCTTCCCGTCCTGATGCTGGCCCTCGTCGTCTTCTTCTCCCTGGCCTCGGAGAACTTTCTGACGCGCGGCAACATCTCGACCATCCTGACCCAGGCCCTCTTCCTCATCATCGTCTCGGTCGCCCAGACCCTGGTGTTGCTCACTGGTGGGTTCGATCTCTCCATGGGTTCGGCTATCGCTCTAGTCAGCATCGTCGTGGGACTGCAGCTCCTCGACCACCCTGATGCGCCGCTGACCGGGCTTGCCATCGCCGGGCTCGCCGGTATCGCCGTCGCAACCGGGATCGGGATGGTCAACGGATTTTTCGTTTCGCTCTTCCGCGTACCGCCGTTCATCGTGACCCTAGCGATGATGACCGCGATCTCCGGCCTGGCGCTCAAGGTGTCTCGCGGAGTACCGGTCTTCGGCTTGCCATCGTACTTTTCGAGCACCCTCTATACCGGTCGAGTGCTCGGCATACCAGTGCCCTGGCTAGCGACCCTGCTGATTCTCGTCGTCATGTACCTGCTGCTGCACTGGACTCGCTTCGGGCGCTACTGGTACGCCATCGGGAGCAATCCCGAGGCTGCACGGCTCTCCGGCATCTCCGTCCGGTTGTATCTCTTCCTGGCCTACTCGATTGCCGGCATCCTGGTCGGCATCACCGGGTTGCTCCTAACTGCCCGCGTCGGCTCGGGCGAGCCGACGCTCGGAGCAAGCTTCCCGCTCGAATCGATCGCGGCCGCCGTCCTCGGTGGCGTCTCGATCCGCGGTGGCGAGGGAAACTTGTTCGGCGCGGCACTGGGGGCGATCTTCCTCGTCATGCTGCGCAACGGCATGGATATCATGGGGATCAGCACGTATACCCAACTGATGATCACCGGTGGGCTCCTCGTCCTGGCAGTGATCATCGACAATTGGGTGCATCGAGAGCGGTAGTGGCGCAGACATCGGCATTTGGGTAAGACACGAGAGAGGGAAGAGGAGGGTTTCGCGATGGCCGAACGAACGATCCGGTCGCCGCTCCCCGGCATCTTCTACCGCCAGCCCAGTCCCGACGCCGAGCCGTTCGTCAAAGAGGGCGACGTGATCCAGCCGGGGACGGTGATCGGCCTCGTCGGCGTGATGAAGACGTTCCACCAGATCACGGCCGACTCCGGCGGGCGCGTGGTGCGGTTCCTGGTCGAGAACGAGGAGCCGATCCGGCCAGGCCAGGAGATCGCCGTGCTGAGCGACACGACCGACGGCTAGCTCGCCCGCCGGCCCGCAGTACTGTCAGCGGAAGGAGCGCGTCATGACCGAGCACACGGCCGCCCAGCCATCCGGGGTGATCCTGGCCACGTTCCCCGAGCACAACGGACGGCCGGGGGTGGTCTACCGGAACGCCGGCGATAGCTTCCTGCTCGTCGAGTTCGGAGACATGGTCTTCGATCTCACGATGAGCTTCCGCGTCCTCGGGCTCGACGACGCTATCAAGCGCCACAGGCCCGAGGGGCTGATCGAGGTGATCCCGGCACTGCGCAGCGTGCTCATCAACTACGACAGCCGCGTGCTGCCGGCAAAGCGGCTCATCGAGTTCGTCCAGGCCCAGTACGAGGAACTGCCCCCGTTCCATGACCTGGTCGTCCCCAGCCGCATCGTCGAGCTGCCGATCGCATTCGACGACAAGTGGACGCGCGAGGCAATCGCCCGCTACGTCCAGTACCAGCGCGCGGATGCCCCTAACATCATCAACGGCACGAACTCCGAGTACGCGGCCATGTACAACGGCCTGCGCGACAAGGAGGAGTTCTTCGAGTACATCATGGCGACCGACTGGTGGAACGCGGCGCTCGGCTTCTTCCCTGGCCTCCCCTTCGCCTACCCGCTCGACCCGCGCCGGGCCGTCGTCATCCCCAAGTACAACCCGACCCGGCACTGGACACCGGCCGGCACCATCGGCATCGCCGGGCCGTGCCTCGCCATCTACCCGGTCGAGTCGGCCGGCGGTTACCAGATCTTCGCCCACACAGTTCCGATCTACGACCCGCAGCAGCGCAATCCCGCCTTCCGCGAGAGCCCGGTGCTGCTCAGGCCCGGTGACCGGCTGCGCTTCCGCCCGCGCGTCACTGACGAGGAGCTGGAGGCGATGATCCAGGCCGTCTACGACGGCACCTACCAGTACGTGATCGACGAGACAGCGACCTTCGATGTCGGCGAGTACCTCCGGTTCCTCGACAGCGTGCGCGAGGAGGCGGAGGCGTTCCGCCGCCACCAGGCCGAGGCGGCCACGCGCGTACCTATCCCCTGACGACCCGGGAGCGCGACGAGATCACAGGGAGGAGAACTGGGCGATGCTGGAAGTGCGCAACGGTGGGTTCGAGACGACGGTGCAGGACTATCCCGGCCGGATCGGCATGCTCTCGCTCGGCTTCGCTCCGGCCGGGCCGATGGACGACTACGCGTTCCGCTTCGCGAACGTGCTGGTCGGCAACCCGCCCGGGGCGGCCGGGCTCGAGATCACCGCTGGGGGCCTGGTGGTCGCCTTCCACGACGAGCGGGCGTTCGCCGTCTGTGGGGCCGATATGGCTGCCCGGCTCAACGGGCAGCCGGTCGAGCTCTGGCGCAGCTACCGGGCGCGGCCAGGCGACGTGCTGGAGTTCGACTACCTGCAGGGAGCCGGCTTCCGCACCTACCTCGCGGTCAGCGGCGGGATCGACGTGCCGCCAGTGCTCGGCAGCCGGGCGACCTACCTGCCCGGCAGTGTCGGGGGACTCGACGGCCGCAAGCTCCAGGCGGGCGACCGCCTGCCGCTGGGCGAGCCGCGCGTCGACCTCGGCCAGGTGATCGACCGGCGGGTTCGGGCCGACCTGATACCGGACTACGCCGGCTACAACGAGGTCTGGGAGGTCGAGGCTACCCGCGGGCCCCAGGCCGACCCCGACTACATGACCAGGGAGGACATGGACGCCTTCTTCAGCCACCACTGGAAGCTCGACGCCGCCTCCAACCGTACCGGCTACCGGCTCGACATCTACAAGTGGCAGTGGGCGCGCACCAGCGGCGGCGCTGGTGGCGGGCACCCCTCGAACATCATCGACAACGGCTACCCGGTCGGCGCGGTCAACGTCTGTGGCGACCAGCCGATCATCCTCTGCATCGATGGGCCGACGCTCGGCGGCTTCATCTGCAACGCGGTGGTGGCCAAGGCGGCGATGTGGAAGCTGGGGCAGATGGTGCCCGGCTGGAGCTACATCCACTTCAAGGAGGTCTCGCTGGAGGAGGCGATCGACCTGCTGGCCGGGCAGGACACGGCCATCAGCGAGGAGAACCTGGAGAGGAGCTGAGCCATGGCCCGCGCGATCGATATCAACTGCGACATGGGCGAGAGCTTCGGGCGCTGGACGCTCGGCAACGACGCGGCTCTGATGCCGTTGATCACCTCGGCCAACATCGCCTGCGGCTGGCACGCTGGCGACCCGGCGACGATGCGCGAGACCGTCCGGCTGGCGGTCGAGCACGGAGTTGGCATCGGGGCCCACGTGGCGTTCCCCGACCTGCTGGGGTTCGGCCGCCGGAAGATGGACGTCAGCCCCGAGGAGGTGTACGAGTACACGCTCTACCAGGCCGGGGCACTCCAGGCCTTCGCCCAGGCCGCCGGCTCACGCCTCCAGCACGTGAAGCCGCACGGCGCCTTCTACGTCATGTGCTCCCAGAATCAGGAGCTGTGCGAGGCGCTCTGCCGGGCGATCAAGGCGCTCGGCGACGACGTGGCCCTGGTGATGATGGGCGAGATCGCTCCCCGCGCTGCGGCTGCGGTCGGCGTGCCCCATGCCTCGGAAGGGTATGTCGACCTGAACTACAACGCGCAGGGGCAACTCGTGCTGGAGCGGCGCAAGCAGGCCTGGGATCCAGACGAGGTCGCCCGGCGCGCCGAGGAGCTGGCGCTCGAAGGGCGCATCCGGACGGTGGACGGGACTGACCTGCATGCCCAGGTGCAGACGATCTGCATCCACGGCGACGCGCCCAACGCGCCGGACATCGCCCGGCGGGTGCGGGAGCGGCTGACCCAGGCGGGCGTGGAGGTCCGGCCGCTCCGCGAAGTCCTGACGCGCCGCTGAGGATCCCGGTACCCGAGTCTTCTCCGGCATGCCGGCGAGCGCTGGCGCGGGACTCCTGTACTCGGCATCTAGACCGGCTCCCCGAGGCGAACGCGTCGCTCCAGCCCTGTGCTCGATGTCGTTGGGAGACTGCCCCGGCTGGTGAGTAGCCAGGCATCGTGAACCCGGGACAGCGCATGGCTAGCGGCCAGGAGCCAGCTCTCCGGCGGGGACAGCCGGGCGGTCTCTCCTGCCGCCCGGCGAGTCAGTCTTCCAGCGCGCGCAGCGTCCGGCGGATCTGCTGGGCCAGGCCGCGCAGCCCAGCGGCCAGCCGGGCACGCTCGTCGTCGGCCAGATGGGCGATCTCCAGCCGAGTTAGTGTCTCCCCGAGCGCTCTGGCCTGCTCCAGCGCGGCCATGGCCGGTCTGGCAGCACTCGCCGGCTGCGGCGCGCCTGGCCGGGTCGCCGGCTCGGCCAGGCGGCCCCGGCGAAACTGACCGGCGGCGAGCGTGACCCGCATGCGGCGGAGCTGCTCGCGCAGCGCGCCGTCGTCTTCCTGCGCCAGCGCGGGGTTCGCACGCAGCGCGCGGGCCAGCCGCTCGATCTCTCGCTGCTCGAGCTCGTCCTCGACGATCAGCTCGGCCAGCGCCGCCTGTGCCCGCGCCGGCAGGCCGTGCAGCGGCCGGCTCTGCTTCTCCGAGAGCCGGCCAGCCCGGATCTCCGCCTGCACCGGCT
>Ga0101941_1002021_pt1 | contig 10804 bp, 9 predicted proteins | sample DewCreD2012metaG_3_FD_75242 | JGI IMG/M metagenome (GOLD analysis project Ga0101941, IMG submission 75242) | Hot spring sediment bacterial and archeal communities from British Columbia, Canada, to study Microbial Dark Matter (Phase II) - Dewar... ...
CAAGCTCATCGTCACCGACGGGGTCTTCTCCATGGACGGGGACATCGCCCCCCTGGACCGGATCGTCCCCCTGGCCAAGAAGTACGGGGCGGTGGTCTACGTGGACGACGCCCACGGGAGCGGGGTCTTAGGGGCAAGGGGCGAGGGCACGGTGCACCACTTTGGCTTCCACCAAGACCCCGACGTGGTCCAGGTGGCCACCCTCTCCAAGGCCTGGGCGGGGATCGGGGGGTACGCCGCGGGAGCGCGGGAGCTCAAGGACCTCCTCATCAACAAGGCGAGGCCCTTCCTCTTCTCCACGAGCCACCCGCCGGCGGTGGTGGGGGCGCTCCTGGGGGCTTTAGAACTCATACAGAAGGAACCCGAGCGGGTGGCAAGGCTTTGGGAGAACACCCGCTACTTCAAGGCCGAGCTCGCCCGCCTGGGCTACGACACCCTGGGGAGCGAGACCCCCATCACCCCGGTCCTCTTCGGCGAGGCGCCCCTGGCCTTTGAGGCGAGCCGCCTCCTCTTGGAGGAAGGGGTCTTCGCCGTGGGCATCGGTTTCCCCACGGTGCCCAGGGGGAAGGCCAGGATCCGCAACATCGTCACCGCCGCCCACACGGTGGAGATGCTGGATAGGGCCCTCGAGGCCTACCAAAAGGTGGGGCGGAAGCTCGGTATAATCCGCTAAATGGGTCCGCTAGCCACTCTGCCTTCCAACGCTACCCCCAGAAGCCTCGGCCGGGTGGAAACCCCCCCTGAGGTGGTGAGCTTCATGGTGGCCCTGGCCGAGGCTCCCAAGGGGGGAAGGGTGCTGGAGCCCGCCTGCGCCCATGGGCCCTTCCTGCGGGCCTTCCGCGAGGCCCACGGGGGGGATTACCGCTTCTTTGGGGTGGAGATAGACCCAAACGCCTTAGACCTTCCCCCCTGGGCAGAGGCCATTGTAGCGGACTTCCTTCTTTTTGAGCCCGGGGCGGAGTTTGACCTCATCATGGGCAACCCGCCCTACGGCATCGTGGGGGAGGCCAGCAAGTACCCCATCCACGCTCTCAGGGAGGTCAAGGGTCTTTACAAGAAGGCCCTTTCCACTTGGAGGGGGAAATACAACCTGTATGGGGCCTTCATTGAAAAGTCCGTCCGGCTTCTCCGGCCAGGTGGGACCCTCGTCTTCGTGGTTCCGACTACGTGGCTTGTCCTGGACGACTTCTCCTCCCTTAGGGCCTTCCTGGCCCGCGAGGGCAGGACGGAGGTGTACTACTTGGGCAAGGTTTTCCCCGGAAGGAACGTGAACGCTGTGGTCCTCCGCTTTAAGAAAGGCGGGAAGGGGCTCCTCCTCTGGGACACGAAGCGGGAAGGGGGCGGATTTACGCCCACGCTCTGGGAAGAGTATCCCGACTGGAAGGGGGAGATGATCCGCTTCGAAACCGAGGAAACCCGGGAGTTGGAAGCCTCCGGAATACCCCTCGGGGAACTCTTCCACATACGCTTCGCCGCAAGGAGCCCAGAGTTCAAGAGGCACCCCGCCGTCCAAAGGGAGCCGGGACCAGGCCTGGTGCCCGTCCTCACGGGGAAGAACTTGAGGCCGGGTTGGGTGGACTACGAGGGGAACCACTCTGGCCTTTGGATGCCCAAGGAAAGGGCAAGGGAGCTCAGGGAGTTCTACGCCACGCCCCACCTGGTGGTAGGCCACACCAAGGGGACTAGGGTGGTAGCGGCCTGGGACGAGAGGGCCTACCCCTGGCGGGAGGAGTTCCACCTCCTGCCCAAGGAAGGCATTAAGCTAGACCCTTCGTCCCTGGTGGAATGGTTGAATTCGGAGGAAATAGGAAAGCACGTCAGGACCCTTTACCGGGACCTCGTGCCCCACCTGACGTTGAGGATGTTGGAAAGGTTGCCTGTGAGGAGGGGGGATGTGTTCTAGCGGTGGGGGTGCGGGGAGCCCAACCCCTTTCCTCGACGGGTCAGGGACCCACGCCCTCTACGTTGGGGACGCCCGTGAGGTGCTTGCGGGGTTTGGCGAGGCCTCGATTGGGCTGGTCCTTACCTCTCCCCCCTACTGGACCCTCAAGCGATACGAAGACGCCCCTGGCCAACTGGGCCACATCGAGGACTACGAGGCCTTCCTGGACGAGCTGGACCGGGTCTGGCGCGAGGTCTACCGCGTCCTGGTGCCCGGGGGCAGGCTCATCATCGTGGTGGGGGACGTGGCCGTGGCGAGAAGGCGCTTTGGGCGGCACCGGGTCTATCCCCTGCACGCCGACATCCAGGTCCGGTGCAGGAAGCTGGGGTTCGATAACCTGAACCCGATCATCTGGCACAAGCACACCAACGCCCGCCTCGAGGTGGAGGGGCGGGGCGTCTTCCTGGGGAGGCCCTACGAGCCCGGGGCGGTCATTAAGACGGAGATCGAGTACATCCTGATGGAGAGGAAGCCCGGGGGCTACCGGAAGCCCACTCCCGAGCAGCGGGAGAAGAGCCGCCTTCCCAGGGAGGATTTCCAACGCTTCTTCCGGCAGATTTGGGACGATATCCCCGGGGAGAGCACGAAGGAGCACCCCGCGCCCTTCCCCCTGGAGCTCGCCGAGAGGCTGGTGCGCATGTTCAGCTTCGTGGGGGACGTGGTCCTGGACCCCTTCGCCGGGACCGGGACCACCCTCGTGGCCGCCGCCAAGTGGGGAAGGAAAGCCCTTGGCGTGGAGCTCGTCCCGGGCTACGCCGACCTCGCCCGGGAGCGCTTCGCCCGGGAGGTGCCCGGGGAGGTGTTGGCGGTTCACCTGGGGTAGGAGCTCCGGAGGGGGAAGCGCACCCTGAAGGGTCTCCTACCCCGGGGGCGGTTCGGGGCGCGAAGGAAGAGCCAGGCCCCCCGGAGGAAGGAGATGAGGCCTGGCACGAGGATCGTCGCCAGCCAGTACCACATCGAGGCCGGCATCCCCGGATGCGCGGCCGCGCTGGAGATCACTACCAAGACGGCAGCCAGTTCCACCCCCCCTACCGTGAGGAGCGTCAGGCGCTTCCACCCTAGGGGATTACCCCCAAAGGAGGCCCGAAAGCGCAACAGGAGCGCGGCTACCAGGGACCAGGGTAAGAGGCTTTCCACGCCCCGTTTATCCAGCGCCAGGAGCAGGAACATCGCGAGCTCAGGCAGGAACACCACCCGCCAGCCCAAAGCCCTCCAAATGGCCTTCACCGGCCAGCCCAAAGCCCCCCAAACGGCTTGCACCCACTGGCCCAAGGCCCTCCAAACGACTTGCCTAAGGTGGGGTCTGGGCGGAGCCCCTGGTGGCACGAGCTTGGCCACGAAGGCAGGCGAGACCTTCGTGCGCCTCTCCGTCACCTCCTCTCCCCGCAGGCGATACCGCCCCTCCTTGGGGCGGATGGGGGGCACGGGGAGGTTGCGGTTTCGCAACCAAGCTGCTACCAGGTCTACCTCGTCGTTGTCCAGGAGGCGGTTGCCCCGCAGGTAGTCCATGATCGCCCCCTCGTCGCGTAGGGCCAGCATGCCGTCCACCCGGCCCTGGGGTTCCTTGAGCTCCGGCTTGAGCACCACCGGCAGGGCGGGGATCGTCCTCCCTGAGTCTTCCCAGAGCCGCCTGGCCTGGGCCTCGGCGAGGAGGGGGAACTCCGCGACCACCAGCACCCCTGCCGGGCCTACGTAGAAGTTGACGGAACCCTCCCCTAGGGTTATCCGGCGCATGCGGTGCCCCTCCATCGTGGTTCCACCTCCTCCCTTACCTCGACGAGGGGGAGCTTCACACCCCTATGGTACCACAGGGTGTGGTACCACGGCCTACTCCCCTTCGGGGGGCGGGGAGTGGGGCGCTCGCCCCGATCCAACCCGTCGGTAGATGTCGGGAACCGGGCTTAGCTACGGCGGTGGTCTGGTAGAAAAGGAGGCCCCCCCGGCGGGGGGCGGAGGTGAAGGAGATGACGCTTGGGCGCAAAGGTTGACACCCTGTTCCCTTCATCATTAGGATTGTGCCATGGGTCAAACCAGGCTGATCCCCCTGCCGGAGTACGCCCGAAGGACTGGGATCCCCCTTAGCACCTTGCGCCTCCACATCCGCGAGGGGCGGCTCCAGGCCGTGCGGCTTGGCCGCTACTGGTACATCCCCCTGGAGGAGGACGACAAGTGGGGGGGAGAGGGGCGGGTCTTCACCCTCTTCACCCACGCCGGGGGAGCGGGGAAAACCTCCTTGGCCCGGGATCTGGGGTTTGAGTTGGCCTCGAGGGGGTACCGGGTTCTCCTCATCGACGCCGATCCCCAGGCCAACCTCACGGCGTGGCTGGGCGTCGACCCCTCGGAGGTGGAGGACCGGGATACCCTTCTTGCGGTAGTGGAGGGGAAGGGTCTACCCGAGCCCCGCCGGGTGGAGGTGGGGGGAATCCCCTTGGACCTGCTCCCCGCCAACGTGAACCTGGCCATGGCCGAAGTGGTGGTACCCACCAAGAGCCTCGGGATGGTTCTTCTCCGCACCGCTTTGGTGGAGAGCGGGGCCCTTGGGCGCTACGATTTCCTCCTCATCGACTCGCCCCCCTCCCTGGGCCCCATCGCGGGCATGGCTGCTTTGGCGGGGGAAGGGCTTTTGGTCCCGGTGGAGACAAGCGCCAAGGGGGTCCAGGCCCTTAGGACGGTGGTGGAGGTGAGCAAGGATTACCTTCGCACCCTTCGGGGCCTGCGCTTTCTCACCGCGGAAGTGGTTTCCTTCCTGCGCCTACTCATCCCCACCAAGTACGACGGCCGCACGGCTCAGGACAAGAAGGTTCGCGCCCTGTTGGCGGAAGCCGCCCCCATCGCCCCGCTGGCCCCCGCGCTTTCCTACCGCCCCGGCCCCTATAAGGAGGCCATAGATCGGGGCTTGCCCGTCCACGCCGTGGGGGATGAGCGGGTGTTGGAGGAGATCCGAGGTCTGGCGGACGCATTTCTGGCCCGGATAGGTGTGGGGGAAGGGGGCCCCGAAGCAGCGGAGGTGGTCTAGATGGGCGTCATGGAGCGGATGTTCCGCGAGGCCATGGGCCTGGCGGGCGAGAAAAAGGCGCCTGCGGCGGAGATGGTGCCCCTCGAGGCCCTCGTCCCCCAGGCCCAGCCCCGCAAGCGCTTTGAGGCCCTCGAGGCCCTAGCCCAGAGCATCCGGGAGAAGGGGGTCCTCCAACCCCTCCTGGTGCGCCCCCTCGGGGACGGGCGGTACGCCATCGTGGCCGGGGAGAGGCGGTACCGGGCGGCCCAGATGGCGGGCCTCACCCAGGTGCCGGTCCGGGTCCTGGACCTCTCCGAGAGGGAGGCGCGCCTCCTCGCCCTGGTGGAGAACCTGCAGCGGCAGGACCTGAACCCCTACGAGGAGACCGTGGGAGTCCTGGAGCTCCTGTCGGAAGAGTTGGGGAAGCCGAAGGACGAGGTGGTGAGCCTGCTTCAGCGGATGCGGGACGAGGCTAGGGGGAAGGTTCCCCGCAACGTTGTGGGGAGCCTCGAGGCCCAAAAGGTGGAGGAGGTCTTCAGGGCGCTAGGCCGGATGTCCTGGGAGTCCTTCGTGCAACACCGCCTCCCCCTCCTAGGGCTCCCCGACGACCTGAAGGCGGCCCTCGAGGCGGGCGCCATCCCCTACACCGCCGCGCTGGAACTCAAGAAGGTGAAGGACCTCGAGGCCCGGGCCCAGCTCCTGCTGGAGGGCAGGGCGGGGCTTTCCCTAAGGGAGCTAAAGGCCAAGGTCCGGGAGGCCCTGGCGAAGGAAAAGGCTCCCCCGGTGTGGTACAAGGAGCTGGCGGCGAGGCTCGCCCGGCTGGACCTGGAAGGCCTTCCCCCGGAGAGGCGGCAGGCGGTGGAGGGGAAGATGCGGGAACTCCTGGCCCTCTTGGAGGAACGATGAGGGACCCTTGGGTGTCCAGCCTGAAGAGGTATCTGAAGGAGCTTCGCAGGGCTCAGGCCCTAGCCCGGGGAGAGGCCGAGCCCGAGGCCCAGCTCATCCCCTTGGTGAAAAGACTTTTGGAGGAAACCCTGGGGGTGCAGGTGGTCATCGAGGCCCATCCCAAAGGGGAGACCAAAGTGGGCAGGCCGGACCTGGGGGTGAAGCGCAATGAGCTCCTGGTGGGCTTTGTGGAGCTCAAGGCCCCGGGCAAGGGGGCCAACCCCGAAGGGTACAAGGGCCACGACCGGGAGCAGTGGGAGAGGTTCCGCCAACTGCCCAACCTGGTCTACACCGACGGGCAGGACTTCGCCCTCTTCCGGGAAGGACAGAAGGTCCGGGAGGTCCGAGTTTTGTCGGAGCGCGACGCCAAAGCCCTACAGGAGCTCCTCCTGGACTTCCTCCACTGGAAGCCCCTGGTCCCCAAGGACCCCAAGGGGCTGGCCAGGTTCCTCGCCCCGCTGACCCGCTTCCTGCGAGAGGCGGTGCTGGAAGAAATACGGGAGAACCCCGAGGGGAAGCTAGCCCGCCTTCACGAGGAGTGGCGCAAACACCTTCTGCCCGAAGCGGACGAGAGGGTCTTCGCTGACACCTACGCCCAGCTCATCACCTATGGCTTTCTCCTGGCGAGGGCCCTGGATAGCGGAAAAGAGCGCCTTGACCTGAAACGGGCCCTGGACCTCCTGAAGAAGCGCCACCCCCTCCTCATGGAGGTCCTTTTCTTAGCCACCTATCCCGAGGTCCTAGCGGAGATCCACCCCGCCTACAACCTATTGTGGCAGTCCCTTCAGGCGGTGGACCCCTCGACCTTCCGTGTCCCGGGCACCGACCCCTGGCTCTACTTCTACGAGGACTTCCTGGCGGAGTACGACCCCGAGCTACGCAGGGACATGGGGGTCTACTACACCCCGGTGCCCGTGGTCCGGGCCATGGTGCGCCTGGTGGACGAGGTGCTGAAGGGGGGCTTCCGCCTGGCGGAAGGGCTGGCCGACAAGGGGGTCACGGTCCTGGACCCCGCCATGGGCACGGGGACCTTTCTCCTGGCAGTCCTGGAGCGGGCGCTGGCGAACGTGGCCGGCCTCTACGGGGAGGGCTACCGGGGGCAGGGGGCGGGAGAAGTGGCCTCTCGCCTCCACGGGATAGAGCTCATGCTGGGCCCCTACGCCGTGGCCCATCTCCGGCTCTTCCAGGCGGTCCAGGCGGAAGGGGGCCCCCTCCCTGAGAGAGGGCTCAACCTCTACCTGGCCGACACCCTCGAGGCCCCGGAGGCCCCTCCCCTGGCGCACCCCTTCTTCTACGAGCGCCTGGTGGAGGAGCGCAGGAGGGCCGCCGAGCTGAAGCGGGAAAAGCCCATCCTGGTGGTCCTGGGCAACCCCCCTTACGACCGGGTGGAGGGGGAAAGCAAGGAGGCGCGCCGGCGAAGGGGGGGCTGGGTCCTGAATGGGCCACGGGAGCCCTACCCCCTCATGGAGGACTTCCTCCGGCCGGCAAAGAGGGCGGGCCTCAGGGGGCAACTCAAGAGCCTCTACAACCTCTACGTCTACTTCTGGCGCTTTGCCCTGTGGAAGGCCTTTGAGCAGGACCCCAGCCGGGGTGGGGTCCTTTGCTTCATCACCCCCAGCTCCTACCTCCAGGGTCCGGCCTTCGCGGGGATGCGGGAGCACATCCGCCGGGTAGCGGACCGGGTGTACATCCTAGACCTTGGTGGTGATAGTAGGGGGGCCATTAAGGATAAGAACGTCTTCGAAATCCGGACCCCGGTGGCCATCGCCCTGGTGGTGCGGTACGGCTCCGAGGACCCCAAAACCCCGGCCCAGGTCCTTTACCACCGCCTTCGGGCCACAGACCGGGAAGGGAAGCTGAAAGAGTTAGAGCGCCTACCTCGCCTCGAGAAGATCCCCTTCCAAGAGGCCCCCAGGGACTGGCAGGCCCCCTTCGTCCCGGAAGGGGGCGGGGAGTGGGCCAGGTGGCCCAAGCTCACCGACCTCTTCCCCTGGCAGCACGCGGGGGTAGAGTTCAAACGCACCTGGCCCATCGGGCCCACCGAAGAAGTCCTGAGGGGGCGTTGGGAGGCCCTTCTGAAAGCCTCCCCCAAAGAGAAGCCCGTGCTCTTTCGGGAAACGGAAGACCGCCTATTGACGAGGAGTCATCCCGCCATCCTCAGCTCCCAGCCCTTGCCCCCCCTTGCCACCCTTGGCCCTGGGAACCCGCCCGAGGACATCCTGCGCTACGGCTACCGGAGCTTTGACCGCGCCTGGGCGATCGTGGACGGGAGGGTGTGCAGCCGTCCTCGCCCTCCCTTGTGGCACACCTGGAGCGGGAGGCAGGTCTACCTGACCTCCCTCCTCACCAAACCCCTGGGCCGGGGCCCGGCCCTCACCGCCACCGCCTGGGTCCCCGACCGGGACCACTTTAGTGGTCGTGGGGGCAAGGACGTCCTCCCCCTCTTCCGCGACCGGGAGGGCCGGGAGCCCAACCTCGCCGAGGGCCTGCTGGAGTTCCTGGAGAGCGCCTACGGCTTCCCCGTTTCCCCCGAGGACTTCGCTGCCCACGTCTACGCCCTCCTGGCCCAGCCCGCCTACACGGAGCGCTTCGCCGAAGAGCTCAGGAGGCCTGGTCCCAGGGTCCCGCTCACCAAGGACCCTGGCCTCTTCAGGGAGGGCGTGGAGCTCGGTGGCTATCTCCTCTGGCTTCACACCTACGGGGAACGCTACGCCCAGGGGCGCACCTGGCCCCCCCAGGGAAGGGCCCGCTGGGCCAAATCCCCTTCCGCCTACCCCGAGGGGCATCGCTACGACCCCAAGACGAGAACCCTTCGCGTGGGGGACGGGGAGGTGAGGGATGTGGACCCAGAGGTCTACGGCTTTGAGGTCTCCGGCTTCTTCCCGGTGAAGGAGTGGCTGGGGTTCCGCCAGAGGCGCAAGGCGGGGCGGAGGAGCAGCCCCCTAGATGAGATCACCCCCCCAAGCTGGACCCCAGACTTAGGCCGTGAGCTTCTGGAACTCCTATGGGTCTTGGAGAAGACCCTAGAGACTTACCCCAGGCAGAAAGAGCTCCTGCAAAGGATTCTAGAGGCCCCCCTCTTCACCGCCGATGAGATCCCGGCCCCGACTCCCGAACAGCGAGAACCGCCCAAGGGCAAGGCGGGGGAACCCCAGGAAGCTGAAACGGCCGAAGAGGAGGGGGAAGGAAACAGCGGGGGGCGGATGGCTCAGCCCATACTCCTCACCGCCAGTGAAGCGAGGGAGGCTCAGGGAGGAAGTGGTGAGCCTGCTTCAGCGGATGCGGGACGAGACTAGGGGGAAAGTTCCCCAAAACGTTTTGGGGAGCCTCGAGGCGGGCGCCATCCCCTACACCGCCCCCCTGGGGCTCGAGAAGGTGAGGGACGAGGAGCTGAGGCGGGGCTTTCCTTGCGGGAGCTCAGGGCCCAGGTGCGCGCGGCTCTTAGAAGGGAAAAAGTCCGCAAGCCCTGGTACTGGGAGGTGGGGGAGAGGCTCTTGCGCCTCGCCCTCGAGGCCCTCCCCCCGAAGAGACGGGCCCTGGTGGAGGGAAAGCTGAGAGAACTCCGGGAGCTCCTGGAGTAGCGTCGGAGGTGGCTCGTGCATGAAGGCTGGCTCTTCAAGGACTGCCCGGGCGGCTGGCGCCTCCGCTACCGCAGAAACGGGGGCGGCTACGAGGCCTCCCGGGACGGGGAGAGGTGGGAGAGGGTTCCCTCGGTCACGGAGGTCACTGGGCTCCTCCACAAGAACCTGCAGGACTGGGCCGTGCGCCAGGTGGTGGAGTACCTGGAAGGAGAGCTGGTCCCCGGCCTGGTCCTCACCGAGGAGGAGGTAGCGCGGATCCTCCAAGGGGCGAGCCAGGCCCACCGCCAGGCGGCGAAGAAGGCGGCAGAGAGGGGCACCGAACTCCACGCCTGGGCTAAGGCCCTCTTCCGGGGAGAAGCCCCGCCCCTTCCCGTGGAGGAGCCAGCCCGGGGCATGGCCCAGGAGCTTTCCGCCTGGTGGGAGGGGAATGGGGGCGGGCCCCTGCTTTCGGAGGAGGCCGTCTTCCACCCGGAGCACCGCTACGCCGGGCGGGCGGACCTGGTGGCCCGCTTTGGGGACAGGCTGGTGGTGGTGGACCTGAAGACCTCGGCCCGGGTCTACCCGGAGCACCTCCTGCAAGTGGGGGCCTACGCCCTGGCCCTGCGGGTGGAGGGGCTGAAGGTGGCGGGGGGCTTTGTGCTGGCCCTGGGGGACGGTCTCCAGGTGGTGGAGGTGCCCCTGGAGAAGGCGGCGGAGGCCTTCCTGGGGCTCCTCGCCGTCCACCGCTTCCTTGAAGGGCTCAAGGGTTCCTGAGGTTCATTTGGGGTAGGGGCCCCAAAGCGGGAAGTACACCCTGAAGGGTTTCCTACCCGACCAGCAGTTCCTTTGGGGTGCAGGGGCCCCAAAGAAGAGCCAGATTCCCCGGAAGAGGGAGATCAGGCCCGGCACGAGGATCATCGCCCAGAGGATCATCGCCCAGTACCACATCGAGAGCAGCTTCCCCGTATGCGCGGCCACCGTCGGAGTCCCCGTAGAGCGGCTCAAAACGTTTTTAAGGCCGGGGGAGGGTAGGGGGGGCATTCCGACCGGCCCCTGCACCCAAGGCCCCTTAGCGGGCGTTGTAGCAGGTCACAGGACCATCTCAAGGACACCCTGGCAAGCGGTAGATCGGGCCCAAGCGCGCTGTAGGCAATGACCGCCGGAACCCACCTGGCCGTCACCGTCTCCGTGCTGCGGGGGGCTGGCCTCGAGGTGGGCCTCCCCGAGGGCCTGGCCCTGCTGGGGTGGCAGGGTCCCCCTGACCTTTGCAAGGCAAGCCCTTGATTATTGACTAGTCCGTCTAGTTTGTTTACTATGAAGCCATGGTCAAGACCTGGCAGCTGCAAGAGGCCAAAGCCCGCT
>Ga0101941_1002022_pt1 | contig 10795 bp, 9 predicted proteins | sample DewCreD2012metaG_3_FD_75242 | JGI IMG/M metagenome (GOLD analysis project Ga0101941, IMG submission 75242) | Hot spring sediment bacterial and archeal communities from British Columbia, Canada, to study Microbial Dark Matter (Phase II) - Dewar... ...
TCCTGCCGACGCCCGTCCCCACCCCGACCGCGCCCGTGCTCACCCCCACCCCCGCCAGCCCGGTTCCCACGCCCACCGCCGAACCGGCGCGCCAGACCGCTCGCGTCGGCAACACCGGTGGCGACGGCGTCTACCTCCGCCGGACGCCCCGGGCCGACGACCGGCTTATCGCCTGGCCCGACAACACCCCGCTGGTCCTGCTGGGCGAGGAGACGGTCAATGAGGGGCGGACCTGGGTCCGGGTCCGCGACCCGCGGGGCAACGTCGGCTGGGTCCCCAGAGAGTACCTGGTCGGCCCCTGAGCGGGCCTCAGCCGGTCGGCGGGTCCACCACCCGGAGGACCACCTGATGGTAGCCCGAGGCGCCGTCGGGGAAGGGGTCGCGGACCTCGGCGGTCTGGACCTGGCCCTGGCCGTCGTAGGCCCGGACCAGCAGGGTGTAGCGGTCGCTCTGGGCCGGCGTCCACTCATCGAGCCAGAAGACCCAGGTGTAGGGTGAGAGCGGCGCCTTGAGACGGGCCGGCCGCCAGGTCCGACCGCCGTCCAGCGAGTACTCGACCCGGCTGATCCCCCGGTCGCCGGCGAAGGCGGTCCCGCCGACGAGCAGCGGCTCGCGAACCACCGTCCCCTGGCGGGCCGGCAGGAAGATCTGCGACATCGTCTTGATCACCGCCGTGTCGCTCCAGCCCTGGGCCTCCCAGAAGCCCATGAAATCGTGGTCCACCACCTCGATACGGGTCAGAAACTTGGCGTGTTTCATCCCGTAGATGCCCGGCACGATGGCCCGGGCCGGGAAGCCGTGCAGGACCGGCAGCGGCTCGCCGTTCATCTCGTAGGCGATGAGGGTGGCCGGATCCAGCGCCTTGGCCAGGGGGATGCTGTCGGTGTAGTCGTCGGCGCAGTGGAAGACCACATCCACCGCCCCCGGTTTGACCCCGGCCCGCTCCAGAAGATCGCGCAGCCGTACGCCTGTCCAGCGGGCGGTGCTGATGAGGTCGCCGCCCACCTGGTTGCTGATGCACTCCAGGGTGACGATCTCGCTGACCGCCGGCAGCGCCCGGAGTTCGGCCAGGGTCAGGCTGTAGGGGCGCTCGACCAGGCCGGTGATCTCCAGCCGCCAGGTGTCCGGGTTGACCCGCGGCTCGATGAGATTTTTCGAGACGGTGTAGAAGACCTCGTTCGGGGTGATCTCGGGCGGCAGCGCTCCCCGCGTCGGCGAGGGGGTGAAAGCCCGCCGCCAGAGGGCCAGCAGGGTGGACTGCTCCCAGAGCGCCCGCCAGAGAACGCCTCCGGCCAGCGCGGCCAGGGCCCCGATCCCCAGGGTCCGCAGCAGCCGCCGCCGGTCGCTCACCGGCCCCGTCGCCGGCCGGACGGTGGGGCTGGCCAGCCCCGCCCGCCAGGTGAGGCTGTAGGCCAGGGCCACCAGGCCGAGCAGCCCCAGGGCGACCAGGTCACTCCCGGTTCCGGCGCCCCGGGCCCGGGGCCAGAGAGGGAGCGCCAGAAGCAGCCAGAGGAGCAGACTGAGGCCCACCAGCCCTGGGCGGCGCTGCCCCCAGCCCCCTGGCAGCCGGGCCCAGAGGAGACCGAGCGCGCCGCCCAGGAGCACCTGACCGGCCAGGAGCGCCAGGAAGAGGAGCGGCTTGGCGGCGAAGCCCAGCCGGTCGATGAGAAACGAGAAGACCGCGCCCGGCAGGAGGCGGAGGAAGGCCTCTTCCAGAAGATCCGCCGGGGTCGGCAGCCCGACGGCCAGGCGCGCTCCCAGGAGGAGGGCGCTGGCCACCGCTCCCGCCCGCAGGCCCGCCCGCAAGCCCGGGTCCGTGCGCCACTGTCGCCGCATGGGTCGCCTCCGTATAGCGCCGGCGGCCCTGACCGGGCTCCGGCGCCGGAAACAGGGCGCGACCGCCAGCTCTCAGACGGTCGCGCCCGCGTGCCGAACACGCCGTTCCGGACGGCCGCCGGGTGGTTACCCTTTCACCGCCCCGGCCGCCAGGCCGCTGACCAGGAAGCGCTGGCTCAGCGAGTAGAAGATCATCACCGGCAGAGCGGTCAGGACCGAGGCGGCCATCAGCAGGCCCCACGGGAAGACGTCGCCGATCACCACGCGCCCCAGACCGACCGGCAGGGTGGTGGCCGAGTTCTTTGAGATCAGGATGAAGGCCAGCAGGAACTCGTTCCAGGCCTGGGTGATGGCCAGGATGGCCACCGCCGCCAGAGCCGGGGCCACCAGCGGCAGGACGATGCGGACGAAGGCCTGGAAGCGGTTGCAGCCATCGATCAGGGCGGCGTCCTCCAGCTCCTCGGGGATCGAGCGGTAGTAGCCCATCAGCAGCCAGCAGGCGAACGGCATCAGGAAGGTCGGATAGGCGATCATCAGCGAGGCCAGCGTGTTGGTCAGTTTCAGGGTGGCGAAGATCTGGTAGAGGGAGACCACCAGCATGATCCCCGGCATCAGGTAGGTGACCAGGATGATCGAGGAGAGCAGCCCTGCCCCCCGCCAGCGCAGCCGCACCAGGGCGTAGGCTCCCAGGGCCGAGGCCAGGACGCCGATGGCCATGCTGACCAGCGCCACCTGGACGGTGTTGCCCAGCCAGAGGAGGAAGTCGGTCTTGGTGAGAAGGTCGCGGAAGTTGTCCAGCGTCCAGGGGTTGGGCCAGAAGGGCGTGCGGAAGGTCCGGATCTGGTCGTTGGTCTTGAAGGCGGTGATGAGCACGAAGTAGAAGGGGAAGAGCTCGAAGAGGAGCACCAGCGCCGTCCCCAGGGCGATGCCCAGGCCGGCCAGCCGGCGGCCCAGCCAGCGAACCGTCCGCTCCCGCTGGGGATCGCCACCGCCGAGCACCCGATAGAGGAGATGGCCCAGCGCCCCGAAGGCGATCTCCAGGGCGTCGTTGACCAGCCAGAAGAGGCGGACCAGCAGCCGGATGGCCAGCCGGCCGGGCCAGAGAAGGGTCAGGAAGGCCCGCCAGGCCAGGCTCTCGCCCTCGCTCTCGCCGCGCTGGCCGATGCGCATGTAGCGGCCCAGGATGAAGATGGCCAGGAGCAGGAGGGGCGCCATCGTCAGGGCCACCGCCACCCCCTGGCTGTAGCGCAGGCCGCCGATCTTCTCGTAGGCCAGGACGGCGTAGACGCGGGTGGCGCCGCTCGGACCGCCGCCGGTGATGAGGTAGATCAGCCCGAAGGTGTTGAACGTCCAGATCGTCGAGAGGAGCGTCTCGACGATGATCACGTAGCGCAGGCCCGGCAGGGTGATGTGCAGGAAGCGCTGCCAGGCGTTGGCCCCGTCCACTGCGGCGGCGTCGTAGAGCTCTTTGTCGATGGCCTTGAGCCCGGCCAGGGCCAGCAGGGTGAAGAAGGGCACGCCTTTCCAGACGTTGACCAGGATCATCGAGGCCAGGGCCCAGCCGGCCTCACCGGTCCAGGGAATGCCCTTGCTCGTCCCGACGAGCCCGCCGCTGAGCTCGTAGAGCGTGCGCAGGATCAGGTTCAGCCCGCCGAAGACCGGGTCGAACAGAAAGCGCCAGGTCAGGGCGGTCACCACCTCCGGCACCACGAAGGGTAGAAGCACCAGCGGCGCCAGAATCCCCTGCCAGCGGGCAGTGTTGTGCAGGAGCATGGCGGCGCAGAGCCCGACCAGGAACTTGAAGAGGACGGCGAAGAAGGTGAAGCGGACGGTGATCCAGAACGAATCGAGGAAGACCGGGTCGCGCCAGAGGTCAAGGTAGTTCTGGAGGCCCCGGAACTGCCCCCAGTTGATGCCAATGACGTTGAAAAAACTCATCCAGACGGCGGTGACAAAGGGGTAACCGATCAGCCCCACCAGGAGCAGGACCATCGGTCCGGCGAAGAGATAGGCCGTCCGCCAGTCCCGTCCCAGGACCTGCTCGCTCCAGCGCTTGAGGACGACCGACCGGGGGAGCGGGCGGGCCACCGGCCCGATCGTCGGTGTGCTCATAGATCCTCTCCCTTACCACTCAACCGTGCGGCCGGTAAGACAGAGCGTGGGGAGGGCAGATGCCCTCCCCACGCCGGCCGTCTACTCGCCCTTCAGCCCGAACTCTTTGAAGATCTTGACGCAGCGGTCGTGGGCCTCCTTGACCGCCTGCTCAACCGGCTTGCCCTTGAGGATCTGGCCCATCATATCGGTAGCCACATTGTCGCGGCTGACCGCGTCGGCGGCCGCCGAGAGGGGACCCCGATGGGCCACGCCCCGGAAGGGCGGCTCGGTCCAGGCGATCGGCTCGAAGCGGCGGTTGTTCTCGTCTTCCCGCACGATCGGGTCGTCCCACATCTTGCGGAACGGCGGGATAACGTAGCCCTGGCTCACCTTCCAGAGCGGCCGCTGCTGCTCCGGCGACATCATGTGCTGGATGAGGGCGACCGCCGCGTCGCGGTTCTTGACGCCCTTGAACAGGTAGAAGTTGTTGCTGCTGGCGCCCTGGAACCGCTTACGGATCGGCCCGTAGGGGACAGAGAGAACCTTGATCTCCTGCCAGAAGGGTACTTTGTCAAAGACCGCCTTGGCGTAGAGCGTCCCGGCGTTCGAGGTGAAGGCGATGGTCCCGGCCAGGAAGGCCTCGTTGTTCGAGGGGTCGGTCCAGGAGTTGACGCCGGGCGGCAGCATCTTCTCCCACTTCTTGTCCAGGTAGACCTCGGCCAGCCACTTGATCCCGGCCACCGTCTCCGGCGAGTAGAGGGTCACGATCTGGCCCGACTCATCGGTCAGGGCCCCGCCCCAGTGCCAGATGATGTTCCAGACCAGGCTCTCGCCGTCGCCCGAGCGGTTGACCGTCATGCCCCAGCCCCACATCTTGTTGGCCGGGTCCGAGACCTTCAGGCAGGCCTCGCGGACCTGGTCCCAGGTCTCCAGGTCCTTGTCGATGTCGATGCCGTGCTTGGCGAAGACATCGCGCCGAGCCCAGTAGCCGCCGGTCCGCCCGTAGAACGGCACACCCCACCACTTGCCCTCGTGGAAGAGCGAGGCCTCGCTGCCGGGCATGACCTTGCCATATTTGTTGACGAGATCCTTGACGATATCGTCGACCGGCTCGCCGATCCCCAGCTGGTGGAGCTGGCGGACGCTCAGGCCATGGATCATCAGGTCGGGCGGGTCGCCGGCCTGGACCACCGCCAGCAGTTTCTGGTAGATGTCGGCGCCGGCCAGGAAGGCGGCCACCGGCGAGATCTCGATCGGCCAGCCCTGGGCTTTGGCGAACTCCTCGATGGTCTTCTTGACGTGGGCGTTGTGGTCCGGGTGGTAGTCGTCGATGAGGTAGACCTGGAACTTGCCCTTCACCGGAACCTTGGCGACCGGCTTGGGCTGGGCAGCCGGGGTGGGTGTCGGCTGGGCTGGCTGCGCCGGCTTGGCGGCGGCCGGAGTGGGCGTCGGCTGTGCGGCCGGCTTGGCCGGGGCCGGCGTCGGCGTGGGCTCGGCGGCCGGCGCGCAGGCGGCCAGGACCGATCCCACCGCCAGGAGCGCGCTCAGGCGCAGGACCGCCCGGCGGCTGAGACGAGATCCGGTGAGTGCTGAATGCGGCATGCAGTCCTCCCCCTTCTTCGCGCTGGCCCGGTCTCACCGGACCGGGCCCCTCGACCTCGACCGGTCCAGACGTCGACCGGTCTATTACTTGGCTACAGGTATTATAAGCCTCCAGGGCTCCGTGTCAAGGAGTCCCCGTCTGCCTGGCAGCGATCTAGGTCTCAACATGTGGTAAGGCGGCCAGGGCCTGCGCGATCGCCGTGGCCGGGAGCTCGATGTCCACCAGCCGGCCGTGGGCGAAGTCGTCGTAGGCCTGGAGGTCGAAGAGGCCGTGGCCGCTCAGGTTGAACAGGATGGTCCGGCGCTCGCCGCGTTCGCGGCAGCGGATCGCCTCGTCGATGACCGCCTTGATGGCGTGGGCCGACTCGGGGGCCGGCACGATGCCCTCGGTCCAGGCGAAGAAGCGGGCCGCCTCGAAGACCGGGTTCTGGTGGTAGGCCACCGCCTCGATGATCCCGGCGTCGTAGAGCAGGCTGACCGTCGGGGCGTCGCCGTGGTAGCGCAGCCCGCCGGCGTGGATGCCGGCCGGGACGAAGGTGTGGCCCAGGGTGTACATCTTGATGAGCGGGGTCAGCCGGGCGGTGTCGCCGAAGTCGTAGAGGTACTTCCCCTTGGTCAGGGTCGGGCAGGCCGCTGGCTCCACGGCCACCACCCGCAGGTGGGGCTGGCGGCCGGTCAGTTTGTCGTAGAGGAAGGGGTAGGCGATCCCGGCCAGGTTGCTGCCGCCGCCGCAGCAGGCGATGATGACATCGGGGTAGGCGTCGGCCATCTCCAGTTGCTTTTTCGCCTCCAACCCGATCACCGTCTGGTGCAGCAGCACGTGGTTGAGGACCGAGCCCAGGCTGTACTTGGTGTCGTCGTGGGTGGCGGCGTCCTCGACCGCCTCGCTGATGGCGATCCCCAGGCTGCCGGGAGAGTCGGGCTGCTCGGCTAAGATCCGCCGGCCGGCGGCCGTCTGAGCGCTGGGGCTGGCGAAGACCTGGGCACCGTAGGTCTCCATCAGCAGCCGGCGGTAGGGTTTCTGGTGGTAGGAGACCCTGACCATGTAGACCGTGCACTCCAGCCCCAAAAGCCGGCAGGCGAAGGCCAGGGCGCTGCCCCACTGGCCGGCGCCGGTCTCGGTGGCCAGCCGGCGGACGCCCTCCTGCTTGTTGTAGTAGGCCTGGGCGACGGCGGTGTTGGGCTTGTGCGAGCCGACCGGGCTGACGCCCTCGTACTTGTAGAAGATGCGGGCCGGGGTGTCGAGAGCCTGCTCCAGCCGGCGGGCCCGGTAGAGGGGCGTCGGCCGCCAGAGGCGGTAGATCGCCCGCACCGGCTCGGGGATCGCGATCCAGCGCTCGGTCGAGACCTCCTGCCGGATGAGCGCCTCCGGGAAGAGCGGGGCCAGGTCGGCCGGGCCGATGGGCTGGCCGGTGGCCGGGTGCAGGACCGGCGGCAGCGGGCGCGGGAGATCGGGCAGGATGTTGTACCAGTGGGTGGGAAGGTCCGTCTCTGCGAGCAGATACTTGGTCGTCTCCACCGTGACTTCCTCCTCTCGTCGGCGTGCTGCCACTCAGGGCTGGGGCGGGCGGTCTGGCGGACGGCGCTGGCCAAAGAAGAGCCGCTGGAGTTCAGCGCCGGCGCTCGGCAGTCCCATTCCGGCGGCCGCCCGCTGCCCCAGCCAGGCGTCGCGCGCCTCTTTCACCTGGCGGAAGAACGTCTCCAGGGCCGGTCCCCCCTCGGCCACCAGCGCCCGGACGGTCTGCAGCTCCACAGCGAAGCGGTCCAGCCAGCGCAGGATGCTCTCGCGGTTGGTCAGGCAGATGTCGCGGTGCATAATGGGGTCGCCGCTGGCCAGGCGGGTGGTGTCGCGGAAGCCCGAGGCGGCCAGCCGCTCGAGATCGCGCCAGACGGGGCTGCCGCCGGCGGTCTGGAAGAGGGCGGCGGCCACCAGGAAGGGCAGATGGGAGATGGCGGCCACGAAGCTGTCGTGCTCGGCCGGGTCGAGGAAGTAGGGGTGGGCGCCGATGGCCTGGACCAGGGCGATGACGGTCTCCACCGCCGCCTCGCTGGCGGTCGGGGCCGGCATCAGGCAGTAGGTGCAGCCGGCGAAGAGGCGGGCGTCGGCCGCCTCGACCCCGGCCTGCTCTTTGCCGGCCATCGGGTGGCCGCCGATGAAACTGACGGTGGGCGGGAGGTAGGTCTGGGCCCAGGTCATGACCTGGGCCTTGGTGCTGGCGGTGTCGGTGACGATGGCGCCGGGCTTGAGAAGGGGGGCGAGCTGCTGGAAGACCTCGGCCACCGCCCCGACCGGGGTGGCGACGATGACCAGGTCGGCCCGCTCGACCGCCGCCGGCAGGTTCCATTCGGCCCGGTCGACCGCGCCGCGCCGCTGGGCCCGGCCGGCCGCTCCGTGGTCGCGGTCGTAGCCGATGATCCGCACCTCCGGCCGGGCCTGCTTGAGGGCCAGGCCCAGCGACCCGCCGATGAGGCCGGTCCCGATGATCGTTACCTGCCGCACGCTCTGGCTGCCCATCGCTGCTCTTCCCCCGGCGTTCGGGCGCTCGGGCTAGACGCCGTCGTCGGCCCAGCGGAGCCAGTCGACGCCCTCGGGCCCCGTGGCCGGGTCGCCGGCCACCAGCGCCACCACCTGCTCGGCGCTGCCGGTGCGGGCCAGAAGGCGGGCCCCTATCTCCTGGTGGTGCAGTAGTATATAGAGACTGTGGCGCCAGTGTCCAGAGGGGGCCGGGGCGGCCAGCCGGTCGAGCAGCCCCGGCCAGAGTCTGCGCAGGAGCACGTAGACCACCCGGTGCCAGAGGCGCAGGCGACCGGCGGTCTTGCCGATATCGTGGAGGAGAGCGGCGGCCAGCAGCGTCCGCTCGGTCTGGCCGGCCCGGACCAGCCGCCAGAAGACGTCCAGGCTGTGCCGCTGGTCGCCGGGGCTGAGCCGCCGGAAGAGGTCGGCCTCGGCCGGGGTCAGATAGGCGGTGACCACCGTCCATTCCCAGGGCCGGGGCGCGCCCCACAGGACGGTCCAGACCTGGCGCAGGCGGTGGGCCGGACGACTCAGAGCCCCAGGACGTGGTAGATGGGCCGGCTGAGAGCGGTCACCCAATGGTAGAGCGGACTCCCTCCGGGGAGATAGCCGCCGAAGAAGACCAGGAAGAGCAGGACCAGCGGGCCGTAGGGCTCCAGCGGCACGAGCGCCGCCGCCTGACGGCTGGGCAGGAAGCCCAGGAGCACCCGGTAGCCGTCGAGTGGCGGCAGCGGCAGCAGATTGAAGACCGCCAGCGAGACCGAGACGACGATGATGACCAGAGCCAGGCGGGCCAGCCAGGTCACCGGCAGGAGATCGGCCTGGAGCACCCCGGCCAGAAGGACGGCGGTGGCCAGGTTGGCCAGCGGGCCGGCGGCCGCCACCAGGGCCATCCCCGTCTTGGGGTCGGGGCGCAGCCGCCAGGGGGTCACCGGCACCGGCTTGCCCCAGCCGATGCCGATGCCGCCCAGGACGGTCAGCAGCATCATCAGCGTCCCCAGCGGGTCGAGGTGGACCAGCGGGTTGAGAGCCAGCCGCCCCTGCTGGCGGGCGGTGGGGTCGCCCAGCAGGGTGGCCATGGCCGCGTGGGCGGCCTCGTGCAGGGTCAGCGCGATGAGCAACGCCAGGATAAGGTAGAGAAAATGCTGCGGTGAGACCACGAACACTCCCGGCAGAACCGTCCGCCAGGGAGATTATAGCAGCTCAGACATCGGCCACGCCGCCGTCGGGGTAGTAGAGGCCGGGCCAGAGTTTGGGGCCGGTCCAGGGGTGACGCTGAAGGTACTCTTCATCCAGATCGATGCCCAGTCCCGGCCGGGTCGGCAGGGCGATCCGCCCGTTCTCGGCCCGCAGGACCTCGCCGGCCTGGCAGGCGTCGCGGGTCGGCGAGAGGGCGTACTCCAGAATAACGAAGTTGGGCAGACAGGCGGCCACGTGGACGCTGGCGGCGGTGCTGACCGGTCCGTTGGGGTTGTGGGGGGCGACGGCGATGTTGTAGGTCTCGGCCAGCGCCCCGATTTTCAGGAGCTCCTTGATGCCGCCGGCGTGGCAGACGTCGGGCTGGATGATGTCCACCATCTGGTTCACGATGAGTTCGCGGAAGCCCCACTTGGTGAAGGCCCGCTCCCCGGTCGCCAGGTCCATGGCCAGGCCCGCCGCCCGGACGGTCTGGAGGGCCTGGACGTTGTCGGGCGGGACCGGCTCTTCCAGGAAGAAGAGGTCGTAGGGTTCGAGCGCCCGACCCAGCCGGATGGCCACCGGCGGCCGGAAGCGGCCGTGGCAGTCGCACAGCAAAAGCACCTCGTCGCCGACCGCTCGCCGCAGGGCCTCGGCGATCCGGGCGGTTTCGCGAACGATCTGGCGTTCGTCGACGGTGGACTGGCCGGCCCGGGCGCCAGGGGGGGCGAATTTGAAGGCCCGCCAGCCCTCAGCCATCAGCTGCTGGGCCCGCTCGGGGTCGCCGGTGTGGGTGTAGCAGGGGATATGGTCGCGGACCGGCCCGCCCAGAAGACGGTAGACCGGCTGGCCGTAGGCCTTGCCGGTGATGTCCCAGAGGGCCTGTTCGAGGGCGCTGATGGCGCTCAGGACGGCCTCGCCGCCGCGCCAGAAGCTGTGGCGGTACAGGCGCTGCCAGAGGAAGTCGACGCGGGTGGGGTCCTCGCCCAGGAGGAAGCCCTCGAGGTCGCGGACGGCCGCGGCCACGGTTCCCTGTTTCATCTCCAGGGTGCCTTCGCCCCAGCCGTAGAGGCCCTCGTCGGTTTCGACCTTGACCATGATGTAGGTTTTGAGGGCGGTGATCTTCATCGGTGCGCTCCCTATCCGAACTGATCGCCGGGGCGGCGCCGGGGAAAGAGGACCACACCCGAGCGCACGTGTCAAGGGCTCTTCCCCCGGTGTTCGGTCTGCGCTATAGTCGGTGGCGCCACCCCATCGCTGTCGTCGGGAGGGAGAACGGTGAAGGTGATGTTCCTGGGGACGGCCGCCGCCGAGGGTTTCCCCGGCCTCTGGTGCACCTGCGAGCGCTGCCAGGCCAGCCGGGCCGAGGGCGGCCGCAGCCGCCGCCTGCGCACCATGCTGCTCATCGACGACCGTCTGCTCATCGACTGCGGCCCCGATCTTGTGGCGGCGGCCATCGGGCACAATCTGGACCTCTCAGGCGCATGATGTGGGTTCGTTGTTCACACCAGGCGGAGGCGCAGAAGAGTATGGGCCAAGAGCGTCGCGGCCGTGCGGGTGAGCAAGCCCCAG
>Ga0101941_1002024_pt1 | contig 10779 bp, 10 predicted proteins | sample DewCreD2012metaG_3_FD_75242 | JGI IMG/M metagenome (GOLD analysis project Ga0101941, IMG submission 75242) | Hot spring sediment bacterial and archeal communities from British Columbia, Canada, to study Microbial Dark Matter (Phase II) - Dewar... ...
GAAAAACAGTTCGGCTTCGACAAGCCACCGCTCGAGCGCTTTCTCGAAATGATGTGGAATTACATCCGCTTCGATTTCGGCGAGAGCTTCTTCCGCAACACCTCCGTCATCGACCTGATCATAGAGAAACTGCCGGTTTCGATATCGCTCGGCCTCTGGGTGCTCTTGATTTCCTACGCCATTTCGATCCCGCTCGGCATCAGGAAAGCGGTCTCCGACGGCTCCCGCTTCGATGTCTGGACGTCAGGTGTCATCGTCGTTGGCTATGCCGTCCCGGGCTTCCTGTTCGGTATCCTTCTGATCGTGCTTTTCGCCGGCGGATCCTTCTTCGACTGGTTTCCGCTTCGCGGCCTCACCTCCGACAATTTCGACCAACTCTCCTGGTGGCAGAAGATCCTTGATTACTTCTGGCATCTTGCATTGCCGCTGACCGCCCTCCTGCTTTCGGCCTTCGCCACAACCACGCTGCTGACGAAGAACTCCTTCATCGACGAGATCAAGAAGCAGTATGTGGTCACCGCCCGTGCCAAGGGTCTTGGCGAGCGCCAGGTGCTCTACGGTCACGTCTTCCGCAACGCCATGCTGATCGTCATCGCCGGCCTGCCGGGCGCCTTCATCTCGGCCTTCTTCACCGGATCGCTCTTGATCGAGAACATCTTCTCGCTCGATGGTCTTGGCCGCCTCGGCTACCTCGCGATCGTCAACCGCGACTATCCTATCGTCTTTGCGACGCTCTACATCTTCTCGCTGATGGGTCTCGTGATCGGCCTCATCTCCGACCTGATCTACACCTGGATCGACCCGCGCATCGATTTCGACCGGAGGGATGTCTGATGTCCCTCGTCGAAACCACGACCATTATCCCGCCGAAGAAGGGTTGGCTGAACCCGACGAACCGCCGGAGGCTTGAAAACTTCAAGGCGAACAGGCGCGGCTTCTGGTCCTTCTGGATCTTCATGGTGCTTTTCGTACTCAGCCTGTTTGCCGAGTTCATCGCCAACGACAAACCTGTCATCGCCTTCTACAAGGGCGAGATCCTCTTCCCCGTCGTCGTCGATTACCCGGAAGAGAAGTTCGGCGGCTTCCTCGCCGTCACCGACTATCGCTCGCCCTTCATATCCGACGAGATCAACGCCAATGGCTGGATGGTCTGGCCGCCGATCCGCTATTCCTACCGAACGGTCAACTCCGAGGTCCCGCATTCGGCGCCGACCGCACCCTTCTGGCTGATGGACAAGGAGACCCGCTGCGCCGCCTATCCGCTCGGCGCCGAGGATCCGAACTGCGTACTCGGCAACATGAACTGGCTCGGCACGGATGATCAGGCCCGCGACGTCATGGCGCGCATGATCTACGGCTTCCGCATCTCGATCCTCTTCGGCCTGGCACTCACGCTCGCCTCCGCCGCGATCGGGGTGACGGCCGGTGCCGTGCAGGGCTATTTCGGCGGCTGGACCGATCTTTTGATGCAGCGCTTCATCGAGATCTGGTCGTCGATGCCGGTTCTCTACATCCTGCTCATCATCGCAGCCATCCTGCCGCCCGGCTTCTTCGTTCTGCTCGGCATCATGCTGCTCTTTTCCTGGGTGGGATTCGTCGGCATCGTGCGCGCCGAGTTCCTGCGGGCCCGAAACTTCGAATATGTGAATGCAGCCCGTGCGCTCGGCGTCGGCAACTGGACGATCATGTTCCGTCATCTCTTGCCGAACGCCATGGTCGCGACGCTGACCTTCCTGCCTTTCATTCTCTCAGGCTCGATCACGACGCTGACGTCGCTCGACTTCCTGGGCTTCGGCATGCCGCCCGGCTCTCCCTCGCTCGGCGAACTCATCGCGCAGGGCAAACGCAACCTCCAAGCCCCCTGGCTCGGCCTCACCGCCTTCTTCACCATGTCGATCATGCTCTCGTTGCTGATTTTCGTCGGCGAGGCAGTGCGTGATGCGTTCGACCCGAGAAAGACCTTCCGATGAGCGATGCTGTCACGCCCTTGCTCTCCGTGCGCGATCTGTCCGTCGCCTTCCACCAGGGCGGTCGCGAAAGCCTGGCGGTCGACCGCATCTCCTTCGACATCGGCCGCGGCGAGATCGTCGCGCTCGTCGGCGAATCCGGCTCCGGCAAATCGGTCTCCGCCGCGTCGGTCCTGAAGCTCCTGCCCTATCCGTCAGCGAGCCACCCATCCGGTCAGATCCTGTTCGACGGACGCGACCTGATGACCGCAAGCGAGCCCGAGCTCCGTTCTGTGCGCGGCAACGATATCACCATGATCTTCCAGGAGCCGATGACCTCGCTCAATCCGCTTCACTCGATCGAGCGGCAGATCAGTGAAATCCTCGCGCTTCACCAGGGATTGCAAGGCGCATCCGCCCGCGCCCGCGTGCTCGAACTTCTGCACCAGGTTGGCATCCGCGAGCCGGAAAAGCGGCTGACCGCCTTCCCGCATGAACTCTCGGGCGGCCAGCGCCAGCGCGTGATGATTGCGATGGCGCTTGCCAACAGGCCGAAGCTCTTGATCGCCGATGAGCCGACCACAGCCCTCGACGTCACGGTCCAGGCCCAGATCCTCGAACTCTTGGGGCGCCTCAAGTCGGAGCACGGTATGTCCATGCTCTTCATTACCCATGATCTCGGCATCGTCCGCAAATTCGCCGATCGCGTCTGCGTCATGACCAAGGGCAAGATCGTCGAGGCAGGTCCCGTCGAGGATATCTTCGAGCGACCCCAGCATGCCTATACGAAGAAACTGCTCGCCTCGGAGCCGCGTGGCGAACCGCCGCTTCTGGACGAAACGAAGCCTATTGTGATGCAAGGCGAGGACATCCGCGTCTGGTTTCCGATCAAGGCTGGCTTCCTGCGTCGCACCGTCGACCATGTGAAGGCGGTCGACGGCGTTGACCTCACGCTCCGCGCCGGCCAGACGCTCGGCGTCGTCGGCGAATCCGGTTCCGGCAAGACGACGCTCGGTCTTGCCCTTTCGCGCCTCATCTCCTCGAAGGGGCGCATCAGCTTCATCGGCAAGGACATCGATGCCTTCTCCTACAGCGAGATGCGGCCACTACGCGATCGCCTGCAGATCGTCTTTCAGGACCCTTTCGGTTCGCTTAGCCCGCGCATGTCCGTCGGCGAGATCATCGCGGAAGGCCTGAAGGTCCACGAAAAGCAGCTGACGGCAGAAGAGCGCGACAGCCGCGTTGCCTGGGCACTGGAGGAAGTTGGCCTCGACCCCGCCACCCGCTGGCGCTACCCGCATGAATTCTCCGGCGGCCAGCGCCAGCGCATCGCGATCGCCCGCGCCATGGTGCTGAAACCCCGTTTCGTCATGCTCGATGAACCCACCTCCGCCCTCGACATGACCGTCCAGGCGCAGGTCGTCGATCTCCTGCGCGATCTGCAGGCCAAACACGATCTCGCCTATCTTTTCATCAGTCACGATCTCAAGGTGGTGAAGGCGCTCGCGAACGAACTGATCGTTATGCGCGGTGGCAAGGTCGTTGAGAAAGGCCCGGCCGCAGAGGTCTTCGCTGCGCCCAAGGCCGATTACACCCGTGCCCTGATGGCCGCCGCCTTCAAGCTCGAAGCCGTCGAAGCCGGCGGCATCCGCCAATAATGTGAGTCTGGAATGTCCGAAAAACGCCCCGTCATCGTCGATCTCCGCTTTGCCCGCGAAAGCGTCGTCAATGCGCTTCGCTCGGCCTTCCCCGATCGTCCGGTTATCGACATGGGTGACCCAGCGAATGCGGACCGAGACCTCTCGGATGCCGAATTCGCCGTGGTCTGGAAACCGGACCCGGCCCTTTTCCGTCGTGCAACCGGGCTCACCGCCATCTTCTCCGGCGGTGCCGGTGTCGATCACATTCTTTCTGCATACGAGCTGCCTGATCTCCCCATCATCCGTTTTGTTGATCGCAGCCTGACGGACCGCATGAGCGAATGGGTGGTCTGGCAATGCCTTCACCATCTGCGCAACGGTATTGCCTATGCTGGCCAGCAGCAGGGTCGCGTGTGGCACGAGATTGCGGATCAGCCGGAGGCCCGGGAGGTCACGGTTGGAGTCATGGGCCTTGGTGTACTGGGTGCCGACGCGGCCCAGAAGCTCAAGGTCATGGGCTTCGACGTCATAGGCTGGTCCCGTCGCGCAAAGGCCATCGACGGTGTCGAAACCTTCGATACAACTGGGCTCGACGCCTTCCTCAGCCGTACCGATATCCTGGTCGGACTTCTGCCGCTGACGGACGACACGCGCGGCATCTACGACCGCGCTCTGTTTTCCAGGCTCCGCCGCACAGGCCCCCTGGGCGGTCCGATCTTTCTCAACGCCGGTCGTGGCGGCAGCCAGAAGGAGGCAGAGCTGGTCGAATGCCTCAAGGACGGCACGCTGAAGGCGGCGTCCCTCGATGTGTTCGAAAAGGAGCCGCTCGATTCCGACAGCCCGCTTTGGTCAATGCCGAACGTGATCGTCACTCCCCACGCCGCCGCCGCCTCCGATGTTCGTGCGCTCTTTCGCCATGTAGAGGTCCAGATCGGCCGGTTCGAGGCTGGCAAGCCGCTTGAATTCGTTGTTGACCGGACCGCTGGCTATTAGCCGCCCGAGAATTGCGGGAACAAACCCGGCTGAGCTCCCGTTTCCCCTGAGAATCCGCGCCTTGCGCGCCTCAGGACACAAGGGAGCAACCACATGAGCAGCCGAACCGATCTTCCTGACACGACCGACCGTCGCACGCGCGGCCTTAAGCCGGAACCGATGACGCCAACCGAGGCGCGGCAGGGCTTTAAGGGCAAGCCGGTCCTGATTGTGCTGTTGGGCGGCTTGATCCTCGCCATGCTTGTCTGGATCCCGGCCGAATGGTGGGGCAATTCGATTGCGCCAAGCGAACCGGCCAATCAGCCGGTCCAGCAGACCGCCCCGTCGCCGAGCGATAACAATGGCCAGATCGTGCCGGACTCCAGCCCGACCCCCACCCAGTAAGTGGTTACATCTCCCGGAGGGCGCTGGAATGGGGCTCTCTGGACATTCCCCCGGTGATTGCCGATAACTGCAGCGGAAACGGCCGAAGCGTTTCGGCCGTCCCCCGCAGTCCCCCTGCGGATGGCAAGGCAGTCGATCATGACCAAGACAGATATCGCGACCAGGGTTTACAATCATGCCTGGAAGCTCGATCCCATTATCCGCAGCCTGATCGACACGGACTTCTACAAACTTCTAATGCTCCAGATGATCTGGAAGCTCTACCCGCAGGTAAACGCGACCTTCACGCTCATCAATCGCACGACTTCGGTGAGGCTGGCCGATGAGATCGACGAGCAGGAACTGCGTGATCAGCTGGATCATGTTCGTTCGCTGCGGTTGACCAAGAAGGAAATGATTTGGCTGGCCGGTAACACGTTCTACGGTCGAGCACAGATTTTCGAGCCTGAATTCCTCGCCTGGCTCGGCAATCTCCAGCTCCCCGAATACGAGCTCTCCAAGCGTGACGGTCAATACGAATTGACATTCCACGGCTCTTGGATGGAAACGACGCTGTGGGAAATTCCGGCGCTTGCCATCATCAACGAGCTCCGCTCACGGGCTGCCATGCGCTCGCTCGGCTATTTCACACTCGACGTACTCTATGCGCGGGCCAAGGCCAAGATGTGGTCGAAGGTTGAGCGCCTCCGCGAATTGCCGGGTCTCCGCATTTCCGACTTCGGTACCCGCCGCCGTCACAGCTTCCTCTGGCAGCGCTGGTGCGTCGAAGCCTTGAAGGAAGGTATCGGCCCGGCCTTCACCGGCACGAGCAATGTGCTGCTTGCCATGGATTCCGATCTCGAAGCCGTCGGTACCAATGCCCATGAATTGCCGATGGTCGTTGCGGCACTGGCTAAGACCGATGAGCAACTGGCCGCAGCCCCCTATCAGGTCTTGAAAGACTGGAATCGTCTCTACGGCGGCAACTTGCTGATTGTTTTGCCCGATGCCTACGGCACGACGTCCTTTCTCCAGCATGCACCGGAATGGGTCGCTGACTGGACCGGTTTCCGTCCCGATAGCGCGCCGCCGATCGAAGGCGGCGAGAAGATCATCGAGTGGTGGAAGAAAATGGGACGCGATCCGCGCAAGAAGCTGCTGATCTTCTCGGACGGTCTGGATGTCGATGCGATCATCGACACATACCGCCATTTCGCCGGCCGCGTCCGCATGTCGTTCGGTTGGGGTACCAATCTCACCAATGATTTCGCCGGCTGCGCGCCCGTCGAGATTGCCGGTCTGAAGCCGATTTCCATCGTCTGCAAGGTGTCCGAAGCCAACGGCCGTCCCGCCGTCAAGCTTTCCGACAATCCCCGCAAGGCCACCGGTGATCCGGAGGAGGTCGAGCGGTACCTCCGCTTCTTCGGCTCTCAGGATCGCGTCGAACAAGCCGTTCTCGTCTGAGGGCTGGGCCTGCTGATGCGTGAGCAGACTTGCATCCGCCACCTTCGCCATGCAGTCTGAGGGCTGCGGGAGGGAGCCCGCGATCTGCAAGGGAGGAAGACCGGATGGACATGCAAGGCAGCGAGCGCATCGAAGCGCCGGTGGAAACCGTTTGGCGTGCGCTGAATGATCCCGAAATCCTCAAGCAAGCCATTCCAGGGTGCGAAAGCCTGGAAAAGACCTCTGATAACCAGATGGCCGCCAAGGTCGTTCTGAAAATCGGGCCGATCAAGGCAAAGTTCGAAGGGGCCGTCGAGCTGCACAATCTCAATCCGCCGCATTCCTATACGATATCAGGCGAAGGCAAGGGTGGCCTTGCCGGTTTCGCCAAGGGTGGTGCGGATGTGACCCTGACCGAGGAAGAGGGCGGAGCGACCTTGCTCAGCTACACGGTAAAGGCCGAAGTCGGCGGCAAGATAGCCCAGCTTGGCAGCCGTCTGATCGAATCGACCTCCAAGAAGCTCGCAGGCGAGTTCTTCTCGAACTTCAATGCCGCAGTGACCGGTGGGGTCGAGACTAACGCTTGACGGATGACGCAGGATCGGGTGAAAGCCCGGCACAAGGAAGCGGCGGCATCGTGGAACCAGCCGAGATGATTCGGCCTTAAGGGGACATGATGATGAACGAAGGACCTGATCAGTATTTCGAGCAGCAGGACATGGCGATCAAGCTGATGCTTCTCGAGAACAAATCCGACGAACTGACGGACATCCTGGTTGAAGCGCTGCAGGATGCGCTGAAGCTCCTCGAAGAAGAGCTGGCGACTGTCCACTGACTGCGACCAGCCTGTCGGTCAGAACCTGTCGGAGACCTGGATCCCTGCGGGCCCCAGAATAACGGCGATCAGCACCGGTAGAAAGAACAGGATCATCGGAACGGTGAGCTTCGGCGGAAGGGCTGCTGCCTTCTTCTCCGCCTCGTTCATGCGTTCGTCGCGGCCCTCTTGTGCAAGCACGCGAAGAGCTTGCGCGACGGGCGTGCCGTATCGGTCTGCCTGGATGAGCGCCTGAACGACATTCTTGACGCCGTCGAGCTGCGTTCGCGTGCCCAGGTTTTCGAGCGCCTGGCGGCGGTCGGGAAGAAACGAAAGTTCGGCCGTGGTCAGCACCATTTCCTCGGCCAGTTCCGGCGACTGCTCGCCGATCTCGTCCGAGACGCGCCGCATTGCCGCTTCCAGCGAGATACCCGATTCCACGCAGATCAGCATCAGGTCCAGCGCATCCGGCCAGGCGCGCTTGATCGATTTCTGGCGTTTCGTGATGCGGTTCGACACATAGATGTTCGGCAGGTAGAAGCCGAGATAACCGCCGAGAATAGTGACGAAAAGCCGGATCGGCAGTGCCTTTTCGGCGAGATTGCCGAGCACGAAGATCCAGAAAGCCGTGAGAGCCAGCGTTGCGAACGGCAACAGGAAGCGCGCCAGAAGAAACATGTTCAGCGCGTTTTGCGACCGAAGACCCGCCGCCTTCAGTTTGTCCACGGTGGTGTCGTCCACCAGCGCCTTGCGCAGGTTGAAGCGTTCGACGATGTTGCGGACTGACTTGTTGTTGGTCGTGCGCAGCGATGCCCGTCCCTGGGCGGCGTCAGCATTCAGCTTGGCGCGCTCACGCGCACGGATGAGGTCACGTTCGGTCGACACGGCGCGCATGCGTTTGTTGAGATCGCCGCGCTCCATGTAAGGCATCGCGATGGTGTAGAACGTCCCGAACACCGCAAGCGCCACGAGGACGGCGATGATCAGTGCCGGATCGGTCACTTGTGCAGCCCAGTCTTCGGTCATCCTACCAGCCCCTCAGATCTCGAAGTTGATCATGTTGCGCATGACCAGCAGACCAATGCTCATCCAGACCGCGGATATCCCGAGGATCAGGTGGCCGCGCGAATCGGTGAACAGAATCGTGATGTAGCCGGGCGACGTGATGTAAACGAGAAACGCCACGATGAAGGGTAGGGCGCCGATGATCGCGGCCGAGGCCTTCGCCTCCATCGAAAGCGCGTTGACCTTGGCTTTCATCTTCTTGCGGTCTCGCAGCACGCGCGAGAGATTGGCGAGCGCTTCGGACAGGTTGCCCCCGGCCTGGCCCTGGATCGCGATGACGATGGCAAAGAAGCTGACTTCGTTGAGAGGCATGGTCTGGTGCATACGGGCGACCGAATCGGCGACGCTCAAGCCCAGTTGCTGCGATTCGACGATGCGGCGGAACTCGGTCTTGACCGGTTCCTGGCCATCGGCTGCGATCATGCGGATCGCGTCGTTCAGCGGCAGACCCGACCGGATCGAGCGGACCATGACGTCGAGGGAGTTTGGAAACTCTTCCAGAAACTTCTTCTGGCGGCGGCTGACGAGGAAGCCGACGATCCAGCGCGGCAGACCGAGACCGGCGACGAAGGCGGCGCCGACGATCACCAGGGTCGGCATCCCCGCGAGAAAAGTCATTGCGAGAACGACGATACCCAGAATGCCGCTCAGAAGATAGAACTGGGACAGTGAAACCGAAAGGCCGGATTGCACCAGCTTGGCCTTGATGCTTGCGGCATTGGCCTTCTTGGTCTTTTCCTGTTGCTGTTTCTTCTCGAGTTCTTTCAGCGAATCCTGAACCGATTTGCGGCGCTTCGAGATCTCCTGCACGCGATCGCGTGCCGCCTTCATCTGCGCCGTGTCCGTCTCCGCCGATCGCACCCTGTTGATGCGGTTCGCGGTTTTCTTGTCGGTTTCGATCCGGGAATAGAGCACGCCATAGGCGATCGCGCCTGTCGAGACGGCAGCGAGGAGGACGATGGCGAGAATGGTGGGATCGATGCCGAACATGGTGATCAGATCCCCTTGGACTTCTGTTCCATGGCGTCGAGTGCAGCCGCCAGGCGACGATCTTCGTTGTAATAGCGGGCGCGATCCCAGAAATGCGGCTTGCCGATACCCGTCGACATGTGCCGACCGATGATCTTGCCATTGGCGTCTTCGCCGTCGATTTCGTAGCGCATCAGGTCTTGGGTGATGATCACATCGCCTTCCATCCCGATCACCTCGGTGATGTGGGTGATGCGACGCGAACCATCGCGCAGGCGCGCTGCCTGAATGATCACGTCGATCGAGCCGGAGATGATTTCACGCACGGTTTTCGCCGGCAGCGAGAAGCCGCCCATCGCGATCATCGATTCCATACGGGAAAGGCATTCGCGCGGCGTGTTGGCGTGGATCGTGCCCATCGAGCCGTCGTGACCCGTGTTCATCGCCTGCAAGAGGTCGAAGACTTCGGGTCCGCGCACTTCACCGACGATGATGCGTTCTGGCCGCATACGCAGGCAGTTCTTGACGAGGTCACGCATGGTGATCTCGCCTTCGCCTTCGATGTTCGGCGGGCGTGTTTCCAGACGCACCACATGCGGCTGCTGCAGCTGCAGTTCGGCGGTGTCTTCGCAGGTGATGATGCGCTCGTCCTGGTCGATGAAGCCGGTGAGGCAGTTGAGAAGCGTCGTCTTACCCGAGCCGGTACCGCCTGAGATGACGACGTTGCAGCGAACGCGTCCGATGATCTGCAGGACTTCCGCGCCTTCGGGCGTAATCGCGCCGAACTTGACCAGCTGGGCGAGGTTCAGCTTGTCCTTCTTGAACTTACGAATGGTGAGCGCCGGGCCGTCGATCGCGAGCGGCGGGGCAATAACGTTCACACGCGAACCGTCGGGCAGACGCGCGTCGCAGATCGGGCTCGATTCGTCGACACGGCGACCGACCTGGCTGACGATGCGCTGGCAGATCGACAGGAGCTGCGAATTGTCGCGGAAGCGGATTTCCGATTCGATCGTCTTGCCGCCGACTTCGATGAAGGTCTGACCGGCACCGTTGACCATGATGTCGGCGATGTCGTCTCGGGCCAGCAGCGGTTCAAGCGGGCCATAACCCAGAACGTCGTTGCAGATGTCCTCGAGCAGCTCTTCCTGCTCGGAGATCGACATCGCAAAGTTCTTGATCGTGATGATATCGTTCACGATATCGCGGATTTCTTCGCGCGCGCTTTCGCCGTCGAGCTTTGCAAGCTGCGACAGGTCGATCGTGTCGATGAGCGCGGAGAACACCTGGCTCTTGGTGTCGTAATAGTCTTCGGTCCGCGGCGGCTTCTTGCGGCCGGGCGTCTGCATCGAAGGCGGTGTCACCTGCTGACGCGTGCTGACTTCCGGGCTGCCGGGTTCGATGAGCGTGCTGGAGCGTGCCGCGGGCGCAGCAGCAGCCGGCTGTGTCGGGATCGTGCCGACGCCCGCCCCGCCCTTGCCGAAACCGTCGTTTCCGCGTTTGCCAAACATGAGCTCTACCTGTTCCTGTTAGCGGTCTACTTCTT
>Ga0101941_1002025_pt1 | contig 10773 bp, 8 predicted proteins | sample DewCreD2012metaG_3_FD_75242 | JGI IMG/M metagenome (GOLD analysis project Ga0101941, IMG submission 75242) | Hot spring sediment bacterial and archeal communities from British Columbia, Canada, to study Microbial Dark Matter (Phase II) - Dewar... ...
ACGGGGCTGGCAAGACGACCACGATGCGGGCCGTCTTCGGGCTGCTGCCGCGCCTGGCGGGCAGGATTACGCTCCGGGGGGAGTCGCTGCGGGGGTTGGCTCCGTACGCCGTGGCGGCGCGCGGAGTGGCGCTGGTGCCGCAGGGGCGCCGGATCTTCCCCTCGCTGACGGTAACCGAGAACCTGCTGATCGGCGCGCGGCCGCCGCGTGGGGAGCAGCGGGTGCGCTGGACCCTGGAGGAGATCTACCGGTTGTTCCCCATCCTGCGGGAGCGAGGGAACCTGCGGGGCACGCTGCTGAGCGGGGGAGAGCAGCAGATGCTGACGATTGCCCGCTCGCTGCTGACACAGCCGCTGGTCCTGCTGTGCGATGAGCCGTCGGAAGGGCTGGCGCCGGTGATGGTGCAGCGGGTGGCGGAGATCCTGCAGCGGCTCAAGGGGGCCGGGCTCTCGATCCTGCTGGCGGAGCAGAACCTGGACCTGGCGCTGTCGGTAGCGGACGTGGCCTACATCCTCGAAGAGGGCCGGGTCATCTGGCAGGGCACCGCCGAGGAGTTGCTGGCCGACACGCACGTGCAGGCAACCTATCTGGGGCTTCGCGTCGAGGCGAGCGAAGGCGCCTGAACGCGGCTGCCCGCGCGGGCGGGCATGCCTGGCAGGTTCAGGAATTCGGCCAGCCGGGAATTCCAGAGGCGACTTTCTCTTCACACGTGGGTGGTACAGGGAGGCCATTCGATCGCCCGAGGCGAGAGATGCGGGATGGCACGGCGGTGGAGCAGGGAGCGGAGCTGGGTATGTCGGAGCAGCGAGCGAGAGAGCATCCCGTCCCTTCGGCGCGAGCCCGTGAGCTCGTCCGCGGGGCGTACGACCTTCACGTCCACTCGGGGCCGGACGTCATGCGGCGGCGCATCGACGACCTCGAGCTCGCGGGCCGGTTCCGCGAGCTGGGCCTGGCTGGCTACGTCATCAAGTCGCACTACGTGCCGACGGCCGAGCGCGCGGCAATCGTCCGCCGTGCCGTGCAGGGCGTCCGCGTGCTGGGCTCGATCACCCTCAACGCAGCCGTCGGCGGGCTGAATCCGCTGGCGGTCGAGATCGCGGCGCGCGAAGGGGCGCGCATCGTCTGGCTTCCGACGGTCGGTTCGGTCAACGAGCGCCAGCACCACGCGTCGGACCAGGCAGCGGACGCGACGAAGCTTCCCTACTGGGCCCGCCTGCAGCGCGAGATGCGCGGCGCGGGGTTCGAGTCCGAGCCGGTTGAGGTCGTCGACCAGGATGGGCGGGCGCTGCCCGCGCTGCGGCAGGTGCTCCGGGTGGTGGCGCGCCATGACATGGTGCTCGCCACCGGTCATCTCGGTCGCGATGAGATCTTCGCGGCCGTCGCCGCCGCGCGCGAGGAGGGGGTGCGGCACATCGTCGTGACGCATCCGGACTTCCCTAGCCAGGCGCTGCCGGTCGAAGATCAGATCGAGCTGGCGCAGCAAGGCGCGATCCTCGAGCACTGCTTCACTCCGGTCTACACTGGCAAAGTCTCCTGGGAGACCATGTTCGAGCATATCCGGGCGGTCGGCCCAACCTCGGTCGTGCTCAGCAGCGATCTCGGCCAGCCGGATAACCCGCCAGTGGAAGACGGCCTCGCGCTGATGGTCGATCGCCTGCTCGAAGCAGGCTTCAGCGAGGACGAGGTCCACACGATGGCGGTCCGCAATACGGTGCGATTGGCAGGTGAGGCGTGACGATGAGCGGCATACAGCGTCTCCTCGTGGTTGGCGCCCACGCGGCCGACTTCGTCTGGCGTGCCTCGGGGGTGATCGCGCTGGCGACGGAGCGCGGCGCGCAGGCGACGGTGCTCGCCCTCTCCTACGGCGAGCGGGGTGAGTCGGGCGAGCTCTGGAAGGAGCCCGGCCAGACGGTGGAGCGGGTCAAGCGCATTCGCCACGAGCAGGGGGAGCAGGCGGCGAAGATCGTCGGCGCCGAGTTTCGCTGTCTCGACCTCGGCGATTACCCGCTGGAGGTAGGCCGCGAGGCATTGGACCAGCTCGCCCAGGTGATCCGCGATCTCGCGCCCGATGTCATCATCACCCATACCGCGGTGGACCCCTTCAACCCTGATCATCCCGTGACTCACGACGCGGTGATGAAGGCGCGGCTGCTCGCCTCTGGTGCTGGCGTCGCGAGCGCATTCGAGACGGTCAAGCCGCCAGTCATCTACCTCTTCGAGCCCCACCAGCCGGAGCTCTGCGGCTTCGTGCCCAACGCGTTCGTCGACATTACCCCGGTCTACGAGAAGAAGCTCGAGGCGATGCGCGCTGTCGGCTCGCAGCAGTACTTGCAGAAGTACTACGCCGAGCTGGCCGAGCGGCGCGGCAACCACGCTCGCCGCATCTCCGGCAACGGCGCCGTGCGCTACGCCGAGGCGTTCCAGCGCGTCACTCCGCTGGTCTCGAGTGACCTTATCGGGCACGGATGAGCCGAAAGGAGCAGGCGATGCACCAGATGGACGAAGCCGGGCGCGCCGCGCTCGAACGAGCCTGCGCGGAGCTGGCCGAGCTAGGCGTGGCGACCGTCTACGAGGCCTCCGGCCGCCAGGGCTTGATCGATATCCCGCTGCAGCCGCTGAGCCCCGGCAGCCGGGTCGCCGGGCCGGCGCTCACCGTGCTGTGCGGGCAGGGCGACAACCTGATGGTGCACGCGGTGATGGAGCGCGTCTACCCGGGCGCCGTGCTCGTCATCACGATGCCCGAGCCCGAGCCGGTGGCACTGGTGGGCGAGCTGCTCGCCATCCAGGCCAAAGTTCGCGGGGCGGCCGCGCTGCTGGTGGACGCGGCGGTGCGGGACGCGGACGAGCTGCGTCGGATGGGGTTGCCGGTGTGGGCGCGATTCGTGCGAGTGCGCGGAGCGGCCAAGGACGCGGTGGGCGCGATCGACGCGCCGGTCACGGTCGGCGGCGCGCGGATCGAGCCAGGCGACGTGGTCGTGCTCGACGATGACGGCGCGGTCGTCGTCGCGCGGGCGCGCCTCGAGCAGGTGCTGGACGCCTCCCGGGCCCGGGCCGAGCGGGAGGCCAGGCTCCGGGAAGAGCTGCTTGCCGGAAAGCTCTCCTACGACCTGCACGGGTTGCGAGCGGTCGCCGAGTCGCGAGCGCGGCCGTAGTCGAGAAACAGGAGACGGGTCACAATGCAGGACGTTCGTTTCTGGAGCGGAGAGCCCTGCTTCGATATCGCGCACCTGGCGCACGTGGAGCTCTTGACCCCCGCGCTCGACGAGAGCGTCCGCTTCTTCGTCGATATCCTGGGGATGACGGTGAGCGCGCGGCGCGGCAACTCGGTCTACCTGCGAGGGTGGGATGACTATGCCCATCACACGCTGAAGCTCACGGCCGGGCCGGTGGCTGCCATGGAGCACTTCGCCTTTCGGACGAGCTCGCCTGAGGCGCTGGAGCGGCGCGTCGCGGCTCTGGAGCGGAGTGGCCTGGGACTGGGGTGGATCGAAGGCGACGAGGGGCACGGCCCGGCCTACCGCTTCCGCACGCCCGACGGCCACATCGTGGAAGTGCTCTGGGAGGTCGACTGGTACCAGCCCACGCCCGAGACGCGGCCGGCGCTGAAGAACCAGGCTTCGCGCTTCCCTGCTCGAGGCTGCAATGTGCGCCGGCTCGACCACATCAACCTGTTCGCCGTCGACGTGCGGGCCAGCCGCCTCGCCCTGCAGGACTATCTGGGACTGCGGCTGACCGAAATCATCATCTTCGACGACGGTTCGGAGAAGGGCTCCTGGGTCACCTCCAACAACAAGGGATACGAGGTCGCGATCACCGAGGACGCGACCGGCACTCGCGGCCGGTTCCATCACGTCTGCTACGCGGTCGATACGCGGGAGGAGGTGCTGCGGGCAGCCGACATCATGCTGGAGTCCGGCGTGCGCATCGAGTACGGGCCGCACAAGCACGCCATCCAGCAGACCGTGTTCCTGTACGTCTACGAGCCAGGTGGGCACCGGGTGGAGATCGGCTGCCCCGGAGCGCGGCTGGTTCTGGCGCCCGACTGGAAGCCGGTGGTGTGGAGCCAGGAGGAGCGCAAGCGCGGGCAGGCCTGGGGCTTGCCCACCGTGGCCACTTTCCACACCTACGGCACCCCGCCGGTGTGAGGCAATTCGCGTCTTACCGGGAGCTAGTCAGGTCGCTCCAAGCGGGAGACGTATGCGCTGCTTTCTCCCCCGCTCTCCCCTTCGTGTATCCCTCTCCTGTGCGTACGGGCAGAGGGCCTGAGCTACGGGCGACAAACGGTGACCGCCGCAGACGGGATCGCGGCTGCGGGCCCCGGCTGGCAGGGCGAAGCGCTCAGCCCTCGTAGCGGCGGAAAACGGCGACGGCGTTCTGGCCGCCGAAGCCGAAGGCGTTGGCGATAGCCGCGTTCACTCTCATCCGGCGTGCGACGTTCGGCACGTAATCGAGGTCGCACTCCGGATCCGGGTTCTCCAGGTTGATCGTCGGTGGCACGATGTTATCGCGGATCGCCAGCGCGCACACCACGCCGGACACCGCGCCGGCTGCTCCCACCAGGTGGCCGATCATGCTCTTAGGCGAGCTGATCGCCACACGGTAGGCGTGCTCGCCGAAGGTCGTCTTGATCGCCACCGTCTCGGAGACGTCGTTCAGCGGGGTCGAGGTGCCGTGCGCGCAGATGTAGTCGATCTCGTCCGGCCGCGTGCGCGCGTCCGCAAGCGCCAGCTCCATCGCTCGGGCCGCGCCGGCCCCATTGGGCGCTGGGGCGCTGATGTGGAAGGCATCGCCGGTGACCGCGCCGCCGATCAGCTCGCAGTAGATGCGGGCATCGCGTCGCCGGGCGTGCTCTTCCGTCTCGAGCACCATCACCGCGCAGCCCTCGCCGAAGACGAAGCCGTCCCGGTCGCGGTCGAAGGGCCGGCTGGCCTTCTGTGGCTGGTCGTTGCGCCGGGAGAGCGCGCCCATGTTGGCGAAGGCGGTCACGGCGACCGGCTCCAGTCCCGCTTCAGTGCCGCCGGCGATCATGACGTCGATCTCACCGAGCCGGAGCATGCGCAGGGCATCGACGAATGCCTGGGTGCCGGCGGCGCAGGCGGCCACCGAGGCCATGATCGGCCCGGTGATCCCGTAGACGATCGAGATCTGGCAGGCGCCCATGTTGGGCGCGAACATGGGCACGAAGAACGGGCTCACCCGGCTCGGCCCGCGCTGGTAGAAGTTGAGCACCTCGCGGACCATGCTGTGGATGCCGCCGCCGCCGGTGTTGAGCATGACGCCGATCCGCTCGGCGTTCTGTGGCGTGATCGCCAGCCCGGCATCCCGGATGGCTTGCCCAGCCGCGGCGACGGCGAACTGCGCGAAGCGGTCCATGCGGCGGGCGGCTTTGAAGTCCATGAAGTCCTTCGGGTCGAACCCCTTTACCTCCGCAGCGATCTGCACCTCGAGGTCGCTCGGATCGAAGCTGGAGATGCGGTCGATACCGGATTCGCCGTTCAACAGCCGTGACCAGAATGTCTCGATGTCCAGACCCAGCGGGGTGATCACGCCGAGCCCGGTGACAACGACGCGATGCACACCTCATCCTCCCGCCGGAACCCGGTCGGCCGGGCTCCAGCCCTTGCGGGACTCCTGCTCCCCTGTGAGTCTAGCGCATGCCGGGTACCGGAGACCCGGTACCCGGCTGGCTCATCGGCGCTATGGCTCGAAACCGAAGTCCCGCACCGAGTAGGCCTCAACGTCCTGGCGGATCTTGCGCACCAGCCCGGTTAGCACCTGTCCCGGTCCCACCTCGAGGAAGGCGGTCGTGCCCCGGTTCGCCATCTCTCGTACCGCCTCGGTCCACTGCACCGGCGAGACGACCTGCTCCGCCAGCTCGTGCCGGATCTCCTCGACCGTCGACAGGATCTTGCCAGTGATGTTGGCGACGATCGGGATCTCCGGCTCGCGGAGCGGGCCACGCGCGAGCAGCTCGCTCAACGCGTGGGCCAACCGCTCCATCAACGGCGAGTGCGAGGCGATCGTCACGCCGAGGCGGACGACGCGTCTCGCCCCCCGCTCCTGGGCCAGCTCCATGGCCCGTCGCAGCGCCGCCTCCTCGCCGGAGATCACGAGCTGCCCGGGGCAGTTGTCGTTCGCCACGACGACCAGCCCGAGCTCGCTCGCCTCCTGGCACACCTGCTCGAGTGCCGCACGGTCCAACCCGATGACGGCTGCCATTCCACCAGGCCGCTCCTGGCCGCTCTCCTTCATGAGCCGGCCACGCTCCCGCACCAGCGCCAGCGCGTCCTCGAAGCTCAACACGCCGGCCGCCACCAGCGCGGTGAATTCGCCCAGGCTGTGCCCGGCAACGAAGGCCGGCTGGATGGTATGCCCCAGTTCGCGGAGGCGCTCTCGGAGTGCCTCCAGATAGGCCAGGCTGACGGTCAGGATTGCCGGTTGGGCGTTGAACGTGTCCGCCAGCTCATCGGCCGGGCCTTTGAAGCAGAGCTGGGACAGCGGGAAGCGCAAGATCTCATCAGCCTGGTTGAAGATACGCCGCGCAGCGGACGAGACCTCGTGGATCCGCTGGCCCATGCCCACATGCTGGCTCCCCTGTCCGGGGAAAATCAAGGCTAATCGCTTGCCGACGAGCGTCGAGAGCTCCATGGACGGTGACTTCTCCCCTTCCCCAGACGGCCAGCGCTCGCACTGCCGCCGTATCTTACCAGTTTGCAGCCACTGGTGGGAGAAATCCGAGCGCGGGAGCTCGCATGCGGCGAGCGGAGTCACTCGCGGGGCCGCCGTGCGGCCTGGGATAGGGCCGCGCGTGAGGCCAGCGCAGCCTCTGGTTGCGAATGGGGGACGAGATCGTCTCACCGGGCCGCGGGGTTCAAGAATTGTTCACCATCCCGGCGCTCGAGGCTGCTACAGGTACACCAGGTGCGCCGCTGCTGGCTGGGTTGTTTCCGGATGGGAGGTCGTGCGACCGATGACCGAGACCAGGGTCGATCGCTCACGCCGCTCTACGCTGATGCTCCTGCCGCTGCGCCGGGCTCTTCAGACCTGCCGGTGGGCATGTGGGTCAAAGTGTTTTCAACAGCCGGTCAATCCGAGCGACAATCCGACCTTCGAATCGATCTTGCAGCGACGGCTCGACCGGCGCGTCCTGCTCAAGGGCGCGGCGCTGAGCGCCTCGTTCCTGGTAGCCGGCTCGACCCCGCTCGCCCGGCTCAGCGCCGGAGAGGTCGCCGCGCGGGGAGCTTCTCTCGGCTTCGATCCGATCTCGCTCAATACCGAAGACCGGGTGACTGTCCCGGAGGGGTATCAGTCTCAGGTACTGATTCGCTGGGGGGATCCGCTCACGTCGACTGCTCCCGCCTTCCAGTTCGATGCCCAGCGTGCCGCTGCCCAGGCCGAGCAGTTCGGCTACAACTGCGACTTCGTGGGCTTCTTCCCGCTGCCGAGGTGGGGTGCCCGCGTATCGACCATGGGACTGCTCGCGGTCAACCACGAGTACACGAACCCCGAATTGATGTTCCCGGATTACGTGGCGGGGAACCCGACGCAGGAGCAGGTCGCCATCGAGCTCGCGGCCCACGGGGTGAGCATCGTCGAGGTGCGACGCCGGCGGCGAGGTGCCATCCCGTTCGTGCCCAGTGGTGAAGCCGGGGTGGAGCGGTGGACATACGTCGTGGGATCGGCGTACAACCGGCGCATCACCGCGGAGACGTCCATGGAGATCACCGGGCCTGCCAAGGGGCATCCCTGGCTCCGCACCCCCGACGACCCCAGCGGCGTCACCGTACGTGGCACGCTGAACAACTGCGCGGGCGGGAAGACGCCCTGGGGCACGCTCCTCACCTGCGAGGAGAACTTCCACCAGTACTTCGCCAATCTGGACGCGCTACCGGACAACGACCCGCGCAAGGCCGCGCACGCGCGCTACGGGCTGCCAGCGGGAGCGACGGAGCGGCGGTGGGAGCTGTATCATGCGCGCTTCGACCTGGCTCGGGAGCCGAACGAGCCCTTCCGCTTCGGCTGGGTCGTCGAGATCGACCCGTACGACCCGAGCTCGACGCCGCGCAAGCGTACAGCGCTGGGGCGCTTCAAGCATGAAGGCGCGACGGTCGTGGTGAACGGCGATGGCCGCGTGGTCGTCTATTCGGGAGACGACGAGCGGTTCGAGTATATCTACAAGTTCGTCAGTTCCGGGCGGTTCGATCCGCGCTCGCGCGAGGCGAACTTCGACTTGCTCGACGAGGGAACTCTGTACGTCGCGAGGTTCAACGACGATGGCACCGGGGAGTGGTTGCCTCTGGTACACGGCACGGGGCCGTTAACCGCCGAGAACGGATTCGCCTCCCAGGCAGACGTGCTCATCAATACGCGCGGGGCCGCTGATCTGCTCGGGGCGACCAAGATGGATCGCCCTGAGGATATCGAGGTTAACCCGGTCAACGGCAAGGTCTACTGTGTGCTGACGAACAACACGCGGCGGCAGCCGGACCAGGTGAATGCCGCGAACCCGCGCCCGAACAACAAACATGGGCACATCATCGAGCTGACCGAAGACGGCAATGACTACGCGGCGACGACGTTCACCTGGAAGATCTTCATGCTCTGCGGGGACCCGGCGAATCCCGATGACCAGGCCTACTTCGCCGGGTTCGATCCCAGCCTGGTGAGCCCGATCTCCTCGCCGGACAACATCACCTTCGACCGCGCGGGCAATCTCTGGATCGCCACCGATGGCCAGCCGGGGACGTTCCGAAAGAACGACGGCATCTTCGTGGTGCCAGTGGAGGGGCCGGAGCGGGGCTACCTGCGGCAGTTCCTGAGTGGCCCCCGTGGAGCCGAGATCTGCGGGCCCGAGTTCACGCCGAACGGCGCCGGGCTCTTCTGTGCCGTGCAGCACCCCGGTGAGGGCGGCACGTTCGCCCAGCCGGTGAGCACCTGGCCCGATGGCATCGCGCCGCCGCGGCCGAGCGTGGTCGTCGTCACCAGGGAGCACGGGCGCCCGGTTGTCGGCAGCTAAGCGAGTTCTCGCTTGCCTGGCTAACGCCGTAGCGTGCGCTGGGAAGTCGGCTCGCTACTCCAGCCGGAAGGGAGAGAGGCTGACACCGTAGTCGTAGGTGTCAACGCCCTCGGCGCGCTTCAATGCGTTCACGACCGCATAGGTCAGCGGGGTAGCCAGCGCCTCGTAAGCCGATTTGACTAGCCAGGCCGTGACGATGGTGCGGAGCAGGTCGGCGCCGGCGATGGTGCCGATGAACGCGACGGTGACGAAGACCAGCGAGTCGAGTCCCTGCCCCACCAGCGTGGAGCCGATGGTGCGGGTCCAGAGCCAGCGGCCCTGGGTCAGCAGCTTCATCCGCGAGAGGACGGCGGCGTTGGCGAACTCGCCGACGAGGTAGGCCAGGAACGAGGCGGCCAGCAGGCGCGGCGTGTAGCCCAAGATGCGCTCGTAGGCGGCTTGCCCGTCCCAGAAGGCAGCCGGCGGCAGGTACTGGGTGACGGTGATCGCGATGACCGCCAGCAGGTTGCAGGCGAACCCGAGCCAGATGATCAGCCGCGCCCGGCGGTAGCCGTAGACCTCAGTCAAGATGTCGCCGAAGATGTAGCTCAAGGGGAACACTGTCACCGTGCCGGCCGGGACGACCAGCCCGCCGATATCGACGATTTTCACCGCCACGATGTTGGAGGTGATCAGCGCGGTGACGAAGAGCGCGGCCACGGCCACGAACCAGCGGCTGTAGCCGGGAGCCGGGCCAGAGCCGGGTAGCGTCACGCCCGTGTCGACATGCTTGGACTCGAGCGGCCCGCGCGACACAGGCGCCCTCCGGGTTACTCGTCCGCCCCAGCAGCCGCGCCGGTCGGCGTCCGCGTCGGCACCTCACCGAGCACTTCCCGGATCTTCTCCGGCCCGACCGTCTCCTCGATGACCAGCAGGTCAGCCAGACGGTCGAGTTCGTGCCGGTGCTCGATGAGGATCGCCTGCGCCTGCTCCTTGGCGCTGTTGAGGATGCGCTGCACGGCGGCATCGACACGGTCGAGCGTGGTCTCGGCGATCTGGTGATCCTGGGCGATCTCGCGCCCAAGGAACACGTGCTGCTCGCCGAGGCCGAGGTAGAGAGGACCGATCTCCTCGCTCATCCCCCAGAGCCCGACCATCCGACGGGCGAGCTGGGTCGCCTCCTTGAGGTCGTTCTGGGCGCCAGTAGAGACCTCATGGAAGACCAGCTCCTCGGCGGCGCGCCCGCCCAGCAGGACCGCCAGCCGGCCGAAGAGCTGGCTCTTCGTGTAGTTGAAGCGATCTTCCTCCGGCGTCTGCACGGTGACGCCGAGCGACCGGCCCCGCGGCACGATGCTGATCTTGCGCAGCGGGTCGGAGCCTGGCGTGAAGTAGGCGACGACTGCATGTCCAGCCTCGTGGTACGCCACTACCCGCCGCTCCTCCTCGCTCATCAGCATGGAGCGGGTGGTGCCGAGGAGGATCTTGTCCAGCGCCTCCTCGAAGTCGGTGCGGTCCACGACCTCCTTGCCACGACGCGCCGCGACCAGCGCGGCCTCGTTGACCAGATTCGCCAGGTCGGCCCCGGAGAAGCCGGGGGTGGCGGCTGCCAGCGAGTCGAAGTCGACGTCCGGCGCGACCGGGATGCCGCGCGCGTGGATGCGCAGGATGGCGAGGCGGCCTCGCCGATCGGGTAGCCCGACGGTTACCTGGCGGTCGAAGCGGCCGGGCCGGAGCAGGGCCGGGGCGAGGACGTCGGGCCGGTTGGTCGCGGCGATCAC
>Ga0101941_1002027_pt1 | contig 10730 bp, 12 predicted proteins | sample DewCreD2012metaG_3_FD_75242 | JGI IMG/M metagenome (GOLD analysis project Ga0101941, IMG submission 75242) | Hot spring sediment bacterial and archeal communities from British Columbia, Canada, to study Microbial Dark Matter (Phase II) - Dewar... ...
TGTAGAATTGGATGTGGAGGCGTGCCGATGCGGGTGTACAATCGGGCGATGGGCGAGCAGAGTTGGAACACACTGGAGGAATATGTAGAGACGCCGACGGTGCGCTGGTACGGAACCTCGGCTGCTTGCGGTCAGGACTACGAATGGTTGTCCGGGCACTGGCTGAGTGGATGTGTTCCACCGCCCAGCGGAATGATGGTGTATGAAGATGCGTTCGGGCTTCGTGTGGGTGGGGATTTGGGCACGGCAGCGGTGCCCAAGCGGGTGCCGGAGTATTTGGAGCTAAATTCTGATTTGCCAGATGTATATCTACCCGAAGAACCTACTTCAGTTAAACCTATGGGCTTACCTATTATTATCGTGCTTGCCTGTCTGGCAGCCTGCGCTGGATCGCTTGCGTCTATATGGAACGCTTACCAAATTTGTGCGAGTAATCCTCCCCCTGTAGGATGTCAGGGAGCACCTCACTGGATTTGCTGGGTAGATTGCTTGATAAAAAACGGTTGTGGCGGTCCCGTCTCTCTCGTTCTCTGTCTCGCCTGTGCGCTCTGTATTTGCGTTGCTCTGCGCCTACCTCCTAAGGTCTGCAAAAGGCTGGCGGATGAGCTCAAGAAAATTATAAAACCTAAGCCGAAGGAAAGGGTGATTTAGAATGCTTAGCAGAGTGAAGCTTCTCGGGAAACACGCTGCTGTAGTTGCTAGTTGGCTCTTTCTGGTGGCGGTTTGGTTAGCGGTGTCTACATGGATTATAAGTCCACTATTGTGGGTACAGCTAAATTCCCAAAGCATTTTTATCCTGCTTGGTCGTAGCTTATCGATATCGATGCTATTATGCCTTCTCTGTTGTCTGGCGAATGCAAAACAATTGATGCAATCTACTGGGCGAGTCAATGCAAACGATGCATTCATAATCGTAAAAATAGTGTGGTTATGTGTGGGTGTTGTTTTTGTTATCTTAACCCTATCATCGACTCTTCTCTTAGGATATTGGGTTCTGACAAAGCCGATATAATATTGGTATTATGCTAGGATTCAATTGGGCGATCGTTGATGGGTGCGACAGGCGAGCCGAGTAGATACTATCCGATGGACAGCAACGGGCTAATGGTGCAGAGCGAGTTGCCGATGGCGTGCGTGTGTCAGGTGGCACTCGTGCCGATGGTATGCCCCCCGCTGGGGTATGGGAATTGTTTACGAAGCGAATGTGCAAATACATATGGGGTTAGCTGCTTCCCTGGCACCTGTAACAATCCTGGATCACCCACACCATGTTCGCCGCCTTTACCTAATCCAAACGATCGCGTAATCGTGCCTTTGGGCTTTGTCGGGTTAATAATAGCGTGCTGGAGTAATCCGATATGTCGAACAGTGTTGCTATGTCTTGCAGGGGCCATCGGTGTTGGTTTAGGCGAACTCGTTAACCAGCTTATTCAAGGTACATGCTGCAATTGGTGTTCAATAGGGTGCGCGTCCATCTGCGGCTGTCTGGCGGGAGTGGCAACTGCTGGTCTAGCCGGCTTGCTTGGTAGGCTTCTTCCCCCACCATTAGGTGGGCTTTTAGCTGGTATAATCGGCGCAATAGGCTTTGGAGCTTGCAACGGCTGCTGCGTCCGTTGGCTGAGGTGCTAAGCATGGAGAGGTGATGCCATGAAGGATCTGCTTTTATCGGCGTTGGCGATGATGATGAGCGCAATAATCTCAGGGTTATTATTGGAAGCCTTACGCTCATGGGGCTTTCCGTGTCTACAAACAGTTTCTCCAAGGGGCTACTTGCTCGCAGGCTTGGTGAGTGCTATTCCTGTCGGTGTTGTGTACCTGATACTTAGGCTGCGTTTTACTGACCGGTCGGTGGCTGTCACTGGTGCCGTGATCGTTCTTATGGCTTTAATGACCTTTGTACTTGGGTTCTTTCGCCGGTAGGGAAAGGAATTCAAGTCTTGTAGCGGGAAGACTGGCTACCTGCAGCATCAGCATACAAGCGGTGAGTTGCTCATGATGGGTGCGACGGGCGAGCCAAGTGGATACTATCCGATGGACAGCAACGGGCTAATGGTGCAGAGCGAGTTGCCGATGGCGTGCGTGTGTAAGATAATGACTGCCGTGCCGATGGTGTGCCCCCGTTGATATAAGGTACAATCTGCACCGATGGAAGCGCAGGTTGTATCGGTCAAGCAGGCGTATCAGATGCCCATCGGCAGTCGGCCGACCGTGCGTGGCTGGGTGCACTCACGGCGCGACTCGAAAGGTATCTCCTTTATCGAACTCAACGACGGTTCACGCTTCAAAAGTCTGCAGCTGGTGGTGAACGAGGGGGTTCTGCCCGAAGCGACGCTCAAGCGCGTCACGGCAGGTGCGTGCGTCGCGGCGACGGGCGAGCTTGTCGAATCGCCCGCCCCCGGTCAACCGGTGGAGCTGCGCGTGGAAAGTCTGCAGATTTACGGCGAGGCGGATTCTGCCACCTATCCGATGCAGAAGAAGGGGCACTCGTTCGAGTTTTTGCGCGAAATTGCGCACCTGCGTGTGCGGGGCAACACTTTTGGCGCGGTATTTCGCGTGCGCAACGCGCTCGCCTATGCTATCCACAAGTTCTTTCAGGAGCGCGATTTCCTCTATGTGCATACGCCCATTATCACGCCTTCTGAGGGGTGAAGAGTTTGCCCCCTCATCCCAACCCTCTCCCCAGCAGGCAGAGGGGGCTATTGGCAGAGAGCAATCCTACACCGCTTGCTCCAGCGACTCCAACTTCGCCTGATAACCAGTGAGCTGATGCTGATGAACCAGCTGGCGTGCCTGTTCGAGCCACTTCAACGACTCGGCGCGTGCCCCAACCGCTCGGAGAGTCTGGTGCCATAAAAGGGCGTCTTCGACCTGATTGAGGGGATGCTGATGGGGGCAAACACTTAGATAGGCGACCGCTTCGGTCGCGCGGTTCGCACGCAGCAACACATAGGCAGTCGCGTTCCTGGCGAGGTGCTGTTCGACAGGGAGATCGGTCTGCTGAATTAATTGAAGCGCATGGAGGCATTTTTCAATAGCCGCCTCGTGCTGTTGCGCGTAGGAGAGCATCTCGGCGATGCTGCGCAGGAACCATGCCTCCATCTCCTTCCACGGACGCACGAGACTGAGCCAATCGTGAAGAATCTGGGCCCCTGCTATCGGCTTGGTAATTTCGCCAGCACGGTTGCGCGTTGTACTGCGTGCCATCGCTTGCACCAGCCAAGCCGCGTCCCGATTGTGTGCTGGATAACGGCGCACTTCCTTCCAGGCGATATAGGCGCGTTGCGCCGCTTCCTTGATGCGCAGTTGGTGGAGCAACCATTGGCAGCGGACAATCTGAGTTTTGCCCCACCAGTACCCCCCACGAGGATGCACACGCGACAGATGCCATGCTTGCGATTCCAGCACCAGAAACTGCAGATCCATACCCTCGGTGTCGCCGCGCCATACACGGTTGCAGATGCACGCGATGGCCTCTCGGACACTTTCTTCGGAAACCTCGGCGCCCGGCTCGAGTGGGGAGAGGAACACCTGTCGGCAGGTCAAGAGAGCGGCTTCTTCGGGCGACGCACCCAACACACAACAGAGTTGGTGTAGCATGCCCGCGCCGGGCAGGTTCTCCGAACGTTCCCAAGCCCGTACAGCGCGCTCGCTCACCTGCATTGCGTGCGCCAAATCCGCCACACTCCAGCCGCGCCGCCAGCGTAAGGCGCGGATGACATCGCCGATGAGCGGTGGGGGCAGGGAACTCTTTTCAGAGACCACTTTCACCGCATGCACGGCGCGTCGCGCACGCAGTAATGACAGCGCATCGACACGCTCCGCCTCGGAGGCGCCCAATGCCCGCAGCACCGCCTCCAACTCTGGAACTGACGGATGCGTGAGACCCCGTTCCCAGCGGTTAAGAGTGGAAATGGCAATGCCTGCTTGGCGTGCCAACTTCCTCTGCGACCAACCCTTCGCATCACGAGCAAGCCGTATCCAATCTCCAATAGAGCCCGATTGCATAGCGACCTCCTCACCCACACCTCTAACACCTATTATACCACGAACCCGTTGCAATTTCGATTCCGAAAATACTTTTTCCCACAGAGCCGTGCTATACTCCCGTTATGGAGGTCAAACAATGCCAACGCAAGCGATGTTCGGGCTAAAAAGACAACCACTCGGTTGTCTGCTTAACTTGTGGCGTGTCGCAAGCAGGCGGAACCTTCTGGTTGGACTGCTGGCGTTCAGCGTGGCGCTGCTTCAGGGTGCATCCGCTCAAAATGCCCAGATACTCGCCGACTCCCTCAAAGACTTTTCCACCACGCAAGGGGAGAACAACTGGTCTTATGGCTACTATCCCGATTCGATCAACAGGACCTTCCAACCGATGACCGTATGCTCAGAGTTTGGCGGCGTATGGAGCAGTGAATGTCCTGCCACCAATACCTGGATCATCCTGGATGCCATTGGTGGTTCGGCAGGCAGTACCGCTTGGCCCGTGCGCCGCTGGGTCAGCAATGTCTCGGGTGAGATCACTATCTCCGGGCGACTGGCGAAAGGTGACTGGGACTGCGGCGAGGGTGTGACGGGTTACATTATCGTGGATGGAACGCAGGTATGGTCGCAGTTTGTGGACTACTTCGACGCGGTGGGAGCGTGGTACTCCGTGACGGTGCAGGTCAATGAAGGCTCCACCGTCGATTTCGCTATAGATCCCGGCTTCAATAACTGGTGCGATCATACGGTGTTCACCGCCACCATTTCCCGTGAATCGCTTCCTGGAGATGTCAACGGAGATGATCGGGTAGACGACGCGGATCTCTTAATTGTTCTCTTTAACTTTGGTCGCGAGCGATAGAGCCATGAGGCGAAGATCCAGAGTGGGTGGTGTGCCTAACTCGCGCTACCCACTCTGGACACAACGACTACATCGGAGGAGGTCAAGTGATGCGAGGGCATCGATGGGGTGGTTTTACCCTGATTGAGCTATTGGTAGTGATTGCGATCATCGCGATCTTAGCGGCGATTCTGTTCCCGGTTTTCGCGCGGGCGCGGGAAAAGGCGCGTCAAGCGGACTGCTTGAGCAATGTGCGGCAGTTAGGCATCGGCTTCGGGCTGTATCTGAGCGATTGGGAAGGCACTTTTCCCCCGGCGGGTTGTGTCACGGTAGGCAATATAGGCTGGGTGCGCGCCTTCAACCATCATCAGGTGGATGTCACCTTAGGCGCTCTGTTCCCCTATGTCAAGAACCGAAATGTCTACTTTTGTCGAACCGACCCGCTGAAAGAGACCAACTGGCTGTCCTACTCGATGAACTATTGCTTGAATGTTGTGCATGAGGGCAGGGTGAATTTCCCTGCTGCTACCATTCTGTTGATGGAGGAAGCGGAAACGAGCGCGACGGGACGCGGTTTGAACGACGGTTGCTTTGTCCCCTATTATGCAAACGATCTGCCTGCCATCCGTCACTTTGGCGGTGGCAACTTCGTGCTGACAGATACCCATGCAAAGTGGTTCTCGGAACAGGATTTCCGATTTTACAACATTGCCCGTTTCGGAAGTAAATGGGCTTGGTTTGATCCCTATCGTTCGCGTGAGGAGCAGCCCGACCTGAATCAACTGCGGGTGCTGTGCTCGCCTTTTCCCTAAGACCCGCGCCTCACTTCTCCTTCCGAGCGGTTCGGGTCATCTGGCTTGTGTCGGGGTAGGCATTTCCCAGTCTATCCACAGGCGATGGGGGTGTTGCAATTTCGATTCCGAAAGTGCCAAACGCCTACCACCTGTGTTATACTGAAAACTGGAGGTCTAACGATGCGAACCGAGAGACTTTTCGGGCTTTGGATGACGCTTGTACTGACCGCAGGCATCGCCTGTGCACAACCGTTCACCTATCAGGGCTTCCTGAAGGATAGCGGCACCCCTGCAAACGGTATCTACGACTTTCGCTTTCGCCTCTGGACCGCCCCCAGCGGCGGCACCCAGATCGGACCAGAACTCTATGTAGACGATGTCTCCGTGCAGAACGGGCTGTTCACCGTGCAGCTGGACTTCGGTGCGGTGTGGGACGGCTCTGACCGATACCTTGAAATCCTGGTGCGTCTCAATGATTCGTTCGGGTACTGGCTTCTCGCGCCGCGGGTGAAGATAACCCCAACGCCGTATGCGGCGTATGCGGCGTATGCGCAGCGTCCGTGGCAGACGGTGGGGAGCAATATTTTCTACACTTCGGGGAATGTGGGGATTGGCACGAGCAGTCCGAGTGTGCGCTTGTCGCTGGGTGGAGATAACGCGACCACGAAGTTGGCGATTTGGGATGGCGGATCATCGGGTGTGATGGGCTTTGGTATCGCCCCTAACCAGTTTCGCATCCACCTACACAATCCCAACAACCGCTTCTCGTTTTTGGATGCGCCAAGTGGCACCGAGATTGTGACCATTCTGGGGAATGGGAATGTGGGTATCGGCACAAACACGCCCAACTTCCCACTCTCTTTTGGCAACACCACAGGGGATAAAATTGCCCTCTGGGGTCAGTCGGGAGCACATTACGGATTTGGGATTCAGGATAGACTTTTGCAGATTTACACTGATAATGCTATCGGTAATATTGCCTTCGGATATGGCAGCAGTGCAAACTTCACCGAGGTGATGCGTATCGAGGGCACTGGCAATATCGGTATCGGCACGAGCTATCCAGAAGAGCGTCTGCATGTGGCGGGCAATCTGCGACTCGATGGCGAAATCCGAACTCTGGGGCAAATCGTGTTGCGTCCAGACATGGATAATGTCGGCAATGATTTTGGTGTCAGAATCGGACCTCGCCAAGCCAACGTTCCTTCCAGCATTCCTGTAGGTTTAAGTATCAATATGCGGGATATGACTGGTATTCCGCTGTATTTGGCAACAGGCGGCATACCGGCAGCTGGGCTCGGGACAATAACGGCGATTAATCATGGATATGGTCGTGCAGGCTTTTTTGAATCTAATGAACAGACCTGTGTTACAATCACAAGCGGCGGAGGTTCATATGTAGGCGACTGGCCATCGGGTTGGCGTGGTGGTCTAACCACATGGGATATCTGCGCTAGTGGGGTCTACGCTTCGGAATTTCGCACACGCTCCGATGAACGCCTCAAGCGAGATATTCAGCCCTTAGATGCCAGCAGCGAACTCCAGCGACTGCTGAATCTGCGCCCCGTGTCCTACTACTGGCGCGATGAGCGATTGAGCCAAGAGCGACAATACGGTTTCATCGCCCAAGAGCTGCGCGAGGTGTTCCCCGAACTGGTACAGGAGAGCATCGACGATCAGAAAACGCTCTCGGTGAACTATCAGGCGCTCATTCCACTGCTGGTGAACGCGCTACAAGTGCAGCAGCAGACCATCGAACAGCAGCAGACGGAAATCCGCCAGCTGCGCAAGGAACTGGAGGAGCTGCGTGCGTTGCTCACCCAGAAGCGCTAACTAACTGGGTCTAACCCTCTCCCCAGCTTGGGGAGAGGGAGACCAATCCAACGAAGGAGGCAAACGACGATGAGAACAAAACTGTTAGGCTTGATTATCGCACTGACACTTATCAGTGTCGCCTCTGCCCAATCGGGCGGACCGTATGAGCTGAGTTGGTGGACGATTGATGGCGGCGGCATTACCTTCGCCACAGGCGGAGTCTACAATCTCGGTGGCACGATTGGTCAGCCCGATGCGAGCAATGTCCTCGCAGGCGGTCCCTACGCGCTCACGGGTGGCTTCTGGTTCACGCCGTGCATTCCGACCAACGGGGATGTGGACGGCAACAACTGCGTGGATGATGCGGATCTGTTGCAGGTACTATTCGCCTTTGGCGCGACGGGGTTGAACCCTGCCGATGTGAACTGCGATGCGGTGGTGGACGACGCCGACCTGCTGATAGTGTTGTTCAACTTCGGTAGTGGGTGTTAGGTTCAACCGTCTGCAGGGGGGCGGGGATTGCCCCCCTGCCCCTCACAAAGATGCAAAAAACCTGCGATCAGCCATTAGCCACTTGCGAATTCGCATGCCGTTTTCAAGCGGCTCGCTACCCGCTCACGCTTTGCGCTTTCACGAGGCGGTTTTTGACCAGCTCCACCACTCCGCGATAGACCGCCAACTGCTCCGATTCGCTCAGCCCCAACACTTCAAAGACCACCGCATCCAGCGCACGGCGATCGGGCAGCACCCGCTTGAGTGAAACCTCCTCAAGGCGAATGTTGCTGTAGTCGCGATTGGGTTTGGGCAAGCCCAGCTCCTCAAAGATGCTTTTCACCTCGCGCCCTGCCATCTGCTCAAAGGCGTTCAACAAACGCTCACGCTGCTCATCGGTAAACGCGGCAGGGTTGGGGATTTGTATATTGGCTGCTTCATAAATAGCTACCCAGAGAACACCCTCACCAAAGTTCGCGCGCCCCTCGGTTTCCGCAAACAGTGGGAGAATTGTGCTATTGATGGAGGCAACCACGACACCTGAGTCATTCTGTATGTAAACTTCATATATCTGCTGGTCAGCGAATGCGCCTACAGGGTTTACGCAGACAAAGTGCCTATTGTTCACTCCTTTGTTCACTATAGCGTCAGGAGATCTTCTAACCCCTAAATCAAACCATACTTTTCGCGTTCTGCAGGTATCTCGCTGGTGATACCCCCTTTGCTCGCCCCACTGGATGTACGCCCAAGCGCAAGGAGAGTGCCGCTTCAAATGCGCCGTGTCCTGCAATCGGTCGCGCACCGAATCGGGGGGCATAAAAACCAGATAGCGCAAATCTTCGGGTCGCACGCGCAAGGTCTGCAGCTCGCGCGGCGACTTGATCACAGGGCGCAGCCACGCCGTCTCTATCTCCCCCTGCCAGCCTGCGCCGTTCTTGACCCACACCCGCTCGCCCCCCTTGCCCGCCATAATATCCGCCACCCGCAACCCCATCGGCTCCAGATAGAAAAACTCGTTCGCGCCTGCTGTGAAACCGCGTCGCACTTCGGCAATATCGCCCAGTTTGACCAGCAGGGGTTGGAGTTCGCTGGTTTTGGCGAGGTAGTAGTGGTCGGTGTCGCGTGCCTTGACGAGTTGGTAGCCGGCTTGTTGGATGGCATTCAGGGTGCGCAGGGGGCGTCCTGCTTCGCGTTCGGCATCGGCGAGGTTGGCGATTTTGGGCACGATGTCTTGGAGTGTCATGGCTGGGTCTTTCTTTTCGGTGTTGGGTCGGTTTTTTCCTGTCGTTGGTGGTTGGACGTTTCAATCCCTCACGGGTAGGGCAACCCAGTGGGTTGCCCCTACGAGTTTCAATCTCTCACAGGGCGGTCAGACACGCAGGTTTGCCTCCTTTTCCCCCGATGGTTGGCAGGTTTTTGGGCAGTTTTGGTGTAAAATAGAGCTGAGCGGTGGGTTTCCGCGACAGGGGATGACCTGCTGCAGGGCGATGGTCTCTCAGGGGCTTCTGGGCTTTGGGGAAGCGCCGCGAACGGGAAGGGGTCGCCCTTCCACCATCTAAGAGAGGAGGACAGAACGATGAGACGAGAGTGCAGAATCTGGCTTGTGTGGAGCGTGTCGTTGAGCGTAGTGCTGGGTGTAGGCACTCGTGTTGAGGCGCAATCGCTGACCTGGCTGGGCACGCTGGGCGGTGGTTTCAGCAGGGCGTATGGTGTTTCCGCGGACGGCAAGGTGGTGGTCGGCTATGCATACAACGCCAGCTATCTACCTCGTGCCTTTCGCTGGACTGCCGCGGGCGGGATGCAGGATCTCGGTACACTGGGGGGTAATCGGAGCTGGGCGTATGGTGTTTCGGCGGACGGCACGGTGGTGGTCGGCTATACATACAACGCCAGCGGGTATGATCGTGCCTTTCGCTGGACACCCAGTGGCGGGATGCAGGATCTCGGCACGCTGCCGGGTGGTGATTGGAGCTGGGCGTTGGGGGCTTCTGCGGACGGCTCGGTGGTGGTCGGCTGGGCAGAAAACGCCAGCGGGTATGATCGTGCCTTTCGCTGGACTGCCTCGGGCGGGATGGAAGACCTAAACACCACCTACGCCAGCCTGCTCACCAACGGCTCTATTCTTTGGGAAGCCAGCGCCCTCTCGCCCGATGGACACTATATTGTGGGACAGGGCTACAACGCCGCCACATTGCGTGTGGAAGCGTACCTGCTGGATACGGTGCCGGAGCCTGCCAGCCTGCTGGCGTTAGGAGTGGGGCTGGTGGGGCTGCTGAGACGGCGTCGGTAAAGCCCGCCTCGCTCTCCCGCTCCCCTTGCCCCCCTCACCCTGCCCAGTGAGGGGGCCTTCTTTTGCCGCCCCGTGTCCGCTTAGCCTCCCAGCGTGACCGCCTCCTCAGGGCTGGGCGTGCCGAGGTCGCGCTCCCGCCTGCCCCGATACGCCACCCGAAAATAGAACCGCTTCGGCGCACCCCGATATTCCCACACATAGGGGCTTGCCGTGTCAAACGCCAGCAGGTGATAGTCGGGCTCGCCCTCCTCGCGCACATAGATGTTCGCCCCCAGGGCCCACTCGGGCTTGCCGTTGCGCGTTTCGTCGTCGGGGTTCGTGCCGAAATGCACCGTCACGCGCCCCGCATCCACCTCCAAGCGCACGCCGGGAATTTCGGGACCGACGCCTTTGCGTTGGCGCGGTTTGGGCACCGTCAAGCCCAAGTTCGCCCGCAGCGCGTCGGTCATGTTCGGGTGGCGGTTGATGCGCTGCGCCATCTGCTAGGGATGGGAGTTCCGCCAGGCATCGGAAACTC
>Ga0101941_1002031_pt1 | contig 10712 bp, 4 predicted proteins | sample DewCreD2012metaG_3_FD_75242 | JGI IMG/M metagenome (GOLD analysis project Ga0101941, IMG submission 75242) | Hot spring sediment bacterial and archeal communities from British Columbia, Canada, to study Microbial Dark Matter (Phase II) - Dewar... ...
CAGTAGGGGGGGGCGCACACCGATTTCCCGGGTGTACAAACCCGGGCCCCATTGAAGCTCTCCTTTCGTTCGCGGGCGGGCGGCGTGCTGCTGCATTTCCCGGGTGTACAAACCCGGGCCCCATTGAAGCCTCGCCGCGCTCGAGCTGTGCGACACCCTGTACACCATTTCCCGGGTGTACAAACCCGGGCCCCATTGAAGCGGGACACGATTTGGGCCACGCCCCCACCCCCACACGGATTTCCCGGGTGTACAAACCCGGGCCCCATTGAAGCTCACCGCCCCGCGCGCTAGCGGCGGGCTAGCTGGATTTCCCGGGTGTACAAACCCGGGCCCCATTGAAGCATGATTGCGGGCGCAATTTGGCCTACTGGTCACTGATTTCCCGGGTGTACAAACCCGGGCCCCATTGAAGCCCAACCTTGCGAGCGCCCCCAATCGCAATTTGTTCGCGCATATTTCCCGGGTGTACAAACCCGGGCCCCATTGAAGCCGGAGGTGCGCGACCACGACCACCGCCGCGCCCGTATTTCCCGGGTGTACAAACCCGGGCCCCATTGAAGCTTGGCGAGCCTCGCATCGGCGGTAATGTCGGCGCTCATTTCCCGGGTGTACAAACCCGGGCCCCATTGAAGCTCCTCGAGGGGCGGGGTGTCCGATCGCGCCCACCACGAATTTCCCGGGTGTACAAACCCGGGCCCCATTGAAGTGATTGTTGGCCGCCGCGGGGTCGCCGCGAAGCTCGATTTCCCGGGTGTACAAACCCGGGCCCCACTGAAAGAGAGCGGGTATCTAGTCGGCAAGCTATAAGCGGACTATGTCAGGGATGTGACAACTGCGGTGCATGTGCAGATCAGAGGTGCGCGTGTCTTGGACGGGCCCGGGCCACTGCTCAGCTGTCCGCGCTGGGGACTGAACCAGGTTTGAGGATAAGTAGCACCTCTGCAGGTCGCGGGCGCGTCGCGTGACTACTGGGCTCGACTGGCACGCGTCGGGGGCTGGTGTGGAACCGGCTACGGTGCCGGCGCGAAAAAAAGTCGAAGGTCCGTGTCGCGGGTGCTGAAGCTGAGGTGACCGGGTTGTGTCCGCTCGAATGCCGGCACGGCAGTTTAGGTGGTGTGTCGCTGGAACTTGGATGGCCCGAGATGTGCAGCGCCTGCAGAACGCCTCGGAAGAGCGACGTGCTTTACGAGCATGAACACGAGTTACAGGCCAGAGCGTCTGGTGAAGATCTAGGTGCTGCTCACTTAGCCTCTGTGGAGGCTGTCGCGTTGGGTGCGCCGTGCACATTGTGGAGATGTAAAACCTAGTCCACCTTGAGCTGCTTCCGTGCTAGCTGCGGTGACGAGCAAGTCTGCCCATGCAAGGGCTGATAGGCACTGCACGTGCCTTCGGACGCACGTGCTGCTGGCTCGGTTGGACTCACCGCACTGGAAGAAACAGACCCATCCCAAAGTGCGAGTTTCGGCCCAGGGAGATGGGGCCGCGCACCGGTTGGTCGAACTCTAACTCGAAACCGTGAGCACCGAGGTAGGGAAAGCATCCTGACTTGTCGTGGCGGACGATGCGGAAGTGGGTCCATGGGCCTGGAACTGGCTCCACACGCACCGGAGTGGGCAGTCCGCGTCGCTCCAGTTCGTCTACCACCTGCTGGTGAAAAGCATCACAAATGTGAGTACGCCGCCGCTTAGGGTGCCGTACCGGTAGGAAGGGCGTGTGAGAGCGGAATACACGAGCAGGACCTGAGAAAGGATCGCGGCTGTTGGAGCGAACCGTGATCACTGATCCTCGCAGAGGCGGGAGTGTCGTTGAGCGCACTAGGGACTCCTCGGCAGGATCGAGGCCCGATGGGCACCAAACCGCGAGAGTGTCGATCTCGTGACCATCAGTAGCGGCGACAAGAAAATGCACGTGCGCGTGGTTCTGCTCTAGCCTTTTGCCGTCCGCGCCCCGGCCAGTCAAGTGCACAGGGATTGCCTCGGCTCCTAGACGTCGGCGGGCAATGCCGAGTAGGCGGCGTCGAAAGGTTTCAGAGACCACCAGAGCCTGAGTCAGAGGAGGGCGCGCAGAGGATTCCAAGGTGAAGACGAGGAGTTCGCGCCGGGGCAGCGCCGCCTCGTCACCAGGTTGAGTGTCATCGGCCCACTGAACGCTTTCCAGGCGAAGCGCGCAATCAATAGCAGGCCCAACTAGGCGCAACGGTGGCGCGAGAACGTGCGCTACGCGATGCGTGGCGAGCGCCTCCCTGAACTGGATGAAAATTCGCTCCGCCCGCCCGTCGAGGTCATCATCAGCAAGGAGCACCCGAGCATCCCCAGGAAGCGACCCGCACGCTCTGCTCAGCAAGGTCTCTATCGGGGGCGATGGTCGCAACGCTGCGCGCCCTTCCACTTCGGGATGATAGGGGCCGCGCACAGCGGGTCGCAGAGAACCTTCAAGGCGGTGAATGACGCCCATTACACGCACCTCGTGCCGCGGCCGCGGACGACGCGGCGTTAACCGCACGTACTCGACCCAGCGCGATCCGGCGGGGGCTGGCATCGCTTTGACGAGCCCGTCTCCGGTCGAGACCTCGAGCTCTTGGCGGGTGACCGTAGGCTCTGGGGCAAGGAGTCGGATGACGACGCGTGCGCCGTCGGCGCCCTGCAGCTCGCTCTCGGCGCTCTTAGGCACAGCAATCGTTTCGTCCACTTGCCTCTCGGGCCAGGAGTTACGAAGTTCGAGGCTACAGATTGAGACACTCTGGCCGAGGTAGGGAGTCGCTACGAGAAGACGACGTAACAGGTCAAGTTCTTTCTTGTTGATCCCCTCAACCTCTGGCCATCGCACCCGCAGCTCGCGTTCCGGGGAGAGCGCGAGAAGGGTGTGCCCGTTCTCGCTTCGCTGCGAGGCACCGGGCGAGTCGTCGAACTCCAGTTGCGGCATCCATTGTGCGTACACTACCTCCGTAGCGGGCGGTAGCTGATAGTGCGGCTCCCTTGTGGCCAGCTTGCTCACGAGAGCAACGGTGTCGTCGACGAGGTCGCAGCCCTGGATCTGTCCGATCCGGTGAGCAGTGGCGACGAGGGCCCGGGCAATCCGCCAAGGCGATGGCGGCCACTCGACGTTGGCGACGTGCTCCCGGCGGGACCGGAACCACGGCGTCGCGGCATAGCGCCCGAACGGAAAGCGGGCGGCTATTACGACATCACACATTGTCTAAGCCTTCTTCGGTTGTGGGCGTTTGACGATCAGCGGCTCTCTACCATCGTTTCCCGTAGCCTTCTTGCAACGCTCAGATGTCTCCTCCCGCAGCTCTTCAAGCGAGGGCAGCGCCCACCCCTTGGGCATCCGAACCCGAGGCTCACCATTGGGCACCAGAATGCAACGACTGCGTCGCCTCGGCCAAGCGTCCACCAGCTCGCGAATCATAAGCGCCGCGGTGGCGACCAAAGCTTGAAACTTTTCATCGCATAGCCCGTACGACCGAAGCAGCCCGATGTCCAACACAATGGGCGCCACGATGCGCGCTGCACTCACCTCGCTAGTGTAGTAAGGGGCTTCTCCGAGGACGGTTTTGAAACCCGTATCCTGGACACCGCCAGGTTCGTCAAGCGCATCCCGCGACTTCTGCCCGCCGACCTGCACACTCTGCGACTGGACGTCCAGCGCATCGATACGGGCGGTCAGAGCTCGAGTCAGTCTTGCTCGTCCGTCCCAGATGCCAGCGAACCAGCACCCGTGAAGGATGCTGAGCGGATCGAGCTTCCACACCTCCTCGGCAAGCTTTCGCTCGACGGGCGGAGTTGGAGAGCCCAACTGTTTCGCTAGCCAGTCGCCGAAGACCTCGTTTCTATCTTCAATGATGCCGTTCATTATGCTCGCAGCATTGAGCCGGTGTGCGGCACGCCGACTCGATGTGTAGTAGTTACCGTCTTCGTCGACGACCTTGACCCAAGGAAGAGCCGCGACCCACTTCGTGGGCTGGCAGTTGGCCTCGTCCCAGATTGTTAGCTCGAGCTGGTTGGCCATCGAGGCGACAGAGTCGACTACAGCCGCAAGCGTGCCGTCGGGAGCCTCGTAGAACGAGGGACCGGTGTTGGCAAACGCGGCGGGCTGGATCGTGGGCGATCCGATCGGCTCGAGCTCAACCTCTAAAGCGAGGTACCGGGACTCTGCAAGTTTCGCCAGAGCCTCGCCTGCTGTCATCGTCAACCTCCTCTCCTAGTGCGGGTGTAGGCGTTATCGAGACGACGCGTGCGACACGCTTTCGCTGATCTGGATCTAAAGGAACGAGGACGGCCAGGGCCAGACACGATGGGTGTGACGGGAGTGGGGCGCCGAGCGGTGGTGGTGACAGCAGTCTCAATCCACGTCGGCGGAGCTCTCGGTCAGCTGCGACGCGAGCCGCGTCACAACGACGTGACAGTAGTAGCGATGCCAGACGTTCTGCTCGCTCGAGCCAGGCTAGCTCTTCCGGATCTTCGTTCTCTTCTTGCTGTGCTGCAAGTAGAAGTCGGGCCGTCTCCGCGCCCAAACCAATCGACTCGGGATCGCGGTTCCGAAAAGGTTTTTTCGTCTGGTTGCCCAGGCGTATCCCAGCGAGAGCAGCCGCGAGAAGCAGAAGGCGACGCCGACCGGTTTCGCCGATAGTGCCGGATAAAAGACGCGCAAGATCCTCCATCGGTGTCCCGCCTGCCCGGGTGATGGAAGCGCGTCGGTCCCGGCGGCGAATCGCGAGCAGAACGAGCGACACCAACGTGCCTAGAGGGTCGCTCACGCGCCTGAGGTCGGGTATAGACGCGTGCGGGTCGAGGACCCATCGTCCCTGGCTTTCCCGCTGAGGCAAGATTACCGTGCGGAGCAGGCTTGTCGAACCCGCTGTCAGGCCTCCGACGAGGGCGCGGGCGAGACGGTATTCGGGGGAGCCGTCGTCCGCCAGGTCAGACCACCTATCGGATAGGTCTGGTGCGGCCACCTCCTCTCGACAGGCACGCGCTGCCGGAAGCTCCATCAGAGCGAGGGCGATTAACACCTCCTGAGCTTGCCGAGCTTGGAATGCCCGATCGGTTGCCAGTGCCGACCGGTCCGTCCCGAACGCGGCGAGGGCGTCTTCGAGCCGACGGCGAGCCACAACAAACGCTGGTGGTTCCTCGCGCACGGCCCGATCAAGGCGGCGGAGAAACGGGACGATCTCCTCAAGGGCGGCACGAGCAGCGCGTAGGCCCCGAGCCCGCACGGTACCTCGACGAACGGCATAACGGTACCGAGGGTCGCTGCCCGGTACGAAAGCGAACCGCACCAGACGGTCGAAACCTAGCCCGTGTGCTGCGATGCTGGCCTGAACAAGCACCGCGTCGAGCGTGTCGCGAGCAACGCCGCGGCCGGTGCGCAGGCGAGCGGTTCCGACCAGGTGGCGAAGCACCCGTGCAGAGCACGGACACGACCACAGAGGGGCGAGGAGCTCGAAGGTGTCGTGCGAATCCTTGCGTAGATCCACTGCACGCTCTGATGTAGTTGCTATTGCGCGCGCCTTGCTGACCAGCGGAAAGCTTCCTTGAACTCGCCCTGTCGGTTCGGGCCGTCGCGTCGGGATCCCCCGAAAGAGTCGAAGACCTTCGATGACCAGGACCAAGTCCCATGCGTTCGTGCGGGCACGCTGGTTCGTGGGTTCGACATCTCTCGCTGACAGCCCGGGTCCCGTCGCGCGACCAGACTGATAAGCACCCAGCACAGCTTTATTTATCGAGAGCTTCCTCGATACAGTGTCGTCTATCGGTTGGCCGCGGACTAGGGCTGCGAGCGCCTTCGCGAGGGCGTTCGTGTGCAGACCACATGACGTCAACATTTTAACAGCTTTTGTGTGGGCGGCAGCCACCTCGCTTCGTCCGAATCCGCCTCCCTGCCCAAGAAGGGGATTGTTCTCGCGGTCGCTTCGTTCCGCACGTCCTGTTGATCGTTCCTCTGAGTGAACTAACCGCGGGAGAGCACAGGCGTCGAACCAGTCGAGTTCGCCCTCCTCCGCCGAGTTCCGCAGATCAACGAAGCTTTTGTTTTTGCCGGCACGACCGCGCCAGGGGGTTCCAATTAGAGTAATCAGTCCACCGTCTTCAGACACAGCCTTCGCAATGCGTTGCGCAAGATCGTCGACCCCCTCACAAGACGCGAGATTCAGAGTTTGGGACTCGTCCCACCACGCGCGCACCGAAGGCTCCAGGCATCCTGCCAGGAGGAAGAAGCCAAGGCCGCGAAGGTACGCGTCGAGGCTGTCTGCATTGCAACCTAGAAGCCGCTCTTTGAGCGTATAGTCATTCATGTGCGACACCCCCACTCCTTCGCGCTTGCTCCCGCTCCTTCTCGCTTGCGCGCTGATCGGCTGCCCGCAATAGCGCTTCTAGGTAGGCGAGTCGAAATACGCCCAGCTGGTCACGGAGGTCGAGTGCGCGCTCGACCCAGGTGGTCTCGTTTAGATCCCCGATCCGCATCAAAGACAGATCGACCTCAATGGGCCCGAAACGCTGTTCCTCTAAGATAAGTTCTGGGTCTTTCTCTAAGATGATTTCTGGTACTTTATCTTTGTGACGTACGCCAAGACACGTAAAAGTGTCCGCGTTTTGATCGTCGGGCAGCAGGCGCGGTGTCAGGCGGAGCTTCCCGTGGTGGGCAGCAACCAAATAAGCGGGAAGATCCAACTCCCGGCTTCGCTTTCCGCGCTCGAGCAGGAGCAGTGCCGAGACAAGCTCGTGGCGGAAGACGAAGGGGGGCCTCCAAGGGACTCTCTCAGGGGATTTCGCGAAGACGGCCGTGTCTGGCGGGTCTTCGCGAGCCCAGATTTTAAGTCTGCGTTGAAATTCGTGGTGTGCCTTGCCAGTGTCGTGGGCAAGAGCTGCGAGCTCGAGCGCTCTCGCCCACTCAGCGTCAAGCGTGATTCTCCCCAAAATCGTTTTTAACTCACGCAGAACATCGCGAGTGTGTTCTTGCAGTGTTACCCAGCAGCCCAGGCTTTCGCGGTCGTCGGTGTCGGTGTCAGCGGCCTTGCCCGGAGCAATACCTAGCACGGGATCCACACGGCCCTGTTTCTTTCCCGTCCAGCCGAGTTCAGGATCGTAGCCGCCGGTGTCGGAGCGTACTATCACTACGTCACCAGGAACGAGATCGTCCTCATTCAAAACCTGCTCCCAGCGGCGTCGCGAATAGCTCCAGCGCCACGGAGCGAGCGCAACCAGCTTCCGTTTGTCCCAGACGGGGACAGGGCAGACCTCGCTGCGTGTCGGAACCGGCTCAAACTTCGATGGCGGTTCGTTCTCAGGGAAGTGTCGCCAGGCTACGCCGACATCGAGGTCCTCACCGCTACGAATGAAGCGGCCGACGTCAGGGTCATCTCCGTCGAGTGTCGGATCCGTATCGAAGAGGTCAAGGAGATCAGGAGCACGCAGGAGGAGCGTCGTCGGGCGCCGCCCCAGTAGCCGTGATTGCCGCGCGGGATCGTCTTTCATTAGCGCGGTAATGCCGTTTGGGGAGAACGGCGCATCGTTAAGCGTCTGCAGCTGCTCGCGGGCATGACGGAGTGCCTCGAGCTCATAGGGGTGGCGCAAGCGCTCCAGCCGCTCGGTGCCCGGATCAATCCATACGAGTCGCGCAGGAGAGCTCGTACGGCTGCCGCTTCGGTTCAGTCGCCCCGCGCGCTGGACCATGCTGGCCCATGGAGCCAACTCAGTGATCAGCGCGCCTGCATCGAGATCAATGCCCGCTTCGATGACTTGGGTCGATACTACAATCCTTCCATCAGGCGGGAGACGCTCCTCGAGTCGATTAACCAGCCGCTCGCGGTCAGCAGGCCTAAATCGTGAGTGGATCAGGAGCGGTACGTCGCGCGGGACGAGCCGCTTGATCTCCTTGTAGAGATCGATCGCTCGCTCGACCGTGTTGGTGATAGCGACCGTCAAGCGAGGAGCATCGGGGATGTTTCTGAGCCTGTTGTGCTCTTCGCAAACCAGACGCGCCAACTCGGCAGTGCGGGACGGATCAAGTTCCTTGCGTACGAGCTGTTTAGGCGCTGTGAGACGCTTACCCAGGTCGCCACAGCTGTCATCTTGAGTCAGCCGTGCCACGTCCTCCTCCTTCGGCGCGGAGTGGTCCCTCGTTTCAAGCCAGCTCAAGTCGAGGGTTGCCGACATCCACACCGTCCGTGTCGGTCCCACAACTCCGAACCTCTTTCTCAGAGCTTCGAGTTGACAGCTTGTGGCAACTGCTGCGTCCATCAACTGGATTTCGTCGAAAACCCAAAGACAGTCGTTGTTCAACAGACCGAAGTCAACCGGCCACAACGCGCGGCCACGGCCGAAGCCGCGGTTGAGAGCTCGCGAAACCAGCATGTCAATCGTCCCAACAAGAACCGCCTCAGTCTCTGGCTCGAGAACCCATGAGTCGTCGGCCATACCACCCATGATTGGATAGACACGTATGCGTCGTTGCATGCGTTGGATTTCAAAGAGACGTTGCAGTACGTGATCGACACGCTTAAGCGTTTGTTCAACGAGGACGCGCATGGGAAGTGCGTACACCAGTCGACGTGGCGTCCGGCGGCGTTCGGCGCAATCCGGATGGAAGAAGCGTCGCCACAGCCAATCTAGGAGAACGGCTTCCGTCTTCCCCGTCCCAGTCGGAGCGTCTATGACTCGAGCTGGCTCTCTGCGCTCGGCAAGAGCGCGCTGCCAGGGATAGGGTGTCTTCCCTGTTGCAGCAACAAAGAGCTCACCGAACGTCACGTACCCACCTCTGCTGTACGACGTGTTGAGGTGGTCGCACAGCCCCGGATAAGAGCGGCGGCTCGAGGGTGTGCGCCCGCTGCCCGTACAGTCTGCGCCTGGCCCGAGCAAGATCTCGATCGGTCCGGCTGCGTAAGCGCGCGCGAATGAAGCACGCCTCCGCGAGTGAAGATAGATATGTGAGCCGAACTCCTTCCGTGCTCCTCGCGCCCGGTAAGCTGAACCGCACGGGGGGTCCCCGGCAGGACCAGGGCTCTTCGCGTTGGGGTTCTCATGCTCGGCGGGTTCTGTCCGTTACTGTGTCGCACAAGATTGAGAGAGTAGGTGGGCCGCGGTATGCATCGCTGAATGGGCCTTGTCGCCACTGGCTTCGGGCCCCCGCATGTCGGGCTTGGGTGGCTCTGCGCTACGGCGGCGACACCCCCGTGCCCCACCTACAGCAGATCGGCCTTCGATTGGGTGTGGATTGTGCGAACTCTCTCGCACTGCCTTATTCAGGTCGTCGCGTCCCGAACGGATCTGACAGCCGAGAGACGCAGTAACGTCGGTGCCCCCGGTGGTGGGCCCGGTCTTTGCGACCTTTCCCGGTGTGCTGGTAGCTCGCGCGCACTACGATCGACCGGGGGCCGAGGATACCGTCGCCGGTCGCTGTTTGCAAGATATGAAGCTCTGCCCCCGCGTTTAATCGCAAGCACAGGCGCCGAACAGATACCCGAGCGGAGTGCCGTGATGGTGGTCGACGTTGGGCACGGTGGTTTGCGCTTCGACGCCGTCGCGCTGTCGCACCACGCTCACAACTGAGCACAGACACGAGCAGGATGCGACCTTCGCACACCGCGTGGCCGATCAGAGACCAGTCGCAGGTGTGACTTTCTGGGTGAGCGGTCACAGCGGCGTGGCCAAGTGCGCGTAGGCGCTCGCAAGGCGCTTATGGAAGTCAAGTGATCTCAAACCGGCTAACAGAGGACGAATGCATGAGTGAGCGAACGGCATCGTCGCCAATTGCTCGAGCAGTCGCGTCGGCTAACACTTCAAATGCTGATAGGCGGCGTGCGCAAAAGGCCATCCCGCGACCACTCGTGGGGATCTCTGAAACGCGTGCGTTTGGGCCGCGCAGTAGAGACGCCGCTCGAAGGTGTTCCAGCGGATCATTCGCCTTGCCTTCGGTGTCAACCGGGACCGGCGGGCGCGATGTGACCGCGACCCAAGTGACCATCTCACGTCGGAGGCTATCCGCCTCCATGACTCCATGCCAGGACGTGCCGGTGATCGCTCCGAGCGCGCAGCCGTCCGGCTGCGCGTCGTCAGCGATGAAAACCGGCCGGGGGCGACTACCGGCGATCGGAGCGGCACCAGTTGAAGGGGTGCGCACCACCCACCGTGGCCTCCCATGCCTGATCTCGTACCCCTCGGCCGGCGCGCCGCCGAAGAGCGGCGAGTGGCCGCGGCGGCGGCGGACGATCTTGTCGCGCTCGAACACCGTTTCGACTGGTAGGAGGCCGAGGCCGGGCACCGTGCCGCGGCGCGACTCGACCTCGTCGACGATCCGCTCGCCGAGCATCTGGTAGCCGCCGCAGATCCCGAGGATCGGGCGCCCGGCGTGGGCGCGGCGCACCAGCGCGTCGGCGAGCCCATCGCGCCGCAGCAGCTCGAGATCCCCGACCGTCGCCTTCGTTCCCGGCAGGATCACAAGATCGGCGCGCTCGATGTCGGCCGGCGAGCGCGTGTAGTAGAGGCGCACGCCCGGCTCGAAGCGCAGCGGGTCGAAATCGGTGAAGTTGCTGATCCAGCGCAGGCGCACGATCGCGATGTCGAGCGTCGGCAGCGCCTCTCGGGCCGCCGGCGCCACCGCATCCGCCCCCGGCAGCGCCAACGAATCCTCGGCGTCAATCCAAAGCCCCTCGATGTAGGGCAGCACCCCCAGCACCGGCCGGCCCGTCCGCTGCTCGAGCCACTCGAGCCCCG
>Ga0101941_1002041_pt1 | contig 10629 bp, 9 predicted proteins | sample DewCreD2012metaG_3_FD_75242 | JGI IMG/M metagenome (GOLD analysis project Ga0101941, IMG submission 75242) | Hot spring sediment bacterial and archeal communities from British Columbia, Canada, to study Microbial Dark Matter (Phase II) - Dewar... ...
GCGCGCCAGCGCCTCAGGCGTGTCCACGATGTGGATTACCTCGAGCTTCAGTCGCTCGGCAGCGGCGAGAAATGCTGGTGTCCGGTAGCTGGTCGGCGAGGAGAGCAGCGCGATGCGGCGGTGTCGCATTCCTTCGCTCCGTGATTCGATCATGCCTGGTATGTTGCTCCGTCCAGCCTGTTGCGATGCTCCAGGCGCGCCGCGCTAAGTCTATCGCGGAATCAGGGCGCGGAGCCGCCCGCTTCCTGCTCGTGGTCCGCTGGACGTGGGCCTGCTGGACAGCCGGAGGCACGCCGGCTGCTCGGGATCGCGGCTATAGCCGGATCCGGGAGAGAAAAGGTGGTCGTCCCTGGATCCCTGGGCGCAGCCGGAAGAGAGCGCCGGCACCTGGCCCTTCGACCGGTTTGTTGTCGCCACCAGCGGTGGTGACGTAGAGATCGCGGTAGTCCGGCCCCCCGAAGACCACGCTGGAGACTTTCCGCGCCGGGAACTCGATGCGCTGGTCGACCTCTCCGCTGGGGGTGTAGCGGTAGAGCGCGCCGTCGTCCCAGCCGAAGAGATAGATCGCCCGGCTAGCCGAGTCGGTAAAGTACATCCGGGTCAGATCGAGCGTGAAGTCCATACCGTTGGGGATGCCGACCGCGTCGAGCATCACGGTCAGCGAGCCGTCGAGGTCGACCCGGTAGAGGCGGCCCGGGCGATCGGCAGTGGCCATCGTCCCACCGTACACGCGGCCGGCCGGGTCGGCTACCACGTCGTTGAAGCGGGTGTGACGCTCTTCCGGAATCTCGGCGATGATCGTCGTCACCTGGCCGGCACGCCAAGTCTTGATCGCACCGCGAGCCATGAACAGGAGGAGGGACCCGTCGGCCTGTACCGTGAACCCGCCGATTGCCTCGCCGGCTTCGTAGACGCGCTCGTGCTTGCCGGATGCGGGGTCGAAACGAAAGAGCTTGCCCATCGGGATATCGAGCCAGTATAGACACTGCTCGAGCGGATGCCACATCGGCCCCTCGCCGACCACGCAGCCGTAATCCGCAATGAGCTCGATCTCCGGCACGATTCCAGCCCTTCCACTCTTCTCGCTCAGTCGTCCCACACGACGCTCTCAGGAAGCTGTGCTATTATCGCGCGCTAGTATCGACTTGCCTAGCATGCACGAGACGCGGACGCCCTTGCGGAGGTGGCGATGCACGAACCGGGGATCTATCACCTGGACGAGCAGTACGCGGCGGCCTTGCTGCGGCCCCTGCTCTCGACGCTGCGCGAGCTCGAACATCGAGTAGCGCATTACCGGGTTCACCTTCGGTTGCCGGCCGAAGATCGTGCAGCGATCGAGTCAGCGGGCCAGGCGCTCGCGACAGCTCGCAGCGAGCTGGAGCGACTCTGGCAGGAGCAGGTCGAGGGCCGTCGGTGGAAGCAGGCAGCGGGGTAACGGCCATGGCGGAGCGCAAGAAGCGTGTCCTGATCACCGGAGCGGCTGGCAGGATCGGCAGCGAGCTCGCTCAGCGGCTGTGCGACCGATACGAGCTGCGCCTGCACTTCCATCGCACGATCCCGGAGGCTCTGCGAGACTTTGACCACGTCGTCGCTGACATCGCCGATTTCGGAGCCATCGCGCCCGCGTTGAGAGATGTGGACGCGGTCGTGCACCTGGCGGCCGACCCCAGCCCCTATGCGACCTGGGAGAGCGTTCTGCACTCCAACATCATCGGGACATACAACGTCTTCGAAGCCGCGCGCTTGGGTGGCACGCGGAAGATCGTCTTCGCATCGACCAACCACGTCATGGGCATGTATGACCGCGACCAGCAGTGGCCGGTCTACTCCCACCAGCCGGTGCGGCCTGACTCGCTGTACGGCGTGTCCAAGGCGTTCGGCGAGACGCTGGGGCGCTACTACGCTGATCGGTATGGAATCTCGGTCATCTGCCTGCGCATCGGCTGGTTCCTGCCCGAGCCGCGTGACGAGATCAGCCGGTGGATGTGGTTGAGCCCACGGGACTGTGCCCAGGTGGTGTGGCGCGCGATCGAGATCGAGCTCGATTTCGGTATCTTCTATGCCATCTCGGCGAACTCGCGACGCCACTGGGATATCACCGACACGATCGAGAAGCTCGGTTACCGCCCGGAGGACGACGCCGAGCGGTACTTCGCGCCGGAGTGAGGGTTGCCTCCAGCGCCCACAAACCAACGGGGTCGAGCATTCGCGATCCAGGCCTGGGAAAATAATTCGTAGGGACGAATGATCATTCGTCCCTACGAATCAGCGAGCGTGCTTTGCGGTCGTACACCGAGGCGTCTGGCCAAACTGCCAGCCGGCTAGGCAGTCGCTTCGCCGCGGGCGAGCGCCCGCACCCCTTCCTGCAGTCCACGCATGTAGCCGATCGCGTAGAGCCGGCCCAGCATCTGGTAGCCGGGCTGGTCGTTCGGCTCGCCTTCCATCGTCGGCACGTGGTCAGGGCGCATCACGCCGGTGAAGCCCACCTCATAGTAGGTGCGCATCGCTTCGAACATATCGGTCTGGCCATCGTCGTGGAAGGTTTCGACGAACTTCTCCGGCCGGCCACGGACATCGCGGAAGTGGACGAAGTGGATGGCTCCACGCCGGCCGAAGTGCCGGATCCAGGTGGGGATGTCGACGCCCATCGTCGAGAACGTGCCTTGACAGAAAGTTATCCCGTTGCACTGGCTGGGCACCAGGTCGATGGCACGCTGCATCGCCTCCGGCGTGATCAAGATCCGGGCGATGCCACGGAGCGAGGGGACTGGTGGGTCATCCGGGTGGAGCGCAAGCTTCACACCAGCCTCCTCGGCTACCGGCACCACCGCCTCGAGGAAATAGGCGAGCGTGTTCCAGAGCTGCTCAGGACTCACCTCGCCAGCCTCGGTCAGCCCGGCGCGCTGCATCAATTCGTGGTCATAGCTGGTCACCAGCGCTCCGCCCCGGGTGGGTGTGGTCGTCGATGTGCGTGCCCAGTTGATGACGGCCATCCAGTTCCAGCAGAGGACCGGGATGCCGAGGCGGCCCATATTCCGGATCAGCGTCTGCAACCACTCGATCTCCTCGTCGCGGCCGGGCAGCCCGAGCCGGGCCCGGTGGAGAGGCGGCGACGACTCGATCACGCTGACCGTCAGGCCTGCGTCGGCGAAGCGCTGCTGCATGTGCAGGAGCGGTAGATAGTCCCAGGGGCGCTGCTCGGGTGGCGGGACATCGCGCGGCACGATCGGCTGGGGCGCGCCGGGTTGCGACCAAGCCATGTGGGCACCGGTGACCGGGAACGGGAGCGTCGTGACGACGTGGGTGACCCCGAGCTGTAGCGCCAAGCGCCAGCGCTCGTTGGGATACGGCGGCAGGATCAACGCGAGATCCATCGTACAGTTCTCCCTCAGGACATGCTCTCCCCGAAGAACGTCGAGCCTGGCTTGAGGTGGGCGCGGGCCACATCCTCGTTCAGCTCCAGCCCGTGCCCGGGCTTATCGGTGAGATGGATGAATCCGTCCTTGATCACGGGCCCGCCGGTGACCAGATCGTCCCACCAGGGGACATCCATGGCGTGGAACTCGAGGACGAGGAAGTTCGGGATCGCGGCGCAGACGTGCGCTGCCGCGACTGTTCCGATCGGGCTGGAGACATTGTGCGGCGCGATCGGCATGTAGTAGGTGTCGGCATGGTCGGCGACCTTGCGGGCCTCCAGGAGCCCACCCATCTTCGGGATATCGGGCGAGACGATGTCGGCCGCCTGCTTCTCGATCAACTCACGGTAGCCGTGCTTGCGGTAGAGGTTCTCACCCGTGCAGATGGGAGTGCTGGTACTCGCGGCGACCTTGGCCAGCGCATCGATGTTCTCGGGCGGAACCGGGTCTTCGAGCCACAGCAGGTCGTAGGGCTCGAGCGCGCGAGCGAGCTGGATGGCGTCGCTCACGTTGTACTTCCAGTGACAATCGACTGCCAGCATGATGTCGGGGCCGACCGCTTCCCGTATGGCAGCGACCCGTTCCTCCATGAACCGGCGTTCGGCCGTGGAGATCGTCCGGTTGTAGGGCTCGTACCACCAGCGCCGAGGATCAGGGTCGTCGGAGACATCGCGCGTAAACGGGTTGGGGATGTCGAGGTCGAACTTGAGCGCAGTGAAGCCAGCAGCGACCACGCGGCGCGCCTTCTCGGCGTCAGATTCAGGCGTGCCCTCGTCACCGCAGTGGCAGTCTGCATAGATGCGGATCTTGTCGCGAAACTGGCCGCCGAAGAGATTGTAGATGGGCGTCTCGAGCGCGCGGCCGACCAGATCCCAGAGCGCGATCTCGATCCCGCTGATCGCGGTGACAGTCGCGCCAGCCAGCGAGCCAGCGCCGGAGAGCCCGCGGATCATCTTCTCGTAGAGCCGCGCAATGTTGAAGGGGTTCTCGCCGACGATCAGGCGTTTGGCCGCATGGATCAGCTCCTCGACTCCGGCGCCCCAGTAGGCCTCTCCCAGTCCAGTGAGGCCCTCGTCGGTATAAACCCGTACGAGGATCCAGTCGAAATTGCCCTCGATCACGGCCGTCCTAATATCCGTAATCTTCAACGGTCACTCCCTTCCGCTCAGCACCCTTCGACATTCCTTGCCCTTACGATCGCGAGGCTCCGTCCCGCGCCCTCGGACAGGGACACCGGAGACGCTGTGGTCTTCCGAGCGCGGGTTCGGTCAGCTTCTGCTTGCCTCCCGAGCTGCGTCGGGCCGGTGTCTCTCCGGTCAGGGACGACGATGGTAGCAAGCCTGGCCTAGTTCCGCCCAGATGAGCTCTCATCACCTAGACCGTCCGGCGAGTCCTCGGGTTCGCCAGTTCATCCAGACCGGCCGATATCGAGAACAGGCCGACGAAGACCATGATGATGATCACGACAGGTGGCATGAACCACCACCACATGCCGTGGAGGAGTGCGGCATAGTAGGTCACCCAGTAGATCGTCATGCCGAGGGTATTGGCCTCGATCGGGCCGAGACCGATGACCTCCAGACCGATGGATGCGAGGATAGCCGCTCCAACTGCTCCAACGAAGGTAGCCGCCAAATACGGTAAGAGGTTCGGCATGATCTCGAAGAAGATGATCTGCCGGTTGCTCGCACCGGACAGCCTGGCCACCTGGACGTAGGCGCGCTCTTTGATCGACAGAACCTGCGACCTGATCGTGCGGGTGGGCCAGAGCCAGGACAGCGAGGCCACCACCAGCGCCATCTGGCTCACCGAGAGGCTGGAACGCACGGAGACTGCCAGTAGGATGAGGACGAGGAGCGTCGGGATCGTCAGACCGACGTCGACCACGCCTCGGATGAGACTATCGACGACTCCGCCGTAGTAGGAGCCGGTTAGGGCGAGCACTGTGCCGATCGCCACGCCGATAAAACCGGCCAGGAGTCCGATGTACAGCGTAAGCGGCGTGCCGACGATCATCACGGCCAGCAGATCACGGCCCTGCCGGTCGGTGCCCAGCGGATGCTCCCATGACGGCGGGCGATTCGGCGGTGCCGACAGCGGTGCTGCCAACGACGTGTCCCAGAGAAGCCGGCCTAGACCGGCGAAGAGCAAGATCAGCAGGATGAGACACAGCCCGACGACGAGGCTCCGATTGCGGCGTATGTAGCTCAGCATCGCTCGGTCTCCGTCTCACGCGCGGTGATACGTAATGCGCGGATCGAGCAGTGGATAGATGAGATCCAGTATCAAAGTTGCGATGGTCACTCCGAGCACGATGGTGAAGACGATCCCCTGGATCAGGAAATAGTCGAATTGTCGGATCGCATGGTAGAGTGTCGTGCCGATCCCCGGGTAGGAGAAGATCACTTCGACCAGCAACGCTCCGGAGAGGATATGGCCGAGCGCCAGACCGAGCGAGGTGGTCTGGGGTAGCAGCGCGTTCCGAATGGCGTAGGTGAAGAAGAGCGTGCTACTCTTCAAACCGGCCGCCTCGGCGAAAGTCATGTAGTCCTCTCCCTCGACGGTGACCATCATTCCCCGCATGCCCAGCGCCCAGAACCCGAGTGAAGCGAGCAGAATGGACAGGGCGGGAAGGAACGAGTGTTTGAGCACGTCCAGCGCGAAGCCCAGGTTCAACGCGGGGAAGGTTCCCGGCGTGTAGCCTCCGAAGAGGGGGAACCACTTCAGTCGGAACGCGAACAGGTAGATCAGGCACAGACCGAGCAGGAAATAGGGAATCGCCGATAGGGTCAGCAGTGGTGGGAAAAGGTACTGGACGAAGCGCGGCGATTTGCGCCAGGCGAGGAGCGCGCCGAGGATCGAGCCGATAGCGAATGCCAGGAGGGTGGTTGTGAGCAGCAACCCGACGGTCCAAGGGAGCGAGTCGGCCATGATGCCCATGACTGTCCGTGGATAGTTGGCAATCGAGTATCCGAAGTCCAGCCGCGCGACATCGCCGAGATAGGTCAGGTATTGTTGCCAAAGCGGCTTATCGAGCCCGAATTTCCGCTCGTACTCCTCGACCATCTGCTGGATACCGGTGTGGACGTACCCACCGGCGGCGGCCTGCTGCAGCAGCTTGTCGCGGATCGGGTCTTTGCCCGAAAGCCTGGGTAGGAAGAAGTTGAGCGTCGCCGCGGCCCACACGACGATGACGAAGAGCACGAGACGCCTAACGATGTAGTCGAGCCGCATGGTTCCTGCCTGCCCCCGAAGCTGTCACGCTCACCGGATGCACAGCCTGTGGCCGCCCATCCGGATCGGGAGACGACGGCGGCGAGGGCCCGGGTCTTTGCTGGGCCCGCCGCCGAGCGTCGTCCTGCTTGCCCTGATCTGCTTCACCGCCGCGCTTGCGCCCTACTGAGTCGGCTCGAGCTCGTTGAGGATAAGCTGGAACGTCAGGTGCCAGAAGGCACCATTCACGTACGGGTTATCGCGGGTCGGCCAGTTCTGCCAGTAGGTCGTGTTCATCGGGATACGGTGGAACCACTTCTGGATCGGGATATCCGGCAGCTCCGGCAGCCAGATCTCCATGGCGCGGCGCCACTGATCCATGATCCGATCGGTCTCCTCTGGTGGCGTCACGGCCATCTCGTCGACGATCTTGTCGAACTGATCATTGCGCCAGCGCGAGAAGTTGACCTGGTGGCCGCCGGGCACCGCTTCGGTCACCGACTGGTAGAGCCGCAAGGTGAAGTACGGGTCGACTCCGATACTGCCGCCGTGGCCGAAGAGCGATGCGTTGTAGTTTCCCTGGCCGAATCGGTCGAAGAAGTCCGGCGGCATCGCGTACGACGACTGGACACCCTGTCGCCGCAGCATCTCGGCGACCACCGGCCCGATATCGGCCATCACGGTGAAGCTCTCAATCGGGACGTCGAGTACCTGGCCGTCCTTCTCCCAGAAGCCATCGGCGTTCTTCTGCCAGCCCTTGCCCTGGAGCAGCGCGGCGCCCTTCTCCGGGTTGAACTCGTTCGTCGGGTACTGCTGCAGGAGGTCCTGGACGGCGTCGAAGAACGGAAGGAGGCCCGGGTAGGTCGGCATCGGCAGGACGGCCGGCTCGCCGGCGCCGCCGAGCGCGACCTCGATGAGCTGCTGGCGGTCGATGAAGTAGCTGAGGGCCCAGCGGACGTCCTTGTCGGTGTACGGCTCGCGCTCGCAGTTCACGTACAGGGACGTGGGCCACCAGTCCTCGTACCCGTACGGGGGATCCTTGAACGTGTGGGTGATGATAGCAGGGTTCTGAACGAGGATCGTCTCCATCGTCAGGGGGCGCAGGTCGAGCGAACAGTCAATCTCGTTGGCGATCAACTGCTGCGCCACCTGGGTCTCCTGAGTGAACGGGAGATAGATGACGCGCTCGACGCGGGGCTTCTGCCGAACCAGCCCCTGCTTGACCGCCCACCATTCCTCCTCGCGGAGATCGATCACTTTCTGCTCGGGGGACGAAAAGACCACTCGCCAGGGTCCGGTCGTGACCGGCCAGCCCTTGTTCAGGTCATACGCGGTGAACGTCGTCCAGTCCTGGCCCTCGAAGATGTGCTTAGGGACGATATAGACGCCGATATCGTACTTGTATGTCATGAAGTAGAAGAAGCGTGGAGCCGGAACTTTGAATTTCACGCGCACCACGTTGTCGTTCTCGGCGACGGCCTCGTCGACGAACTGCTGCACGTCGACACCCCACCGCACTTCTGGGCCGAGGTCGCGCAGCGAATTGAGCGTGAACGCGACGTCTTCCGCCGAGAACGGAGTGCCATCGCTCCAGGTAATCCCCGAACGCGTCGTGATGGTTAGTTCGGTGTAGTCCTGGTTGTACTCCCAGCTCTCCGCCAGCCAGGGGTACCACTTGTCGGCGAAGGCGGAGTAATAGGCGAGCGGCTCGTAGAGGATACCCAGCCCGTTTTGGTGGTTGGCGCCGATGGCGTAACCGTTCCACAGCTCCCAGTCGATGTGCCGGCCTTCCTGGCCGCCCCAGCGCAGAATCAGCGTGCGGTTACGGGGTACTTCCCGGAGTTGCCCCGTTGGGGCCGGGGTCGTCACGACCGTTGGCGTGGCCACCGCTGCAGGAGTCCCTGCGCTGGGAGCCGGTGTCTGGCCGCTCGGAGCCGGCGTTGCCGCTTGGCGTCGGCAGGCTGCCAGCAGAGCTGAGGCTCCCGCGAACGAGATGCTCACTCGCAGGAAGTCACGCCGGGACAGTCTGCGCGAAGTGTTGTCAAGCACCGTGGCTCCTCCACACCGTGTGATCCATCCGCACGATCCATCCTGATGCCCCAACCGCCCTCACTCCAGTTCCGGTCATGCGGCGGCACGCTACACCAGAAACTCATCGTGTTGTATGATGACCTTGTGACTTCGTAGCTTCAGTCTAACGTCTTGCTCGGCGACGTGTCAAGCAGGTGACGCCAGGCGAACCGCCTTCTACGGGGGAGAGCTACCTGATGGCCGAAGTGCTCCGTGTCGAGGACTTGCGGGTCTACTATCACACCGAAGCTGGCCCAGTGAAGGCCGTCAACGGTGTGTCCTTCGCTCTCAAGCCCGGTGAGCGCTTCGGCCTGGTCGGGGAATCCGGGAGCGGGAAGTCCACCATCGCGCTGGCTCTCCTCCGCTTGATTCGTCCACCAGGGCGGATCGAGGGGGGAGCGATTTATCTCGATGGGGTCAATCTGGTCACGCTCGACGAAGAGGAGATGCGCCGGCTACGCCTGGCCCGGATCTCACTGGTGGCCCAGGGGGCTATGAATTCCCTCAATCCTGTCAAGCGGATCGGTGAGCAGATCGAGCTCGCGCTGCGAGACCACGGCGTCCAGATGTCGCGCATCGAATTCGATCGCTACGTGGCGGAGCTGCTGCAGCGGGTCGGCCTGCGGCCCGAGGTTGCCAAGATGTTCCCCCACGAGTTGAGTGGCGGCATGAAGCAGCGGGTCTGTACTGCTATTGCGATTAGCCTGGAGCCGCAGGTCATCGTGGCGGACGAGCCGACCAGCGCGCTCGATGTCGTAGTCCAATGGCAGGTCATCGATACCTTGCGACGGGTGCAGGAGGAACTGGGAGCTGCCGTCATCCTGATCGGGCACGATATGGGCCTGATGGCGCAGACGGTGGATCGGATCGGCGTGATGTATGCTGGGAAGCTCGTGGAGATCGCTCCGACCCGAGAGCTTTTTCGAGAGCCTTTGCACCCATACACCCAGCTTCTCATCGCCAGTTTGCCCTCGCTCGACGGAAAGGGGGAGCTGCGCGGCATCCCGGGTCTCCCACCGTCTCTCTTGAATCCGCCGCCAGGGTGCCCGTTCCACCCGCGCTGCCCGTTCGTGATGGAGCGTTGCCGCGTCGAGGAGCCGGTACTACGCGAGGTCCTGCCCGGACATTGGGTGGCCTGTCACTTGCACTAGGATGGTGCTATGACTGCATTGCTCGAGGCCAGGCACGTCACGAAGGTCTTCGGTGGTGGGCTGCTGCGCAAGACACAGACGGTGGCGCTGGAGGATTTCTCCTTCCAAGTGAGTGGAGACACTCCGCGCATTACGGCCATCGTAGGCGAAAGCGGCAGCGGCAAGACGACGCTGGCTCGCCTGCTGCTCGGCCTGGTCAGCCCGACCAGAGGACAGATCCTCTATCGGGGGAAAGATCTCCAAAAGCTCTCGGGCGAAGATAGGAGGGCCTTCCTGCACGATGTGCAAGCCGTTTTTCAGGATCCCTTCGAGGTCTACAACCCCTTCTACAAGGTCGATCATGTCCTTCGATTGCCGATCAAGAACTTCGGGCTCGCGCGCAGCCGGCAAGAGGCGCGGGCGATGATGGAGGAGGCGCTACACGCAGTCGGGCTGCGCCCGGAGGAGACGCTCGGCCGCTATCCGCATCAGCTCAGCGGTGGGCAACGCCAGCGAATCATGGTTGCCCGGGCTCTGTTGCTTCGCCCACGCCTGATCATCGCTGACGAGCCGGTCTCGATGGTCGATGCCTCTCTGCGCGCGACGATTCTGGGGAGCTTGCTCAAGCTCAACCAGGAGTTCGGGATCTCCCTGATCTATATCACGCATGATCTCACCACAGCGTACCAGGTGAGCCAGGACATCATCGTTCTCTACCGGGGCTCGGTCGTTGAAGCTGGTGACGTCGAGCAGGTGGTGCGTGATCCGCAGCACCCATACACCAGACTGCTCGTTGGATC
>Ga0101941_1002046_pt1 | contig 10605 bp, 7 predicted proteins | sample DewCreD2012metaG_3_FD_75242 | JGI IMG/M metagenome (GOLD analysis project Ga0101941, IMG submission 75242) | Hot spring sediment bacterial and archeal communities from British Columbia, Canada, to study Microbial Dark Matter (Phase II) - Dewar... ...
ACCCCTGGGAGGAGGACCGACTCTTCCAAGGCCCCACCTGGGCGCGGCTTCCTGCCCCTCTGGACCGGATCCCCCTTCTGGTGCGGGCCGGGACCATCCTCCCCCTCCTGGAGGAGGGCGCCTTCGCCCTTCACTTCTACCCGGGGGCGGAGGGGGCGGAGGGCCGCCTCTACTGGGACGAGGGGGAGGGGGAGGGGGCGTATCGGCTGGACCGCTTCCACCTCCTCCCGGCCGAGGGGGGCTTCCGCCTCCTTTGGCAGGGGGAAGGGGACCTTCCTTGGCCCTGGGAGGGGGTCCGGCTTAGGCTCTTCGGCAAGCGGCTCCTCAGGGCCTATGTAGAGGGTAAGGCGCACGCCGCCCAAGGCGGTGGGGTCCTCCTCCCCCCTTTCCGCGAGGCCTTTTTGGAGGTGGAGGGATGAGGCTGGAGAAGGCGTGGTTTTTGGCCCACGGGGCGGAGAGGCCAGAGGCGCTCCCCCAAAGCGGCTTCCGGGAGGTGGCCCTGCCCCACCAGTGGAGCCTGGAGGGGATTGAGGCGGAGGTGGGCTGGTACCGCCTCGCCCTGCCCGAGGGAGGCCCGAGGCGCTTCCTCCGCTCTTGGGGCGACTACTACCAGGAGGCCTGGCTGGACGGGGTCTACCTGGGGCGGCACGAGGGGTACTTCTTCCCCTGGCTTCTGGAGCTTCCCCCGGGGAAGGAGCTCCTCCTCCGGGTCTTTGCCCCCAAGGAGCCTCTAGGCCAGTGGCCCCGGTTCAAGCGGCAGATCAAGGGGGTCTTCGGCCAGCACGACTGCCGCCCCGGAGGGACCACGGAAAGGGGCCAGGAGCGGGGGACCGGGGGGCTTTGGGGCGGGGTGGAGGTCCTTGTGCGGGAGGAGGTGGCCCTCCTCGGCCTGTCCCACCGCCTCTTCCCCCGGCCCGGGGGGTGGCGGCTTTGGGTGCGCCTTCTGGTGGACGCCAAAAGGCCCTTCCGCGAGCGGACGCGCCTCTCCCTAGTCCCGGAGAACTTCCCCGGGGAGGCCTGGGAGAAGGAGGCCCCCCTCGAGGGGGAGGCGGGGCGGGCCTGGCGGGAGGTGGTCTGGGACCTGCCGGAGATGCCGCTTTGGGAAGTGTGGGAGCGGGGCTTTCCCCACCTCTTCCGCCTCGAGGCCCACCTGGCCGGGGCCTCTTTGGGGGTTCCCTTGGGCTTCCGCACCGTGGAGGTGGACGGGGAGGGCTGGCTCCTTTTGAACGGCAGGCGCCTTTTTCTGCGGGGCACCAACGCCATCCCCACCCAGTGGCTTGCGGGTTACACCGAGGCCCTGGCGCAGAAGGACGTGGCCCTGGTCAAGGAGGCGGGGCTCAACGCCGTGCGGGTCCACGCCCACGTGACCCACTCGGCCTTCTATCGGGCCTGCGACCGGGAAGGGGTGCTCGTCTGGCAGGACTTCCCCCTGCAGTGGGGCTACGCCCCGGACGAGGCCTTCGCCCGGGAGGCCCTCCGCCAGGTGAAGGCCATGGTGGACCTTCTGGGAAGCCACCCCTCCATCTACCTTTGGTGCGCCCAGAACGAGCCCACCCACAACCGCCACACGCTGGGCCCCCTCCTGGCGGCGGCGCTAAAGGCGGCCGACCCCACCCGCCCGGTGAAAGAGGCCTCGGACTTCCGCGAGCACCCCTACCCGGGCTGGTACTGGGGGCACTACCGGGACTTCCTGGCCCTCCCCGGCGCCCCCCTTCCCTCCGAGTTCGGGGCCCAGGCCCTGCCCCGGGCGGAGCTTCTAAGGCGGGTCCTGGGGGAGGCCGCCTGGCCCCCCAGGTGGGAGGTCTGGGCCTACCACAACTTCCAGCCCCACGAGACCTTCCGCGTGGCGGGGGTGGAGGTGGGGGAAAGCCTAGAGGAGTTTGTGGAACGCTCCCAGGCCTACCAGGCGAGGCTTTTGGAGTTCGCCGTCCACGCCTACCGGAGGGCCAAGGGAAAGGTGGTAGGCTACTTCCAGTTCCTGCTGGTGGAGCCCTGGGAGGGGATCACCTGGGCGGTGGTGGACGTGGAGCGGGTGCCTAAAAAGGGCTACTTCGCCCTCAAGGAGGCCAGTAGCCCCGTCCTCCTTTCTTTGGTGCCCTTCCGGGAGCGCCTGGAGGTGGGTGGCCCGCCCCTCATGGAGGCCTGGCTGGTAAACGATCTGCCCCGGCCCCTAAAGCTTCGGGTGCACCTCCGGCTGGAAGGGGAGGTGGGCTTGGAGCTGTGGCAGGGGGAGGTGGCCCTGGAGGCGGGGGAGGTGCGGCGCGTTTTCCACCTGATGGAGGCCTGGGAGGCTCCCCTCGAGGTACAGGCCGGCCTAGCCCCCCTCCAGGAGGCCTTGGGGAGCCTCCCCCCGGGCGCTTACCGCCTGGTGGGGGAGGCCTGGGAGGAGGAGAGGCTCTGGTCCCGGCAGGAGGTGGCCCTGGAGTACCTCCTTCCCCTCCTGCCGCGTGGGGCGGCCTGGTAGCCTGGGGCATGGACCGAGAGGCTTACCGGCGCCTTCGCCGCTTCATGGAGAAGCGGGGCTTCCCCCGCTTCTTCGTGGCCCGGCCCGAGAACTTCGCCTGGCTTTTGGGCGGGGAGAACACCCTGGGGATGGGGGAGGGCGTGGCCTACCTGGAGGTAGGGGAGGAGGTGGTCCTCCACATGAGCGCCATTGAGCACCCCCGGATGGTGGAGGAGGAAGCCCCAGGGCTTCCCGTAAGGGTCTACCCCTGGTACGCCTTCCCTCCGCCCCCAAGCCCGAGCGACCTGGAGCACGACCTCACCCCCCTCCGCCTCGTCCTCTCCCGGGAGGCACAGGAGGCCTTTTCCCACCTCGGGCGGGAGGCGGCGATGGCGGTGGGGGAGGTGGTGCGCTCGGCCCGGCCGGAGTGGACGGAGTACGCCCTTGCCGGGGCCTTGGCGGAGGCCCTGTGGGGAAGGGGACTCCGGCCCCTTCTCCTCCTGGTGGCGGGGGAGGGGAGGCTCTTCCGGCACCGCCATCCCCTGCCCAAGGAAGGGCCCCTGGGGCGGGCCTTCATGGCGGTGGTCTGCGCCGGGCGGCGGGGCCTGGTGGCGAACCTGACCCGGATGGTTTCCTCCGGCCACCCCGAGGTGGAGGCCCGCTACCGGAAGGTCTTGGAGGTGGAGGCGGCGGCCCTATCTGCTTCTCGGCCCGGGGCGACTTTGGGGGAGGTCTTCGCCGCCCTTCAGGGGGCCTACGCCCGGGTGGGCTTTCCCGGGGCTTGGGAGGAGCACCACCAGGGGGGCGTGGGCGGGTTCCGCTCCCGGGAGGCCATCGCCACGCCGGGGCATCCTTTGGTTCTGGAGGCGGGGATGGCCCTGGCCTGGAACCCGAGCCTGGCGGGGGCCAAGGTGGAGGACACCTTTCTCCTCACGGAGGGGGGCCTCCTGAACCTCACGGAGGACCCCTTCTGGCCCGCGGTGGAGGTGGGGGGGAGGAGGCGGCCCGACCTCTTTCGGAACGCCTAGGCCAGCTCCACCCTTAGCCCCGCCTCCTCCAGGGCCCTTAGGGCCTCGGGATGAGCCTTTTTGTCGGTGATGAGGCGGGTGGCTGCGGAGAGGGGCGCGATCTTGGCCGCCGCCACCTGGAGGAGCTTGGAGTGGTCCGCCAGGAAGTAGACCTCCCGGGCCGCCCGGACCATGGCCTTCTTGATCTCGGCCTCCTCCAGGTTGGTGTTGGTGAAGCCCCGCTCCGGGTGAACCCCGTTGCACCCCAGGAAGGCCTTGTCGGCGTTCAGCTCCTCCAGGAGGAGGGTGCCGAAGGGGTTCACCAGGGAGTGCTGCAAGGGCCTGAGCCGGCCCCCGGTGACGATCACGGTGATTCCAGGATGCCCCTCCAAGAGAAGGGCGATGTTGAGGGCGCTGGTAAGGATCACCACGTCCTTAAGGCTAGGGGAGAGGGCCTTGGCCATCTCGGTGGTGGTGCTCCCCACGTCTAGGATCACCACGTCCCCGTCCTTGACGAGCCCCGCCGCCCGCTTGCCGATGGCCTCCTTTTCCTTGGCGTGGAGGGTGCGGGTGACCTCGAGGGGGAGCTCAAACCGCCGGGCCTCCCAGAGCACGGCCCCACCCCTTAGGCGCCGGAGCCTTCCCTCCCGCTCCAGGGCCTCGAGGTCGGCCCGCACCGTCACCTGGGAGACGCCGAGGGCCTTGGCCAGGTCGGCCACCCGCACCTGGCCGTCCTGCTTGAGGAGCCTAAGGATCCTTTCCCGCCGGGCCTGGGCCTCGAGGGAGGGCATGGAACCCATTGTGCCATTCCTGCCCCCGGGGTGCGCGGCCTTCGGGGGCGCCCAAACGAAAGCTTTAGTAAGACTTGACAACCAAAAAAAGGAGCTTAAAATGGGAGGCGAAGACCCGGCCCGGAACGGCGTGCGCATAGACCCTATGGGGTGGGTCCAGGAGGTGACGTATGCGCTTGGCGATGCGGATGCTGGCGGTATTGGCGTGCGGCCTTCTGCTTTGGGCTTTGGCCCAGGGGCGGGGGAGCCTGGTGTACAACTCCTACAACGGCGACCCGGTGCCGCGGGCCTTTGACCAGCGGATCGTGGCCCTCTTCAAGCAGAAGTACCCCGGGATCCAGGTGCGGCACACGATCGTGGCCCACGAGGATTTCAAGCAGGCGATCCGGACGTACCTGGCCTCGAGCCGTCCCCCCGACGTCCTTACCTGGTTCGCCGGGGAACGGATGCGTTACTTCGCCGAGCGGGGCCTCGTGGCGGACATCACCGACCTCTGGCGCAAGGAGGGTTGGGAGAAGGTGTTCCCCAAAGGCTTCCAGGCCCTTTCCAAGACGGGGGACCGGTACACCTTCCTCCCCACCAGCTACTACTGGTGGGCCGTCTACTACCGCAAGGACCTCTTCCAGCGCCTGGGGCTGGCGGTGCCCAAGACCTGGAAGGAGTTCGTGGCCGTCTGCGACCGCTTGAACGCCGCGGGCCTTACCCCCATCGCCATCGGGACCAAGTTCCTCTGGCCCGCCGCGGGGTGGTTTGACTACCTCAACCTGCGGGTGAACGGTCCCCAGTTCCACCTGGCCCTCATGGACGGCAAGGTGGCCTATACCGACCCCAGGGTGCGCCGGGTCTTTGACTACTGGAAGGAGCTCCTGGACCACAAGTGCTTCCTGGAGAACCCCGCTTCCTACGACTGGCAGGACGCGGCCAACCTCATGATCCAGGGCAAGGCGGCCATGTACCTCATCGGCGACTTCATCCGCGACCAGTACCCCGACGACCGCGAGGAGAAGGAGCTGGACTTCTTCCGCTTTCCCGTCATAGATCCCAATGTGCCCCTGGCGGAGGAAGCCCCCACGGACGGGTACTTCATCCCGGCCAAGGCTCCGAACATGGAAAATGCCAAGCTCTTCCTGAGCTTCCTGGCCTCCAAGGAGGTCATGGAGCTTGCGGTGAAGGAGGTCAAGCGCCTGGTGCCCCGCAACGATATAGACCCCAAGCTCTATCCGGCCTACATCCAGAAGGGGCTGAGGGAGATCATTGAGCCCGCCGCCTACATCACCCAGTTCTACGACCGCGACACCGACCCCGAGATGGCCAACAAGGGCATGAACGGATTCGTGCAGTTCATGGCCAACCCGGGGCAGATCGATGCCATCCTCAAGTCCCTGGAGGAGGAGCGGGCCCGGATCTTTAAGGCCAACCGTTAGGCTAAAGGCCCCCGCCTTCCGGAAGGCGGGGGCCTTGCCGGAGGCCCCCTTGCTGCGAAGACCAAGCCCCGTACCTTTCCTTTGGCTGCCCCTCGCCCTCTACGCCCTCTGGGTGGTCTATCCCACCCTGGCCACCTTTGCCCTCGCCTTTAGCGATTGGGACGGGGTGTCCCCCCGCTGGAACTGGGTGGGTCTGGAGAACTTTGCCCGGCTCTTTCGCGACCCCGTCTTCTACCAGGCCCTGGGCAACAACCTGGTCTGGGCCGTGGTTTTCCTGCTCCTTCCCACCTCGGCCGGGCTGGCCTTGGCCTACCTCCTCAACCACCCCGTTCCCGGGGAGCGGTTCCTAAAGGTGAGCTTTTACCTTCCCCTGGTGCTCTCCCCGGCGGTGGTGGCCGTGGTCTGGTCCTGGATCTACCATCCCCAGCAAGGGCTCATCAATGCCCTCCTGGCCGCGGTCCTGAAGGGCCTTGCCGCCTTGGGCTTCCAGGTGGACCCGGAGGCCGCCTACCGCATCGGCTGGCTTGGGGACCCCAGGCTCGCCCTGGCGGCCATTCTGGGGGCGGCCTGCTGGCGCCAGGTGGGGTACGTGATGCTCCTCTACCTGGCCGGGCTCAAGACCTTGGATCCCGAGGTGGTGGAGGCGGCCCTGGTGGACGGGGCCACCGGATGGACCCTTTTCCGCCGCATTGTCTTTCCCCTTCTCGGCCCCATCACCGTCATCGTGGTGGTGGTGAGCACCGTGGACTCCCTCCGCTCCTTTGACCTCGTCTACGTGATGACGCGGGGCGGTCCCTTCCACAGCAGCGAGGTGTTGGCCAACTACATGTACCTGTCCGCCTTTCACGACTACCGCATGGGCTACGCGGCGGCCATTGCCGTGGTCCTCTTCGCCATCACCTTCGTACCCATCGCCTTTTTCCTCGGGCGCGCGGTGAAGGAGGAGGGATGAAGGCAAGGCTCTCTCCCGTCGTGGTGGCGCTCCTCTGGGCCTCGGCCCTCCTCTGGATTTTTCCCCTGGCGGGGGCCCTCCTCGTCAGCCTGAGGACCCTGGACGACCTCACCCTGAGGGGATTCTGGAGCTGGCCCAAAGAGATTACCCTGGCCAACTACGTCCGGGCCTGGGCCGAGGCCGGGGTAAGCCGTTATCTGCTCAACAGCTTCATCATCACCCTGCCTTCCCTCCTCGGCATCCTGGTCCTCTCCAGCATGGCCGCCTACGCCTTGGTGCGCTTCCGCTTCCGCCTCGCTCTCCCCATCTTCCTCCTCTTCCTGGGCTTCAACATGGTTCCCTTCCAGATGCTGATGCTTCCCGTCTTCCGCCTGGCCAACCAGCTTGGGGTCTACGATACCTACCTCGCCCCCATCCTTTTCCACACGGCCTTCCAGCTCGGCTTTGCCACCTTCGTCCTGCGGAACTTCATGCGCACCATCCCGGCCTCCCTGTTTGAATCGGCGGTGGTGGATGGGGCCGGGGAGTGGACCATATGGCGGCGGATCGCCCTACCCCTCATGCTTCCGGGCCTCGCCGCCATCGCCACCCTGGAGTTCACCTGGATCTTCAACGATTTTCTCTGGGCCTTGGTCCTGCTGAGCCGGGATGAGCTGAAACCCATCACCACGGGGCTCGCCAACCTGAGGGGGCAGTACATCTCCGACTGGCCCCTCATCGTGGCGGGGAGCCTCCTCGCCACCCTGCCCACCCTGCTCGTCTTCTTCGGCCTGCAACGCTACTTCATCCAGGGGCTTACCCTGGGCGCCACCAAGGGGTGAGGGATGCTGGGGGTCTGTTACTATCCCGAACACTGGCCCAAGGAGCGCTGGAAGGAGGACGCCCGGCGCATGCGGGAAGCGGGGCTTGCCTACGTGCGCATCGGGGAGTTCGCCTGGGCCCTCTTGGAGCCGGAGCCCGGGAGGCTGGAGTGGGGCTGGCTGGACGAGGCCATGGCCACCCTCGCCGGGGAGGGGCTCAAGGTGGTCCTGGGCACGCCCACGGCCACGCCGCCGAAGTGGCTCGTGGACCGCTATCCGGAGATCCTCCCCGTGGACCGGGAGGGGAGGAGGCGGCGGTTCGGGGGGCGGCGGCACTACTGCTTTTCCAGCCCCGTCTACCGGGAGGAGGCCCGGCGCATCGTGACCCTCCTCGCCGAGCGCTACGGGGGCCTCGAGGCCGTAGCGGGCTTCCAGACTGACAACGAATACGGCTGCCACGGCACCGTGCGCTGCTACTGCCCCCGCTGCCAGGAGGCCTTCCGGGGGTGGCTCAAGGCCCGGTACGGCACCATTGAGGCCCTGAACGAGGCCTGGGGCACGGCCTTCTGGAGCCAGCGCTACCGGGACTTCACCGAGGTGGAGCTTCCCCACCTCACCGTGGCCGAGCCCAACCCGAGCCACCTCCTGGACTACTACCGCTTCGCCTCGGACCAGGTAAAGGCCTTTAACCGTATTCAGGTGGGGATCCTCCGGGCCCTCGCCCCGGGAAAGTTCGTCACCCACAACTTCATGGGGTTTTTCACCGACCTGGACCCCTTCGCCCTGGCCGAGGATCTGGACTTCGCGAGCTGGGACAGCTACCCCCTAGGCTTCACCGACCTCATGCCCCTACCCCCGGAGGAGAAGCTCCGCTACGCCCGCACCGGCCACCCCGACGTGGCCGCCTTCCACCACGACCTCTACCGGGGGGTGGGGCGGGGGCAGTTCTGGGTGATGGAGCAGCAGCCGGGCCCGGTGAACTGGGCCCCCCACAACCCGAGCCCCGCCCCCGGGATGGTGCGGCTTTGGACCTGGGAGGCCCTGGCCCACGGGGCGGAGGTGGTCGCCTACTTCCGCTGGCGGCAGGTGCCCTTCGCCCAGGAGCAGATGCACGCCGGGCTCCACCGACCGGACTACACCCCGGACCAGGGCTTCTTTGAGGCGAAGCGCGTGGCCGAGGAGCTCACCGCCCTCGCCCTGCCTCCCGTGACCCAAGCTCCCGTGGCCCTGGTCTACGACCCCGAGGCGGCCTGGGTCTACGAGGCCCAGCCCCAGGGGGCGGAGTGGAGCTACCTGGGCCTCGTTTACCTCTTTTACAGTGCCCTGAGACGGCTCGGCCTGGACGTGGACCTCGTGCCCCCCGGGGCCTCCTTAAGGGGCTACGCCTTAACCGTGGTCCCAAGCCTCCCCATCGTCCGGGGGGAGGCCCTAAAGGCCTTCCAGGAGGCCGAGGGAATCGTCCTCTTCGGTCCCCGCTCGGGAAGCAAGACGGAGACCTTCCAGATCCCCAGGGAGCTTCCCCCGGGCCCCCTCCAGGCCCTCGTTCCTCTTAAGGTGGTTCGGGTGGAAAGCCTCCCCCCGGGTCTTCTAGAGGTGGCGGAGGGGGCGCTCGGCCGCTTCCCTCTGGGCCTGTGGCGGGAATGGGTGGAGGCTCCCCTAAAGCCCCTCCTTACCTTTCAGGACGGGAAGGGAGCCCTCTACCAGGAGGGGCAGTACCTCTACCTTGCGGCCTGGCCCTCGCCCGAACTTGCGGGGAGGCTCCTCTCCGCTCTCGCCGCCGAGGCGGGCCTAAAGGTCCTTTCCCTGCCCGAGGGCCTTAGGCTCAGGCGACGGGGGCCGTGGGTCTTTGCCTTCAACTACGGGCCGGAGGCGGTGGAGGCGCCCGCCCCAGAAGGGTCCCGGTTTCTCCTAGGGGGTAGGTGGGTGGGTCCTTGTGACCTCGCCGTCTGGGAGGAGGCATGAGGCTTAGCTTGGGGGAAGCGGAGGTGTGCCTCACGGCGGAGGGCCTGGAGGAGGCCCCGGGAGGGGTGCGTCTCGTGGGGCGGGAGGTGCGGGTCTTCCCTCCCTTCCGTTCCCAAAGGTTCTTCCGCCACGGCTGGCAAAGCTGGAGCCTGGCCGCTTGGGTGGACCTCGCTCAGGCCCCCACACCCCTCCTCCCCGAGGCGCGCCGCCCCCAGGCGGACGACCCCTTCCTGCTGGAGACGGGGGCGTGGTGGGGAAGCGGCCTGGGGGCCCTGAAGGGGCCCGATGGGAAGGTGCTCCTTTTGGGCGCCCTGGACGTGGGGGCGCGGGTCCTGGGCCGGGAGGACCTCCTGCTTGGCCGCTACAGCGGGGAGGGGAGAGGGTGGTTCCTGGCCTACGGCGAGGAAGAGGAGGTCTTTTCCGCCTACGCCCGGCTCCTTCCCGAGCGCCGTTCCGGGAGACCCCCCAGGGTGTGGTGCTCCTGGTACAGCTTCTACACGGGGATCGGCGAAGACCTTCTCCTAAAGGTTCTGGACGAGGTGGCTGCCTTCCCTTTTGAGGTCTTCCAGGTGGACGACGGCTGGCAACGGGCCCTTGGGGACTGGGAGCCCAATGAGCGCTTTCCCCGGGGCATGGCCTACCTGGCCCAGCGGGTCCGGGAAAAGGGCCTGAGGGCTGGCATCTGGCTTGCTCCCTTCCTCGTCACGGCGGATAGCTCCCTCCTCCGGGAGCGGCCCGACTGGCTCCTCCGGGACGGGGATGGAAGGCCCGTGCGGGCGGGGTTCAACTGGGGGAAGCCCCTCTACGCCCTAGACGCGGGGAACGAGGAGGTGCTGGAGTGGGTGGAGAGCCTTGTCCGCAAGGCCCTCGCCTGGGGGTACGACTACCTGAAGCTGGACTTCCTCTACGCCGCAGCCCTTCCCGGGGCCGAGGGGGAGGCCCGCTACCGGAGGGCCTTGACCCGCCTGCGGGAGGCGGCGAAAGAGGCCTACCTCCTCTTCTGCGGGGCCCCCATCCTGGCCTCTTTGGGCCTCGCCGACGGCCTCCGGGTAGGCCCAGACGTGGCCCCCTACTGGGACAACGAGGACCGCTCCTTTTGGCTTGCCGACCCCACGGGGCCCGGCCTCAGGAACGCCCTCCGGACCACCTGGCACCGCCTCTGGCTCTCGGAAAATGTCCACGTGGACCCCGACGTGGCCTACTTCCGCACCCGCTTCAACCTCCTC
>Ga0101941_1002048_pt1 | contig 10593 bp, 5 predicted proteins | sample DewCreD2012metaG_3_FD_75242 | JGI IMG/M metagenome (GOLD analysis project Ga0101941, IMG submission 75242) | Hot spring sediment bacterial and archeal communities from British Columbia, Canada, to study Microbial Dark Matter (Phase II) - Dewar... ...
CTGCGGGTGCTGGATTCGCTGGAACGCACCGTCGTCCCCAAGGCACGGTTCGAGCAGGAATGTCGGGTTCTGGAAGAGCTGATCCATGCCCGCACGGTCGAGCTGAACCAGATCAATCCCACCTGGGATCAGAAAGTGGGCACCGTGCTCAGCGCCAATGTGCGTCCGGAAACGCTTGACCAGCTCGCCCGCGAAGCGCCCGAAGAAGATTACTACCTGCTCCGGTTGATCAGCGAACACCCGAAAGCTTCGGCGAAGACGCTGGCCCGGCTGGCCAAACATCCGTATCCGGCGATTCGCGAAAACGTAGCTCGGCACCCGAATGCCGACCCGAAAACACTGGCCGAGCTGAGCAAAGATCGCAGTCAGCCGCTCTGGTATCTGGTGGCCTTCAATCCGAATACGCCAGCCAACCTGCGTCGGAAACTGCAAGAGCGCATGCGCAAACTCGGCCAGGTAGCCGCAAAATAGTTTTCCGGCGCGACTGCGAGGCCGGGTGGGTAGTGTATTGTCCTTGCGTTGTGCGTCCACCGCGATAGAATCCTGCGCCGATGGGCGTTTTCGTTCCTCGAGAATTCAATGCCGCAGAGTATTTTCTGGACCGGCTGGCCCGCCAGCATCCCCAGCGGGTAGCCATTTGCGGGGAGCCGGTTGCGGTTCGTTACGGTGAGCTGGCCGGCTTAGCCAACCGCTTCGGCAACACCCTGCGCGCCGCGGGCTGCCGGCCGGGCGACCGGGTGCTGATTGTGCTGCCCGATTCGGCCGAGTTTGTGGCTGCGTTTTTCGGTGCGGTGAAGGTCGGTGCCATCGCCGTGCCGGTGAATCCCTTCACGCGGGCCGGAGACTATGCCTATTACCTGTCCGACTGCGCCCCGCGGGTCGCCGTTGTGCATGCCGTCGCACTCGCGGAATTCCAGCAGGCCCTGCAGACGGCCCAACCGGCGTTGCTGATCGTTGTCGGCGCCTCGCCGCCCGCCGGGTATGACCGGCCTGCCGTCACGTGGGAAACGTTGCTTCGGGAAGCGTCAGACCAGCTTGCTGTCCATCACACTGCAGCCACCGATGCGGCGTTTTTCCTCTACACTTCGGGCAGCGGTGGTGCTCCCAAGGCGGCCATCCATCAGCACAAAGACATGCTGGTGACGACAGAAAGCTTTGCGCGCGGCGTGCTCGGCCTGCACACCGGCGACATCACGTTTTCTGTCTCCAAACTGTTTTTCGCCTACGGGCTGGGCAACGCGCTCTACTTCCCGTTCAGCGTCGGCGCGACGACCATCCTCTTCCCCGGGCGGCCGGAGCCGGCGCGCATCTTCGAGGTGGTCAAGCGCTACCGCCCCACGCTGTTCTTCTCGGTCCCCACCAGCTACAGCCAGTGCCTGGCCGCCGCGGATGATGAGGAGGCCGATTTCAGCTCCGTGCGGCTGTGCGTCTCGGCCGGGGAGGCGCTGCCGCGCGCGCTCTACGAGCGCTGGCTAGAGCGCTTCGGCGTCGAGATCCTCGATGGCATCGGCAGCACCGAGGTGCTGCACATCTTCATCTCCAACCGCCCCGGGGCCGTCCGGCCCGGCAGCAGCGGCCAGATCGTGCCGGGCTATGAGGCCCGAATCTTGGACGAGGAGGGCCGGCCGGTGCCCGTCCGCGAGATCGGTAATCTGTTCATCAAGGGCGATAGCACCTGTGCCTACTACTGGAACAAGCACGACAAGACCAAGGAGACCATCCTCGGCGAGTGGATCCGCACCGGCGACAAGTACTGGGTCGACGAGGACGGCTACTACTGGTACGCGGGCCGCACAGACGACATGCTCAAGGTGGGGGGCCAGTGGGTCTCGCCGGTCGAGATCGAGAACACCCTGATCGAGCACCCTGCGGTGCTGGAGGCGGGCGTGGTCGGCGCGACCGACGCCGACGGCCTGACCAAGCCGCGCGCCTTCGTTGTGCTCCGCCCGGGCTACACCCCGAGCCCGGAGCTGGCGGAGGAGTTGAAGGATTTTGTAAAGTCTCGCATCGCCCCCTTCAAGTACCCCCGCTGGGTGGAGTTCGTGGCAGAACTACCGAAGACGGCCACGGGGAAGACGCAGCGGTTCCGGCTGCGGCAGGTGGCCCTGACACAGGAGGAGCGGTAAAGTGGCTGTTTCCGGCAAGGTCAAGCTTGAAGCCAAAGACGTCGTCATCGAGTACTACACGCCCCGGACCGGGCGCCGCGTGCTCGCGGTCGACGGGCTGAGCCTCCAGATCTACGAGGGGGAGTTCCTGGCGATCTGTGGCCCGAGCGGCTGCGGCAAGACTACGTTCCTCAACGCCGTGGACGGCCTGTTGCCGATCAACGCCGGCGAGATCCGGCTGGACGATGTCGATCGCGCGGCTCTCGATCGGCTCCTTCATGCCCCAGCGGCTGTGCCAGGTTTCGCCACCCGCAACGGGGATCGGCTGCCTGGCCCGCACTTCGCGATAGGCGGCCAGCTGCTCCGGCACGACGGGCTCCTCGAACCAGTCGAGGCCGTATTCGGCAGCGCGCCGGCCGAATTCGACGGCCTCCAATACGCCATAGCCATGATTGGCGTCGGCCATCAGGCGCATCTCGGAACCGGCAGCCTCGCGTGCAGCCCGGATGACCCGCAGATCCTCCTCGATCCCGAAGCCGACCTTGATCTTGGACGCATGGAAGCCCTGGGAGCGATAGAGCGCGATATCGTTGGCGTTGTCTTCGACACGGTCTACGCCGTCCCGCTTGAAGCTGCCGGTCGCATAAGCCTTGACGCTTTCGCGAAAACGCCCGCCGAGCAGCGTCGAGACGGATGCGCCGAAATGTTTGCCCTTGATATCCCAGAGCGCGATATCGATGCCGGAAAGAGCGGTGACCGTCAGGCCGCGCTGGCCCTGATCGCGCAGCACATTGTAAAGAACCGCCCAGTTCTTCTCGGTTTCCAGCGGGTTCATGCCGATCAGCCAGTTGCAATAGGCCGCGACCACGGCCGCGTTCGGTCGCGCTGGGCCGAGGCATTCGCCCCAGCCCGTGAGCCCGTTGTCGCAGACGATCTCGACCAGCACATGCGCCCGCCGATCAAAGCGCATCGAAGCGCTCTGGAACGGAACGGCGAGCCTGTGCTCGAGAAGATGGGTGCGAACCTCGGCGATCTTCATCTGGGGCGTCCTTTGCTCAGCGCTTCCACGGCGCGATAAGCTTGGCCATCATCTCTTCTTCTTCCGCCGTCAGATCATCGAGGGGAGGGCGCACCTTGCCGGCGGCAAAGCCCTGCAGGCGGACGCCAGCCTTGACGGCCGAGACCGCATAGCCCTTGCGGCGGCTGCGGATCGCCATGAACGGATAGAAAAAGTCCTTGAGGATCGTCTCGCACCGCTCGCGTTCACCGGCGCGCAGGGCCTTGTAGAATTCGACAGCGAGACCGGGCACGAAATTGAAGACGGCGGACGAATAGGTCGTGAAGCCAGCCCCGAGATAGGCTTCGGCGAAGAGTTCAGCCGTCGGCATGCCGCCGAGATAGGTGAGGCGATCGCCCATGGTCGCCGTGATCTGGCGCACGAGGCCGATATCACCGGTGCCGTCCTTGAAGCCGATCAGGTTCGGGCATTCGTCGCACAGGCGCTGCAGCGTCTCGACGCCCAGAACCGAATTGTCACGGTTATAGACCATGACGCCGATGCCGACGGATTGGCAGATGCGCTTGACGTGCTGGTACATGCCCTCTTGCGGCGCGTCGATCAGATAATGCGGCAACAGCAGAATGCCATCAGCGCCGACCTTTTCGACCGATCGTGCGATCTCGATGGCAATGTCGGTGCCATATCCGCAGCCCGAGACGATGGCCGTCTTGCCGGCCGCCTCCTTGGCCGCGGCGACCACGCGTGGAACTTCCGATGGCGTCAGCGAAAAGAACTCTCCCGTGCCGCCAGCCGCAAACAGCACAGGCGCATCGAAGCCGGATAGCCACGCCACATGCTCTGCATAACTGTCGGACTTGAAATTCCCTGCGTCATCGAAATGCGTTACAGGAAAGGAGAGCAGGCCGGCGCCGAGCGCGGCCTTGATGTCTTGCGGCGTCATGTTCGAATGTCCTCTCTTGGCCTCCTCCGGCCAAGTTGTCATACGTATTAATGACGCCTATGTCAAATGTTATCGTACAGGTTGGCGCTGCTCGCGCAAAAGGGCGCGGTAGCGCGCCTGACTGCCGCGCAAATGACGCCGCATCGCGTCACGCGCGGCCTCCTCGTCGCCTAAGGAAATCGCCTCGACGATGTCGGCATGTTCAGCATCGATCAGGCGCAGATAGGCCGACTGATCCTCCTCACTGTCTTCGCCGCGCAAGGCGGCTCGCGGAATGACATTCTTGCCGATCATCGCGAGAAATTCACGGAAGCGGGGATTGTTGGTGGCTTCGGCGATGGCGAGGTGAAGGGCGAAGTCGGCCTCCGTCGTGGATTGCCCCGCCTCAAGGCAGGCGCGGATAGCATAGTGCTTTTCCAGGATGACCTCCTCCTGGGCCGGCGACCGGCGCAGAGCCGCAAGTCCTGCAGCCTCGACTTCGACGGCGGTTCTAAGCTCAAGGAGCTCGATCGTTGAGGAGACGCGGGCGGGGTCTATGCTGCCGATCAGCAAAGGTGCGGGTGTCGGCTCCTGGGGGGTGAGCACGAAAACGCCGGCGCCCTGACGGGCTTCCACCAGCCGGTCGGCGCGGAGCGAGGCGATCGCCTCGCGCACGACGGTTCGCGACACGCCATGCGCTTCAGACAGTTGCGCCTCGCTCGGCAGCTTGCTGCCGGGCGGAAACTGGCCCGCGCCGATCGCTTTGCGAAGCGTGTCGCCGAGTTTCTGCACAAGGGTTATCGAGCCCGCTTCGCTTCGTGCCTGCAATGCCATAAGTGTTTCCCCGCCCCTGTGTGCCTGGGCATATAATCATCCATGCGTCGGGCTTTGTCAGCCTGTTGCTTCCAATGGTTTACGATATTGACCGGTCTGGGGCAACCTGTATGATGAGTTGATACGTGACATCAGGGAGGACTACGCGTGAAGAGACTTTTGCTGACGGGGGCTGCCGGTGGCTTGGGCAGCGCAATGCGCGGGCGCTTGAAGGGGCTTGCGGAGATCGTCAGGGTCTCGGATATCGTAGATCTCGGGCAGGTCGCTGAGCATGAGGAGGCAATGGTTTGCGATCTTGGCGATCGGGCGGCCGTCGACAGGCTCGTTGAAGGCTGTGACGCCATCATTCATCTTGGTGGCATCTCGGTTGAAGACAAGTTCTCCAAGATCATGAATGCCAATCTGCTCGGTCTCTACAATCTCTATGAAGCCGCGCGCGCGAATGGCATGCCGCGCATTCTGTTTGCCAGCTCCAACCATACGATCGGCTTCTATCGCCAGGACGAGTATCTCGACCACGAGATGCCCATGCGCCCGGATGGGCTTTACGGCGTGTCCAAATGCTTCGGCGAGGCGCTCGCCCGCATGTATTTCGAAAAGTTCGGCCAGGAGACGGCTCTGGTGCGCATCGGCAGTTGCATGGAGAAGCCGAAGAACCACCGCATGCTCTCAACCTGGATGAGCTATGACGACTTCCTGTCGATGATCGAATGCATCTTCCGCGTCCCGCGCCTCGGTTGCCCTGTCATCTGGGGCTGCTCGAACAATGACACGCGCTGGTGGGACAATTCCCATGTCTCTTATCTCGGCTGGCAGCCCAAGGACAATGCCGAGCGCTTCCGCGCCGAAATCGATGCGGCTGTCGAGAGGCCGAAGCCGGGCGATGCGATTGCAATCTACCAGGGTGGCCCTTTCGTCGAAGACCCGATCTTCGCGGAAGACTGACCTCATCACTCCGTTTCTTCAAATGGCCGGACACTCGACGAGTGTCCGGCTATCGCTTGTTTTCGGGGGGTGGCATAGTTGCTGCTTCAAGTGGACGCAGTAATAAGAAGTGCAATCGGTGGATGCCATTTCGGCCGCCAACCCCCAATCGTTAAAATTTGAGTAAACTGCAGAAATAAAAGGATTTTTCGGCCCGAAATTAACTTCTTTTTCAATAATGGTCGCTCCAAGCATAACCCGTTATGTATTCAGGGTTAAGAAACCGTTGCACTTGCCCCGGCATCGGGATTTAACTGCGATCAACTTGTTAAGGGGTGAGTTACCATGTCCATCGAAGATCCGCGCCTGTCCATGATCGACAATACTTCCGCAGCCGACGAGTTCGACTCTGCGGTCGAGCAGCATCTGGGTTTCGCAAGCGAGACCGTAGAGGGAATTGAAGTGGCTCAGGCGGAAACGCCCGACGCCGGTCGCACCGATCGCCTGCCGGCTCAGCAGCCGGTTAACGTCGCCGCTGCGGTGATCCCGAGCGAAGTAACGCCGAACGCCGAAAACATCGTGACCCTGCCGGCCGGCATCGAGCTCGACAACCTCGAATTCCAGGTCGATGGTGAAAACCTCGTTCTCGTCCTGGCGGATGGCACCGAGATCACGGTGATCGGCGGCGCCGCCAACATCCCGACCTTCGTCATCGGCGATGTCGAGCTGCCGCAGGTCGCGCTCTTTGCCGCTCTTGAGGAGAGCAACATCAACGTCGCGGCCGGTCCCGACGGCACCTTCTCGGCCCTGTCGTCGCCTGAGGCGAGCCGCAACTTCGTCGACAACGAGATCGACGCCGGTCCGGAAGACTTTGCTCTGGCGGATCTGCTGGGCGATACCAGCTTCGGCGACGAGGTCAATTCTGCTGTCATTTTTGGCGGTAACGGCCGTCCGTCCATTACGACGCCGCTGACAGAGTCATTCATCTATGACGAGGTCGTCCTCGCTGACGGCGTTGCCGGCAATCAGATTATCAGTGGCCGTCTTCCCTTCAATGCGGGCCCGGACTTCGGCACCATCACCCGCGTCGATTTCACCGGCGCCAGCAATGTCGACGAGGAGGGGCTCGGCCCGCAGGTTCTCGCTGGCTTCACATCCGGCGGTCGTCCGATCACTGTCGTCAGCTTCACCGCTCCGACCGACGGTGCCGTGCTTGACTTCGTAGCAGTTGAAGGCCGTGACTCCGAAGGCAATCTGGTCTTCACGCTCACAATCACCAACCGCGTCACCGGCGACTTTACCTTCGAACTCGTCGGGCAGCTCGACCACCCGGATGCCGGCCAGAACGGCTCGCAGGATGATCTCGATGATCTTCTGCGCCTCGGCTTCACCTACACGGTCACCGACCGCGATGGCGACAGCGTCACGGGCTCGTTCAACATTGACGTCATGGACGATGCGCCGGAAATCATTGCAGGGGCCCAGCCGATCAGCATCACGGTCGACGAAGACGATATCGATACCCCGACGTCTCAAGGTACCGCGCCCAACGACGGCAACGTCCTGGACGGCTCCTACACGGGTACGCCGGGCGTCAACAATGGCGGCCCTGCCAACGCGACTTCTACCGGAAGCCTCGCCGCTCTGGTCAATGTCGGTGCGGACAAGAACCTCAGCTTCTCGCTGATCTCGATCGATGCTGCGCGCACCTATCTCGAGGGGCTCGGTCTGAAGTCCAATGGACTGCCGCTTGGCTTCGATCTGAGCCAGGACGGCACGATCATCGGCTTCGTCAACAGCCAGGCTCCGGGCCAGGCTGTACCGGGTGAGGAATACAACGTCGGTGCCGATCGTCTCGTTTTCGAGTTCAAGCTGAACCCGAATGGTACGTTCTCCTTCTCGCTGCATGACCAGATGGACCATGCCCCGGGCGCAGGTCAGAATACCCTGACGATCGATTTCGGTTCGGTTCTCCAGGCCAATGACGGCGATGGCGATAGCGTCACGCTCACCGGCCTGGTGAATGTCAACGTCACCGACGACGTGCCAGTTATTGCGACTGGTGCAAAGCCGATCACCATCACGGTCGATGAAGACGACATCGACACGTCGACATCCAAGGGCAATGCGCCGAACGACGGCAACAATCCGGACGGTTCCTACACCGGCACACCGGGTGTAAACACTGGCGGACCGGCCAATGCGACCTCGACGGGCAGTCTCCTCAGCCTGGTCAAGGTCGGCGCGGACGAAAACGTCAGCTTCTCGCTGATCTCCATCGCCGATGCGCGGACCTATCTCGAGGGTCTTGGTCTGAAGTCCAACGGCCTGCCGCTCGGTTTCGACTTGAGCGCAAACGGTACGATCATCGGCTTCGTCAACAGCCAGGCTCCTGGGCAGGCGAGCCCGGGCCAGGAATACAATGTAGGCGACGACCGTCTGGTGTTCGAGTTCAAGCTGAACCCGAACGGTACCTTCACATTCTCGCTATCGGACCAACTGGACCATGCTCTTGGCAACGGCGAGAACACGCTGACGATCGATTTTGGCTCGGTGCTGCAGGCAACCGACAATGACGGCGACAGCGTCGCATTGACGGGCCTGGTAAAGGTCAATGTGACTGACGACGTTCCGGTCATCGCCCCCAATGCGACGCCGATCACCATCAAGGTCGATGAAGACGATATCGATACAGCCACCTCGCTGGGCACCTCGCCGAACGACGGCAATGTCCTTGATGGCTCCTACACCGGTACGCCTTCCGCTAACACGGCTGGTCCTGCGAATGCGACCTCGACGGGCAACCTGTCGAGCCTCGTCAAGGTTGGTGCCGACGAAAACGTCAGCTTCTCGCTGATCTCCACGGCCGCCATGCGGACCTATTTGGAAAACCTCAAGCTGACGTCGAACGGCGCTCAGATTGGCTACGACCTGCGCACCGACGGCACGATCATCGCCTTCGTCAATGCTCCGGGCGGTCAGGTCCCAGGCCAGACCTTTGACAATGGCGACCGCCTCGTATTCGAGTTCAAGCTGAACCCGAACGGCACCTTCACCTTCTCCCTTTCCGACCAGCTGGATCACCCGGCTGGCAACGGCCAGAACACGCTGACGATCGACTTCGGTGCCGTTCTTCAGGCAACCGACAATGACGGCGACAGCGTCAAGCTGACCGGCCTCGTCAAGGTCGATGTGACCGACGATGTCCCGGAACTGAGCGGCAAGACTGAAGCCCGCACGGTCGACGAAGACGACATCAAGACGAGCCAGTCGACGGGCACGAGCCCGGCTGATGGTAACGGCGACGGATCTTACACCGGTGGCCCGAACCAAGGCGGCAATGGTCCGGCATTTATCGACGGTTCGCTGGCCTATCTGGTCAAGGGTGGCGCTGACGATACGGTCAAGTTCGAGTTCATCAGTGAAGCAGCCTTGCGTCTGTCCTTGGAGGGTCTCGGGCTGAGCTCGAAGGGTGAAGTCCTGAGCTACGATCTTCAGGGCAATGTGCTCTGGGGCTTTGCCAATGTTGGCGCGCCGGGGGTGAGCCATGACCCGAATCTGGGCGATCGCCCGGTCTTCAAACTGACCCTCAACACGAATGGTTCCTACACCTTCGAATTGATCGATCAGCTGGATCACGTGAAGCCAGCCGCCGGCGGCTCAGACGAGAATTTTGCGCTTAAGCCTGGTGTCCTGGCAATCGATTTCGGCACTGTCATCAAGGTGACGGACTTCGACGGTGACAGCATCACGCTCGGTAAAACCTTCTCGATCGCGATCAAGGACGACGTTCCGGAACTGACCGGCAAGACGGAAGCCCGCACGGTCGATGAAGACGACATCCGGACCAGCCAGTCCTTGGGCACGAGCCCGGCCGACTACGATGCCGACGGTTCATGGACAGGTGGTCCGGGTCAGGGCGGCAATGGCGGCGCCTTCATCGACGGGTCATTGGCTTACCTGGTCAAGGGTGGTGCCGACGATGCCGTCAAGTTCTCCTTCTCTGACGATGCGGCCTCGGTTCTCCAGGGACTCGGCCTGAAGTCGAAGGGCGAATTGCTGAGCTACGAGGTCAAGGGCAATGTTCTTTATGCCTATGACAACAAGGATGGCGCAGCCGGCTATGGCGCAAACGATCGCGTCGTTTTCAAACTGACCCTGAACGCGAACGGTGCCTACTCCTTCGAGCTGATCGACCAGCTTGATCACGTGAAGCCTGATGCAGGCGCTGATGAGAACTTCCCGCTGCAGCCGTCCGGTCTGTTGGCGATCAATTTCGGATCGGTAATCGAGGCCAAGGATTTCGACGGCGACAGCATCAAGCTGGGAAGTGCCTTCTCGATCGAAGTTCGCGACGACGTTCCGGTACACACGGGCGAGGTGGAGAAGATCTCGCTCGACGCGCCGCAACTGGTCGAAACGACCGTCGGCAAGGTCGCAAACTTCGTTCTCGTCCTGGACACGTCCGGCAGTGTCACTGTCGCGGACATCAAGGCCCAGGTGACTGGGTTCTTGAACTCGCTGGCGAACTCAGACGCAGAAGACGTGCGGGTGCATATCGTGCGGTTTGCGGGTGACGCAGCACCCGTCGGTACCTTCGACCTCATCCAGGACGGAGCGATCGTCGGCTCACAGCTGAACGCTGCCCTGACGGCAATCGGCCAGTTGCCGGGCGGCGGCGCAACCAACTACGAGGCAGGTCTGCAGCAGGCCCTGCAGTGGATCGAGGGCGTTCCGTCACAGACGATCAGCGTCGACCGGACGATTACCTCCTTCGACGCCAATACCAA
>Ga0101941_1002049_pt1 | contig 10550 bp, 8 predicted proteins | sample DewCreD2012metaG_3_FD_75242 | JGI IMG/M metagenome (GOLD analysis project Ga0101941, IMG submission 75242) | Hot spring sediment bacterial and archeal communities from British Columbia, Canada, to study Microbial Dark Matter (Phase II) - Dewar... ...
ATCATCCCCCGCAACACCACCATCCCCACCTCCAAGTCCCAGGTCTTCACCACCGCCGCCGACAACCAGACCAGCGTGGAGATCCACGTCCTCCAGGGGAACCGCCCCCTGGCCAAGGACAACAAGTCCCTGGCCCGCTTCATCCTGGACGGCATCCTGCCGGCGCCGCGGGGCGTCCCCCAGATCGAGGTCGCCTTCGACATCGACGCCAACGGCATCCTCCACGTCTCCGCCCGTGACAAGGCCACCGGCCGGGAGCAGAAGGTCATCGTCCAGCCCAGCACCGGCCTCAGCAGCGAGGAGATCGAGCGGATGAAGCGGGAGGCGGAGCTCTACGCCGAGGAGGACCGCCGCCGCAAGGAGGAGATCGAGCTGCGCAACCAGGCCGACAACCTGGCCTACACGGCGGAGAAGACGCTGCGGGAGGTGGGCGACCGCATCCCCGCCCACCTGCGGGGGGAGATCGAGGACAAGGTGCGCCGGCTAAGGGATGCCCTGGCGGGGCAGGACATCACCCCCATCCGGCGGGCCATGGACGAGCTCTCCTACACGCTGCAGCAGGCCGGCGCCGCCGTCTACGGCCAGCAGGCCGGCGTGGGCCAGGAGCCGCCCCCGGGCGAGGGGCCCGGCCGCGGCCCTGAGGGCACCGTGGAGGGCGAGTACCGGGAGGTCTAGGCCCCCCGACCACAGGGACGAGTCGGGCCGCCGGACCAGCCGGCGGCCCGACTGCTATGGGCCACCCCCGGTCTCCGTAGCCCCTCGCCGTCCAGTGGGCCCCCGCCCCCGCTGAAGCGGTCGGTGGCGTCCTGAGGGCCGTTGGGGCCGCTGACATCGGGGACGCTGGTGGAGCGCTCGCAGAGGCGGAGGTGCGCCACCCTCAGGCCGCCATTCGCTCAGTCCCGGAAGCAGACCCGGGGCGCTTCGTCGGGCAGGAGAGGAGGGGCTCCGGGTCGCCATCGAAGCAGGCGTTCCCGGAAGCGGGGCTGGGCTGACCCTCTTCCTCGCCCCTTCTAGCCCTCGGGGCTGCTGCCGCCGTCGGGCGCGCGGGGGGCGCGGTGGTAGAAGGTCCAGCGGACGGGGCCCGGGCGGGAGGGCGGCCGCTCTTGGGGGTCCGGCTTGCGCATGATGAACAGGTACTTGAAGCCCCGCAGGTAGAAGTTGAAGCGGGCTGCCCGGTAATGCCAGAGGCGGGTGTTGGAGGTCTGGTTGCGACGGGCGACGCAGACTATCTCGACCGTCTCGAAGTACTTGCAGAGGCGCTGGTAGAGGAGGAAGCCCACCGGCGTGAAGCGCTTCCTCACCCACTGGTCGCCGATGAGCCAGGCCAGCACCTTGCCCGGCTTCAGGACGCGATGGCACTCCCGGGCCACCCGCTCCAGCTCGTCGTAGAACCGCTCCTCCTCGCAGGAGATCTTGCCGATGTCGTCCGGGTGGTCGTTGTAGCGCTCGTTGTCGCCGTAGGGGGAGTCGACGAAGACCATGTCCACGCATTCGTCGGGCAGGGGGAGATGGCGGGCGTCGCCCTGGGCCACCCTGGGGTGGGCGGGGCAGATATCGTAGGCCAGGACGCGGCGGCCCTCCTCTTCGCAGACGTCGACGGTGGTGCCGCTGCCGGCCATGGGGTCCAGCACCAGGTCGCCGGGCCGGGTGTAGCGTTGCACCAGGTTCCAGATGACGAAGGCGGGGGTGACGCCAGGATATTTGTTGTTACCCTTAGGCTTCCGCCCGTAGCTCTGGCGGGGGTAGTCCCACAGGGTGGTGGTCATGAGGGGAGGTCGCTGGCCGTCGCTGGTCTGGGATGGCCGGCCGGAGGCCCCGGCCCCGCTATCGCCGTTGGTCCTGTCCTGCAGCGCGCCTTCGCTCTCCTTCATAGGAACAACTATGGCCCAAGGGGCGGGCCAATGGCAACGCTACGGTAAGGTGCGCAGGCTCAGCGACCGTGGGGAGGGGACGCCTCCACGGCGTCCCGGCGGATGACCACCATGTGGGGGTGGGAGACCTCGATGCCCTCCTCGTCGAAGGCCTGCTTGAGACGGCGGCGCAGCTCCCCCGCCACGTCCCACTGGCGGAGGCGTTTGGTGGCACCCAGCACCTTGATGACCACGCCGGAGTCGCCCAGCTGATCCACCCGCAGGACCTGGGGGGCCTCCAGGATGTCGTCGGCGAAGCGGGGATCCGCTGCCAGCTCCCGGCCCACGCGGTCGATGATCGCGATGGCCCGGTCCAGGTCGACCCGATAGGAGACGCCGACGTCCAGGTTCACCCTGGCGAACTCCTTGCTCAGGTTTCCAGCCACCCTGATCTCCCCATTGGGTACGTAGTAGACGGTGCCGTCCAGGTCCCGCAGGACGGTGCGCCTCAGGTTGAAGTCCTCCACCAGGCCGCAGACGCCGGCCACGCACACCACGTCCCCCTTGGAGTACTGGTCCTCCATGAGGATGAAGAGGCCGCCCAGGATGTCCTTGACCAGGCTCTGGGCGCCGAAGCCGAGGGCCACCCCGGCGATGCCGGCCCCCGCCAGCACGGGGGTGATGTCCAGTCCCAGCTCGGAGAGGGCCATGAAGGCGGCTATGGCGACGATGACGATGCCAGCGACGTGCACCAGGACGCGGGCCAGGGTATCCGCTCGCTGCTCTTCCTCGGCGGAGAGGCCCCGGCACCGCGCCCGGGACATGGTCAGTTTCAGGCCACGCGGCAGCAACCGCCGCGTGGCCCCGTACAGGGCGATGGCTAGGGCAGCTATGAGGCCGAGACGAGTGCCGTGCTCTACGAGCCCTTCGATGACGAGTGCGGGGGAGACAGCCAAGAAGGCGGACACTCTCGACTTCCCTTGCGCGTTGTCTAGCGGGTGGACGGGCGCTGACGGGAAGGCCGGGCGTCTCTGTGCCGGCCTGGGCCCGTCCGCCCTGCTGTGGAGTCCGGGCCTTTCCTCAACGCCCCAATATAGGGAGGCGGGGGTGGCCTGTCAAGGCGGGGCCGCTCTCGGCCTCTGGGGCTGCCGGGCTGGGACGGGTTGGCGTACAATAGCTTACGGTGCCCCAGTAGCTCAGTAGGAAGAGCGGCGGCGTCCTAAGCCGCGGGCCGGGGGTTCGAGTCCCTCCTGGGGCGCCAGGTTTCGTATCTGGTTGTATCTGGTTTCCCCCTCTTCCCCCTTCAATAGGCTTCAATGGGTCTGGCTGGCAACCGGCTGGGTGACGCTTTATGGCCCCTCGGCAGGAAGGAGGGTTTACTTGCCATGCCGAGGGGTAAATGGGAAGGGCATGTCTTCAAGCGTCCCACCAGGTGCTACTGGGAGGGACAGGTCAGGCTATGCGGCCGACGCTTCTTCGTGACAGGCAGGACCAGGGGAGAGGTGGTCGAGAAGCTGCGGGCCCTGGTCTACCGTCACACGGCAGAGCTGCTCGCTCCACCTACCTCCCTGACCCTGGCCCAGTGGTGCCGGGACTGGCTGGTCCAGGGCAAGGCCCGCTGGCGCCCCACCACCTGGCGACGCCGAGCGCAGGTGCTGGTCCCCTTGATGGAGAAGATGGGCCATATCCGCCTGACTCGTCTCAGCCCCCTCCACGTCCTGTGGGCCCTGGATGAAATACGACAGAGGGCATGGGGAGCCGGAGCCTTGAGCTCTGCTACCTGACCCTTCACACCCGTCTGGAAGACGCCAAGGAGATAGGTCTGGTGATGGAGAACGTGGTCGCCCGTGTTCCCAAGCCCAAGCACGAGCCTAAGGCGGCCAGGGACTGGGCGATGGATGACATGCGGGTGTTCCTCCGGGCGGCCATCGAGGACGGGAGCCCTCTTTCTCTGGGCCTGGCCCTCCTTCTCCTATTCTGGCCTCCGACCCGGCTATATGTTAGGTCTCAAATGGGAGGACATGGACTGGGAGGGTGAGCGCATCAAGGTGAGGCGGGCCATCACCTGGGCAGGGAGCGAGTGGCACGAGGGGGCTCCCAAGAGCAGGGCAGGTGTCAGGACGGTGCCTCTTCCTACACTGGCCCTGGAGCTACTGGCTAGGCTACCTAGCGGCGAGGGCTATATCTTCATGCAGGAGCTGTGCCAGATGGCGAACGTCCCCCGCAGGCCGGCTCACTACCTCCGTCACTATCACGATTCCCTCCTCGCCGTCTCAGGCCTGGACGTGAAGAGCCTGCAACGCAGACTGGGCCACTTCCCAGGTCTCGGTCACCCTAGATGTCTACGCCCGTGCCCTGGGGTAGATGGACAACAGGGCGGCGGAGATGGTTGACGAAACCCTGGGTGAAGGGCCCAGGATGGATAGCCTGGCGTTACAATGGAACCAAGGGGCCGGGCGGAAGTACGGCAACGGCACAGGCGGTAGCGCTGATCCTATTGCACAGAGGCCCGGCCCCACAGCTGGGTCTTCCCCATTACAGCACCTGTCAACCGGCAGCTCCTTTCCGCTTTTGGCTACTCCAACGACGAGGCCCACCACGCCTACCGGCCAGCGCCTCGCTCCGCAGGGGAGGGAGGGCCGCCGCCCGAGGAAGAGGAGGCCAGGGTGTGGGTGGCCGGCCTGGACCGCATCCAGAAGGAGAGGGGCATCAACTTTTGCGCCGACTTCTCGGCCACCCCCTTCTTCATCAGGGGCAGCGGCCACGACGAGGGGGAACCCTTCCCCTGGATAGTCTCCGACTTCGGCCTTGCCGATGCTATCGAATGTGGCATCGTCAAAATCCCCCGCATTCCGGTGGCCGATGACACCGGCGCCCCCATCCCCAGATATTTCCGCCTTTGGGACTACATCAACAGCGCCCTGCCCGCCTCTGAGAGGCAGACGGCGCGGCGGAGGGCCAAGCCGGAATCTGTGCTGAGGGAGGCCGAAGGCGCGCTCGTCACCCTGGCCTCGGAATGGCGCCAGACGTTCCAGGAGTTCCAGCGAGCGGGAGCCCCCGTTCCCCCCGTGCTCATCGTGGTCTGCGACAACACGGACTTAGCCAAGCTGGTGCACGAGCACATCGCCAGAGGCAACGCGGCCCAGGAGCTCGCCAACTCCGAGCATGGTGAGGTGACGGTCCGCATCGATACTCGGCTCCTGGAGGAGGCGGAGGCCGCCCTGGAGGGCGAGACCAAGGAGGCGACGGCGGAGCGGTTGCGCAAGAAGGTGGCCACGGTGGGGAAGACCGAATGGGAGGGAGAGGGGGAGCCGCCGGGCAAGGACGTCCGCTGCGTCGTCTCCGTCAGTATGCTCAACGAGGGCTGGGACGCCCCCAACGTGACCCAAATCCTGGGCCTGCGCGCCTTCACCTCGCAGCTTCTGTGCGAGCAGGTGGTGGGACGGGGCCTGCGCCGCACCAGCTACGACGTGAACCCCGAGACCGGGCTCCTAGAGCCTGAATACGTGGACGTGTACGGCGTCCCCTTCGAGGTGATTCCAGTCAAGAAGAAGCCCGTTACACGAGCGGTCGGGGAGAAGGTCTCCATCTTGGTGAAGGCCCTCCCCGAGCGCTCCTGCCTGGAGATAACGTTCCCCAGGGTTCAGGGCTACGTCTACGATGTCCGTCAGCGCATCCGTCTGAACCTGGAAGATGTGCCCTACCTGGAGGTGGGACCGACCCAGGAGCCCACGGAGGTGACTGTGAAGCCGGCCGCTGGCTACCGAATAGGGCGGCCCGACAGGCTCGGGCCAGGGCTGGAGGATGTCCATGACCGCACCCACTTCTACGCCGAGAGGCGACTGCAGAGCACCGTTTACGAGCTGGCGGCCGAGCTGACAGAACGGCTATGCCAGAAGCGTCCCGAAGAATGGCGGGCGAGGCACATCCTGTTCCCTCAGGTGCTGCGCTGCGTGTGGGAATACCTGGAGCAGCGGATGGTCTTCAAAGGGGACGTGCCTCCGGAGGAGGTGGCCTTGCTCAGGTATCGTGAGCGGATTGTGGAGCGCCTGAGCGAGGCCACCGAGCCGGACGTCACGGCAGGCGAGCCGCCCATCCTGCCGGTGCTGGAGCGCTTCCGGCCGATAGGGTCCACCAGGGACGTCCTCTTCCGCACCACCCGGCCCTGCGCCGGCACCACCAAGAGCCACGTCAGCCACGTCGTCCTGGACGCAGCCACATGGGAGAGCAGCGTGGCCTACCAGTTGGAGCGCATGGACGAGGTCATCGCCTACGTCAAGAACGATGGCCTGGGCTTCGTTATCCCCTACCAATGGCAGGGCCAGGGACACCAGTACAGGCCCGACTACCTCATACGTTTGCGGTGCCCGGACTGTCCCGAGAGGGAACTGAAGGTCATCCTCGAGGTCAAGGGTCGCGAGACGGAACAAGACCGCCAGAAGTATACGGCCGCCGAGCGATGGGTGAGGGCCGTTGACCATAAGGGCGACCTGGGCAGGTGGGCCTTTGTGGTCTGCCGTGACCCCAGCACTCTATCCTAGCAGCTACAGAATATGGTCAGGTCTTGAATGTAACCTGTAGCGAACCTGGCAGTGGGTTTCCAAGGAGATGGCGTTTACAACTGGGCAAGGTTACTTAAATGCCTATCCATTCTGAATTCTTATGGTTAAGGTGCGGGTGAATTTGCAATTTGGATAATTACTACAGCCTAAGAAAGGCCGGCCAGTGTCCTGAGCCACCCTAACCAGCATCTTCGCTTCACACTCGTCACAAGTCAGGTACTCCTCGTCAACCAGAATGAGACCCTTAGCGTCCCGCTTTTGACTACAGCTTCCACAGGCATAGAAGGGACCATGGCGGCTCTTCGGCCGGACGTGCATGGTGCCTGAGCATTCGCAAATGGTGCTCGCCGGCAAATTGCCGATGACGCTCCTTCTGCTCTGCTGAGCATCATCCGACTGAAGTCGATCTGACCCAGTGTCGACAAGGTGACTAAGTCCACGATGCCCCATGGCTTCCCGCACAAAGCGACTGGCCTCAATACGAATCATGGCCTCCTTTGCCGCCCAACTTGATAAAACGTTGAGGCTTCCGCACCACAGAACGCGGTCATCAATATAGACCTCTTTCGCGCTCATATAGTTTCGATAGCTAACATCTATGCCTGCCTTGGTCAGCTCCTCTACGATTTGCCTAGCCCGCTCGCTTGTGGAGCTCTGCGTCGTCACTTTTACTATGAGGCCCTCAGCGCGTCGTCTGCGTAGACGGTCTACCAGCAGTCGAGTCGGGTCGCTGCTTGCGAGGAAGGGACTCAGAATAACGACTGACCGTTCAGCACGCTCAACGTCTGCAATCAAGGTATCTATGGCGGTATGCTGAGTATAGTAGTCTATGCGAACGGACCGAATCTGCTCGCGCTTCCCTGATGTTACCTTCGCGTCCAGTCCCGCCACATCTGCATCAAAGGCAGATACCTCTATGTCCTCACACGGAATGACAGCTCCTTGCCTTCGCAATTGCTGAAGAACTCTTCCCACTATATCCCTAGACATTAGCTTGCTCTCGAAGTAGGTCAAGTGGCAAACGAATATAAGCTTGGAACGGGCCCGGCTACACGCGACATTGATTAGCCTAGCTGCGTCCGAACCGAGGCCGCCGCGCAGAAGGCGACCCAGCCTATAGGGGGGGCCATCTACTAGGTCAATGATAATGACTTCCTTCTCTTGGCCTTGAAAGCGGTGGACAGTGCTAGCGACGATACAATCGCTCAGACCTGTCTCGTATATCAGGGAGTTGAGGAGTCGTGACTGACCTCGGTAAGGCGTAACGATAGCGACCTCTGGAGTTGGCCGGTTCTCACCCCCGGAGGCCGAGGGTGGGAACGATCGCAGTGCTCGAATAGCCAGGCGGAATGATAAAATTGCCGAATAAAGATTGATTCGTGATTTTGTTGTTGTCCGGGTGCAGTAGAGGTTAAGGCGTGAGGTGTCGTATAGCGCTATATGGGTGCCAGGGCAGGGCTCCCCATCGGCATTTCTGCTGACGAAATCCACCCTATCGACGAGTTGGCCATTGTAAAAGATGCTATTCACGATGCGTGATATTTGGAGCGGCATTCGGTATTGCTCTTGGAGCATAACCATGGGCTTGCTACTGCGAGGAGCCCCTCCGCCTGTAACGAGCCCGGCGACTTGAAAGATGTCTCGCCTCAGCCACTGCTCTACGGCGGGCGTGTCGGCGACGGCGATGGGGCCTAACTGCCTGAAATCGCCAATGATAACGCCTTTAAGCCTCGCAAGCGCCCCAGCCGCGTACATCATGGGGATAGGAGCCATGCTAGCTTCGTCGCACACCAATACCTCATACGAACGTGATTTGACTTCGTCCATGGTGTACGTCCGGGTCAAAGTGGTAGCCACGAGCCGCGCCTCTTGCATCACCAACTTGTGGGTCTCGTCTACCTGTTGAGCAATGATGGCCAACTGCCCGTCAATCTCTTCTATTTCGCTGGTCAATTGCTGGTGCTCTTCCTGCAGCCGTTGCAGTTCGGATTCAATTTTTTGCATCTGGCGAGTCGCTCTAGTTACATGCTCCCCGACCTCATCAAGCAGCGACCGTAGCCTTTCCCGATCTTTTCTCGCCTTTTCGACTTCACCAGCTACACTTCTGTATTGTCCTCGCAGTGACTCCAATTGGTTGATTCGTCCTCTAAGTTCTTCATGGAGTCTCGTGAGTCGGCCTTTAAGTCGTCTAAGGCTCAGTCCACGCACAAGCCGGCCGAAAGTACCGAGAACCTGAGCTTGCCTCAGCCTTGCCTCAACAGTTTTAGCTGTGTCCTCAAGCCTTCGTATGTCAACCTGTATACGCCTTAGATCCTCATCTATTCTCTTTGCTTCGGATTTGCTCACTCTGAGCCTTCGGTCTGCCTCCGCAAGTGTATCCACTAGCCTGCTTTCTTCAGCGCGTAACGACTCCAGATTGCTGAGAAGTTCCCTTTGTTGCTGTCGCTGCATTTTCATGTGTCGCCTCACTTGGGCACGTTGCCTCCACTTGTCCTTACAAAGTTGCTTCAATCGGTCACGCTCGGCGCGAAGCGCCGCTGTTTTGACATTAACAACGTCGTTCAGATTGACCTTTGGGTCGTGTCGAATCGTATCCAGTTGAGCTGTGCCTAATCGCAATATTTTGCCTTGCTGATAAAGCTCCTGACCGGTAGGGTCATTCTGACAGGCGCGCAGACAGTGAATGAGGGCCTGATCCACAGCTACATTGGTATGAGCCGTAAGCAAAACACTAAAGCCTTTGTGAAGCAATGACAGAACGATATATCCGAGAGTGGTGGTCTTTCCCGTCCCTGGTGGCCCCCAGACATAAGTCACGCTTGAGCCGAGAGCCAAGGCAACCGCGGCGCGTTGTTGCTCGTTAAGGTGATCAAGTGCTATGGGAGGCTGAATGGCCTTTGCTTGAATCTCCCTGAAACCCAGCATTGACAACGAAAGCAAGCATGTCCTGCTGTCAAGCGCTCCTAGATGGGCTTTGAGCAGCTCCAGTAATTTGGATGGGTCGATGACAATGACCGCTTCAGGCACCGTTGGCCCAATGTGTTCCTGGAGAGCGAGCGTTATGACACATCCTACTATTGATAGCACAGTGCCCAAGACCGGGGGCTCTTCCTTGCGCCGCAGTTCACACGCCGCGTCATCGAACAGATAGTTCGGCTCATCACGTAAACGGAAGATATAGATGTGCTGGCCGTTGACCGATTCTTGAAATCGCCCATCGCGAGCTACCAGACGTTGGTTTACGCCACGTCGTCTGAGTTCCTCGATCTCGGCCTCCAATGCTCCCTGAAACTCTTTAATGAGCTTGATGTGGTCACTCATGAAGCTCATTTTCAGAGCCCTCTGCTGACCGCCGAAGACATGACCTTCTTGCCGCCTCCGCCTGGGTTGATGGAAAGAGCTGGCCGCTATTATATGACAATCGGAAATGAGTAGTGCACGTTGCTGTATACAAGACCGTCTGGCTAAAAACACTGGGCGTCGGTGTCCTGCGAGAGCAGTAAGCCGGGCCGATACAGATCGCGTAACTTGATATCACCTAGGGCTCGTCTGCGTCCGAGCTGAATAATGACCTCTGCGTAGGCTCGTAGCCAAGGCTCCTTGTAGAACAGCACGCCAGCCAAAGTGTGTATATGCCTCATCAACTGATACAGGTATTAATGGAAGCCTCACCGCCTGAATCACTGTCTAAAAGCTACCTTGATTTAGCGCGCCAGCGTGCGGGGCGATATACTAATCACAAACTCCAGCCGGAGGAACAGCCATGCCCTTCCTCGCCCTGGCGCTTGGGCTTCTCCTGGGTCTTGTGCTGGGCTGGCTCATCTGGGGACGCCGTCCCCGGGGCGACAGCGATGCCCAGGCCCTCTTCCAGGCCCTGGGTAGACTGGAGAAGAGCGTAGAGGCCCTCCACCAGCGGCAGGAAAACGCCTGGCAGGTAGCCCAAAGGCTGGAGCAGGCCCTCAAGCTTTCGCCAGGTATTCGGGGCCGTTGGGGCGAAGTGCAGCTGCGTCGCCTGGTGGAGATGGCGGGCATGGCCCATCACGTCGACTTCGTGGAGCAGGCGACCACTGAGGCTGGTCGACCTGACATGGTCATCTGGCTTCCCGATGGCGGGGCGGTGCCGGTGGACGCCAAGACG
>Ga0101941_1002050_pt1 | contig 10549 bp, 6 predicted proteins | sample DewCreD2012metaG_3_FD_75242 | JGI IMG/M metagenome (GOLD analysis project Ga0101941, IMG submission 75242) | Hot spring sediment bacterial and archeal communities from British Columbia, Canada, to study Microbial Dark Matter (Phase II) - Dewar... ...
CCATGGCCTGATCGCCCTTCAGAAGCGGATCCCAGTCGAACCCCGTCGAGCGCAAGAGATAGGCAAGCGTTCCCATGGCCGGGTTGAACATGAAGAGCCACAGCATGCCGGCAACGGCAGGTGCCACGGCATAGGGCCAGATCAGCAGTGTGCGGTAGAAGGTCTGCCCGCGGACCACCTTGTCGGCAGCCGTGGCCAGAAGCAGCGCGACCGCCATCGAGACGAGGGCCGTCAGCGCGCTGAACACGATCGTCACCTGAAACGCGTGCAGGTAATTCGGATCCGACAGGATGTTGGAAAAATTGGCAAAGCCCACGAAGGTGCTTTTGAGCCCGAACGGATCCTCCCGCAGCATCGATTGGTAGATCGCCTGGCTTGCGGGCCAGAAGAAGAACACCAGCGTCAGGATGATCTGGGGCGCGAGTAGCAGGTAGGGCAGGATTTTGTTCGGGAAGTGAACCGTGTGCAAGGTGAAGCTCCTCAGCCGGCCAGAGAAAAAGCACTGCCCGCATCATCAGATGCGGGCAGTGTCGTTAGTCGGTCAGATCAGTTGCTGGAGACGGAAGCGATGGCTGCATTGCCACGCTCGACGATCTTGTCGAGCGTCGTCTTGGCATCCTGCGAGCCGGCCAGCATGGCTTCGAACTCTTCGTTCATGATGTCGCGAACCTGCGGCAGGTTCGGCAGGCGCACGCCCTTGGAGTTTTCGGTCGGTGCCTTGCCGGTCATCTGCAGGATCGGCGTCTCGCGGGCCGGGTTCTGCTCGTAGAAGCCCGAGGACTTGGTCGCCTCGTAGGCTGCATTGGTGACGGGCAGGTAGCCGGAAACCTGGTGCAGGCGTGCTTGGATTTCCGTCTGCGACAGGAAGTTGAAGAACTGGGCGATGCCCTTGTATTCTTCGTCGCTCTTGCCACCGAAGACCCAGAGGCTGGCGCCGCCCGGAATGGTGTTCTGCGGGCCATTGCCTTCGTAGTAGGGAAGCTGGCCGATACCGTAGTTCATGCCCGACTTCACGATGTCGCCGAGGCCACCGGAGGACTCGGTCATGATCGCGCATTCGCCCGAGAGGAACAGCTGCTTGGCTTCCGAAGTGCGGCCGCCGTAGCGGAACGCGCCGTCCTTGGCCAGGTCGGCGATCGACTGGAAGTGCTGGACGTAGAGATCAGAATTGACGTTCAGTTCGACGGTGCCGCCGGCAAGACCGTTTTCGTTGGTCCCGTAGGAAACGTTGTTCCAGGCGGCGAAGTTCTCGGTCTGGATCCAGGTCAGCCAGGTCGACGTCATGCCGCAGGGAGCAGCACCGCTGTCCTTGATCTTGCGTGCGGCTTCGAAGACTTCCGGCCAGGTCTTCGGCGGGTTTTCAGCGTCAAGGCCGGCCTTCGTGAAGGCGTCCTTGTTGTAGTAGAGAACCGGCGAGGACGAATTGTAGGGGAAGGACAGCATGGTGCCGTCCGGCTTCGAATAATAGGCAACGATGCCGGCCAGATAGTCGGACTTGTTGAACTCGAAGCCACCCTTCTGCAGCACCTCGGCGACCGGAACGACAGCACCTTCAGCGCCCATCATCACGCCCGAGCCAGCGTCGAAGACCTGAATGATGGCCGGCGGCTGCTTGGAACGGAATGCGGCGATGCCGGCGTTCAGCGTTTCCGGATAGGTACCCTTGAAGACGGGCGTGATCTTGTACTCGCTCTGGCTTTCGTTGAACTCCTTGGCCAGCTGGTCGACAACTTCGTTGTTTGCGCCGGTCATGGCGTGCCACCACTGCAGCTCGGTGGCGGCAAAGGCAGAAGAGCCGAAAGAAAGCGAAAGGGCGAGGGTCGCCGCGGATGCGGCGAAACGTTTCGTGGACATGGTGCCTCCCTGATGTTCCACCTGGCCAACGACAGGTTGGCCAGACTAGCCCTACGAAGATCCTCCCAGATCTGCGTGAGCGTGCTTCGTTTGAAGCGTCCCGCATTCAAAACGAAAACATATGAACCCGCAACGAAATTGTGACAGTCGGTTGTCTCGAGCTGTGCACAATCAAAGATCGTGATTGGATGATATTGAAAAGGCGGGCGAAGAGCGGTTCGGCGAGACTTGTGTCGGGTTCTCTCCAGCCCTCGTGACCACTTTCGCGGGTGTCGGGTCTGCGGCACTCCCATCACTTCCACGTGAAAGCGCGGGTCGTCGTCCTCATCGCGGCTGCGACTACCCCCTCCGCTGTTGTCGGAGCCTCGAGCTTGCCGGCTGGAAATCTGCTTTCGAATGTGTCACATCCATCCCCGGAAGGATGGTCATGGACGATCAAGACTTGAGGCATCATGCGCCGCTTCGGCACCGCGCTCACCTCAAAGCCGTCATTGCAAGTCTGTTTGCCTCGCTGCTCCTGATGTTCGGCGGCGATGCTTTCGGTCGTCTTCACCACGGATCCTCCAACGCGAGGGTCCTGACCCTCTCGGACGCCGGGCAGCTCGTCGCCGGCGCCGTGAGCGACACGCGCTATGTCAGCGCCTCCGAACGGTCTTCACGACCGAAGCTGAAGCCCGCCGACGCGGGTGATGGCTTTGTTGTCCCCGAGATCCACGCTTTCCAGACGAGCCGACACGGCGATCTCGTTCAACGGCTCCTTTCCGACCGCGCCGTCATTCGCCCGCCGCTTGCCTATCGGTCGCGCGCACCCCCGACGATACAGCCCTTCGCCTGACCGTTTTGCCGCCATCCTCGTGATGGCTCGAACCGTTTGCGCCACTGCTCGTCAAGCAGCGGCCGCATTATGCTGGATTGTCCAATGAAGAACTCTATCGCCAAGGTGATGGGCTATATGCTTGTCATCGTGCTCGGCCTGCTCGTGGCTCTGCCGAACGTGCTTTCCGACGCAACCCTGTCCCGTTTTCCATCCTTCATGCCCCATGAGCGCGTCTCTCTCGGTCTCGACCTGCGCGGCGGCTCCCATCTCGTTCTTGAGGTCGATCGTCCCGCCATGGTCGATGAATGGCTCCAGAGCCTCGCCCAGGAAGCGCGCACCACCCTGCTCGAAGCCCGCATCCAAACGCGCAGCATCCGTCGGGACGACAATGCCCTCAATGTCACGCTGGCTGATCCAGCCCAACTTGCGGCAGCGAGAGAAGCGCTGGCGGTGCTCAATAACCCTGCCGTCACGGTGACCGGACACGGTCTGCCGGAGCTCGACGTTTCCACAAGCGGCGGCGACAAGCTGCGCATGGCGCCGACCGAACAGGGTATCACCGCGCGCCTCAGCCATGCGGTCGACCAGAGCCTCGAAGTCATCCGCCAGCGTGTCGACCAGGTCGGGGTGGCCGAACCCACCATCCAGCGCGTCGGCGGCGATCGTGTTCTCGTCCAGCTTCCCGGAGAGCAGGATCCGTCACGGCTGCGGGCGCTTCTCGGCACCACCGCGAAGATGAGCTTTCATCTGCTCGGCGAACCGGGTGCCGCAGGGGTCGAGACGTTGAAGGATGACGAAGGTCGCAGCTATCCGGTACAGGCAACGGTCCTGCTGGCCGGTGACCGGCTCACCGATGCGCGCGTCCAGTTCGACCAGCAGGGTGGCGGCCAGCCCGTGGTCTCCTTCCGCTTCGACGGCGTCGGTGCCGACCGCTTCGCCCGGATCACCCGTGACAATGTCGGCCGTCCCTTCGCCATCGTCCTCGATGATAAGGTGTTGAGCGCACCGGTCATCCGCGAACCCATCACCGGCGGCGCCGGGCAGATCTCCGGCGACTTCTCGGTCGATGAGGCCAATACGCTCGCGGCACTCTTGCGCGCCGGTGCGCTGCCAGCCAAGCTCACCGTCATCGAGGAGCGCACCGTCGGCGCCGACCTCGGCGGCGATGCGATCGAAATGGGCATCGCATCGGGTCTTGCCGGCTTCGGCCTCGTCGTCGCCTTCATCGTCGCGCTCTATGGCGCCTGGGGCCTGCTCGCCGTCCTGGCTCTCACGCTGAACGTCATCCTGACCTTCGCCGGATTGACCATCGTCGGGGCGACGCTCACCTTGCCCGGGATCGCCGGGATCGTGCTTGGCATCGGTCTTGCGGTCGATGCGAACGTCTTGATCAACGAACGTATCCGCGAGGAGGCCGCCAAGGGGCGAGGGGCCTTCGCGGCCATCGACCACGGCTTTGCCAAGGCCTATTCGACGATCATCGACAGCAATGTCACGGCGCTGATCGCAACCGTGCTCCTGTTCTGGTTCGGCTCGGGCCCGGTCCGGGGCTTTGCCGTCACCATGGGCCTCGGCATCGCAATCTCGATGTTCACCGCTGTCTCGGTCGTCCGCGTCGCCATGGTCGCCATCGCTCGCCGCTGGAAGCTGAAGACGATCACCATCAAGCCGCTGTTGCCGTTTAAGCTGATCAAGGACGGCACCAGGATCGACTTCATGAAGGCGCGCATGTTCGGCATTGGCGTTTCGGCCTTCCTGTCGATCTCGTCGATCATCCTGTTCATCACGCCCGGCCTCAACTACGGCGTCGATTTCAAGGGCGGCATCCAGCTCGAACTCTCGACAACCGGGCCGGCCGACCTTGGCCGTCTGCGCTCCGGCATCGAAGGGCTGAACCTCGGCGAAGTCGCCTTGCAGGAATTCGGCGACAGCAACCACGTCATGCTGCGCCTCGAGCGGCAGCCGGGGGGAGAGCAGGCCCAGACGGACGCGGTCACCAAGGTCCGCCAGACGATCCAGACGATCGACGCCTCGGCCAGGATTGAGCGGACCGAGGTGGTTGGCCCCAAGGTCAGCGGCGAACTGGCGACGGCGGGACTGACGTCGGTCATCCTCGCGTCGCTGGCGATGCTCGTCTACATCTGGGTGCGCTTCGACTGGCCGTTCGCCGTCGGTGCGATCGCGACCCTGATCCTCGATGTTACGAAGACGATCGGCTTCTTTGCGCTGACAGGGCTCGACTTCAACCTGACGGCGATCGCGGCATTGCTGACGCTGGTCGGCTATTCCGTCAACGACAAGGTGGTGGTCTATGACCGAATGCGCGAGAACATGCGCCTCTACAAGGCGATGCCCTTCCGGGACCTGATCAATCTCTCGATCAACGAGACGCTGGCCCGGAGCCTCTATACGTCTGCGACGGCCTTCCTCGCCATGCTGCCCATGGCGATCTGGGGCGGCAGTGCGGTCGAGAGCTTTGCGGTGCCAATGGTCTTCGGCATCTTCATCGCGGCGTCGTCTTCGGTCTTCATTGCCGCGCCGATCCTGTTGTTCCTGGGGGACTGGCGGAGCCGCAGACAGATCCGCAATCAGGAGGCTCTGCAGGTAGAGCCTGCGTGATAAAGGCACGAGGCGGGCTGGTTTTATACCCGCCTCGGCTAGGCTTCAGGCTGATAAGAGCAGAAGATGCCGGGAAAGCCATTCTCGCTGGTGAAGCGGAGGCCTGCCTTCTCGAAGGCCAGTTTCAGCTGCGCCTCGGTCGATCGGTGCACGCCGTGGCGCTGGCCTTCGTAGTCACGGATGGTGCTACGGGAGACAAGCGACTGCAGTGCCAGCTCCTCTTGCGTCCAGCCCAGGTAACCACGGGCCGCACGACAGAGGGCAGGCGAAAAAACAATGTGGTGAGCGGATTGAACCATCATCATAACTGACCATATAAGCGGATATTGACCATTTAGGGTGATTGCAGCGGGTTTTCCAGTCTGCGCTTTTTGTCACCCGCGCAGATTTCGTCGGGGGATATGGATTTGGGATAACGCTGGACGCTTCGAGCCTTTTGCTTCTGCTGCTGGTTCTTCCGTTCCTCGGCAGCCTTGGCTCGGCTTTCATCCTCAACACGACGTCCCGTGATCTTCCGGTCTTCGTCGCAGGGGCCACGACGCTCCTGACCCTGGTCCTGACAGCGTCGGCCTACCCGTTCGTGACACAAAACGGCGTCCTGCGGTTCACGGCCGAGTGGCTGCCGCAAGTCGGGCTGGACTTCTCCCTGCGGCTCGATGGCTTCGCCTGGATCTTCTCCATGCTGGTCACGTCGATCGGCTTTCTCGTCATCCTCTATGCCCGCTACTACATGGGCAAGGATGACCCCATCCCGCGTTTCTTCTCCTTCCTGCTGGCCTTCATGGGGGCGATGCTCGGCATCATCGTCTCCGGCAATGTCATCCTGCTCTCGATCTTCTGGGAACTGACCAGCATCTTCTCCTTCCTGCTGATCAGCTACTGGCACACGAATGCCGCAGCCCGCGACGGCGCGCGCATGGCACTGACGATCACCGGGATCGGCGGTTTCTGCCTGCTGATCGGCATGCTCCTCCTCGGCAAGATCGTCGGCAGCTACGATCTCGACAAGATCCTCGCGTCGGGCCAGCTGGTGCGGGAGCATCCGCTCTATCTGCCGACGCTGATCTTCATTCTGCTCGGTGCCTTGACGAAGAGCGCCCAGTTCCCGTTTCATTTCTGGCTGCCCAATGCGATGGCAGCCCCGACGCCGGTCTCCGCATTCCTGCATTCCGCGACCATGGTGAAGGCAGGGGTCTTTCTGCTCGTTCGCTTCTGGCCGGTGCTTTCAGGGACCTATGAATGGTTCATTATCGTCGGCCTGGCCGGCATCTCGACCCTGCTGCTCGGCGCCTTCCTGGCAATGTTCCAGCGTGACCTGAAGGGCTTGCTCGCCTACTCGACAATCAGCCATCTCGGTCTGATCACGACGCTCCTCAGTCTCGGAAGTCCATTGTCGACGGTCGCGGCGATCTTCCACATGCTCAACCACGCGACCTTCAAGGCCTCCCTCTTCATGGCGGCCGGGATCATCGATCACGAGACGGGAACGCGTGACATGCAGCGGCTGAGCGGCCTCTACCGCTTCATGCCGGCAACGGCCACACTGGCCATGGTCGCGAGTGCTGCCATGGCGGGCGTGCCGCTGCTGAACGGATTTCTCTCCAAGGAAATGTTCTTTGCGGAAGCCGTCGAGACCCATGCGGATTCCTGGCTCGATGTGATCCTGCCCTATGTCGCGACGCTCGCCGGCGTCTTCAGCGTCGTCTATTCGCTCCGCTTCATCCATACGGTCTTCTTCGGTCCGCTGCCGAAGGATCTCCCCAAGCAGACCCCGCATGAGCCGCCGCGCTGGATGCGCGTTCCCATCGAGATCCTCGTGGTGGTCTGCCTCATCGTCGGCATCGTGCCCGCCCTTTCCATCGGTCCTTTCCTGCAGACCGCGGTCGAGAGCGTGCTGGGTGACCAAACCCCGGAATACAGCTTGAGCGTCTGGCACGGCTTCAACGTACCGCTGCTGATGAGCCTGGTCGCTCTGCTCGGTGGTATCGTGCTCTATGTCGCGATGCGTGATTATCTGTCGCGTTGCGAGGATGGGCCACCCTATCTCCGTCGCCTGCGTGGCCAGCGCCTGTTCGAACGGGTCCTGGTCACCGTCTCCTGGCGCTGGGCGCGTCTCGCGGAAAGCCGGCTCGGCACCCGCAATCTGCAGCCGCAGCTCCGCTGGATCGTGGTCAGCGGTTTCGTCGCTGCAACCCTGCCGCTTTACTTCTCGGGCTTCGAACGTCGGCCGATCGTCTTTTCCGCCATCGATCCGGCCTTTGGCCTTCTCTGGCTGGTCGGCATGGCGCTTGCGATCGGCGCTGCGGTTTCCGCCAAATACCATCGTCTGGCAGCCCTCATCATGCTCGGCGGGGTGGGGCTGATCGTCTGCATGACCTTCGTCTGGCTGTCCGCGCCTGACCTCGCGATCACCCAGTTGCTGGTGGAGATCGTCACGACGGTTCTGATCCTTCTCGGCTTGCGCTGGTTGCCGAAGCGCAGCCCCGACCGAGGCGAGATCATGACCCTGAAAAGTCGGTTCCGGCGTTTCCGCGATCTTTCACTGGCGATCGCCTGCGGCATCGGCATGTCGGTCGTTGCCTTCACGGTGATGACCATGCCGGTGCCGGATGCCATTGCCACCTACTTCCTTGAGAACGCCTACACCCAGGGCGGCGGACGCAATGTCGTCAATGTCATCCTGGTCGACTTCCGGGCTTTCGACACGCTGGGAGAGATCGCCGTGCTCGGCATTGTCGGCCTGACCGTCTATGGCCTGTTGCGCCGTTTCCGTCCGGCTGATGACAGCATGGCGCTGCCCGAGCAGCAGGTCAGCCAGAACCGCTTCGATGCGGACCAGCCGGAGCGCTCGCCGGGCGACATGATGCGCGACTATCTGCTCGTGCCTTCGGTGCTGATGCAGTGGCTCTTCCCGGTCATCATCACGCTTTCCGTCTATCTCTTCATGCGTGGTCACGACATGCCCGGCGGCGGCTTCTCGGCCGGTCTGACATTGTCGATCGCCTTCCTGCTGCAATATCTGGCGGGCGGCACGCGCTGGGCGGAAGATCGCATCCGTATCCTGCCATTGCGCTGGATGGGAGCCGGCATCCTCACGGCATCGACAACGGGCATCGGGGCATGGCTCCTCGGTTACCCCTTCCTCACCTCGCATTTCCGCTATCTGGAAATACCCCTGATCGGCAAGGTGCCGGCCGCATCTGCGCTTCTCTTCGATCTCGGCGTCTTTTCGCTGGTGGTCGGCGCGACGGTGCTAATCCTCACGGCGCTCGCCCACCAGTCGATCCGCATCAACCGCTTGAGAGCACTGGAAGCCAAGGGGGAGAAGCGCTGATGGAAATCATCCTGTCGCTCGCCATCGGACTGATGACCACCTGTGGCGTCTGGCTCATCCTGCGTCCGCGCACCTATCAGGTGATCATCGGACTGTCGCTGCTGTCCTACGCAGTGAACCTCTTCATCTTCGGCGTGGGCGGGGTGAAGAGCAACATGCCGCCGATCCTCGAGGATGGCGTCGTGTCGACGACGCTGAGCGATCCCGTGCCCCAGGCCCTGGTGCTGACCGCCATCGTCATCGGCTTTGCCACAACGGCTCTTTTCCTCGTCGTGCTGCTCGCCGCCCGCGGACTGACTGGCAATGACCATGTCGACGGGAGGAACGAGTAACCGTGATCGCCTGGAGCCACCATCTCATCGTCACCCCGATCCTCCTGCCGATGATGACGGCAGCGATCCTGCTGTTCATCGACGAACGCAACAGGACGACCAAGGCACTCGTCAGCCTGACGGCGACGGTTCTGCTGCTCGCGAATGCGCTCGTTCTCTTCCTGATCGAGAGCGGACCGAACAGTTTCGACAATGTCTATCTGCTCGGCAACTGGGCCGCCCCCTTCGGCGTCGTGCTCGTCATCGACGGGCTTTCGGCGATGATGCTGTTGCTGACCGCGGTCCTCGCCATCGCCGCCTTGGTCTTCTCAATGGCCAAGTGGCATGCCGTCGGAGCCCATTTCCACACCCTATTCCAGCTCTTGCTGGTTGGCGTCAACGGCGCGCTGCTGACCGGCGACCTCTTCAATCTCTTTGTCTTTTTTGAAGTCATGCTGGCAGCCTCTTATGGATTGCTGCTGCATGGCACGGGTACGCTGCGCGTCAAGTCCGGGCTCCACTACATCGCCGTCAATCTGGTCGCTGCCCTCTTCTTCCTGATCGGGGTCAGCCTCGTCTATGGAACCGCCGGCACGCTGAACATGGCCGACCTTGCCCTGCGTATGCCGGAAATGGAGCCGGACCGCCTGATCCTGATGGAAGCTGGCGCTGCGGTTCTGGGCGTCGCCTTCCTCATCAAGGTCGGCATGTGGCCGCTCTGCTTCTGGCTGCCTACCGCCTACAGTGCCGCTTCCGCACCGGTGGCGGGCATGTTCGCGATCCTGAGCAAGGTCGGCATCTACGTCATCCTGCGCCTGACAATGCTTCTCTTCGGCGATGGTCCATCGGCCGGCTTCGGGGCGGAGGTCCTGCTGCTCGGCGGCATGGCGACGCTCGTCTTCGGAACCATCGGCGTTCTCGCATCCCAGGCCCTGGGGCGTCTCGCCGGCTATTCGGTCCTCGTCTCGTCGGGCACGCTTTTAATGGTGCTCGGCATCAATGACGGCGTCGTCTCCTCCGGTGCCCTGCTTTATCTCGTCAGTTCCACCTTGACGATCAGCGCCTTCTTCATGCTGATCGAACTGGTGGAGCGCGGACAGGATGCTGGCGCGAACGTCCTGGCCGTCACCATGGAGGCCTATGGCGACGGCGAGGAAGCCGACATGGAGGACGGCGAGGGCACGACCATGCCCGGGACCATGGCGATCCTCGGTATCTGCTTTGCCGCCTGCGGCATTCTGCTTGCCGGCCTGCCGCCACTGTCGGGTTTCATCGCCAAGTTCGCCATGCTGTCTGCCATGATGGGCACGGGCTCGATCGGGACGACACCGGATATCGCCGTCTGGACCCTGATCGTGCTGGTCATTCTCTCAGGCGTCGCGGCCCTGATCTCCATGACCCGTGCTGGCATACGCACCTTCTGGGGGTCGATCGAAGGGGCGGTGCCGCGCGTCCTCGTGGTGGAACTGGTTCCTGTCATGCTGCTGCTCTCGATCACACTGGGGCTGACCATCAAGGCAGGACCGGCGATGACCTATATGGACACGACGATCCGGACGCTCTCAAATCCGTCCGCTTACATCGACGCGGTGCGCGATGCCTATGTGGTGCAGG
>Ga0101941_1002056_pt1 | contig 10505 bp, 7 predicted proteins | sample DewCreD2012metaG_3_FD_75242 | JGI IMG/M metagenome (GOLD analysis project Ga0101941, IMG submission 75242) | Hot spring sediment bacterial and archeal communities from British Columbia, Canada, to study Microbial Dark Matter (Phase II) - Dewar... ...
CGCCTCCGGCCAGCGGCTCAGCGCCTCCTCGTACGCCTGGCGCGTCGGCTCGTCGAGCTGCATCGCCTCGATGAACTGCACGGTCGTGAACTCTTCGGCGTCGATCCGCCGGATCAGCGGCACGATGTACGGCCACAGGAGATCGGCCACTTCCTCGATCGGATCGCCGATCGGATGGCGCATCGCTCGGCACTCCTCCACGCGGTGCGGTCTCTACCGCCGTCCGGGTGTCCCAGGTTGTGTGAGCTGCTGGTCACCAGCCAGCGGAGGAGCGTTCGGCGCGTCGCCCCTCCGCCCATAACTACTCGGACGAACCGGCCGGCGCCCTGGTCTGCGCGACGGCGCGGCGGTCCTCGAGCAACGGCGCCAGCAGCTCGATCGGGAGCGGGAAGATGATGGTGCTGTTGCGCTCGGTCGCGATCTCGGTCAGGGTCTGCAGGTAGCGGAGCTGCAGCGCCCCCGGGACGGTCAACAGCACCCGCGCGGCCTCGGCCAACTGGCTGGCGGCGGCGAATTCGACCTCGGCGTGAATGATCTTGGCCCGCTTCTCTCGCTCGGCCTCGGCCTGGCGCGCCATCGCCCGCTGCATGGTATCGGGCAGCTCCACATCCTTGACCTCGACGATGCTCACCTTGACGCCCCACGGCTCGGTCTGCTCGTCGATGATCACCTGCAGCTTCTGGTTGATCTTCTCCCGCTCGGCTAGGAGCTCATCCAGCTCGACCTGCCCCAGCACGCTGCGCAGCGTCGTCTGGGCAATCTGGGAGGTCGCCCGGATATAGTCCGCCACGTTCACGACCGAGGCGTTCGGATCGACCACCCGGAAGTAGGCAACTGCGTTCACCCGGATGGTGACATTGTCGCGGGTGATGACCTCCTGAACCGGGATATCCAGGGTGAGCGTGCGCAGATCCACCTTGACCATGCGCTCGACGAACGGGATCAGCAGGATGATGCCGGGCCCGCGCGGGCCGACCAGGCGGCCGAGCCGGAAGACGACCCCCCGCTCATACTCCTGCACGATCTTGATCGCCGAGGTCAGCACCATGAGGATAAACAGGGCGACGACCGCGAGTACAATGAGGCTTGGGATCATCAGCGCACCCCTCTCGTTCAGGCGACTTCCCCGGGCCACGCGCGCTCAGCCCCATGGCCCGCATCGATTCAGCCTCGTGACCATCATTGCGCTGGATTGCCATGCCGCGTGACGGAGGCCAGCGGTCGCAGCACACGCTCGCCCGGTTGCGCCTCGCCAGCGACGGCCTCGACTTCCTCCGGCGCGACCGGGGCCACGGTCAGCCGCAGGCCCTCCAGGCCGACGACCCGGACGAGCTGGCCCTCCGGGATGCGGCCCGCATTGCTGCGCGCTCGCCAGAGCTCGCCCTCGACGAATACCATCCCTTCCGGTTCCAGCGCTCGCCGGACGACGCCGACAGTGCCGATCAACCCCTCCTTGCCAGTCACCGGCCGGCGGGCATGCGCCCGGGCCACCAGCGTGATGACGGCGAGGAACGAGATGGCGACCAGCGCGGTGACCGTGAGGATCACCGCCCGCGAGATCTGGAAGACCGGGCTGATCGGCGACTGCATCAACAGGAATGAGCCCAAGGCAAACGAGATAATGCCTCCGACCGTGAGCACGCCGTGCGTCGGGAGGTAGAGGTCAGCGATGAAGAGGATGAAGCCGAAGGCCATGAGCAGGACGCCGGCCCAGTTCACGTCGAGGTTCCCCAGCGCGAACAGCCCGAGCAGTAGGAAGATGCCGCCGACCACGCCAGGCAGGACGGCCCCGGGGTTGGCCAGCTCCAGGAAGATGCCGAGCAGGCCCAGGCTCAGCAGGATATATGCTACGTTCGGGTCACTCAGGATCTGGAAGAACTGCTCGACCAGGTTCATGTCTACGGGGACGATCTCGGCATCCCGCGTCTGCAGCGTGACCTCGCCAGCCATGGTGGTTACGGGGCGCCCGTCGACCGTGTCGAGCAAGGCGTCCAGGCTGGGCGCCACGACATCGATCACGCCCAGCTGAAGCGCCTGGTCAGCGGTGATGTTGACCGCCTCGCGAACGGCCTGCTCTGCCCAGTCGGCGTTGCGCCCGCGCAGCTCGGCTAACCCCCTGATCTTGGCCACCGCATCGTTGACGACCTTCTGCTGCATCGTCTCATCAGTCTGTGCCGGCTGCCCATCCTGCCCGAGCAGGACGGGGCTGGCCGACCCGATGTTGGTAGCCGGGGCCATAGCCGCGACGTGAGCGGCGTAAGTAATGTAGACGCCGGCCGAGGCGGCGCGCGCGCCCGAGGGGGCGACGTAGACGATGACGGGCACCTCGCTGGCCAGGATATCCTGGATGATATCGTCCATGGCGGAGCTGAGGCCGCCAGGCGTGTTGAGCCGGATCACGACGGCCTGGTCGCCGGCGCGCTCCGCCTCCCGGATACCACGGTGGACGTAGTTCGCCATCACCGGTGTGATGGCGCCGTCGACCTCGATGAGGCGCACGCGGGGCGTGCTACCCAGCGCCGTGCCCGCAAGCAGCCAAGCCAGCCCGCTCATGACGAGGAAGATGGCAAGCGCGCGCCTGAGGGGGGTGGCGGCTGTCGCTGTGCGTCGGTTCATCTCAACCCGCCGTTCGCTCGTACGACAAGTATATACCTGGCGGGCCTCTCTCGCGGCGCGCAGGTGCCTAGGTGACGAAGACCTGTGACCCTTGCGGGGTCTTGACCACGTTGATCCGGGTGGGGAACTGGTCCTTCAGCTCGTCGATGTGGGTGATGACCAGGATCATCGCGAACTCGTCCTCGATGGCCCGGATCGCCTGCACGAGGCCCTCGCGCCCCTTGGCGTCCTGGGTGCCGAAGCCCTCGTCGATGACCAGCAGCTCCAGCCGGGTGCCGGCCCGGTGTGCCAGCAGCATGCTTAGCGCCACCCGGATGGCGAAGTTGATGCGGAACATCTCCCCGCCGCTGTAGAGCTCATACGGCCGGCGGCCGGCCTCGTCGCTGATGACGATGTCGAGCGTCTCGATCAGGCCGTCGTCGCTCCGACGCTGGCGCTGGGTGCGGAACTCCAGGCGCATCGCGTTGCCCGGCATCCGGTCGAGGATCGCGTTCGCCCGCTCCTCCAGCTCGGGGATCATGTTCTCGATGATCATCGCCTGGATACCCCCCTTGCCGAAGGCCCTGACGAGATCCTCGTAGATGCCCTTCTCGGTGACGAGCTGCTGGCGCTGCGCCGTCAACTCGGCAGCGCGCTCACGCTCCTCGTAGGCATCTTCCAGCCGCTGCTGAGCCCGGCCGAGCGCCTCCTGCTCCTCGTGGAGCGCCCGTTCGGCCTCCAGAATCCGCTGCTGGAGCTGATCGCGCTGCTCGCGCAGGGGCGCCGCGCGCTCGATCTGGCACCGCAACTCCTCGATCTCGCGATGTAGACGCTCGAGCTCCGCTCGGTCGGCTGCGATCTGCTCCTCCAGCGACACGAGCTGCCGGCGCTCGAGCTCTGCAGCCAGCGAGGCTCGCTCGAGCGCCTGGTAGTCCTGCTCCGCGCCGGCCACCTCCTGGAGCTGCTGGGCCAGCTCCTGCCCCTCACGCTCGTCGTACGGGATGGCGGCCAGCTTCTGGCGCACGGCCTCGAGCTCGCTGCGCAGCTCAGCCCCGGGCAGGCCGCGCTCGAGCGCCTGCACCAGCTCCTGGCGCTTCGCCAGGTGACGCTCGAGCTCCGCCCGCCGTTCGGCCAGGCCCGCAAGCTGCGTCTCGACCCTCGCCAGCTCCTGGCGCAGCCGGTCCCGCTGGGCACGCGCGTGCTGGAGACGCTCCATCTCCGTCTGACGCTCCGCCTGCTCGGCGTCGATCCGTTCAATCTCTGCTCGCCTCACCCGGAACTCGTCGCCCAGCGCCCGCCCCTGCGACTCGATCTCGGCCTTCAACCGGTCACGCTCGTGCTCCGCGAGCGGCCGGAGGCAGACCGGACAGGCGGCATCGATCGCGTCGAGCTGGTCGATCTTTCCCTTGAGCTCCTGCATCTGCTCCTTGAGCCGCCGGCATTCGGCTTGGAGCTCGCCACGGCGACTCTGGAGCTCCTGAAGGTGCGCCTGGAGCCTCTCCATCTGGTCGTCGAGATCGCCCAGCGACGCCAGCTCCCGATCCAGCCGGCTACGCTCTCCCTCCAGCCCCGGGAGCCGCGCGAGCTCCCGCTCGCAGTGCGCGATCTGCTGCTCGCAGGCGTGGAGTTCGCGCTCGACGCAGTGCACCTCCCGCCGGATGCCGTCTTCCAGCCGTCGCTCGGCCGCCAGGAGGGCCTGGCGCTCGTGCAGTCGCCGGTTCAGCTCGTCCATCGCCTGGCGAAGCTGCTGCCAGCGCTCGAAGCGGGCAGTAATCTCGCCCGCCCGCGCAAGCACAGCCTCATGCGCGCGGACACGCTCGCACAGCTCCGCCCGCTGGCGCTCTCGCTCCTGAACCTGCAACGCCAGTTGCTCCGCGCGCTGGGCCTGCTGCGCCGAGACGCGTTCGGCCGTCTCCAGCACCTGGAGCGTCTTCACGACCTCGTCCCGCCGCTGGCGGAGATCATCGAGCTGGGCGCGGAGCCCATCGACCGCGCGTCGCCGTCCAGCGACCTCGGCCTCGAGCTGGGGCAGGATCTGGAGGTAGCTCTCGATCGCCTCGAGATCCTGCTCGATGGAGCGGATCTCCTGCTCGCGCCGCCGCAGCTCCTCGCGGGCCAGTCGCTCGTACTGGTCGTACTCGCCCAGGTTGAGGATCTCGCCGAGCACCCGCTTGCGCTCGGCCGGCGTCTTGGTGGTGAACTCGTCGGCCCGGTTCTGGAGGACAAACGCAGAGTTGATGAAGGTGTCGTAGTCGATGCCGAGGATCTTGTCGATGATGCTCTGGGTATGGCGCAGGTTGTTCCCGCTGAGCACGCGCCAGCGCTCGCCGTCGCGGGCATGAAGCTCGAGCATCGCCCGCCCCGAGCTTCCCGGCGTCGCAATCGCGCGCCGGCGGATGACCTGGTACTCCTGCCCGTTCAGAATGAAAGCGAACTCGACGCACATCTCCCGGGCCCCCAGGGAGAGCAGATCCTGGTCCGAGTTGCTGCGGGCCTTTCCCCACAGTGCCCAGGTGATGGCATCGAGCAGGGCCGACTTGCCAGCCCCGTTCTCGCCGGATAGACAGGCGAGCTTGATACCCTGGAAATCGATCTCGACCGGCTCGCGATAACAGAGAAACTGGCTCAGTCTCAAGCGGGTAGGAATCATTGCGGCCCTCGTGCTCCGCGGTCTTTCAATCCGCATCTTCCCCAAGCGGAGGATGTGACGGTTCTTGAAGCCCGACCGGCTGCGCTCAACACAGTATACTCAGAGGCATGGAGAGATCGGGCGAAGTATCGAAGTGCAAGGCAGGGAGGAGCGGCGCGTCAGCGTGCCGCGACCCGAGAGCGGGGAATCTCGTCCACTCGATCCAACAGGACGCCTGACCTACCCGTGCTGGAGGATGCGGAGGATGAGCCGAAACCGACGGCGAGATTCGCAACGCCCGCACCGCAGCCGCCGTGACGACTCGCCTGGAGAGGACACAGCGCCCGCTGATACGTCGCCGGTGGAAGACGAACTGGAACCCCTCGAGGCGGAGCCGGCGCTACCGGAGCCAGTAGACGCGGAGATCGTCGAGGCCGAGCCGGTGCTCCTCGAGGAGGACCTCGACGAACTGCTTCGCGAAGACCCATCAGTCGTCAGCGACCCGCTGCGGCTCTACCTGCGCGAGATCGCCGAGGCGCCGCTGCTGACGCCCGAGGAAGAGGTCGAGCTGGCGAAGCGGATCAAAGCCGGCGACATGGAGGCGCTGCAACGCTTCGTGCGCGCTAACCTCCGCCTGGTGGTGAGCATCGCCAAGCGCTACGTTGGCCGGGGCCTGTCGCTCCTGGACCTCATCCAGGAGGGGAACATCGGGCTGATGCGCGCCGTGGAGAAGTTCGACTGGCGCCGCGGCTACCGCTTCAGCACCTACGCCACCTGGTGGATCCGCCAGGCGATCACCCGGGCCATCGCCGACCAGGGACGCACGATCCGGCTGCCGGTCCACATGACCGACAGCATCACCCGCTATCACCGGGTGGTGACCCAGCTCGCCCAGGAGCTCGGGCGCCAGCCGCGGCCCGAAGAGATCGCCGAGGCGCTGAGCGTGCAGCCCGAGAAGATCGCGCAGATCGTCCGGGCTGCCCAGCGCACGGTGTCGCTCGACCGCCCGCTGAGCGAGGAGGACGAGACGAGCCTGGGCGACCTGATCGCCGACGAGGTCTCGCAGTCGCCGGAGGAGATCGCCGAGGAGTCGCTGATGCGGCGCGATATCCTCGAGGCGCTCGAGGCGCTGAGCCCGCGCGAGCGGCTGGTCCTGCAGCTCCGGTTCGGCTTGACCGACGGCCAGCCGAGGACCCTGGCCGAAGTCGGTGACCTGCTCAACATCAGCCGTGAGCGGGTGCGGCAGATCGAGAACGAGGCGCTGCGCAAGCTCCGGCGGATCGCGCGTGAACGACTCGCCGAGTACTATGCGAGTATTTGATGCATCCGATGTGCAACCCGGCAGCAGCCTCCGGCTCCGGCCCACAGGGCGGGCGGGCCTGGTGGCGCCTGCCGGACTATCCGGCGGGCACGCGGGCGGCCGCGCCGGACCTCTGACCATGGCGAGGTCGACTGAGTAACCGATGTCACAAGCACTGCTGATCGCTGCGATCGTCGTTCTGATCCTCGCGAACGCACTCTTCGTCGCGGCGGAGTTCGCTCTCGTCACCGCGCGACGAACCCGGATGGAACAGCTCGCGTCGCAGGGCAACCGGCTCGCCAGGCACGTGCTTCGATTCATGGACGATCCGAACCTGTTCATCTCGGCGGCCCAGGTGGGCATTACGATGGCTAGCCTGGGGCTCGGCTGGCTCGGCGAGCCCGCCCTCGCCGCGCTGTTTCGCGGACTGTTCAGCGAGCTGCCGGAGCCGTGGCACCGGCTGGCGTCGCATACAGCCGCGTTCGTTCTGGCCTTCGGCCTGATCACGCTGCTGCACATCGTCTTCGGGGAACAGGTCCCGAAGATGATCGCCATCCAGCGGGCCGAAGGGACCGTACTGCTGACCGCCGAGCTGATGCGCTTGATCTCCTGGATCTTTCGACCGGCTATCTTCGTCATCTACTGGATGACCGAGCTGACGCTGCGCCCGTTCGGCCTGCGCTACGAGAGCGAGCGGCATCTCGTCTATACGGTCGAAGAGCTGGAGATGCTGGTGGAGACAAGCGCCGAGCGGGGCGAACTGGAGTCGAGCGAGCGAGAGCTGATTCACCGGGTCCTGCTGTTCAGCGACCTCACGGTCTACCAGATCATGGTCCCGCGGACCGAGATGGTGGCGATCCCGGTCACGATTGCCCTGCCGGAGTTGGTCCGCATCATCGCCCGCGAAGGGCGCTCGCGCTACCCGGTCTACGAGGACACGCTAGATCAGATCATCGGTATCCTCCATGTGAAAGATCTCTTCGCGGCGATGCGCGATGGTTGCCTGCCCGACCGGATCGACTTGCGGCACCTGTTGCGCCAGCCGCTGACTGTCCCGGATAGCCTGCCGGTCGGCGAGCTGCTCCGTTCCATGCAATCGCGCAGAATTCACGTCGCCATCGTGATCGACGAGTTCGGTGGCACGGCCGGGCTGGTCACGCTGGAGGACATCATCGAACGCCTGATCGGCGAGATCCAGGACGAGTTCGAGCGCCCGGAGCCCGACGTCGAGGTCCTGCCGAACGGGGACGTGCTGATCAATGGGCTGATGCTGATCGACGAGGTAAACGAGCGCTTCGGCCTCGACATCGACGACCCGAACTTCGACACGGTCGGTGGCTACGTCTTCGGCCGCCTCGGCCGCAAGCCGGAGATCGGCGATACGGTCGCGGTCGACGGCTACGCTTTCCGGGTAGAGGCGCTCGATGGGCTACGAATATCCCGCGTCCGGCTGACGCGCCTTCACGAGGCGGAATCGCCACCGGCCGGAGCCGCCGTACCGGACGAGTAGGCAGTGACGACCACAGGCTGCTCGCCCAGGACCCAGTCGAGCAGGGCCATGCGCAGGTAGAGCCCGTGCCGGGCCTGGCGAAAATACGCCGCCCGCGGATCGTCGTCGACCGATGGGTGGATCTCGTCGACTCGCGGGAGCGGGTGCAGCACGATCCCCTGGGGGTTGAAACGACGCATCAACGCCTGGTCGATGATGTACCGGCCTCTCGCCGCCTCGTAGTCGGCCAGGTCAGTGAATCGTTCCCGCTGGATGCGCGTCTGATAGATCACGTCGAGCGAGGGAGCCAGCCCCTCCAGATCGTCCAGCTCGGTCACCCGCACGCCCGCTCCAGTGAGCGCGAGCTGCAGTTCCTGGCTCATCCGCGCCGTCGGCGGCGCGACCAGGAACAGCTCGGTGTCGCGCGTCTGGGTCAAGAGCATGGCCAGCGAGCGCGCGGCCCGGCCATAGCGCAGATCACCGACCAGCGCGATGCGCAGCCCGTCGATCCGGCCGAGCTCTTTCCAAATGGTGTACAGGTCCAGGAGGGCCTGGGTCGGGTGCTCGTTGGGGCCATCTCCGGCGTTGATGACCGGGACATCGACGACAGCCGCCGCGCGGGCCGCGGCGCCCGCCTCGGGATGGCGGATGACGAGGAGGTCGGCATAGCCGGCGACGATACGCGCCGTGTCCTCGATCGTCTCCCCTTTGACAGCCGAGGAGGTCGCGCCGGCGTACTCAGCCGAGATCACCCCGCCCCCCAACCGGGTCATGGCCGCCTCGAAGCTGAGCCGTGTGCGCGTGCTCGGCTCGAAGAACAGCGTGGCCATCAGCTTCCCCTGAAGCCGGGCGCTGAAGCCCGAGCCAGCGAGCGAGCGCATCGACTCGGCACGCTCGAACAGTTGGAGCAAGAACGACCGATCGAACTGTCGAACTTCCAGGATGTGCCTGGGAACCGGCATCGACGTCACCTCCTCGAGAACCGCTCTCGACCAGCACAGCAAGCAGGATCGCGGTCGCTACGCTTCCGCCACCACGCACGCTCTGTCCGGCCTGGGAGTACCCGATGAGGAACCCAGCGCTGATGATAGCGCAAGCTCGCCCGCGATGCCAAACAGAGAGAGCGCGTTCGTACAGGGAGTTTCCCGAGGCCAGCGTCAGATCTGCCAGGAGCGGGTGAGCGAAGTGGAGGTTGTGCGCGGTTGAGCGACGGTGGCGCGGCGGGGCGCCACGATCGCCGGCGCCTCAGACCACGATTTGCCACCGTATACGGCCATGTCGGCGGATCCTGGTATGCTAGAGGCGGTGCGCGGCTGCCCGCACCGATGACAGGAGTTCATTCGTTCTATACATTAAGTACAGCTATCGGCGCTGCCCATCGGCGCCGATATTCTGAGCAGGTCGTTCGGGACGAGCAAGAGCGGTCGGGTGGAATGGGGCGCGGGTTTCGCATCGGCAAGATCGGCGGGGTCGAGGTACGGGTTCACCCGACCGTCGTGATCGCCCTGCTCTGGGTCTTCTGGCACTGGGGGCGGTCAGCGCATGATCCGCTGGTCGGAGCGCTGTTCGGCGGGTTCCTGCTGCTTGCGGTTTTCGTCAGCGTGGCCGGGCACGAGCTGGCCCACTCGTTTTTGGCCCAGCGCTACGGGTTGGAAGTGCAGGACATCACGCTGCTGCCGATCGGTGGGGTAGCCCGCATCGAGCAGACGCCACTGTCGCCCCGGAGCGAAGCCATGGTGGCACTGGCCGGCCCACTGCTCAACCTCGTGGTCGCGGCTGGCCTCACGCCCGCGCTCGTCGGCATGCTACTGTGGCGGGGCGTGCGCGAGCCGCTCGACGTTCTCCTCATCGCGCAGGAGACCAGCCCCAGCAGCCTTCTGCTTCTCGTCTGGCTAGCGAACATGCTGCTGGCGCTCTTCAATTTGTTGCCGGCGTTCCCGATGGACGGCGGGCGCATCCTGCGCGCCTGGCTGAGCTGGATGAGCGACCGGTTGATGGCTACCCGCATTGCGGTCTCGCTCGGCTACTTGCTCGCGCTCGGGCTGCTGATCGCCGGCATTCTCCTGCGCGATCTGATGCTCCCGCTGCTGGCACTCTTCCTGCTGGCCGCCGCAACCGTCGAGGCGCGGCTTATCGAGGTAGAGCAAGCGATGCAGCGGCTGCCGGTTGGCCAGTTCGCCGTCTGGGACATGGGCGGAGTCGGGCCGGATCAGGAGCTGCGCTACGCGCTGCGGGGAGGGCCACGCGATGTGGCAGTGGTGAGTGGGGGCAAAGTCGTCGGCATGCTCTGGCGAGAGGACATCCTCCGCAACGTCCAGGTGGGCAGTCGCCTGCTGGTGCGGGAGGTGATGGACCCCAGCGTAGTTACGGTCAACGTCGACACCTCGGTCTACGACGCGCACCAGCGCATGCTGGCGAGCGGTCACCCCTCGATACCGGTGGTCGAGCACGGGCGCTACCGCGGCATCTTCACCGCTGATCGGCTCGTCCAT
>Ga0101941_1002057_pt1 | contig 10505 bp, 9 predicted proteins | sample DewCreD2012metaG_3_FD_75242 | JGI IMG/M metagenome (GOLD analysis project Ga0101941, IMG submission 75242) | Hot spring sediment bacterial and archeal communities from British Columbia, Canada, to study Microbial Dark Matter (Phase II) - Dewar... ...
GCCGCTCTTGGCGTGTATGCGTTTGTGCATCGTAAAAGTCGCAATTGCGCCGGTGGCCGAACGCTCGCGACAGGAGCGATGGGCGTAAGCCCCCCGTGGGTCGTGGAACGCGCATGCAAGGGAACTTGCGAATCGCACGTGAGCGCGGATTCGGGCGCGACCGGGAACGGTGGGCGTAAGCCCACCGTGGTTGGGGAAACGCATCGGCAACGACGCACGTCCGTGCAACGCTGGCAGTCTCCGGAGCAATTGCGGTAGCGCTTTTGCAAGCGCGATTCTCGATCGCCACGGCGGGCTCACACTCACCGCTCACGATACCGACGCAGGCGAGCTGACGCCCACCGCTTCCGGATACCTCACTCGTGCGGTTTCGTCGCACAAGCGAATGGGCAGCCTTGGCAAGGCAAGTGGCCTTGCGGGCGTGTTACACGCCCATGATGTGGTAGCCGCAGTCCACGTACAGGATCTGGCCGGTGATGGCGGAAGCGAGCGGCGAGCAGAGGAAAAGCACAGCGTTAGCGACTTCCTCCGGTTGAATCGGTCGCGGTAGGGGACTGCGTTGGGCGGCGTACTGGATCATCTGCTGGATGTCGCCGATAGCGCGAGCAGCCCTGGAGGCGTAAGGGCCAGCGGAGATGAGATTGACGCGGATGTTGTATTTGCCGAGGTTGTGCGCCAACTGGCGGGCATCGATCTGCAGTGCCGCCTTGGCTGCCGACATGCCGCCACCGTAGTGGGGCACGACCCGTTCGCCGCCCAGATAGGTCAACGCCACTGCCGAAGCTCCGGCTGGCCGATCTTTCATCAACGGCCAAGCACGCCGCAGTAATCCCGTCAGCGAATACGCGCTCACCGAAAGGGCCGTCAGATACGCCTGCCGACTCGTTTCCAGCTGAATGTTCTTGATCTCCGGACTGAAGGCCACGGCATGAATCAGGATGTCCAGGGCACCGTAGTCGCGGGCGATTACGTCCATGACGCCCTGAATGGAATAGTCGGCGAAGCGTTGATAGCGGCGGTCGTTGCGGGTCGCCTCGTCCACGTCCTGCATGGTGTCGAAACGCACGTCGCAGGCGAGCAATTTTTCCACCTGCAGCGTGCCGGCACCGTAAGGGAGGATGCGCGATTCGGCATCCTGCTCACGCGTCAGAATGCTTTCGACAATGGTATAAACCCGCGGATGACAGGCGAAAATCAATCGGCATCCCGCCGCCTGCAGCGTCTTGGCGATGAACCAGGCGAACCCTTCGTTGTCGCCCACGCCCGTGACCAGGGCGATACGCCCGCTCAAGTCAATTGGTACCATGAGTCCGTCCTCGTCTCGTTCACCGGGAGTGGCCGGTGTCAGCCCGCCGTGGTCGGCAGCAAATCCTCGCCGCCCTTGGCCGAGAGCGACAGGCGTCCGTCTGCCACGGTCGCGGGCACGCACCGCCCCGATCTCGGCTGAAATTGTGGTAACAGATACGGCAGTGCCTGGCAAGGCGATCCGTCCGACGGCAATCGCAAGGAGCGGCCGGCGTCCGCCCGCCGAGGGATCAGCAGATGCGCCGGCAGAAACGATTCGCCCAGGTTCGCGCATCGCTCCTGCACGCGGAACCAGGAGCGGCGGGCGTGCGCCTGCCGTGGTGTTATGACGTCGGCGTGATGCTGCCGTGCCGTGAGTAACGTTTCGGCAACGGTGCAGAGTTTCCACGGCTGGCTTACGGCAGCCGCTCTTGGTTGCACGACGCGTGTTCGCTGCAAATGCGCGATTTGCCATGCCCGCGCGCACATCCACAGGAGCGGCGGGCGTGCGCCTGCCGTGGTGTTATTAGATCGGCGTGAGCCCGCCGTGTGTCGGGAAACGCACTTGCAACGGCGTGGCGCAATTGTTCGCGAGACTGCCGCCCGGCGTGTTGGTGAACGCCGGTGCAATCGCGGTAGCGAAACCACGGGGGGCTTACGCCTCCCGCTCTTGACCCTCGGAACGAGACCGCATCAGGCTCTAAGCGCTATCGCCATTGCAAACGCCTCAGCCACAACGCGGGCCGATCCTTGCCCGACGAAGGGTCAGGAGAGCACAGGCCAGCAGTGGGGGACATTGTAGGCCACAACCCGGGCCGATCCCCGCCCGACGGAGCGTCTGCAATACATTCATCTGCCCAAACGGGATAGAGCCTGGCGGCGAAGACGCTCCTGCCGATATCTTTCCGCAATCTCCAGCTCGAACGGATGGTGGTTCGGATTTGGTGCGAAACCGCTGTAGCGTGCCTGACAGCGGTAACACACGCTCACCGTCCCGACACAGCGGTACAGAATGGCATCCACCACCACCGAACCGATAAGCACCGCCCAGGTCCAGACCAGCCAGTGCCAGTAGTAGAACAGGCAGGACAAAGCCAGTGCGGTGACCAGGATGGCCAGCCCGAGGCGTTGCGGGAAGTTTTTCTGCACGTACATTTGCTCGTTGCCACAAAGTCGGCAGCGGGTCAGCTGCGCTCCGCCACCAGGAGCCTGAGCCTTGATCTGCTGCTGGCAGGTCGGACAACGCCAGGCGTCGGCGTCCACGGCATCGGTGGTGAACGCCTCAGCACATTGCGGGCAGGTGATCTCGATGCGCATGGTCAGGCTCCCGATCGCCGAAGCTGGAGCGTAAAAGCTCCGTGCGGGACACGCCAGCGCAGCCAAGCCAGTCCTCAACCGGGGCGTTTCCAGACCGCGGAGTGATTGGTGCGCTTTCCCACTCGCTACTCACCACTCGCTACTCGCTATTACTCGGCTTATGGGCCGCTACTGGAATGTAGGAGCACCTCGGCCAATTCTCCGAGAAAGGTGCTGATGACAGCGGCGTATAGGATGCCGGTGGCCGACTGCGTCGAACGAATCCGGGCGCAGCGCCAGGCCAAAATGGTGAACGTGGCCGCTGCCACTACCCCGCCCAACCAGCGTAACGTCAGCCACAGCCACTGATCGACAGCGACCGGCTGACCGCCAGCCCCATGCCGCCACGCGAGTTCGTCGGTGGCAGCAACGGCACAACGCCAGGCGATCGCCGCCAATAGCCAGAGCGTGAGCCGCACCAGAGGCCGTACCGACATGCCCGGCGTGATCAGATAATAGTGCCCCAGCAGCATGGCGGTAAGCACCAGACCGAGTTGAGCAACAGCACTGGCATGCTCCATCGCCAGCCAGGTTCCGAAAAACCGCGACGCATGGAACACTGCCGGGACGGCATAGTTTCCGGCAGGCAGTGTCGCCAGGGCCACGCCAATCGAAACCAGTCCCATCCCGATCGGCACCAACCCCAGACGATTCGCTTCTCCCAGCCAGAACCAGGTTCCGAAGAAACAACAGGCACCGGCCAGACCCAACCCCAGCCAGTACGCCGCGGATTCGTTTTGCCCGCCCGATACCCCCGCCAGGCTCACCAGCCCCAGAGCAATGAGAAGCTGGAGGCGATAAAATCGCGGCGGCACCTCCTGGATAGGCAACAGCAGCAGTGCCAGCAGCATGCCTGCAGCCAGTCGCAGGGCAAAAGTTTCGAGCATGTGGGTTGCCTGCTATTCGCGAGCCGGACTACGATTGACGTCCGCGTGGTTGCCAGAATTGGCCGACCTGGTCACGGTTGCGGGGGAGTGCCAGCCGAATTGCTCCGTTCCCCGCTACTGACAGCGAGCGGAGCAATCTTGGCAGGCTTGCATCTGCCGCTCTGTTTCCGATCGACTACCGAAGCGGATGCCCGCACAACCCCGCAGGGAGCGGATGCCGCCCGCTACCGTCCTGGATGCTTATTTCGACCCGTAAATCAGCGACATCAACTCGGTGCGCGTAGAAAGGTTGGACTTGAAGATACCCCGCATGGCACTGGTGGTGCAAACGCTGGTCGGCTTACGAATGCCGCGAATGGTCATGCAGGTGTGCGTCGCTTCCATAATCACGGCCACGCCCTTGGGCTCGAGTTCCTGCATAAGCAGGTCGGCGAGTTGTTCGGTAAGTCGTTCCTGTACCTGTGGGCGATGCGCCAGCACTTCCAGCACCCGCGCCAGTTTGCTCAGTCCGACGATTTTCCCGTTGGGAATGTACGCCACATGGGCCTGACCGAGAAATGGCAGCAAATGATGTTCGCACATGCTTTCAAAACTAATCCCCTTGACCAAAACGATTTCATCGTACTTCTCCACAAAACATTTTTCGAGATGTCGGCGCGGGTCCTGGTGCAGGCCACGGAATAGCTCCGCATACATGCGTGCGACACGCATCGGGGTATCGCGGAGTCCATCTCGCTCCGGATTTTCGCCAACTGCTAGTAGAATCTCCCGCACCGCGTGGGCGATGCGCTCCAGGTCTATTTGGCCAGCGGCATGGCTAGCCAACTCGACAGCGGGGACACCGGCTCCGGCCGTCACGGATCGCGAAAGCGGATTCCTTCCAGCCGACGGCATGGGAGAGGGACGTCCTCCGCTCTCGCTGGCTGATCCCTTGATCACATCGCTGCCGCCAGGGGGTTCCTCTCGCACCACGATAGCAAGCTCCCGCACAAAGTCACCGCAGTGGGCGGACCTGCGTCCGCGCTATTTTAGATGCGGCTGACCGACGGACAATCCGATCCACAGGGGCTGCCCCCCGCATTTCGTTCTTGTCCATCCCCAGCGACCGAAAAACATGTCTCGTTCGCACGGGCTGCAGGGACGTCCCTCGCAGTGGCTTTCGCCGTCACGGTTGCGGAATACTCTCGCCAGATTCCCGGTGGGCGGCAGTGCTGGGAGTTTGTTCCCGCCAGGCAATCTGATTGAGCACACTGAGAAAGGCCAGGGCGCCGGCCTCGATGATGTCGGTGCTGGTCGCTCGTCCGCGATAAAGTCGCCCCCGATGTTCGGCTTCGACGATGGCCTCGCCCTGAGCATCTTCTCCTTGCGAGACCGAGCGCACCTGGAAATCGCGCAATTGCACTTCGATGCCGGTGATCCGCATCAGCGTGCGGAAGACGGCGTCAATCGGGCCATCCCCGCATGCCGCATCCTGAAATTGCTGGCCATCGGCTCGCTGAACGCACACCGCGGCCGTCGGAATCACGCCGGAACCTGCGCTGGTGTGGAACGAAACTAGCTTCCACATTTCCGGTCGGCCATCATGGAGAATGCCTTCGATCAGGGCCTGCAGATCGGCGTCGTAAATGGTCTTCTTCTTATCGGCGAGACGTTTGAAGGCCTCAAAGACGCGGTCGAGTTGTTCCTCGCCGAGATGGTAACCGAGCCGCTCGGCGTGCGCCCGCAGGGCATGGCGACCGGAATGTTTTCCCAAGACGAGATCGCTCGAACTGCGTCCGACATCCTCGGGTCGCATGATTTCATACGTGGCTTGATGAGCCAGAATGCCGTGCTGGTGGATCCCCGCTTCGTGAGCGAAGGCGTTCTGGCCAACGATGGCTTTGTTGCGTTGCACTTGCAACCCGGTGATAGTGGCAACCAGCCGGCTTGTCGGATACAGCCGTTTCGTGTCAATCTGCGTGGTCAGGCCGAAGAAATCCTGCCGCACTTTCAGGGCCATGACCACCTCTTCGAGGGCACAATTGCCGGCGCGTTCCCCGATACCGTTGATGGTACACTCCACCTGCCGGGCACCTTCGAGCAAAGCGGCCAAGCTGTTGGCCACCGCCAACCCCAGGTCGTCATGGCAATGCGCGCTCAACACGACCTGGTCTATGCCGCGAACGTGCTGCCGCAGGTAGCGGAAAATCTGGCCGTACTGCTGCGGCATAGCGTAGCCAACTGTGTCGGGAATGTTGATGGTGGTAGCGCCGGCCTCGATGGCTTTTTCCACCACCTCGCACAGAAAATCGAGTTCGGTACGGGCCGCGTCTTCCGGGGAAAACTCCACATCCTCGCAGTATTGCTTGGCGCGTTTGACCCCCTCCACCGCCCAGCGCACGATCTCGTCCTTGGTCATGCGCAGCTTGAACTCGCGATGAATGGCGCTGGTAGCCAGGAAGACGTGGATGCGCTTTCGTGCTGCTGGCCGGAGAGCCTCGGCAGCGCGGTCAATATCCTCAGCCCGGCAACGAGCCAGCGCACAGATGACCGGCCCCTCAATTTGTCGAGCAATCGCCTGCACCGCTTCGAAATCTCCCGGCGAGGCGATCGGGAACCCGGCCTCAATCACGTCCACCCGCAGGTCGCGCAACGCCCGCGCTACCTCCAGCTTTTCCTCCAGGTTCATGCTCGCCCCGGGCGATTGTTCGCCGTCCCGCAACGTGGTGTCGAAAATAATCACCTGCTTACTCTCGGCCATGCCCGCTACTCCCTATTCGCCGTTCGCCATTGGTGTTCTCACCGCGAAGAAGCGATTCGGGCACAGCATGCCGTGCCCCTACAACCTCGCTCCTAGCTACTCACTAGCCCCACACGGCGAGCTTACGCCCGCCGCTCCCGATTCCTTACTCACTATTCGCCGTTTGCCACTCCTTATTCGCCATTCGCCGTTCGCCATTCGCCAAATGAAAAAGCCCCGGTAACCCACAGGTCCCAGGGCTTCGACTGCTATGTTTCGGAAGGTGACGGCAACCGAGCCTGAGACCTGCGGTTATCCCCGCAGGTCGAGACGTAGCCCCAGGCTCAGTGCCAGCTGAATCATGCTTGCTCGATTCCTGTTGCTGGACGTGGCGTAGTCTTCCTACTGGCCAGTTACAACGCCTCGTGAGTGCGGATCTAGCTTGGGCGCCCAGTGTCATCGTAGTTGCCGGTTGCCCCCGTGTCAAGTCGCGACCGCTGGTCGGCAGTCGGAAAGCAGTTGGACTTGTCAAAACGCCTGGTAGTCGCTCTTATGCAGCCTCGGTGGTGCCGAGGTGGAAGTCCGGAGCGGGAGCGTAAGCACCGCGTAGCCGGACGCAAACCGGCTCGTGCACGGAGGCAGATGCATGGATCGCACACGCCTGCGCAGCGAATTGCTGGAGTTACTCTACCAGGACACCGGTCAGCGCTATGACCATCTCGATGACAGCGTAACTCTGCGGGAAGGTTTGGGACTGGATTCGGTGGACCTGGTCAGCCTGGTGATGCAAATCGAAAGCCGCTTCCGCATTCGCCTGGACAGCCAGGAATTGCAACAGCTGGAAAAAGTAGGCGACTTGCTCGACCTGATCGAACGCAAGTTGCAATCGCCAGCCGCAGCACAGGCCGCCTGAAGCCGAGGCTGTGGTGGGCAGTACCAGCGAGTGGCGAATGGCGAATAGCCATTGGGAAATGACAAGTGGGAAGTAGCAAAGCTATGGCGGGTAAGATTCGGGCCAAACGCGTGCTCAGGTGCTCAGCCAGACTGGAGAACACGCATGGGCAAAGCGACGGCGCGCTACCAGGGAACTAGCCCACCCCCACCGGGAGAAGGAACACCGGACCGATCGGCTTTGCGGATCGGGATCGTGGGCTGGAGCAGCGGTGCGTTCGGAATGGGACAATTGCAACGGCTGCGAACGGAGATGCGGTTACCCGATGGCCAGCCGCTGCCCCATGCCTTTGTCCGGCACGCCGATGAACAAACGCTGGCGGGGCTGGCCGCGGTGCTGCAAACCTGGCGCCAACTACCGCAACCGCTGCCCCTGGCCGAACAATGGGGCGTGCTCGCTGCTCCGGAGTATTTCGGAAAAGAAGCGACCCTGGCCGCGCTGCAACGTTACCGTGCGGAAGGCCCCAGCGCCATTTCGCCGCACCTGATTCCGAATCATTGTCTGCATTCGCTGGCCGGTTCGATCAGCGTTCTCCTCGGTCTGCACGGGCCGAATTACGGAGTCGGTGGCGGACCGGGTCAGTTCGCGGAGTTGCTCCTGGCCGGTATCCTCGAAACGCTGCAGCAGCCAGTGCCGGGTTTCTGGCTGGTGGCGACAGCCTGGCGGATGGTTCCGAGCGAACTCGGCCTGAGTGCCCAGAGCATTCCTGTTTGTCTAGCCCTGGCGTTGGCCGTCTGCCGCGTCGCCCAGGCCGAACCGCCCTCTGTCCCTCCCATGCGCTGTGATGCGTCGGCCCAAGCGGGTTCGATACCGTCCCAGGATCCGCCGAATCTCCCGGTGCGAGCCACGCTGGAATGGAAATCCTGGCCGCGTATCGTCGTCGGAGCGTCGCCGGCGTCTTACGGGGGGTTTACGTCTTCCGGTCCTAGGGCATCGCCTTTGCAATTGGAAAGTTTCTTGCGGGCATTACACACCCCGGTGACCACCCGGATTATCCCGAACGATAACGACCTGCCCACGGTAGCAACTCCGGTTTCAGCCGGCGCCAACGCTGTCTCCGGTCGCCAGGGCAGGTCCGCGGCGTCGGCCCGGGTGTTTCGCTGGATATGTCCGGAAATCGGTGTGCTGGAGTTACGCAAATCCCAGCCGGCCGAGCAGACCTTTTCCGCGAGCACGGAGGCCTTACGCCCACCGCTCTTTGCCGGGCAAGAGGAGGCGGCATGAACCTGAGCCAAGAAGTCTGGATCACCGGAGTGGGGCTGGCCTCGCCGTTGGGATGCGATCTGGGGCAATTCACGGACAGTTTGTTGCAGGGGCGCTGCGGGATTCGTCGCGTCAGCAAGATGCCCATCGCCGGTCATCCCAGCCAGATCGCGGCGGAGTTACTCGACATCCCCAGGCCGTCAGCCATTGACATGGAAGAGTGGCAACGCCTGGCACCACTCGAACAACTCGCGTTATGGTGTGCCGTCCAGGCCCTTTGCCAAGCCGACCTCTGGGACAAACGTGATGTGCTGCGCATCGGACTGGTTCTCGGTTTGGGTGCGGAATGGCCCTACTTCTGGGAACGCCATTGGTTCGCTGGGCACTCGGCTGCGGAAAATAGCCCCACAGGGGACTGGCGACCCCCGTTCTCATCGGGGATGGCCAGTCGGGATAACGGTTCGGTCGGGGACGGCATAAATGCTCCACGAGCCTGGAGTGCGAGTTCCGGGCACGGGAGCGGTTCCGAACCGGCTCTCCGCGACAAAGAAGCGCCACGCCCCGAAGAGACCGCATCCGATGCCACTGCGGTGCCTGCTGAGCCACTGGTGCAGCGATTGGCGCGGCGGCTGGGTCTCCGCGGACCTACTCTCACCATCGCCGCCGCCTGTGCCAGCGGCAATTACGCTCTGGGTCTGGCTCGTAACTGGATTCGCAGCCGACGATTGGATGTGTGCCTGGCCGGGGCTTGCGACCTGCCAGTCACGCCCCTGGCCCTGGCGTGCTTCGGTAACCTGCGGGCACTGTCTCGCCGCAACGACCAGCCCCAGGCCGCTTGCCGACCTTTCGATCGCCAGCGGGATGGTTTCGTGATGGGGGAAGGAGGTGCGGTTTTCGTGCTGGAGAGTGCCCAACATGCCCACCGTCGCCAGGCACAACCGCTGGCCGCCATCATCGGTTTCGGCGCCACCAGCGATGCCAGCCATCTGGTCATCCCCAACAGCGACCCGGGCCCCGCAGCGCAAGCCATGCGCCGGGCCCTCGCCGACGCTCAAATTGCACCCGACGAACTCGATTACCTCAACGCCCACGCTCCCGGCACACCGGTCGGCGATCGCTACGAAAGCCGCGTCATTCACCTCGCTTTAGGGGAAGCGGCTTCCCGCATCCCGGTCAGTTCGACCAAAAGCATGACCGGCCATGCCGTTACCGCTGCCTCGGCTCTCGAAGCTGCCGCCTGTATCGGCGCGTTACAACGCCAGACCATCCCGCCTACCATCAACCTGGATGAACCCGATCCGGAATGTGCCCTGTGCCACGTTCCCCACCAGTCCCGGCCAGCAACATTGCGGATCGTCGCGTCCAATTCATTCGGATTCGGCGGCGCCAATACGATGCTGATCTTACGCCGCATCGCCTAGTTTCCGAAATATCAGTTTCCCCCGCGTCAGTTTCCGCAACAACCCAAGAGCGGCCCAAGAGCGGCGGGCGTAAGCCCGCCGTGCGGATCCGGCCGCGCACTTGCAACGGCGTTCGTCGGCGCATTGTCGGCAGTCGCGTTCGGGGTTCCGCTATCGTCTTTGCAACTGCGATTCCGCACATCTTCGCAGACCGACACCGTGCGGCGAATCCAGGAGCGGCGAGCGTCACTCGCCGTGGTCGCGACGAGCCGGGCTGGCGATCACGACCGCGCGCCTGTGGAAACATCCCGCCGTATCACGAGCAAAAACGTCCCCGAACCAAGAGCGGCGAGCGTCAGCCCGCCGTGGCTTGGGAATCGCAAGTGCAACGGCGTACGCGCACCTTTTCGGGCCCTGCCGTCGCGCGGAGGATACAAGAGCGGCGGGCGTCAGCCCGCCGTGGTGTGCGATAATCGCGCTGGCGCGGGAATGCGCCTTCCGACGATCAATGCACGCCGTGGTGTGCGAACCGGATCTGCAAAGGCGTTACCGAGATTGTTCGGGAGATTGTCCCCGGTGTGTTGGGGAACGCTGTTGCAATCGCGTCGGCGTAACCACGGCGGGCTTACACCGCTCTTGCTCGTCTGCGCAACGACTGTGTGCGAACGCGTGCGGAATCGCTCCTGCGAGCGTGTTTGCCCGGT
>Ga0101941_1002059_pt1 | contig 10493 bp, 7 predicted proteins | sample DewCreD2012metaG_3_FD_75242 | JGI IMG/M metagenome (GOLD analysis project Ga0101941, IMG submission 75242) | Hot spring sediment bacterial and archeal communities from British Columbia, Canada, to study Microbial Dark Matter (Phase II) - Dewar... ...
CAACGGCCCGAAGTCCTCTCGGTGGAGCCCCACACGCTGCGCGAGGTGCTCGACTCGATCCTGCTCGTCGGCGAGCACACCGGCCGGCGCGCGACCGCCGCGGCGGTCGTCGGGAGCCTGGAGCACCGGATCGGTTCCGTGCGGCAGCGGCTGGAGGAGGTCGAGCGAGAACCCGGTGTGGTCTGTCTCGAATGGCTCGATCCGCCGATGGTCGCTGGGCACTGGGTACCGGAGATGGTCAGGCTCGCCGGTGGGCGTGACCTGCTCGGCCAGCCGGGCGCTCCGTCGTTCACGGTGACCTGGGAGGACGTCCTGGCCGCCTCGCCCGAGGTACTGGTGCTGATGCCGTGTGGCTACGATCTCGCTGGCGCTCGCGCGGTGGCCACCGACTTGGGCCAGGTGCCCGGCCTGCTGGACACCCCGGCGGTGGCGAGCGGCCGGGTCTACGCCGTCGATGCTTCCAGCTACTTCAGCCGCCCGGGGCCGCGGCTGGTGACCGGGTTAGAGATCCTCGCCGGCATCCTCCACCCGGCCGCGTTCGCCCGCTTCGGCCCGCCGGAGAGCGCGTCCCCCATCCGCTTCGCCGCGCCGGAGCCCGTCGGATGAGCTGGGGCAAGCAGCGCGCCAGCACGCTGGTGCTCGCGCTGGCGAGCGCAGTCGGCATCCTGGCGTTCCTCTATCCTTTTCTCTTGCCTTACGTCCATCAACCACTCGACGAGCGCGGCCGGGGTGTCGTCGTCCCATTGCTGTTCGCCGCGCTGGCGGGCGCGTGCCTGCTGATTCTGCTCTTCGAGCTGCAGGGGCGAGCGCTGGGCCCTTCGCGCTCGCGCCTCGTCGCGCTGCTCGGCGTGCTGGTGGCCTTCGACGCGGCGCTTCGACTGATCCCCAGCCTGCTCGGCGCCTCGCCGATCTTCCTGCTGATCATCCTGGCCGGCTACTGCTATGGGGCCGAGTTCGGCTTCCTGATGGGATCGCTCACCCTGCTGCTCTCGGCCCTGATCACCGGCGGGGTCGGCCCTTGGCTTCCTTACCAGATGCTGGCAGCCGGCTGGGTCGGCATGACCGCCGGCTGGCTGCCGCGCCTGCGGGGCCGGTGGGAAGTAGCGCTGCTCGCCGCGTTCGGGGCTGGTTGGGGCTTTCTCTTCGGCGCTCTGATGAACCTCTGGTTCTGGCCTTTCGCCGCGCCGGGGATCGAGCAGCCGGTCGGGCTCTACTGGCATCCCGGCATGTCGCCCGGAGAGGCCGTGTGGACGTACGCGCGCTTCTATCTCGCCACATCGCTGGCCTTCGATGGAACGCGCGCGCTGGGCAACGCCGCGCTCGTGCTCTTCCTAGGTCGCCCGGTGATCGCCGTGCTCGACCGCTACCGCGAGCGCTTCACCTGGCAGCCTTGGGTTCCTCTGGGCTCACCGCCCCTCCAGGCTCCGGAGCGGGAGCGGCCGAGCAACACTGGCTGAGCGCCGAACGACTTAGACGGCCCCGGCCTCGCGCAGCCGGGCGATCTCAGCCGGGCCGTAGCCCAGCTCGGCCAGCACCTCCTCGGTATGCTCGCCGAGCAACGGCGGATGCCGCCGAATCGCGGCCGGCGATGCAGAGAAACGGTAGGGGAAGCCGAGCTGGTCCACCTCGCCGAGCGCCGGGTGGGGCACGCGCTGGCGCAGCTCGAGGTGCTGCACCTGCGGATCCGCGAAGACCTCAGGGACGGTGTAGATCGGCCCGCACGGCACGTCGGCCGCGTCGAGCAGCGCGACGACCTCGGCCGTCCGGTAGTTCTTCAGCGCGGCCTCGATCGACTCGACGAGCGCCGGCAGGTTGGTGATCCGGCCGGCGTTGGTCTGGAAACGCGGGTCCCCGAGCAGGCGCTCGAGCCCCAGCGCCCGGCAGAGACGGGCGAAGATCGCATCGTTGCCGGCCGCGATGTTGACGTAGCCGTCAGCCGTGCTGAACGTCTGGTACGGCGCGACGATCGGGTGGGCATTGCCGGTGCGTTTCGGCGTCTCCCCGGTCGCGAAGTAGATCCCGGCCTGATATGTCAGCAGCGCCACCTGCCCACCGAGCATCGAGGTATCGATGTACTGGCCCTCCCCGGTACGCTGGCGGTGGAACAGGGCGGCCACGATCGCGTAGGCGGCGAACATCCCGGCCGCGATGTCGGCGATCGGGACGCCGAAGCGGGTCGGTACGCCGTCCGGGAAACCAGTCACGCTCATCAGGCCGGACATGCCCTGGACGATCTGGTCGTAGGCCGTGCGATCCTTGCCCGGCCCGGTCTGGCCGAAGCCGGAGATCGAGCAGTAGACGATCTGGGGGCGCCGGCTGCGCACCGCCTCGTAGCCGAAGCCCAGCCGCTCGACCGTTCCCGGGCTGAAGTTCTCGACCAGCACATCGGCCTGCTCGATGAGTCGCCAGAGAATCTCCTGGCCGGCCGGGTGCTTGAGATCGAGGGTGATACTCCGCTTGTTCCGGTTGACGCAGAGATAGTAGGCGCTGATACCGTCGATGAACGGCGGCCCCCAGGAGCGGGTATCGTCGCCGGCACCCGGGCGCTCGATCTTGACGACATCAGCACCTAGGTCGCCCAGCAGCATGGTACAGTACGGGCCCGCCATGACCCGCGTGAGATCGACGACCCGAATCCCGGAAAGCGCCTGCGTGCTCATCGCCTCTCCTCACCTCGCTCAGCCCGTGCCGAGGCCGGCATGCCAGCCCGTCAGGCGTACTCTGCCATAGCCGGCTGGCACGAGGCGAGACCTCGGCGACCTGCCGGCGCCCCAGCCGAGGGGGCACAGCGACAGTCCGTGGCCCGCCCAGCCCCCGTGCCAGGCAGCGCGGACGCGCGTCTAACGAACGCGGCAGGCACGGAGCGCCCGGCCGGAACCTCAGACGCGCTGGTCGGTGGGACGCGGGACGAGGCCGTGCGAGATCGCGTAGATCACCGCCTGAGTGCGGTCGCGGACCCCGAGCTTCTGGAACAGCGCGGACAGGTTGTTCTTGACCGTGCTCTCGGCCAGTTGGAGCTGATCGGCGATCTGCTTGTTGTTGTAGCCCTGCGCCAGCAGCCGGAGCATGGTCAGCTCGCGCTCGGTGAGCTGCTGCTGGGTGCGGGAGGGGGCCTTCGTCAGCAGGCGCTGGTACTCGCGCATCAGGACGGGCGCCAGCGCTGGATCGATGCTCGCCCCGCCCTCGGCTGCCACGCGGATCGCGCGCAGCAGCTCCTCGGGCTTGCTGCTCTTCACCAGGTAGCTCTTGGCGCCGGCGCGGATCGCATGGATCACGTACTCGTCGTCCTGGTACATCGTGAGCATGATCACGTGCGTGTTCGGATGGTGACGGACGATGTACTCGGTCGCGCGGATCCCGTCCAACCCCGGCATGCTGATGTCCATCAACACCACATCGGGGTTGAGCGCCCTAACCCGCTCGATCGCCTGCTGGCCATCGGCAGCCTCGCCGACGACCTCGATAGCGTCGTCAGTCTCGATGAGCTGGCGCAAACCCTCGCGGAACAGATCATGGTCATCGACGATGAGGACACGGATCGGTCGGCTCGTCACCACAGCGACTCCACTCCTGCTTCACCGTGGGTCGATAGGAGAAAGTGATCCTCGTCTCCCTGCCCTCTCCATTGTACGGGCGTTCAGGCCGAATACCGAAGTGGACGCATCGCCCGAATAGCTATCCCAGCAGCAGACGCGCGCTCAATCCCCCAGGAGTCCTAGACCACGGTACCGCCATGTCCCTCGGGGCCGGCGGCGAGCGGCTCGGGCCAGCCCCCGTCCCGGGCGACCGGCGGCTCAGGGATCATCCCGCCTGGGCAACACGATCTGCATCACTGCGCCACCCTGCGGCAACCCGGCAAAACGCACCGCCCCGCCGGCCAGCGCAATCCGCTCGCGCAGCGCCAGCAGGCTCAGGTCGATCGGCTGCTTCTCCTCACCGCCTGCCGGCTCCGGCGGCACGCCGTAGTCCTTGCCGTCGTCCGCGATCGTTACCACGACCGTTCCGTCCGCCCGCTGGCGGATGCGTACCAGCGCGCGGGTGATCCCAGCCTTCAGCCGCACCGTGTCGATCGCCTCTTGCACGACCCGGTAGATCGTGGTCTCCAGCTCGGGTGGCAAGCGCTCTGGCAGTTCGGCATCGAGGGCGGCCTCGACCCTCGCCTGGTGTTTGAGATGGAGCAGGTACTCCCGCAAGGCCGCCTCAAGTCCCAGGTGATCCAGCGTCGCCGGGCGGAGCCGGAACACGATCTCCCGGAGCTCGGCGACCTGCTGGGCCAGGAGGTCGCGGATGTGATGGAGCTCATCCACGGTGGCCTCGATCGGCTGCTGATCGGCCCGGCGGGCCGTCAGCTCGACACGGTAAAGACAGCTCGCCAGCCCCTGCAGTGTCGCATTGTGCACCGCATCGACCAGACGCTTGCGCTCGGCCTCCTGGCGGGCCAGCAACTGGCCGAGCAGCGACGCCCGGCGCTCGCCGGCCTCGCGGGCCATCCGGAGTTGCTGCAACCGGACGACCGCGTGCGCTGCCCAGCGCGCTGCTTCGAGCGCCAGCTCCTCGTCCGATGCCCGGTAGGCGTCGGCCGCTGGACTCTGTAGCGCGAGGACTCCGACGACCCGGCCGTTGGCCATCGCCGGCACGATCAGCGCCGACTGGCCGAGCGGCAGCGCGAGCGCCGAGGGGAGCCAGCGAGCTGGATCGGGCGCCTCGCGCTGGGTGAGGCGAACGGGTGCCTGGATCCGCAGTACCCGGCCAGCAGCATCGTCTCCCACGCCGGTCGTCACCGGCCCCAGTGGCCGACCCGACGACCACCCAGACCAGGTCAGGCTGGCGTGGCCGTTCACCAGCACCCCGAGGCAACAGGCGGAGGTATCGAGGAAGGAGCCGAGGTACTCACAGATATGGCGGGTGACCGCGACCTCATCCTCGGCTTTGGCCAGGTCACGAGCAAGCCGTTCGATCAGCCGCAACCGGTCGACCTGGCGGTGCAGCTCTTCCACCTTCGCCGCAAGCGCCAGCGCCGGGCCACTCACCCGAACCAGCTCGGCAAGCGCCACGGCATCGTGCTGGTCGAACTCCACTCCGGCTCGGGTCGCCAGCACGATAAGTGCGCCCTGCAAGCGCCCTTGTGGGTCGCGCAAAGGGGCGAGCAGAGCCGCTCGCGCGCCGAGCTGCTGCACCAGCGCCGGTCCGAGCTTCTGTGCTGCGTCCTGGCTCAGGACGATCACCGGCTCCGTCTGCTGGGCTACGAGCTGTAACGCCGGGACAACGGCCGGTTGGAACGAGATCGTCTTCAGCATTTCGATCAGATACGGCGCGCCGCCGGCCACGCCCACCGGGACGAAGGTGGCCTCTTCAGGTTGCCAGCGTACGCTCAGGACCAGATCCGCCGAGGTGAGCGCGCGCGCCGCCTCCCCGAATCGTGCCAGCGTCTGATCCAAGTTGCCGGCCGGGTCGATCGCCTCGACCACGGCGGCGCGGGCCCGGAGCGCGGCCATTTCACGCTCTTCAGCAGGTCCAGCCGGAGGAAGCAGCACTCCGGCGAGCAGGTAGGCGATCAGCGGGGCGATCGCTCGCTTCTCGAGCGTAAACGGCAGGTCGATGCGCCGGCCGAACTCCAACCGCCCGGCTACCACGCCGCGCGCGCAGAGTGGCAGCACGAGCGCGTGCTTTACGCCCAGCTCGGCCAACTCCTTCGCGTCACTCCGACCGAGATAGGCTCCCGGCGCCTCCCCGGCGAGATCGACCATCGCGAACGTGCCTGGGGGTACCTCGCTGAACCCTGGCGGTGCCGGCACGACCGCTCCCCGGAGGCCGGCCAACTGCTCCGGCGCGACTCCGGCGACGGCCTCGGTGAGCAGGCTCTGCTGGTCGGGCAGGAAGCGACGGACAACGACCAGGTCGGCCTCCATCGCTTGCCTGGCCTGTTCGGCTAGCTTTTCCAGAAGCTCAGTCGTGGAGTCGCCCGCTTGCAGGAGCTGGGCCATCGTCTCGAGGGCGGGGAGCAGGCTGCCACGCCGGTCGCTCGCCGGCTGCGGCTCCGCCGGTTTGGCCGGCGCTCGCCGGTGAAACCAGCCCCTACCTCCTGGCTGGCGGGTCGATGAGGCATCCATCTCCGGCGACTGCTCCAAGCGTCGAGGTCACACCCATTCCAGGAAGACTATCGACGATCGCCTCTCGACCGGCAACCGGCCAGAAGTCCTGATTGCTCAGCCGGAGAGACCCGGTACGGGGTAGAATCGCTATCCGGCAACCGGCCGGCACTGGAACCCGAGGGGCGCGATGATTCGTCTAACATTCCTGGGAACCGGAACCTCCAACGGCATCCCGGTGATCGGCTGCGAGTGCCCGGTCTGCGCGTCCGACGATCCACGAGATCGGCGCACGCGCAGCTCGGCGGTCGTCCATCTGGCCGGGCATAACATCTTGGTCGACACTGCCCCCGAGCTTCGCCTGCAGGCGCTCGCGACCGGCCTCACGCGGGTCGATGCTGTCCTCTTCACTCATGCTCACGCAGACCACGTCGGCGGGTTCGACGACCTGCGCCAGTTCAATTACCTGGCCCAGTCGCACCTGCCGGTTTACGCCGATCCCGAGACAGCGACGGAGCTGCGGGCTCGCTTCGGCTACGCCTTCGTCGATCACTTCCCATTTTACGGCGGGAAACCCGATCTGTGGCTCTACGAGATCACCGGCCCCTTTCACCTCTTTGGGCAGGAGATCATCCCGATCCCGGTGCGCCATGGCCGCTGGAACGTGCTCGGGTTCCGGTTCGGCCCGCTCGCCTATGTCACCGATGCCAAAGAGATCCCGCCTGAATCGCTCGAGCTCCTGGCGGGGGTCGATGTGCTGGTACTCAATGCCTTGCGCGAGCGACCGCACCCCACACACTTGAGCCTGGCCGAAGCGCTGGCGGTCGTCGAGCAGATCCGGCCTCAGCGCGCATACTTCACTCACATCAGTCATGAAGTGGCCCATGCTGCCACCAGCGCGCGCTTGCCGCAGGGCATCGAGCTCGCCTACGATGGGCTGACCATCTGTGCCGGCAAGGCCAGCGCTCGCTGATCTACCCACACTGCCCGGTGAGTAGGGGCCACTGCTGGCACTGAGCGATAAGAGGAGTCTTCGATGACGGTCTCGCGCCAGAGAAGACGACGGCTGCCCTCCACACCGCACAGGCAGGTCGGACCGGCGCTGCTGGGCCTGGTGCTGGCCCTGTCACTGTGGCCGGCACTGACAGCGGAGCCGGCGAGGGCACAGGAGCACCAATTCGCCAGCGTCGCCTTCGCCCGGCGCTGGGAGTCGACCGACCAGCCGGTCGCCCTCGGACTCGTGGTCCGGACATGGTTCTGGGGCCCATCGCCTTCCACCCCAGCGCTGCGCGAGCGGTACCGGGAGTCGCCCGGGCAGGCGCGGCTGGTTCAGTACTTCGATAAAGGCCGGATGGAGATCACCGATCCCGCCGGCGATCCGAACGACCTCTGGTACGTGACGGGCGGCCTGCTCACCCGCGAGCTGGTCAGCGGGCGGATACAGGTCGGAGATAACGAGTTCCTCGACACCGGGAGCGGCGCCTCGATCCCGATCGCCGGCGATCCAGATAACCTGTTCCCCACCTATGCCGACCTCGGCCGGCTGGTCGACCAGTCGCAACCCGACCGGACAGGCGAGTTCGCCACGGCCATGCTCTCGCCGGAGGGATCGGGGGCCCATCTCGAGGCTGCCGGGGACCCGAATGCCCAGCTTGTCCAGTATGTGCAGTATCTTGGTCCACTGGGGCAGACGGTCGGCTATAACATCCCTCGGGCGTTCTGGGACTTCATGACCCAGAGCGGCCAGGCCTGGCGCGATGGCCAGCTCGAGCCGGCTGTCCCCCTCTTCGATTGGGTCTTCGTGCTCGGCTATCCGATCGCCGATCCATTCTGGGCTCAAGTCCGGCTCAACGGGATGCCGACCTGGGTGCTGATCCAGCCGTTCGAGCGCCGCCTGTTGACGTATACCCCGTCGAACCCCCCCGGCTGGCAGGTAGAGATGGGAAACATCGGCCTGCACTACTATCGCTGGCGGTACCACTTTACCCCACCGACCCCATTGGGCGACGGAGCGAGCTACTACGGGCTCAAGCCGGAGACCCGCTGGGTCTACGGCACTAACCTGGGCAGCGACGAGGTCTGGGAAACCGGACGGCCGACCGAGAGCTTCGTCGCCGGTTCGACCTTGATACCGCGGCGGGAGCGCGGCCCTCTCGGCACGCGCATCACCTACTGGGCGATCACCCCCAGCGGGGTCTATCTCTATGGCAGCGATGAGCTCGACCGGGACGGAAACGTGGTCGAGACCGTCCTGCTCTGGCCCCCGGTCCAGTTGCTGGCGGCCGCCAATTTGAACGAGGGGGTAACTTGGTCGACCGAGAGCAGGGTGCTCTCGACCCGATCCCCGTCCCGGCGTGTGACGGTCGAGGTGATGGTACGGGAAGCGCAACTCGTCAGCACCACCTACGGGATCGTCCCGGCCTGGCAGATCGTCGTGACCGAGCGAGGCAATCCGGACAGTGATGTCGACACTGCGCTCATCTGGTTCAGCCCGGGTCTCGGCATCGTGCAGTGGATCGGCGATGGATACGCCGCACAGCTCAAGGCGGTTACGGCGCTGCAGCAGTGAGGGAGACGGTGAAACTTCCGTCCACCTCCGACCGTTTACGTATATGGGTAGGGAGGCGATCTCGGGAACGCTTCGTCCGGCCGGCGAGCGCGAACAATCCCAGATCCCTGGAGAACGAGGACTGCCTGATCTCTGGGTTGGGTAGGTTTTTTTGACCCTCAGAAGAGGAAGGGAAGCACAGCCATGAGACTCCTCCGGCGGTGGGGCCTGGTGATCATCGTGCTCGCGCTCGCCATCGGGGCACCGGGGTTTCATGCCCCCCGTCCTGCCGCCGCGGCGCCCTGGACAGCGTTGAAGCTCTACTTCCCCGAGACCGGCCATCATCTCGGTGGCGAGTTTCTCCAAGCCTGGCTGACGCGAGGCGGCTTGATGGTCTTCGGTTATCCGATCAGCGAGCCGTTCACGCAAGATGGCCTCGTGGTCCAGTACTTCGAACGCGCGCGCTTCGAGCACCATCCGGAGTACGCCGGCACGCCGTATGAAGTGCTGGTGACCCTGCTGGGCAACTGGATCACGGAGGAGCGCCGGCACGAGCCTGCCTTCCGCCCGCTGCCCCCACAGACGGCCGAGTGGGTCAAGAATGATCCAGACCGGGTGTTCTTCCCCGAGACCGGCCACACGCTGGCCTACGGCTTCAAGCGCTACTGGGAGCAGCACGGCGGGCTCTACACGTTCGGCTACCCGATATCGGAGGAGTTCAGCGAGGTCAACCCCGACACCGGGCAGGTCTATACCGTGCAGTACTTCGAACGCGCGCGCTTCGAGTACCACCCGGAGTACGCCGGCACGGAGTACGAAGTGCTGCTCGGCCGGTTGGGCGCGCAGTATGCCCAGGCCCGGCGAGTAAACACCGCATCCGTGCCGCAGGCGGCCGATGCGATGCCCGTCCCGCCAGGACTGGTCGACCCGCGCTGGTCGCGCGCGGTCGGCACCGACGACGGCGCAGTCTTCGGCGTAGTCACCGCCGACGAGCTCCTGATCCGCTCCGCCCCGCGCACCGACGCGCCGGTCGTCGCCACCACCTGGCGCCGCCATCCGGTGGCCATCCGCGGCGTGGTGCAGGGCGAGGAGATGTACGGCACATCGATCTGGTACGAGCTGGGGCCGGAGCGATACGTCTCCTCCGCCTGGGTCGAGCCGCTGGTGCCGCACGAGCCACCGGTGATCTACGCTGGCCACTGGGTCGACGTGAGCCTGAGCAGCTTCTACGCGGTCGCCTACGACGGCTACCGGCCGGTCTATGTGGCGATCATTACCGCTGGGCGCGACGGGAAGACGCCCACCGGCGTGTTCCAGGTGCTCTACCGCGTCCGCAACGAGACGATGGACGCGGCGACGGTCGGCATCCCGCGGGGAGCGCCGGGCTACTACTACCTGGAGAACGTGCAATTCACCCAGTACTTCAAGTACGGCGGCTACGCTATTCACGGCAACTACTGGACACCGCCCTCCCAGTTCGGCGGGTTTACCAGCAACGGCTGCGTGGGCTTGCAGAACCCGGACGCCGAGTGGTTCTGGAACTTCCTGAACGTCGGCTCGGTGGTGAGCATCCACTATTAGCGAGTACACGGGCGAGGAGCCGGCGAGCGCGCCCTCGCCAGCTCCTCGCTGACCGAGACGGCTAGTCGTGCTCGTCAGCTAGGCCAGGTCCGGCCGCGCTGCATGTGGCAGCAGAGAACTCAGCCGCCAGTCCTCGACCATCCTTGCAGCTCCTCGATGGCAGTGACGCTTGACGCTCCCGACCGAACAGCCCAACAAGCGAGCGACCTCTCGCTCCGGCAGGTCCGCGTAGTACCGAAGAACGAGACAGCCTCTCTGTTTAGGGGCACGACGCA
>Ga0101941_1002061_pt1 | contig 10476 bp, 9 predicted proteins | sample DewCreD2012metaG_3_FD_75242 | JGI IMG/M metagenome (GOLD analysis project Ga0101941, IMG submission 75242) | Hot spring sediment bacterial and archeal communities from British Columbia, Canada, to study Microbial Dark Matter (Phase II) - Dewar... ...
AGCTGTAGACCTGGCCGCTGGCGTGTTCCAAGCCGCCGCCGACCCTCGATCGGACGCCTACGCGTTGGCGTGGTGAGCGAGCGGCCAGGCGGCCCGGGAGGACGAGACAATGGCTCGCCATCAACCCTGGCAACCGAGCGGGATCATCACCCTCCTCACCGATTTCGGGTTGCACGACAACTATGTCGGGCAGGTGAAAGGGGTGATCCTGAGCCTCGCGCCGCAGGCACGGCTGGTCGACCTGACCCACGAGGTGCCGCCGCAAGACGTGCTCGAGGGAGCCTTCCAGCTCGCGACTGCCTGGGAAGCCTTCCCCCCGGGAACTGTCCACCTCGCCGTTGTGGATCCCGGCGTCGGAACCGAGCGCCGGCCGGTAGCCTGTCTCGCTGGCGGGCACTGCTTCGTTCTGCCGGATAACGGCCTAGGGACACTAGTCTTCCAGCACCATCCCGTAGAGATCGCCGTGACGCTGGATCGCTCCGAACACTTTCGCCATCCGGTCGCGCGCACCTTCCACGGCCGCGATCTCTTCGGGCCGGTTGCCGCTCGCCTCGCTCTGGGGCGACAGCCCGCGGAGGTTGGCAGCCTGATCGAGCCGGCTACCCTCGTCGTGCTCGACGTCGAGCCCGTGCGCCAGCTCGGCGACCGCACGACGGGTCCCGTCGTCTCCATCGACCGGTTCGGCAACTGCCGCACATTGATCCGGCCCGAGCACCTGCCGGCACCGCCCGAGCGCGTGCTCGTTCGCTGCGGCGCGGTCTCGATCCGGGGCATCGTGCGCGCGTTCGGCGATGTCCCCCCGGGCCGGACACTGGCGCTGTTCGGGAGTCATGGGGGCCTGGAGATCGCCGTACGCGAAGGCAGCGCCGCGCGCGCCTGGGAGATCGCACGCGGCTCGCTGGTGGAGGTCTTGGCGCCAGATTGAGCTGTCGGCCGAGCTCCGAGCGTCCCGCCGCTAGTGGCATGTATACTGTGGCGCGGGGGTGAGCGTACCGGAGCGCCCGCCTTCCCGAGACGCTACCGGCACAACCAGGTAATGGCGAGGATACGCGCAGCCTATGGCACGACGCCAACAGCGACAGATGCCCCATCGCCGGCCACCTAAGCGCCGGACCGCGCCGTCGACCAAGGCGCAGCCGGAGAGGACCGCTGCGGTCGCTCCACGCGCCGCCCAGCCGTCGAGTCAGGGAACCATCGCCTCGCCGTGGGGTCGCGTCGATGAGGAGTACGCCATCATCCGCGCGGACCTCAGACGGCTTCTCCTGATTACCCTGCTCATCCTCTTGCTGCTGGTGGCGTTAACCGTCGTCCTGCGCTAAACGGCAAGGCTACCCTGCGCAGCCGAGATCCTGTCGCAATCGTGTGACCGGGCCATACGGTCGAGCTGGCGCTCGCCGTGGTCGTGTCCTTTCGCTGAACAGCGAACCGGCCCGCGCTCTGCGCTCGGGCCGGTCTCGGCAATCGCTGTCTCGGCTGGATGGCAAACAGCCGCGGCTGCTGAGGATCCGGGTCAGCCCAACGGTGACTCCTCGTCGAGGTCGAGGCCGGAAATAATGGGCTCGTCGCCGGTGAGCAGATCCTCGGCGACCTCCTCGTCCTCTTCCTCGACCAGCTCTTCCTCTTCGGCCTCGGCGAGCGTCTCCGCCTCCACCTCTTCCTCTTCTTCCAGCAGCTCCTCCACTTCCTCTTCGCGCCCGAGCCACTCCGCCTCGCGAAGGTACGGTCGCGGAGCGGCGATCTTGGCCTGCCGCGGGAAGGACGGGCGGTCGAGCTGATCCGGGTGGCGGTAGACCTCGCGGAGAATGACCCGCAGGGTGTCGCCGGTCAGAGAGATCACATAGGCACAGTATTGATTCCCGAGCCCCATGAGCTCGATCAGCCGCAGGCTCAGCCAGCGCTCGAGCTGGCCCAGGCGTACGCCGCTCAGGTCGTACACCTGCACGGCGTCGTCCTCGACGCGCAATTCGAGTTCTTGGCCAGGAAAGAGCCGGGCGAGCAGGCCCGGAGCCGATGGGCGTACCAGGTCGGTAACGTAGGTCTTACCGACCTCTTCGACGAACACGTCGGCACGCGGCCGAACCGCTGTCGCGCTGGGTGCCGCGCCGGCATCGACCGGCTGCCCGCTCAGCCACTCCAGACGGTGGACGTTGCGCTGCGCGATCTGGTTGTTCGGGTCGAGCTCCAGCGCGCGCCCGTAGATCTCCTTCGCCTCGGCGATCTGGCCGAGTTCGGCCAGCGCCCGGCCCAGGCGATTATGCGCCGCTACGTCGCGCGGCGCGAGCTCCAAAATCCGCCGGTTCACCTCGGCGGCCTCGGCCCAGCGCCCTTCGAGCGCGAGCTGCTTCGCGGCGGCGGTGAGCCGCCGGACGAGCCGCCGTTCCTGATTGACCTGGCCTGGAATCGATGCCATCCGTGCTGTCTCCTCCTGAATGCCCCTCGTTACGTCGCCTTGCGCTCCCCTGCCCAGGGAATGGATCCCACCTCGTCATCGTTCTCGTCCAGCCAGGCGCCGTGACTTCGACATTGTCAGCGGTGGCTGAAGCCTGCCCCGACCGTTACACCCACTGGTTTCGGGTGAATGTAGCCGCTCACGATGGCAGTAGCGCCGCTGGCTGGCCGACCGGCTCGCCGAGGAGATACCACGGGCTCGCTTCGGTGATCCGCACGTCGACCAGCCGCCCCTTCCATTCCCCAGGGGCTTCGAAGAACACGAGCGTGTTCCCACGCGTCCGACCGCGCCAGCGGCCCTTGGCCATACCGTCGACCAGCACCTCGACTGTCGTCCCCAAGGAGCGCTGGTTCCGCTCCCGGCAGATCCGCTCCTGGAGCGTCTCGATCGCCCGATGGCGGCGCCACTTCTCCTGGCGCGGCACGTCATCTTCCCACCGCGCAGACAGCGTCCCCGGTCGAGGCGAGTACATCGCCACGTGCACCTTATCGAACTGGATCTCTTCGAGCAGCCGGTACGTCGCCTCGAACTGCTCGTCCGTCTCCCCCGGGAACCCGACTATGATATCCGTCGAGAGCGTCACGCCAGGGATCGTCTCGCGGATCTTCGAGATCCGCTCCCGGTAGTACTCGACCGTGTACGTCCGTCGCATCCGGCGCAGAACCTCGTTGTCCCCGGCCTGCACGGGCAGGTTCACGTGCTCGCAGACCTTCGGCAAGTCAGCCATCGCCTGGATCAGCTTGTCGCTGAAGTATTTCGGATGCGAGGTCAAGAAGCGGATCCGCTCGATTCCCTCGACCTCGTGCACCGCGGCGAGCAGATCCGCGAGATCCGGCTGCCCCGGCAGATCGTGACCGTATGCGTTGACCGTCTGGCCGAGCAGGGTCACCTCCTTGACGCCGCGAGCCGCGAGCCGGCGCACCTCGGTGAGCACCTGTTCCATCGGGCGGCTTCGCTCGCGCCCGCGCCGGTACGGCACGATGCAGTACGAGCACACGAAGTTACAGCCGTAGATCACCGGAACGAACGCCGTTACGTCCGGGTCGGACTGCCCCTCGTCGTAGTAGTGGGGCAGCTCGGCCAGGTCGAAGTCGACTCCCCGCAGTTCGGGCGCGATTTCGACCAGACGCTCGAACTCGGACGGGCCGTAGAAAAGGTCCACGTGCGGAAAGCGCTCCGCGAGCTTTGCCTGCTGCCCGGTGACCAGACATCCGGTGACAGCGATGCGAAGGCCCGGCTTGTACCGCTTCAGGCGTGCGAGGGAGCCGATATGGCCGACGGCTTTGTCCTCGGCCTGCTGCCGCACCACGCAAGTGTTGACGATGATGACGTCGGCTTCTTCCTCGACCTGGGTCGGCAGATAGCCAGCCTGGCGCAAGAGGGCCGCGGCCTTCGCGGACTCGGCCTCGTTCATCTGGCAGCCGATCGTCCAGATGTGGAAGCGCTTGATGCCGATGTCTGGCTCCGCCACCGATTCGACCTGCGGTTGCACGAGTATGGACACTCCTGGCCCTCCGCAAACCCGGCGGATGACGTACAACGCAAAAGTATAGCCGATAACTCAGGGGCAAGCCGCAACCAATTGCTACCATGGTCGTTTGACAAGAATGGAGGATAGCGCCAGGGGGAGGGGAGGCCCGGGCTTGCACGATGGGGCAAGAGCCGTGGCCCGGGATGACGCGCCAGTTCTACGTGAACTGGCGCGTTATCTCGTTCTGCGGGGCGGGCCGACCGGGTGCTGACCCGCCCCGCCCGCCTGTGCTACCATAGCTCATCGATGGTGTTTTCCGGCTCCGAGGGCGAGAGGTCGCAACCTTCCGGGTCGGCTGGCCGCTCTTCGGAGTCACACCATGATGGGAGGGGAAGGCGTGTCGCAGCGCCGGTGTGGAACCTGCCGTTACTTCGAGGAAGGAGCGATCGCCGGCTCTGGCTGGTGCCGACACCCGCAGCGCAGAGATCTCCAGCATATGGTCCTGGTTCGAAAGAGCGAACTAGCCTGCCGAACCGGCTGGGACGAAGACTACTGGGAACCGAGAACCCCCGAACGCGAGCGACCTCACCTGTCGCTCGTCGCGGGTGAAGACACGCTGACGACCGAGACACCGGTAGCACCGCTCACACGGCAAGAAGAGACAGTGAGCCCGGCACGACCGCTGGCAACGGCAGCCCAGGCGGCCCAGGAGAGCAGGCAGCCGGAGACGCCGCCACGCCGGGACGTGGATCGGATGGAGCCCGCCCCACGGGCAGCGAACAGCGGCACTGCTGCCGTGCCGACGGAGCCGGACGTCCTGCCTGCAGCGGAGGTCAAGCGCCCGAAGCCAGCCGTGCCAGCCACGCGCGGTGAGCACGCTCACCTCCAGCGCGAGCGCCCGCGGGGAGCCAGCTACGCTGGCGAAAAGCCACGTACGTCAAAGCCCACCGGAGTCGTGGCCACGGGCGTGCACGAGCCTCCAGCAGCGGTGGTGAAGGGGCCAGAAACCACTCTGGAAGCGCCAAGGCACGGCTGGCACCAGAGTGGCGAGACCGAGCCGTTTTACCTGCCCGAAGGGGCGGCGACCGCGCGGCAGGACGGGCCGCCCGGCGTGCCGGGGGAGTGGGACGGAGCGAGCGAGGAGCCGCCGGTGCAGATAACGGGGACGGGGCTGCCCTCGATCCCGCAGTGCTGCCGCACATGCCGCGACTACCGACCGATCGGCGATGGGAGCCAGGGCTGGTGTGGCAATCCCTACGCCTTCCCGGAGCGCACCAGGGTGTCGGCCGACGATCTGGCTTGCTACAGTTCCCTAGGGTCGTGGTGGCTGCCGAGTGACGACTGGTGGCTGCAGCAGGCGGACATCAGCCATCACGGCATGCCGACGCCCAACGTCGACGAGTACCTGCGACAGTTGCAGGCCGAGCAGGAAGCCACTCGGCGACGACGGGTCGGCTCCTAGCCGATTCAACCGCTTCAGAGCCGGAGCGATCGGGCAGGGAGGGATATGGGGGAATTCGGTGAATTCCTGCAAAACGCCCGCGCCTACAAGGGTGTCACGCTCCGCGACGTGGAGCGCGCGACCCGGATCAATCGCCGGTATCTCGCGGCGCTCGAGCAGGAAAACTTCGACGAGCTGCCACCGCTCACGTATGCCAGGGGTATCGTCCGCACGTACGCGCAATACCTCGGTCTCGACCCGGTCAGCGTGCTGGCCATGTTCGAGAACGCGCACGGCCAGCGAAGCGGGGGTTTCCGGGTCGTCCCGGCGGTCAAACCGATCCAGGCTCCCACGCACTGGGCTCCCAACTTCGCCATCATCGCTTTCATGGTTGTCATGTCCGCCGTCGTCTTCGCCTGGCTCTACAGCGCCTACCTTGCCCCTCCGACCATGCCCGCGACCCCCACGGTGACCCGGGTCGACACCGAGACCCCGAACTCGCTCGCCCTCGAGAGCCCCGTGCCTACGGCGAGCGCTCCGACTGTTGGGACACAAGTCGCTCCGGCCCCGACCAGCACCCCGGCTGAGGCCCTGAGCACGCCCGTGCCCGGTCTCACACCCACCGGGATGGCGCCGACCAGCACGCCGGAGCCTGCTCCTACTGCCACGCCAGCAAGCCAGGAGCACACCTTCGAGATCATCGCTATGGATCGGGTCTGGGTTCAGGCCACGGTCGACGGCCAGGTCGTCCTCTCCGAGATCCTCGCGGCAGGCGAGCGACGCTCCTTCAGGGGAACCCAACTTCACGTCGTCTCCGGCAACGCGCCGCTCGTCCGCGTGATCGTCGACGGAGTCGACCAGGGGTTGCTCGGCGCTCAGTGGGATGACGAGGCTACCTTCCCGCGAGAGAGCGGCCAGTAGCGCGTCCGGGCCAGCATGAGACACGCTAACGGTCAGTCCTCGCCCACGCCACGCGCGCCAGCCGGTACCACCACCGTGAGCGCCGCCGGGCACATGGTGATCGAAAGATCGCCCTCGCCGAGGTAGTCGCCGTCGATCTCGACGGGAGCTGGGGGACTCGTCCGGATCGCGACCGATCGTCCCCTGAGCTGGCGGACGTGCCGCGAGCGATGCACCTGCCCGGCCAGCATCCAAAGGCCGATAGTCACCCAGTCGACGAAGCGGGCAGGCGAGTAGATGCAGACGTCGAGCAGGCCGTCGTCCGGGCTGATGTCCCGGCCTACCCGGAACCACGGGTGAACCAGGAACGAGCCGTTGGCCACCAGCACGGTGCGCGCGGTCACCTCGACGACCGAGCCATCGACCGAAACTTGCACGTGCCAGGGGCCGTCTTGGAGATGACGTAGCCCAGGAGGGATATACCCCACCCAGGCCAGGAACCGTTTCACCCTGGCTGGTGCGTCGCGCACGATCAGCGCGTCGACCCCCACCCCGCCGAGAAAGAGCAGCGCCTGCTGCCCGGCGCAGCCGACGTCGAGGCGCCGCAGCCGGGTCGGCCCAGCCAAGGCGCGCGCCGCGGCGACCAGACTCGTAGGCATCCCCAGTAATCGGGCGATGTGATTCGTCGAACCTCCTGGCAAGACAGCCAACCTGGCCTCAGTCCCGAGGATCCCGGTGGCGACACGGCTCACCGTCCCATCGCCACCGACAGCGATCACCGTATCGGCCCGCCCGGTGGCCTCCCGAGCCGTACGGGCCAGTTCGCGCAGATCCCCGCACTCGAGCACGACCAGCGAGTAGCGCTCTCTGAGGATCGCTACCAGGCGATCGACCGATCCCGCGCGGAGCCGGCCCGCGCGCGGGTTCACGATCATGACCGCTGGCGAGCGCTCGCTCATGACCCGGGGGCTGGGGTGACCCGGAAACGAAGAATCGCGCCGATACCGCCGAGCTCAGCGAGCTGCTCCTGGAGCTCGCGCTCGGTCAAGAAGACCAGGTTAGCCTTCTGGCGGTAGGCGTTGGCGTACACTTTCGGCACGATATTCGCGTGCCTGCGAACCGGTCCACCGCAGTAGAGGCAGCGATCGGGCTGCTCAGCAGCCGGGGGCTGCACCGCGCCGCAGTGGAGGCAAGACGAACCCGGGGCCTCCAGCCGATCGTCGACGATCAGGCTCAGCACATTGCCCATCTGCAAGGCCTCGACCACCTTCTCGAGGCCGGTTACCCCCATGTCGTTGCTCAGCGCCTCGTTGCGCAGGAGATCGAGGTAGCGTTGTTTCTCCTGGCGAAGCCACTCGCGGACGATCTTCGCCGCCTCCTCCCGCACCTGCTTGGCACTCGCCTCCATCAATACGTAGAAGGTGCCGATGTAGCGCTCGCGCAGGTAGGGGTGGAGGTAGTCGAGGAAGTCGCTCACCACCTCGTGGGGGCCGCCCAGGACCAGAAAGCGGAACGGTTCCTGCTCGAACAGGGCGAAGAGATCGGCCGCGAGGCGCTTGAAGTGCTGGTGGACGTGCTCTTCGATGTGCCGCTGGTAGCGCGCCTGCGACCAGCCGCCCTGCTCGTGCTGGCCGGGCACCTCCTGGTCGAGCCGAACCGCTCGCTCCCCGAACTCGCTCATATGCCCCATGAAGATCCGCGCCCGGTCGCGCGAGACCAGGCAGACGCAGAATGGCTCGCACAGTTCGAGGACCCGCACCAGAGGCGCGATGACCGGCCGGAAGTCGACCTCGACGTGGTTGCCGACCTCGCGGGGCGCCTCGTACACCTCCCAGAGGTTGGCAGCGGAGCTCGCGAAGAGCGCGACGCCCTGCCCGAACTCGTCGCCGTGGTCACGGAAGAAGACCCTAATGCGGTCGAGATCGGCTTCGACTGCCTCGAGCTGGGCGCGGCTCAGCTCGATCCCGGGGTTATCTAGGACCTGCTTGAGCAGGTTCTTGAGCCGGATCGAGTAGTGATCATCGGTGATGTGCTCTCGATCGACTCGCAGGTACAAGCTGACGATCGGCCAGTCGGGACTGTGATAGCTGGCCAGGCGCTCGACTGCTTGTCGCGTGATGTGCACGTTGGCCTCCCGCTGCTCTCGTCGCCATCGATCGTCGGAGAGGAGCTAGAGCGACTCCTCGGGCCCGAAGATCCGCTCGACGATGTAGTTCGCCAACCAGGTCGCCGCCGCGGCAAGCACCAGGCTCAAGATGCCTCTGATCAGGTTACGCGCCATGCAGCTCGTCCTTTCCCTGTGCCCCTGAGCTCAGTCGCGATCCATCTTCTTCTTGTCCGCGCGTCCAGTCTACCACGCTCCTCTGCGCGCATCGGAGCGCCCCGGAACCTTGCGCTCGCGGGCAGGCCCGAACGCGCGTTGAGCGGACGGGCGCCCGGCAGCCGCAAGCGGAGAAGCGGGGCCGCCTTGCGACGGCCCCGGGGTACAGGAAGTGAGGAGATATTGCGGAGCGAGCAGGTTACACGTCCCCTATTTCAGCTTGAAGTAGGCCGAGATGGACGAGCCATCCTGCAGGGCCACGGTGACCAGGTAGCACCTCCCAGCGCCGGTCTTCGGTGTCTGCCAGTTGTAGATGAACTGCCCGGCCGTCGTGTCGTAGCGCAGGCTCGTGCCGCCGGTCGCCGTCATCTCGATCTCGTCCGCCGCCGCGCCGCCGGCGCAATTGGCGAGCTGGGCTTTCGGCGGCTGCACGACGACCGCGGTATCGGTCAGCTCAGTGTTCCCCTTGAACGCCTCGAACTTCAGCGGGACGGTCGAGCCAGCCTTGACCACGTTGTAGATCAGCGTGCTCCCAGTCGACATATCGACCGGCGCGTAGAAGCCTCGCAGCGTCCAGGGCAGCACGGTGTAGCGGATGGTTTCCGAACTCACGTTGCCTGCGTTGTCGGCGGCCGTCGCGATAAGGGTGTATGACCCGATCGACGTGCCGTATCCACTCACCGTACACCCGCCGTTCACCCCTGAGAGCGCATCGCTGGCCAAGCAGGTGGGCGCTGGCGGCACGTCTCCGAAATAGAACGACTGGCCGTCGCTGATGCTCGCCCCCGGCCACTGGAGCGTGATCTGCGGCGGCGTGCGGTCGATCTTGACCTCGGCCGACTTCGCCCCTTCGACGTTATCGGCGTTGTCGACGCTCCAGAAGGTCAGGCTGTGGATGCCCTCGCCGCTAACTGTGATCGTGGTGCCGGTCTGCGTGCTGCCACCGTCGAGCTGCCAGTAGGTCTGCGCCACGCCGGAGAGATTATCAGTCGCGGACAGGTTGACCGTGACGCCGGCATTGTTCGTCCAGCCCGGCGGGGCGTCGGAAGCAGTCACCGGCGGCGTCAGGTCGATCTTGATCCCGCCCACGGTGGTCGATTCGGTGTTGCCGGCATTGTCCTTCGCGGTGCCGAGCACCGACTGGTTTGCACCCTCAGTGCTCAGGGTAACCGGGTCGGGGCAGCTCGCGATCCCGGACTCGTTGTCCTGGCAGTAGAACGTCACCGTGACCGGGGTGTTGTTCCAGCCATTGCCGTTGGGGGCCGGCGAGGCGAAGCCGGTGATGGTCGGCGGGATGTTGTCGATCTTGATCGTGATCACGTGGTCGGCCGCGGAGCTGTCCTCGACGTTGCCGGCGTTGTCGACGCTCCAGAAGCGGATCTCATGGACACCACCCAGGCTGAACGTGAACGGGCCGCTGTACACCTGCGGCGCACCGTTGTCGACCGAGTAGTAGGTCACATCGACGTCAGAGAGGGTGTCAAGTGCGTTCAGGGTGAGGGTCACCGGCCCAGCGTACCAGCCGCTGGGGAACGGATCCGGTACCGAGGCGGTGGTGACTGGCGGCGTGCGATCGATCTTGATCGGGCCCACCGTCGCGGTCGTGATGTTGCCGGCCTTGTCACTCACGCTGGCGCTGGCCGAGAGGTTGTCGCCCTCGCCGGTGATGACCGAGTCCGCAGGCATCGTGCTCGGGTCGATCCCGGAGAGCCCGTCGCTCGCCTCCCACTGGATGGTGACGTCGCCGTTGTACCAGCCGTGGGAGTTGGCCGGCGTTGTCGGTGCGCCGCTGAGCGAGGGCGGCGTCTTATCGATGCTGATCCCGCTCACCGTGGCTGAGGCGCTGTTATCGGCGTTGTCCACCGCCTGGCCAGTGACCTGCTGGTTCGCCCCCT
>Ga0101941_1002063_pt1 | contig 10475 bp, 8 predicted proteins | sample DewCreD2012metaG_3_FD_75242 | JGI IMG/M metagenome (GOLD analysis project Ga0101941, IMG submission 75242) | Hot spring sediment bacterial and archeal communities from British Columbia, Canada, to study Microbial Dark Matter (Phase II) - Dewar... ...
CGAGTGTGGATAGGGCTAATGTCTGGGCCCAGGCCTGCCGGCAGGGCGGCGAGTACGTGGTGGGGGTAGGGATAAGTGGCGAGAATCCCTCGAGCTTCAGCCCCGGCAGCCCTCCCTCGTCGGGGTCAGGTGGCCAGATGTCCATCGACTGCTCGTCGGTAGGGGCCCTCAACCTCAGCAACTGGTGGGTCTATAACTACTGCAACGGCACGGCCTGGCGGCCTGGACCCAGTGGAGTCCTCTGGGACTGCGCCGGTCTTGTCTCGCTGACGGGGGGCTCGACCAACCTCCCCCTGACGGACGAGCAGATACAGGACTTCAGGCAGGCCTGCAACCCCGAGCAGCAGGCCGGCTCGGGGGGGCAGGAGACGCCCCCTGCCCAGTGCTACCAGGAGGCGCGCAGCAAGCTCCGGCCGCCGACGCCGGTCATCGGCGTGAACCCCCAGTTGGGGCTTACGGGCCTCAAGAGCTTCTTCTGGCTGGAGAACTACACGGACGACATGCGCCTCTCTCGCACCGTGTCGGTGTCGTGTCAGATCGGCGAGTGGCAGGGCGTGTCGGCCAGGATCGACGCCTGGGTAGTGCGCTACCACTGGAGCTTCGGCGACGGCTGGGGCATGGACTCGGCCACCCCGGGCGCGCCGTGGCCCGAGTGGGAGTCGGAGATCTACCACGTCTATGAGCGGTCGAGCCTGCAGCAGCCGGGCCAGAAGTACCGGGTGCGGGTCTGGGCCTACTGGCAGGGCAACTTCACCGTGACGGCCGAGCGGGAGAACTGCACCCCCAACCCTGACGGGGGCCAGACCTGCACCACCGAGCGGCGCAACTTCGGCCCCTACTCGCTGGGCGAGATAGCCGTCATCGGCCGGCTGCCCTACCCCGTGCAGCAGGCGCAGGGCGTCATCCAGGCGCCTGAGGAGAGGTGAGGGCCGTGGGACTCTTGGCGAAGCTGCTGGGGCGACCGGGTGGCGGCCCGCTGCGGGTGGTGCTGCCGCCAGCGTCGGGGCCGGCCCTGCGGCGCGAGCTGGAGGATGCCTGCCGGGAGTACGCCGCCGCGCTGGGGGTAAGGCTACCGGCGCTGGTGGTGGAAGCGGTGGAGGCGGGCGGCGGCAGGCGGGCAGTCCGGCCCTCATGGGAGCGCATGGAGGGCCGTGGTGGCCTCCTCTACCGGCTGGTGGTGCCGCTGCGGGACGGGCGGGTAGCGGCGGCCGAGCTGCGGGAGCTGCTCCTTGCCGTCCTGGCCGACGCAGGCGCCATCGTGCGCGGGGTCGAGGCGGGGGCGGCTGGGGATGCTGCCGCGCATGGCCCTCCCGGGCCGTCGTCGCCGGCGCCCTCCCCGGCGCCCGCCGTAGGGGAGAGGGTGGGGGAGAAGCAAGAGGGGCCGGTGCCGCGGGTGGCCCGACGGGTGCCGCGGCGGGTGTGGCAGCGGTGGCGGAACAGGGGGTGGCTGACGGACCTGGAGCTGCCCTCCCCCGCGGGGCCGCAGGAGCTGCCGGAGCTTGCCGAGGCGCTCGCCCGGCGGCGGCTGGAATTGGTGGAGGCGGTCCCCTTTCCGGCGACGGGGCCTGCTGCTCGCCTGGACGCGGTGGGCGACCTGGTCCTTGCCGAGCCCGAGCTTGCCATGGCGTGCCTCAGGGCCATGGGCAGGGGCGTCGAGAGGGGGTGGGCGTTCGTGATGGTGCCGGCCCCCGAGGGGATGGTGGACCGGCTTTTGCAGGTGGGGCAGGCCCTCGCCGGGGTGCGGCTCGCCGCCGGCGCCATGCGGGAGGATGACCGGGTCTACCTGCGGCTCCCCACGGGCATCGACCGCCTGGGGGCCTACCTGCATGGGGGCTGGCTGGAGCGGGCTGCCGTCAGGGCCGTCGTGAGCGCCCTAGGGCGGCGCAACATGTGGGCCGGCCATGCCGCCACCAGGGCCAGGGTGAGGCTTGGTGGGGGCGAGGAGATGGAGCTGGACGTGCTCGTCCTGACCAGGCAGGGGGCCGTCGTCTGGGCCGAGTGCGCCCTGAACCTACCCAACCTGGTCCAGCGGGCCCCGCGGCGGCGGCTCCTGCGGGGCGCCTGCTTCTTGCCTGGGGACGTGGCGCTGGCGGTGTGTGCCCAGGCGAGCGCCGAGGAGGCCGAGCGGGTGCGGCGGGCCTATGGGTGGCCGGTGTGGCTGCTGGGCCAGGGTCGGGACGCCCTCCTGGAGGTGTTGGCCGGGGGCCTGGGGCCCTCTGGCGACGGCCTGATGAGGGCGGCAGGCGAGCAGGTGGTCGTAGGGCGCTGAAGGGATCGGATGTGGAGGTGATAGGCATGCAGGCAGGAGCGGCACGCAGGGCACCTACTGTGGGCGAGGCGCTCGGGGGCCTTGCTGCCTTCCTCCTCCTCGTGGCGGTCACGGCCGGCATCGCGGCGGCCCTCGTGTGGTTCGGCGAGCGGCCGGCCCTGCCGGCGAGGCTGCCCACCTGGAGCGATGTGGCGCAGGCTCTCATGGCCACCGAGCCGCCCCTGGAGGCGGCTCGCTACGTGGCCAGCATGGCCGGCTGGGCCGTGCTGACCTACGTGGCGGCGGTCTTGCTGCTGAGGGCCCTTGCCAGCACAGCCGTGGGCCTTGCCCGCGGCGCCGCCTGGGCACGCGACCTGGAGCGGCTGGTGGACCTGGTCACGGTCCCCTGGGTGAAGAGGGGCATGAGCGGCGGCCTCATGGCGGCGCTGCTCGTGGCTTCCCTGGTCAAGGTCTCACCCGAGCTGCCCAGGCTCTCCCTCGGAGGCGGCGGTGGGGCCGGTGCAGCGCCGCAGCATGTGGAGGCCCATGTGGTCCAGGCAGCGCCGGCAGGGGCAACGGTGGAGGCCCACATGGTCCAGGCGGCGCCGACTGGCATGACAGTGGTGGCCGCTTTTGGCGACCCCATGTCGGCAGCGCCGTCGCCGGCAGGTGCCCCGCAGGAGGCACAGCCAGGGGCCGGTGCCGCCGAGCAGGGCCAGGTGGCGCCGGCGCGGCGGCAGGTGGAGCTGCCGGCGCCGGTGGTGGGGACGCCGTCCTCGGGCGGGCAGCAGCAGGAGGCGACGGCGCAGGGCGACGACGAGGTGCCCCAGAGCCTGAACGTGCAGGCGCCCGGAGTGCGCCTCCCGGGCAAGCTCCAGGGGAGGTAGGGGCCGTGCCGGCGCGGCGGCAGGAGGGCCTGCGTGCTGCCGTCCTGGCCTGTTCCCCTCTCGAAGAGGCAGGGCTTGGGCGGCTGCTGGGGCGCCTGGGCATCCGGGTGGACGGGGAGGCGCCGGTGGCGGTGGCGGCCGGCCCCTGCTGCCTTGCGGCGGCGCCTTCCCCACGGGGCCGCGTGGTGGCGCTCCTGGAGGCGGTCGACGGGCGGTCGGTGCGACGGGCCCTGGCTCTGGGCGCCACGGCGGTTGTGCCCGCCGGCGACGGCGAGCTGCTGCAGCGGGCGGTGCGGGCAGCCAGATGGGGCCTTGCCGTCCTCCCCGGCGATGTGCCCTGGCAGGAGGGCCTGCGCATCGCTCCCGTCGAGAGGCGGCGGGAGAGGGAGGAGCGGCTGCGGCGCCTGCTGGCCGAGGGCCGCACCTTGGACGAGATAGCCTCGCTCCTCGGCGTCTCGCGGTCCTGGGTGAAGCTGCGGGTGGGCCGCCTCTGCCGGTCCATGGGCGGCATCCGGCCCCGGCAGCTGCGGGTAGCCCTCGTGCTCGCCGAGGGGGACGGCAGGGCAGGCCTGTATACGGTGACGGGATGAGTGGGAGTCCTGCCATACCGGTGGTCGTGCTGGGAGACGTCGAGGGCAGCGAGCGGCGCCGCCTGGAGGAGATGACGCGGCAGGTGGCGGCGAGCTACGGCCTTGAGGGGGCGGTCCTCCTCTCGGTGGAGCGGGGCAGGGAGGGCGTGCGGGGTGTGAGGACCCCTGCAGGGGTGGTCCTGCTGCAGGTCCCCGAGGCGACGGCGCCGGCGGTGCTGGAGGCAGTGCGGCAGGCCGCCATGGAGGGGCCATCACCCCGGAGGGACGGCGGCCCGGCGGCGGTGGTGGACGGCTCGTCGGTGGCACGGTCCTGGGCCGAGGGCGGCGGGCCGGCGCGGCTGGACGCGGTCCTGAGGACCCTTGGGGTCCTGGAGGGCTGGGGCCTTGGGCGGTCGCAGGTGATGGTGGTGGCGGACGAGCGGCTGCGCGACGAGATAGACGACCTGCCCGGCTTCCTTGCCCTGGAGCGGGAGGGGCAGCTGGTGATGGCCCCCACGGCGGAGGAGGCGTGGCGGGTGGCCCTTGCCGCCGCTGCCGGCGGGGCGAGGCTCATCACCGGGCGCGACCTTGGCCGGGAGGCAGGGGAGCGCCCCTGGCTGCTGGAGCGGGGCCGGGTGCTGACGCCCTGCCGTGACGGGGGCGACCTGCTGCTCGTGCCGGCCCTGGCGGGGCGGCCGGCGGCCATGGTGCCCGCCGGGATGGGGCGACGGGTCGTGGCCTACCTGGTGGATGCCCTCCTGGGCTGGGCCATCAGCCTGGGCGTGCAGTTCCTGGTGGCCCTAGTGGTCCTCGTGCTCGCAGGCCCGGCCGATGCCGGGGCGGCGGGCAGGCAGGTGGACGTAGCCATGGCCATAGGCCTGCCGGTAGGGGCGGTGGCGAGCTTCCTCTACCGGCCCCTCTGCGAGGGGAGCAGGTGGCAGGCGACGGTCGGGAAGCGCCTCTTGGGGCTGCGGGTGGCCCGGGCCGACGGCGGCGACCTGAACTTCTGGCAGGCCCTCTTGCGCCAGCTGGCACGGCTCACCTGCGAGCTGACGCTGGGCATCGGCTACCTAGTGGCCCTCTGGACCAGGCGCAGGCAGGGGCTGCACGACCTCATAGCGGGGACGGTGGTGATAAGGAGGCAAGTCCCATGAGCGGCAGCGCACGGCTGCGGATGGGGAGCGTGGTCTGCCTGCCTCCTGCTGCCGGCAGGCCCAACGACTGGCTCCGCTTCTGGCGCCTCCCCCCCGACGAGGTGCGCTTCACCGGCGACGGCCGGGTGGAGCTGCCCCTGGTGGGGTACGTGCGCCTCAAGCTCCACCCCGTATGGGCGCCGTCGCCGGAGCAGATGGCCGGCCTGTTCGGCCTGGAGGCGGGGGCGGTGGTGGACTGCGGCGACGGCTGGGTGCTGGTGCCCGTGCCCAACGGCGCCATGGCGGTGCGGGAGGGGAGGGTGCTGCTGTGGTGCGTATCGCTGGTGCCGGACGTGGTGGACCTGGAGGAGATGGTGCTGGGCACCAGGCACCGGCAGTGGCACCTGTTCTACCAGGAGACGCAGCGCTACCGGCGCCGCCTGGGCTACAGCCCTGCCGAGGAGGGCGAGGTCCTCTACGGCGGCGCTGTGGGGGGCAAGGTCCCCTACGGCTGCCGGGTGGTGCTGCCGACACGGCTCCTGCGGCCGGAGGAGGCGTATGGGCCGTCTATGCCGGCGGCCGGGTGGGCGGCCGCCCCCGGGATGGCGTTCCCCGAGAGGGAGGAGATGCCGTGGGCACCTGCGCCGGAGGGGGCCGTCTCGGAGGCTCCTCCTGCCCCTGCGGCGCCCCCGCCGGCGCCGGAGCCTGCTACCCCTGCGGAGGCGCCGGCCCCTTCCGTCCCTGGCACCGGTGAGTGGGAAGAGGCCGGCCCCGTCGAGGCGCCCCCGACCCGCCGCGGGCGGCGGCGGCCGCTCCCCTTGCGTGAGGCGGCCCTGGCCATCGCCCGCGCCGCATCATCGCTGGTGATGCGGCCTGAGGAGCCCGAGCCCGGGGAGGGGGGCGATGGCGCTACCGACTACCTGGAGGTGATGGGAGGGGTGCGCACCCTCCTGTGGGCACTCTCCAAGGAGGGGCTGCCGGTGAGGGGCGTGCCGGCCATCTGGGCCCGGGGCAGGGCGGCCGGGCTGGTGGTGGAGCTGTCGCGCGAGGTGGACGAGCAGGCCGTCAGGGCGGCGGTGGATAAAGCTGCCAGGGGGCTGCGGGCGCCGGTGCAGCGGCTCCGGCGGGTGGCGGGCCGCATGTGGGAGCTGAGCTGTGACGAGCTGCCGCCTGCGCGGCCCGAGGGGGCGACGGTGGCGGTGGCAGCGGTGCCGGTGGGCAGGCGCGAGGAGCCGGGAGCGGCGCCGTGGGTGGTGCTCATGGACCTGGGGTCGCCCGGGGGCCTGCTGCTGGACGCGTCGCCGGCGGACGAGACGCGCTTCCTGTCCTGGTGGGTGGCGGCCGCTTCGCTGGCCCTGCCGGGCCTGCAGGTGTGGGCCCAGGAGGGGACGGCGGCCGAGCGGCAGGCCGTGCGGCGCCTGGCGTCGCCGGGGGAGGCGGTGGACGCGCTCTATGACGAGGTGGTGGGCCGCTTCGAGGGCGAGGGGCAGCAGGCGGCGCCCTTGCTGGTGGTGATGCGCCTCCCGGAGGAGCGGGAGCGGGAGATGGCGGTGACCCTGGCGGCGCGTGGGCCCGAGGTGGGCTGCTACCTGGTGGTGCTGGGGCCGGCCGAGGCGGGGAGGTTTGCCGCCTGGGTCAGGGTGAGGGAGGGGGTGGTGGAGGCCGAGATCGCCGGGGGAAGGGCACGCCTCTTGCCACCGCAGGTAGAGGGTCCGGCGGAAGCGGCCCCTGCGGGTGAAACGGCCGCCGCCGGCCTGGGCATGGCCGGGCCGGCAGGGCCGACAGAGGCGGGCATGCCCCTCGCCGTCCACGATGAGGGCCTCCATCTCGACGAGGGGGGCGTGGCGGGGGCAGGTGCCCCGATGGATGAGACGGCTGCTGCTCCTGCTGCCCCAGAGGTAGCGGCGGGGGCAGTCGCCCCCATGGATGGGACGGCTGCCGCCGCTCCGGACGTAGCGGCGGAGGAGGAAATGGGGCCTCCTTACCCGGACGAGGGAGGGCCGCAGGAGGGCCTGCCCGCCCCGGAGGGGCCGGCCGGAGAAGGGGCGGAGGAGGGGCAGGCGTGGACCGAGGCCCCGGCGCCGGAGAGGGGGATGCCCGTCCTTAGGGAGGACCTGGCGGCGGTGCCTCCTGCTGAGGGGCAGGAGGGCAGCGAGCCTGCGGCGGAGGGGCCCCTGCCGGCTGCGGAGGGGCCGGCGGGGGAGGGCGTCCCGGCCGGGCCGGTGGGGAGGCCGCTGGAGGTGGCGGTGCTGGGGCCCCTGCGGACGTCGCTGGCGCTGGACCGGCAGGCGGCGCGGGAGCTGCTGGCGCTGCTCGTCCTGCGGGAGGGCGAGATCGGGCGCGACGAGGCGGCGGCGCTGCTGGAAGAGGGCAGGCTGGGCGGCAGCGTCGGTGTGGCCTATGCCCTCAACAAGCTGCGGCTGGCGGTGAAGGCGCTGCGGCGCGCCTGTGAGGAGGCGGGCCTGCCGCGGGGCATCTTCGGCGTGCAGCGCAGTGGCCAGGTGGTGGTGGTGCGGCAGTGGGTCCACTGCGACCTGTGGGAGGCGCTGGAGCTGGCGACGGCGGTGGCGGCAGGCATGGGGGGCGAGGCGGAGGTGCGGCGGCTGGCGGACCTGGTGCGGGGCCCCATCCTGGAGGGTGAGGCGTACTCGTGGATCGAGCAGGAGACGGCGCGGGTGGAGCGGCGGCTGAAGGGGCTGCTCTTGCGGGCGGCGAGGAGGCTTGCCGGCGAGGGCAGGCATGAGCTGGCAGTCGAGCTGGCGGAGGCGGTGAGGCGGCTGGACCCGCTGGACGAGGCTGCCCTGAGGCAGGAGCTGGAGTCGCTCCTGGCCCAGGGGCAAGTAGCCCGGGCGCGGGGCGTCTACCGGTCGTTCTTGCGCGACCTGCGGCGGCTCCTGGACGACGAGGAGGCGACCCCCGAGGACGAGACGGTGGAGCTGGCCCGCCGCCTGGAGGGGGGCGAGTGAGGGGCGGGAGGGATGAGGGCCGGTGCTTGTGGGTTGAGGGGGCGCCTTGGGCAATCGCTCCTGGAGTTCGCCCTGGTGGCGCCGGTGCTGCTGATGCTAGTGGGAGCGGGGCTCGACTTCGGGCTGGCGGTCTATGCGCGTGCCCGTGCGGAGGCGGCGGTGCGCGAGGGGGCAAGGCTCGGGAGCGTCATCTGGCAGGACCCGACAGCCGACGCTCAAGTGAGGGACCGGGTGCTGGCCGAGGCGGCCCGGCCGCCGCGGGTGGCACTGGGGCAGGTGCAGGTGAGCTATCCCGACGGCCGGGTGCGGGGTGGGCGCATCGTGGTGCGGCTGCCCTGCAGCTACGACCCGGCGCTGCCGCCCCTCACCTGGGCGGCACAGGCGGTGCCATGCGATGCTGAGGCGAGCATGCGGCTGGAGTGAGCGAGAAAGGGGGCAGGCGCTTGCCCTGGCGGCGCTCCTCATGGGGGCCGTTATCGCTGCCGCTGCGCTGGCGCTGGACGTAGGGCGGGCCGAGGTGGAGAGGAGGCTGCTCGCCAAGGCTGCCGATGCGGCGGCGCTGGCGGGGGTGCAGCGGCTGCCTTACGACCCGGCGGGGGCGAGGCAGGAGGCGCTGAGATATGCCTCCCTCAATGCGCCGGGCAGGGAGGCGAGCGCCGAGGTGTCGGCCGACGGCACGGCCATCACGGTGACGGTGGCGAGCCCGTCCTTCCGGCTGTACCTGGGGGCGCTCCTGGGGCGCGGCACGCTGGGCCTCTCCAAGAGGGCCACGGCGGCCGTGCGGTCGGTGGTGGAGGCGGACTCGGTGATGCCCTGGGGCCTGCGGGAGTCGAAGCGGCGTGGCGCCTCCTACGGGTCGGTGGTGGTGCTCAAGTACGACTCGCAGAGCGCCACGGGGAGCGACTTCGGCGCCCTCAGGATCGGCGGCAGCGGAGCGAGCACCTACCGTGACAACATCAGGAACGGCGCCCGGGTGAAGGCCGGGGCGACCTATGAGGTGGAGCCGGGCAACATGGTGGGCCCCACCCGGCAGGGGCTGCAGGACCGGCTGGCCGCCACCGACCCGGCCTGCGACACCTTCGACGAGGTCTTCTCGTATGACCCGCAGGCGCGGTCCTGGCGCTTCAACAGCCCCCGCTGCAATCCCTGGTCGGGCCAGGGCGCCTCCTCCAAGAGGGTGGTGCTGGTGCCGGTGGTCCAGGACCCGTCGGGGAGCAGCTCCGGGCAGGTGACGCCTACGGGCTTCGCCCTGGTCTTCCTGGAGGGGCTGGACTCGTGCACCGGCAGCTCGTGTCAGGTGAGGGCGCGGTTCGTCGTGGCTGCCGGCGACGTGCGGGCGGTGCTGGGGCCGTACTCGGCGGGCACGGACCTGATGGTGACGGGGCTGGTGCAGTAGATGACGGCGGCGGCGCCTGCTCTGCGGAGGGCCAGGACGTGGCTTGCCCTGGCATGCGGGGCGGGGGCGGCGGCCTTGGTCTACATGGCCGTGTCGGCGGCAGGTAGGCAGGCGCCGGGGCCGGCAGGCGCTCCGGCGGCGCCGCTCGTGCCGGTGGTGGTGGCGGCAAGACCCCTTGCGGCGGGCGCGGTCATCGGGGAGGGCGACGTGACCGTGAGCGAGGCGCCGGCCGATGGGGTGGCCGACGGCGCCCTTGCCCACCGGGAGGATGCCGTGGGCAGGACCGTGCTCTATCCCCTGGCGAGAGGGGAGCAGGTGCTAGCGCAGAAGCTCGCGCCCCAGGGGGCGGCGCCGGGCGATGCGGCGGCGGCCCTGCCGCCCGGGAGGGTGGGGGTGGCGGTGAAGGTGGCGCCCGAGACGGCGGCCGGCGGCCTTTTGCGGCCGGGCGACCGGGTGGACGTGGTGGCGGCCCTCCCGGCAGGGGTGGGCGAGCAGGAGGCGTGGGTGGCGTGCGTGGTGGCGCGGGACGTGCCCGTGCTGGCGGTGGGACAGGAGGTGGCGCGGCCCGCGGAGGGCGGTGCCCTCGTCAGGGGCGGCAAGGGCGCGGTCGATGCCGGCACGGTGACGCTGGCGGCGTCGCCGGAGCAGGCGCTTGCCCTGTGGGCAGCCGCTCAGCGGGGTAGGCTCTCGCTGGCGCTGCGCGGCCTTGCAGGGCCGGCGGGGCAGGCGGGGCCTCAGCCGGCATTGCCGCTGCCGGCAGACGTGGCCGACCTGTGTCGCGGCAGGTGAAAGGTTGTGCCCCCGTAGGGGGAGGAGGTGAGCGTCATGACGCGGTACGGTGACGTGTTGGGCGAGGTGAGGGCTGCCTGGCAGGACGCCGTCGATGCTACCCGGCGGACGGCCGAGGCTGCGAGGGCGCTCCTTGCGTCGCCGGCGAGGCTCGATGGCCTGGAGCAGGCGCTGGAGGCGCTGCGGCGCCAGGTGGAGGGCCTCGGCGGGCGGCTGGGAGACCTGGAGGAGGCCATGAGGGAGGCTGCCGAGGCGCTGGAGGCGCGCGAGGAGGCCGAGGGCCGGCTGGGGGCTGAGATGGGGGCGCTGCGGTCCCAGATGGGTTCGCTGGCGGCAGCGGTGGAGGGGGTGCAGGCGGCCGTCCGCGGCCTGGACGAGCGCCTGTCGGAGCTGGAGGACGCCTTCCGGCGGCGGCTGGAGATGGAGCGGGACGCCCTGCGGCAGCTGGCCGAGGGAGGGGCGGGCCTCGTGGCGCCGCTGCTCGGCG
>Ga0101941_1002064_pt1 | contig 10471 bp, 7 predicted proteins | sample DewCreD2012metaG_3_FD_75242 | JGI IMG/M metagenome (GOLD analysis project Ga0101941, IMG submission 75242) | Hot spring sediment bacterial and archeal communities from British Columbia, Canada, to study Microbial Dark Matter (Phase II) - Dewar... ...
GCCACGCCGCCGCTCCCGGCCGCGGACGAGCATGCACGCCAAGCATTGACCAGTGGCCTGGTGGTGCAGGTGAGCCCGCTGCTCGGCTACGCCGCGCTGCGCGAGCTCGCCGAGCGGGTGCACCGGGGCGAGCTCGGGCGCCGCTACGGGCTGTTTGCCCTCCATCACCTCCCGAGGAGCGCAGCGGCGGCCGTCGACGACGCCCTCGCCGATCTCCTCCACTACGCGCTGGAGGCGTTGGAGAGCCCGGTGGTTGGGGTTTACGCCCGGCGCTCGGCGCTCTTTGGGGACCAGGCCGGCTCCTGGCACGCGATCCTGCGCCTGGCGGACGAGACGCTGGTGACCCTGGAAGTCGGGGCTTCCCTCCCGGCGGGTTGGCCGGAGCCCGAGCGGCTACTGGTGGAGGCGACCGGTTCCGGCGCCGTGCTCCGCGCCGAGCCGACGCGGCAGATGGTCGTCGCCAGCGACCGGGCCGGCTCGACTCGCGCCGTGCCGTGGATGCCCGATCCGTCCGCGGGGTACCTGGAAGCGGCGCTGGCGCGCCTGGAGCATCCCGATCCTCCACGCGAGCTGCGCTACCTGGAGGTGCTGTCGGCCCTGTGGGTCGCGGCCGCCGAGCACCGGGCGGTGCCGGTGTAACTGTCACGCGAGCACCGGGGGCACCGCTTCACCGCTCGCGCAGGCCAGGAGACGGCGATAGGGCGACGTGGGGACGCCGCCCTATCGCCCCTCCTCACGTGCGGGCTCTTACCATCCACCACAGTCTACGTTGGCCCCCAGGCTGTCGGTTTCATCCAGCAGAAATGCCCGTGCCAAGGCCAGGAGGCGCTCGTACCAGCCGGGTTCCTGTGGATCGAACCAGTGCACGTTCGGCAGGCGTCGCAGCCAGGTCATCTGGTGGCGGGCGTAGCGGTGGGTATCGTACTTGATCCGCTCGATCGCTTCTTCCAGGCTGCACTCGCCCCGGAGGTACGCCACGATCTGGCGGTAGCCGAGCGCGGTGAGGGCCGGGGCGTCAGGAGGCACCCCGGCCTCGAGCAGCCGGCGCACTTCCTCGACCAGCCCACGCTCGACCTGGCGCTCGACGCGCTCATCGATCCGCCGGTACAGCTCGTCGCGCGGGAGCGTGAGGCCGAGGATCAACACGCGCCAGGGTGGTGGCTGGCGTCCTTCGAGTTCGGTCATCGGACGGCCGGTCGTTGCGTAGATCTCGAGGGCACGGATCACCCGGCGGACGTTCTCCGGCGGAATCCGGGCCGCGGCCGCTGGATCCACCTGAGCCAGCTCGCGGTGCAGGCTTTCCGGCCCCTCCACGCTCGCTCGGTGTTCGAGACGCGCGCGGAGTTCCGGGTCTGGTGGCGCGGGCGGGATCTGCCAGCCCTCCAGCACTGCCCGGATGTAGAGCGGTGTCCCGCCAGCCAGAATCGGCACGCGCCCGCGCGCGTGCACGGCGGCGATCGCCTGGTAGGCGTCTCGCTGGTAGAGCGCAAGCGAGTAGTCGTCGCGCGGGTCGAGGATATCGATGAGGTGATGGGGCACCGCGGCCCGCTCCTCCGGGGTCGGCTTGTCGGTTCCGATGTCCATGCCGCGATAGAGGTAGCGCGAATCGGCTGAGACCACCTCGCCGTCGAGATCGCGGGCCAGGCGAATGGCGGTTGCCGTCTTGCCGACTGAGGTCGGCCCGACGAGCGCGATGACCGGCGGCTTGCCGCGCTTCTGCGCGGCTGGTAGACTCTCGGCGGCCTGATCACGCTTCTGCTTGGCCAGAGAGCCCCGGAGGGAACCAGTTTGCTCAAGTTGATGGTCCAGTCTCTCAAGATCGCCGCCATCCTGGTCCTGGCGGCCGTGATCGTCGTGACGACCCAGCGCACGCTCGCGCGCTACCTGGAGGAGTCCAACGCCAACGTCGGGCAACCGGTGACGTTCGTCGTCGAGCCGGACGAGTCGGTCGACAGCATCGCCGCGCGCTTGCAAGAGGAGGGCCTCATCCGCTCCCCGACGTACTTCAAGTTGCGGATGCGGCTGAGCAACGCCGACACCAAGATCCAGGCGGGCCGCTTCGTGCTGTATACCGGCATGTCGGTCAATCAGATCATTCAAACGCTCACGACCTCCGAGCCGATCGAAGTCGTTCAAGTGCGCTTCCAGGAAGGCTGGCGTCTCGAGGAGTATGCTGAACATCTCGTCGAGATCGGTCTCATCTCCTCGCCAGAGGAGTTCATCGATGCGGCGCAGGGGGAATCGTGGCGGACGACGTACGATTTCCTGCGCGATCTCCCACCCGGCGCCAGTCTCGAAGGATACCTCTTCCCCGATACCTATGAATTCCGGGCTGACGCGACGCCCGAGGACATCGTCCGCACGATGCTCGATACCTTTGGCCGCCGGGTAACGCCCGAGCTGCGGGCACGAGCTGCCGAGCGGGGCTTGACCCTCCACCAGGTTCTGACCATCGCGTCCATCGTCGAGCGGGAGGCAGTCATCCCTGAGGAGCGCCCGATCATCGCCTCGGTCTTCTACAACCGCCTGAGCCAGAACATGCCGCTGCAAGCGGATCCGACCGTGCAGTACGTCGTGGGCCAGGCCGGGAACTGGTGGCCACAGATCACCCCACAAGACATCGAGCAACGGAGCTTGTACAACACGTACCAGAATACCGGCTATCCCCCAGGCCCGATCTGCAACCCGAGCCTCGCCTCGATCGAGGCCGCTGTCAACCCGGCCGACACAGACTATCTGTATTTCGTCGTCAAGGGTGACGGCTCCGGCGGCCACGTCTTCGCCGTTACCTACGAGGAGCACCTGCGCAACATCAACGAGCAACATGGGGGATAGACACGATGGCCGGCCCGCCGCTCGCCGTCGGCTTGATCGGCTACCCGGTCGAGCATAGCCTCTCGCCCGCCTTCCAGCAGGCCGCCTTCGACGCGCTGGGTATTCCGGCGCGCTACGAGCTCTGGCCGACTCCGCCGGAATCCCTCGATGAGCGTTTTCGCGCGCTCCGAGCGCCGGGCGTGCTCGGGGCGAACGTGACCGTGCCGCACAAGCGTGCTGCGTTCGCCCGCGTCGATCACGTGGCCGAGCGCGCCCAGCGGGCGGGCGCTGTCAATACCGTCGTCAACCGCGGCGGCACGCTCTACGGCGATAACACCGATGTGCCGGGATTTCTGGCGCCGCTGCGCGAGCGCGGAGTGCCGCTCGCCGAGCTGGTGGTCGTCGTGCTGGGTGCTGGCGGTGCCGCTCGCGGCATCCTGGTAGCGCTGGGAGAGGCGGGCTGCCGGCAGGTGGTCGTCGCGAACCGGACGCCTGAACGGGCTCGAGAGCTGGCAGCAGCGTTCGGGGCAGTTGCCTCGTCGCTCGACCATCGGCTGGCATCTCACCTGGCGCGTGCCGGCCTGCTCGTCAACGCCACGAGCGTCGGCTGGGACGGGGTGTCGCTCCCGCTCGACGCCGCGCTGCTGGAGGCGCTCCCAGCGACCGCGCTCGTCTACGACCTCACCTACCACGATACGCCGTTCCTCCAGGCGGCGCGGCGCCGTGGCCTGGAGACGATCGATGGTCTCGGCATGCTGGTGCATCAGGGTGCGGAGTCGTTCCGGCTCTGGATTGGCCAGGAGCCACCGCTCGCGGTGATGTGGCAGGCAGCGCTGGCTGCCCGCCGGGCGCGCGAGAAGCCGGCGCATTGACCGTGACTTTCGGGTCATACGCGCCGCCCAGCATCCGGCGAGAATAGAGCTGCAAGAGCGTGTGGTGGGATGGAGACGGCCCGATGCCGGCTGGTACGGCGCTCTTCGCCCTGGCGGTCGTTGCTGCGGGTGTCATGGGGTATCTCGCTGGAGGGCTCATCCATGCGATCGCGACACGGCTACCGGCCGGGCAGACGGTTCTCGGCCCGCCGGTCTGCGCTTCCTGCGCGGGCGAGCCGGTGCGGGGGACTGCCTGGCTGATCCGACCCGGCGCCTGCTCGCGCTGTGGGCGGGACGACCGCCGAGCGGCGTTGGCGACACAGCTCGCAGGGGCATTGCTGAGCGCGCTGGCGCTGCTGCGCTACGGGACGACACGAGACGCGCTGGCCGTGGTACTGTTCAGCCTGCTGCTTCTGCTGATCCTGCGGATCGACTGGGAACACCACCTGATCTTCACCATCACGATCGTGCCGGGCATCGGGCTCGCGCTCCTGCTCGCGACGCTGGAATCGCCGGCGGCGCTCTTCTCGGCGGCTGTCGCCGGGCTGGGCGCAGCCACGGTTTTCGGCCTTTTCTTCCTGCTCGGTATCGTGCTCTACCGGCGGGCGGCGCTCGGAGCCGGGGATATCTTGCTGGCCGGGCTGATCGGGACAATGACCGGGGTGCGGGGTGTCGTGCCGGCGCTCTTCCTGGGAATGGCTGCGGCCGCTGTCATCGGTCTCCTGCTCGTCGCGTTGCGGCGGAAAGGCCGGATGGACTACATCCCCTACGGTGCCTACCTCTGTGCCGGTACGATCGTGGCCCTCTTCCTCTGGGGGCCGGCCGGCTGAGGCGAGGCGCTGCCCTGGTGGCTACAGCCAGGGCAACGCCTGTACGGTCAACGATGCTGCTTGTGTCCCTCGCGGGGATGGTAGCTCAAGACCAGGCGGGACTCATCGTCCGCTCTCGTTTCGAGCCAGACCCGCCGGCCCCAGAGCCGGTAGATATGCTCCATCGTCTTCTCGGCCCAGTCGAGATCGAGCTTGCGCCCGTCCCAGGAGTGGCGCAGGTAGAGCTCCAGGTTGCCCTCGTAGTCGCCATCCTCGACCAGAATCACCGGCGTCTGGTTGCCGCCCAGCTCGCCGATGAGCCGCTCGCGCACGGCCTCCCAGTCCTTGTCAACGATCACCAGCTCATCTCCTTGGCGCTCATAGAGGTAAAGATCGAGCTCGTCTACTAGTTCCCGGGTCAGGTAGTTGCGGATCAGGGAAATATCGTTCTCGACCTCGCGCACCTCGAAGAGGTGCCGCTCGCCGTGGCGCCGCTCGATATCGAGGAGCATCTGGTAGCCCAGATAGTACGGGTTGAGCCGGCGTGGCGATGGCTGCAAGATCGCCGCGTGCAGGCGAGCGAATTCGAGGTGCTCATCGGCAGAGAGATCCAGCTCGCGCATGATCCGGGCGTGCCAGTATGACGCCCAGCCCTCGTTGAGCACCTTGGTCTGGATCTGCGGGATGAAGTACTGCATCTCAGCCCGCACGATCGAGACCACATCTCGCTCCCAGTCGTCGAGGATCGGCGAGTGGTCCCGGATGAAGCCGAGGAGATCACGGCTGGGCTCGGCGGGCCGGCGCCGGCTGCGCCTCGGAGGCGATTCGGGACTCCTGCGCTCCGCCGAGCGGTCATAGCGCCAGAGGTCGTCGTACGGCTTCGGTTGCCGGGCGGGCGGCGTGTCCGCCGGCTCGTCCTCCTCCTCGGAGGCGTAGAGGTCGACATGCTCTTGGATGGAGAGGACGGCGTCGAGCAGCCGCTCGACTTCGGCCTCGCCGTGCTCGAACTCGTAGCGCTCGATCCGCTCGGCATTGAGCGAGACGGTATCGAGCATCCGGCGGGAGGTACGGGCGAAGTAGGCATTGTTCGCGAAGAAGTCGCTATGGGCCATCACGTGGGCCACCACGAGCGTGTTCTGGAGCACGGTGTTGGTGTCCAGCAGGAAGGCATGGCACGGGTTGGCGTTGATCACCAGCTCATAGATCTTGCTTAGGCCGTAGTCGTAGAGTGTCTTCTGGACCTGGTAGGCCTTGCCGTGGGTCCAGTGCGAGAAGCGGCCCGGCATCCCGTATGCGCCGATCTCGTACATCACGGTCGCCGGGACGACCTCGAAGTGGGTCGGGAAGGGACGCAGGCCGAGCCGGGTCCCGACCTCCCAGACCTCGGCGATCCGCGCTTCGAGCTGGGCCAGTTGGGCTGGTGTCATCTTAGACACGCGCCACCTCCCGGGCTTCAGGGCCGAAGAACCGGCGAAGCGCCGGGTAGACGTCGGTCTTATCGCTGATCGTCACGGTGACCAGCTTCGGGCTATTGATGCGCTCCAGCGTGTGCATCAGCGTGCTCTGATAGGCGTAGCGTCCCTGCCGGATCTCGCCGTAGCCGAACTGGTTGCTCCGCTCGATCAACTGCTCGGCTAAGCGGCGGCAGAGATCGTTGTCCGAAGGCCAGTTATCGCCGTCGGAGAAGTGGAAGGGATAGATGTTCCACGACTCCGGATCGAAGCGCTCCTCGATCATCTGGAGCGCGAGCTGGTAGGCCGAACTGGCACGAGTACCACCGCTCTCGCCGCGGGTGAAGAACTCCTCCTCCGTGACCTCTTTCGCCTCCGTGTGATGGGCGATGAAGCGGATCTCGACATGATCGTAGCGGGTGCGCAGGAAGCGCACCATCCAGTAGTAGAACGCCCGGCTGATGTACTTCTCGAACGTGCCCATCGAGCCAGACACGTCCATCATCGCGATCACGACGGCGTTCGATTCGCGTTTGACGTCCCGCTCCCAGGTCTTGAAGCGGAGGTCGTCGTTCTTCAGCTCGCCGAAGCGCGGGTTACCGCGCTTGGCGTTGCGTTTGATGTTCTCCCGAATGGTCCGCTTCTTGTCCAGGTTCGCGAAGGGGCCGTGCTTGCGGATATCGGTGAAGCGGACTGCCTCAGACTCCAGCTCGCGCAGTCGCTTCTCTTCCAGGTTCGGGAGCTCGAGGTCTTCGAAGATCAACTGCCCGAGTTCCTCGACCGTCAGCTCCGCTTCGTAGTAGTCGATCCCCGGCTGATCGCCGGCCTGTTTCCCTTGGCCCGGCCCCTGGCCCGGTCCAACCCGGCCGATCACGTCGCCGACTTTGGAGCCGCCCTCGCCCTGGCCAACCTGCGGGTAGCTGTTCGGGTCGAAGCGGAAACGGTACTCCTCGAGCGTCCGGATCGGGACGCGCACCAGCTTCTTCCCGTCGCTGGTGATGATCGACTGCTCGCTGACGATATCAGCGAGGTTCTGCTTGATCGCCTCCTTGACTTTTTGCATGTGGCGCGCCTGGTCGATGGCGCCCTTGCGATGCAACGACCAATCGTCACGGGTCAGTGAGATCGAGAACATGGCTGAACCACCCTCGCACGCGTCGCTCAGCCCCACGCTAGCGGTTGAGCAGCGCACCGACGTACTTGAGCAACTCGTTGGCGCAGACCGGGCAGTAGCCGTGCTGCTGCACGAGCCGGTCGATCACCTCGTTGATCCGCCGGAGCTGGTCGGCATCCGGGGTCTTGGTCGAGGTGGTGATCTTGACGACGTCGCGCAGGTCGGCGAAGAGCTTCTTCTCGATCGCTTCCCGCAGCCGCTCGTGCGAGGTGTAGTCGAACTTCTGCCCCCGCCGGGCCAGCGACGAGATCTTGATCAGGATCTCCTCGCGGAACTGCCGCTTAGTGTTCTCGGTGATACCGATCTGCTCCTCGATCGAGCGCATCAGCCGCTCGTCCGGTTCCATCTCCTCCTCGGTGATCGGATCGATCACCTTGGTCTTGTTGCAGTACGCCTCGACATTGTCCAGGTAGTTGTTGAGCAGCGTGCGGGCCGACTCTTCGAACGAGTAGACGAACGCCCGCTGGACCTCGCGCTTGGCCATCTCGTCGTACTCGCGCCGTGCTTCGGCGATCAGGTTCAACAGCCGCTCCCGCTCCTCGCGGGTGATGCTGGTGTGCTGCTCCAACCCATCGCGCAGGCTGCGCAGCACGTCGATCGCGTTGATGCAGGTGACGCCGTCGCGCACGATCGCCGCCGAGATCCGGTTGATGACGTAGCGCGGCGAGACGCCGTCCATCCCCTCACGCACTGCCTCTTCTTGCAGCTCTCGCACGTCCTGCTGCGTGTAGCCCTCGACGGACTGTCCATCGTAGAGCTTGAGCTTCTTCATCAGGGTCATACCGGCCTTCTTGCTCTCCTCCAGGCGGGAGAGCACGGCGAAGGTCGCGGCGGTCTCCAGCGTGCCCGGAGCGATGTGGACATCTTGGATCGCGCTCTGCCTGAGCAGCTTCTCGTAGATCTTCACCTCATCGGAGACGCGCAGGTTGTACGGCACCTTGACCAGGATGATCCGGTCTTGCAGCGCCTCGCTCCGCTTGTTGCCGACGAACGCGTTGTACTCGTGCTCGTTGGTATGGCTAACTACCACCTCGTCGGCGTAGATCATCGAGAAGCGCCCGGTCTTAATGTTCTGCTCCTGAGAAAGCGTGAGCAGGACATAGAGGAAACGCTCGTCCACCTTCAGCATCTCGATGAACTCGACCAGGCCACGATTGGCAATATTCAGCTCTCCGTCGAACCGGTAGGCCCGGGGGTCAGACTCGGAGCCGACTTCGCCGATCGTCGACAGATCGATGCCGCCGACCAGCTCGGCGATGTCCTGGCTCTTGGGATCCGAGGGGGTGAAGGTGCCGATGCCGATGCGATGTTTCTCGGAGAAGGCGATGCGTGTCACCGGCACGTCCTCGTGCCGGCCGGTAAACGGCTGGCCTGGTCGGCTCCAGGGATGGTTAGGCCCACGCTCGGCTCGTTCGAGCTGGAACCGGCACCACGGGCAGAGCTCGCCCTCGATGTAAATCCCGTACTCCCGCATCAGCTCGTCGCGGATGGTCTCGGGGACCAGATGGAGCGGCTCCTCGTGCATCGGGCAGCCCTTGATAGCGTAGACCGCGCCGCGGTCAGTACGGGTGTACTGCTCGAGCCCGCGCTTGAGCTTGGCGACGATGGTCGATTTTCCGCCGCCCACCGGCCCCATGAGGAGCAAGATGCGCTTGCGTACCTCGAGCCGCTGCGCTGCGGAACGGAAGTACTCGACGATCTGCTCGAGCGGCTTCTCGAGACCGAAGATCTCGTCGGCGAAGAAGGCGTAGCGGATCCGGCCGTCGTCCAACTGCTCGACGCCGGCATCCATGATCATGTTGTAGATCCGGGCATGCGCGAGCTGAGCAACCTGTGGGTTCTCGAGCACCAGCTCGAAGTAGTCGGCGAAGGTGCCCTCCCAGTTCAGCCGCTCCTCTTCGGCCCGGTATGCCTCGAGTCGTTCGATGAGTCCCATCACTGTTCCTCTCTCTGTAGGCACGCGTGGCTTGTTCCGTCGCTCGGCGCTCGTGCCCTCGTGCGCAGTTGCATCGATGAATCGTCGACCGTTCGACGTCATCGGCTGCTCCTCCGTAACGATCACCTAACGAGCCCTGAGAAACACGCGCTCAGGGCCGATGCGACAACACCGGATCAACACAGGCCGCTGGCCTGTACCCAGACGACGCCTTGTAAAGCTGGGAGAATGCCCACCGTAGCCTGGTCATCGGTGGGTACAATCACGCTCTTCCCACAAGCGTGACGAAATCATCTTGTACGCACGCACCGCGTTCGCCATCGATCGCCGTGAACGCTCGCGCGTGACGCTAACCCTGTGCTGCCACCCCCTCTCGCCCAGCCCCCCGGCTGGCAAGGCGCCAGGTGCCACTCTCGCTCTGGAGGCAAGCGCCAGGCGAGGCGGGAACCGCGGACTCCCGACCGGGGTATGGCTCGAGCGGAGCCAAACTGAAATGGAACGTGCGGGTCTTACACTATCTATAACGGCGGACGGGTCGAGTTGGATTCGCCCGCAGCCGCCACCTCAGGAGATCTAGAACTACGGTACTACACCTGGAGGGCTACCAGCAAGTCGGCCCGATCTACGCGCCTGAACGGCATCAGGAACTGCCCGGTGGCGACCGGACGGTGCCGTGCGGAGAGTTACAGGATTTCACTCCTCTGGCGGATACGCCCCCAGACAGCCAGAGCTCGCCCCGCAGTCGGTCGTGCTGCCGTAACTCGCTCACAGTCGATGACGCCCGGTCTTGCCCGGGCACCCTCGATCGCTTCTGCGTCATGCCGGATGGGAGCGGCATGGGAAGACACCCTCGTCGCTTGTTAACATGCACAGCTCGACATTATGTCGAGTTTGGGGTGTGCCGAGAGTATACCCGAGCGTGACCCCCAGCACCACCAGCAGCACCAGCCGGCCCTGGTATGCTAGGCGAGCGAGCGAAGGGAGACCGGCGCCGTGCGCGTGCTGATCATCGCCGATATGGAAGGCGTCAGCGGCATCGAGACCTACGAAGCAACGGTCCGTACTCACCCAGCTTACGCTGGTGGCGTGCAGCTCATGGCCGCCGAGGTGAACGCGCTGGCCGAGGCGGCGTTCGAAGCGGGCGCGGTCTCCGTCTCGGTCATCGACTGGCATGGCGGCGGCGGTAATCTTCGGCCCGAGTTGCTGCATCCGCGCATCGCGGTCGTCCCGGAGGATCTCGGGCGCGGCTACGACGTGGCGATCCTCAGCGGCTTCCACGCCATGGCCGGTGCCGAAAACGCGTTCCTGAGTCATACGATGACCAGTGGGCTCGCCCTGACGCTCGAGGGGCGTCCCGCCGGCGAGCTGGCGCTGCTGAGCCGGTGGGCCGGCGAGCACGAGATTCCGATCGGCCT